>ERZ887849.721-NODE-721-length-34405-cov-8.428268_pt1 | contig 34405 bp, 29 predicted proteins | sample MGYA00521267_ERZ887849 | MGnify/ENA primary metagenome ERZ887849 (study PRJEB32303, sample SAMEA104408601) | aquatic metagenome | biome: Brackish water; feature: Pelagic; material: water | place: Baltic Sea | collected 2014-06-06T16:11:00 | depth 2,863 m ... | reverse complement strand
ACCCAAGGTTATGTAAGTGTCGAAAAAATAATGGAAAGCAATCCACGTAGAATCGGTCAATTGAACTTCATCATGGATTTGAAAGGAAATGACTGGGACGAAAAAACACAGAAAAAAATTATTCGCGTGTCGAAAACGTGTCCCGTTGCCAAATCAATTGACCCTAACATTATAGTTAATATCGATTTTCAATTTTAGAATTAATGAGAGAAAACACATACGTAAGACAAACACCTTCAGACGTAATTTTCGGAATACGATCGGTAATAGAGGCCATTCGAAGTGAGCGAGAAATCAATAAGATAATGATTCTCAAAGGGATGAAAAAAGAATTGTTTCAAGAGTTAAAAGAGGAATTGGCGAACAAAGATTACTTATTACAATTTGTTCCAGTAGAAAAATTGGATAGAATTACCCAAGAAAATCATCAAGGTGTTATTGCCTACGTGAGTCCAATTAAATATTTGGATGTGGAAGAATTTGTAGACTCCAGATTATTGGTAGAGCAGAAAACGTCTATTCTCGTTTTGGATAGAATTACAGATGTTCGAAATTTTGGTGCAATCGCGCGAACGGCTGAATGTCAGGGAATTGATGCGATTTTAATTCCGTCAAAAGGTTCTGCCCAAGTTACCGCTGATGCTGTGAAAACGTCGGCTGGCGCCTTGAATAGAATTCCAGTTTGTCGTACGAATGATTTGAAAAATAGTCTTTTTTATCTGCAACAATCGGGTTTAAGGTTGATCGCTTGTACCGAAAAAGGAAACGTACCTTTGTACGAAGCAAATTTTAGAGGGAATGTCGCCGTGATTTTCGGTTCGGAAGAAGACGGAATTACGAGTGATTTGTTGAATTTGTCTGATATTAAAGCGAGAATCCCAATGCGGGGTGAAATTGCTTCGTTGAATGTTGGAGTATCCGTTGGAATGGCACTTTACGAAAAAACGCGGCAAGAATTATATGGACAAAATGTCAATACTTAATTTTTGGAAAAATCATAAAACATTCTTGCTCCTACTTTTTGTAGGATTGCTTTTACGCTTATTTTTCATTGAATTTCAAGGATTATCGAACGACGAATTGAGCGCTTGGTATCGAACCCGCTTTCCAATGGGACCAGAATTTTGGTCGGCGGGAGTGAGTCAAGGTGATATGCATCCTGCATTTTATCAAGTGCTTTTGTATTACTGGGTGCGACTTTTTGGAGATTCAGAATTCAGTTTACGAGCTACTTCTTTGTTGTTCTTTGCTTTAAATCTGTCTCTTGTCTACCGAATTGCGTGTCGTTTCTATTCGAAGTATGCGGGTTTAATTATTTCAGCCTTTTATGTTTCGCTCGGATTCCTAATCGTAAATACAACAACTGCTCGGCCATATAATAGTGGTGTTTTCTTTTTGCTTTTGGCGTTTTATTTAATCCTCCTTCTGAAAGAAAAACGATCCAATTTCGGTTTATTGAATGTTGTTTGGCTCGTTCTCGCTTTTTTCGGAGCGATGACTTCTCATTATTTTGCATTTCTGAGTGCTGGATTGTTGGGTGCAGTCGGACTTTTTTATGTCGAAAAAGAATCAAGAAAACTACTTGTGGCAGCTGGAGTTATGGCTTTAGGATTGTTTGGCATTCTGCATTTATCGATGACTTTAGAGCAATTGAGTCAGGGTGGTTTGGGGTGGTTAGGGAAACCCAATTTCTTTTGGTTTTTAGAGTTTACTAAATTGCTTTTCCAAAATTCAATTTGGATGTTACTCCTTGGATTTGGCCTAATTTACTTCGTAAAAAAAGGTACTTCACAACCTAATTCTCATCAAGGTTTTTCGATAGTTGTTGCGCTCGTCATATCAATTGTAGCTTATTTCGTTTCTATATTTTATACGCCGATTCTTCGTGAATTGGTTTTTCAGTTCATACTTCCTTTTGCCTTCTTCGGGCTTGTTGGGCCTATGTTTTTGGAGAAAAGTGATAGCTTGAATCAAGCTATTCGAAAATACATGCCTTTGATTATTATGGGTGTATTTTCTTTACATTCTATTTTTATCTATAAATTGTTTGAACCTTTTCATTATGGGGAGTTTAAGAGACTTGCATTGCACCAAAAAGCCTTAGAAAAAGAATATGGGAAACAGACCATAACCTCGGCGTTCAACACCAACAATTTCGATTATTTTAATTATTATTTGAAAGATTCTTCCGCTGATGAGGTAATAAAAGATTGGGCGAGTCCTGATGCGGTCTATGCATTGAATGAAAGAGCAAAGGAGTCGGATAAAGATTTTTTTTCTTACAGTTGGACAAACAATTATCACGTGCCGATGTACCTGGAATGTATCCGTCAAGAATTCCCACATATCGTTTGGCACCAAAATTATTTCAACAGTGGACAATATCTTTTCTCAAAAAAGGGAAAGATTATTTCACCTAGTATTCCAAAGAAACAATTGCTTCGGACCTTAAGAAAAGGAGGTTTTTTTGAAGGCAAAGAATATATCAATGAAACGTTTGTTTCGGTGAAAGAATTGCGCAATGGAATTTTTTGTTCGGATTGGTATTTTACAATAGAAATGAAAGGGAAAATCAGAAACGCGACTTCCTTTTATTTTGTCATTGAAGCGGTAGATAAAAATGGTGTAAGTTTGCAATTGAATGGAAAACCACTTTACTACATGGCATACGATCAGCAGCGTTTAAATAAAAGTTCGGAGTTGAAAAATATGTTTGCCGCTTTTTCGTTTTTTGATGATCTAAAGGATACTGATCAGTTTAAAATATATTGCTGGAGTCCAGAAAAAGGTGCTATTTTGTTACAAGATCTTAAATTATATGCAATTCAATAAAATTCTTCTAACGACATTATTACTGTTCAGTTTTACGACTATTTTTTCACAACTTAAGGGCAAAGCCAAACATTTGCCGGGAACTTGGGTGTATGCGAAAGGTAGTGGGTATGAAGTGTGGGCAATCGAAAATGGACAATTGATTGGAGCTGGATATCGAACAAATAAAATTGGTGATACAGTCAAGGTGGAACAATTGGGTATAAAGCTTACAAACAATAGTTTGATTTACACATTGGAAACAGGCATTCAGAATTTCAATAACTCAGCTTATACAAAGTATCAGTTTATGTCGAAAGTTCGGAAATTGGATTTTACCAATATCGAAAATGCCTTACCCAATCATTTGGAATATACCTTCGGATTCTTCAACAAGAATAAATTGACCATCACCATTTGGATGGATGAAAGCGTGAAGAAAACAAAATTGGAATTGCGAAAAAAGGTTTAATCCCTCAGAATCCAAGAGAGCCGTCCTTGTAGTTCAGATAATTGATTAATCGCCACATCCCCTTTTCTGATTTTTTGATTTCCGCGGTGATTGAAGAAAACGGCTTTCATACCAGCATCGAGAGCACCTCGATAGTCTACGTGATAATCATCACCGATCATTACACTTTTGTCTTTTAGAACGCCTGCTTTTTCCATTGCATGATTAAAAACAAGCGGATTTGGTTTGTTCACCCCAACTTCTTCAGAGCACACAATAATATCGAAATAGGGTTTTAGACCCGCCTCACGAAGTTTAATATGTTGTACTTCTTTGAAACCATTGGTGATGATGTGCATCTGATAATTCTGAGATTTCAACCCGTCAAGCATTTCTATCGCACCTGGAAATAAATTTTTCTGATACGGAGAAATATCCAAATAATCTTGACTCAATTTTTCAGCAAGTGCCTCGTCTTTTATATTGAAGTTGGACAAAGTATCTATAAACCGTTTTGATCGCAGTACTTCCTTTGTCAATTGACCAACACCATACATACGCCACAACTTTCGGTTGACGTTTTTGTACGCCATATGGAAACTCGAAAACTCTTTAATTTGTTCGTTGAGACCACTTTCGTTGAAAATTAATTTTAAGGTCTCCTTGGAATTGGTTTCGAAATCCCAAAGGGTGTGATCTAAATCGAAGAAAAGATGATAATCTTTCATTTATTTGAATATTGTAAAGGCTAAAATGCTGAGAATAAAACTATTCATCGCTAAGCCAAATACGATTATGGGAAAAGTTTTTTTGCTTTGCCCGTAAAATTTTGCGCAAACGATACTTCCAATTGGTACGGAAAGAAACAATGGTGCAAGTATACAAATTCCCTTTTGACCAATAGAGTGTTTAAATTTCACCAAATATTTATTCACTTCCGTAAAGCTTTTTTTCAATTTCAAAGGTTTACCAGATTGAATTGCATCCTTGTTTTTTTTTATTTTTTTGTTGTGATTTCTAATCATAAAAAATTCACTGGCAAAATAAAAGACGACCGCACTAACCAAACCTCCTGAAAAAACGGAAATCCAAGTGGTGTAAAAATCCAGTCCTAAATTAGCTGAAATAAAAGGAGCAATCATAAACTTGATAAAGGCGGAAAAGAATATTCCGATTATGGCTCCCCAGTTCATGAATTAGTTTTTTGAACCGTAAGCTAAATCTCCTGCATCACCCATCCCTGGGACTATATAAGAATTTGCTGTCAACTCTTTATCTATTGCTCCTAAATAATACAGAGTGTCTTTTGGTAACTTATCTTTTAGAAAAGTCAAAGCTTCTGGTGCTGCAATCGCCGCGCAAATGATTGTTTTGGATGGTGTTCCGTTTTCCATTAAGGCTTTATAAACCATGTGCATGGAACTTCCCGTCGCTAACATTGGATCTGAGATTATCAATACTTTATCTTGTATATCAGGCGATGCCATATATTCAACATGGATATCGAAATCTTCGGCAGTGGAATGTTTTCTGTAAGCAGAAACAAACGCATTTTCGGCACGATCAAACATTTCTAAGAATCCAAGGTGCATCCCTAATCCAGCTCTTAGGATGGTTGCTAAAACAGGTTGTTCTTCAATTAAAAAACAATCAGCTATTCCCAAAGGTGTTGAAACCTCTTTTTCCTTGTATTTCAAAACTTTTGAAACCTCATACGCCATTATCATTCCAACACGTTCTAGGTTTTTACGAAAACGTAATGGATCATTTTGAATTTTTACGTCGCGCATTTCAGCTAGAAATGTGTTGAACAAAGTATGATTGTCTGATAAATGGTGGATCATTGGGATAAAATCTTTGGTTAAAGATAAAGTAAAACTTTTAGTTGGTTGGAACTACTTTTCAAAATGATTGTTAAGATTGAATAAAGCACCTTTTTCCTTTCTAAAATAGGTAAATTTGCACCGTAATGGCAGAAAAAGTAAAACTGAATACTAAAATCTTCCTTCGATTGGTCGCGTATGCAAAAGTCTATAAAGGAATTTTTGTACTTGCATTTGGTGCCGGACTATTGATTGCAGCGTCTTCGGCTCTGCGTCCGAAGTTTATTGGCGAAATGCTGGACAAGTATGTCGTTCATGGGCAGGACGGTCAGATGTTGCTAACATGGACACTGATAATAATCGGTATGTTGATTATGGAGTCGGTCCTTCAGTTTGCTGGATCGTATTTTTCCAATTTATTGGCGCAAAATATCGTTCGTGATCTTCGAAAGAAACTGTATAAGCATGTTATTTCTTTCAAAATGCAATACTTCGACCGCACACCGATTGGGGCCTTGGTAACTCGAGTCGTTTCCGATTTGGAAGCAGTGAGTCAAGTGTTTTCATCTGGTTTGATAGATATCATGGGCGATATTATCACCCTGCTCTTCGTACTGGGAATTATGGTTTCGGTGAACGCCAAGCTAACCCTTTTGGCACTTCTGCCCATTCCCATTTTACTTATTGCCACTCGTATTTTTGCCCGAGCGATGCAGAAGTCATTCCAATTGGAAAGAATGCAGGTGACCAAGTTGAATAACTTTGTTCAAGAACGAATTTCAGGAATGGCGATTGTCCAATTATTTTCAAGAGAAAAACAAGAATATGCGTCCTTCGAAGAGATCAATAAAGGGCACCGACAAGCACATATTAACGCCGTTTGGGCATTCTCAATTTTCTTTCCAGTTGTGGAATTATTGTCTTCCCTTTCTATTGCTTTCCTTTTGGTTTGGGGAGCATTTCAAGTAGGGGGAGAGACTATTTCAATTGAAGGAAGTATTTATGGACAAATAATTTCCTTCACGCTTTGGATAAACATGATGTATCGCCCCATTCGACAATTGGCGGATAAATTTAATGTACTTCAACGAGGCACAGTAAGAGCAGAACGGGTATTTGAAATCTTGGATTTAAACGAACATGTTCAAAACAATGGTAGTGACACCAATGTTGATTTTAACAAAGACATCCGCTTTCAGAATGTTTATTTCGCTTATAAAAAAGAGGAATATGTCCTGAAAGATATTGATTTAACCATCGAAGCCGGTTCAACCGTTGCATTCGTCGGAGCTACGGGAGCTGGTAAATCGTCGATCGTAAATTTAATCGGTCGGTTTTACGATTTTCAGAAAGGAAATATTTTCCTGGGAGAAAAGAACATTCAGGATATTGATTTAAAGCATTTGCGAAGTAATATTTCTATTGTGCTTCAAGATGTATTCCTTTTCTCAGATAGCATACACAACAACATTACGCTGGGTGACCCAAATGTAACAAGAGAGCAAGTAATTGAAGCGGCAAAGGCGGTTAATGCGCATCAATTTATCATGAAACTTCCAAACGGATATGATTACAATGTGGGTGAAAGAGGTGGTGTGTTATCTGTGGGGCAACGGCAATTGATTTCTTTCATTCGCGCCTATGTTTTTCAACCGAAAGTCCTTATCTTGGATGAGGCAACTTCGAGTGTCGACGATCAATCGGAAGAGTTGATTCAGGAAGCGACCCAAAAATTGACAAAAGGAAGAACATCGATCATTATTGCGCATCGTTTATCAACTATTCAATCGGCAGATAAAATTGTCGTTTTAGAGAAAGGTGAAATCATGGAAATGGGTTCGCATTTAGAATTAATGAATAAAAACGCATATTATAAAAACTTGCATGATATGCAGTTTTCAGAAGATAAATAAATTATGGTTGGATTAAAAGTGGGTGGAGTGCCTGAGCATTTCAACTTACCGTGGAGGCTTGCAATTGAAGACGGTAAATTTAGAGAGTTTGGCTTGAATTTGCACTGGGCCGATATGGGTGGTGGAACTGGACAAATGATTCGCGGATTAGAAACCAAATCCATCGATATTGCTGTTTTATTAACCGAAGGATGTACAAAAGCAATTCTACAAGGTTTGGATGCTACGATTGTTCAGGTCTACGTCACGAGCCCATTGCACTGGGGTGTTCACGTGCCTTATACCTCCGACATTCAATCCATTGAAGATCTAAAAGATAAAACCTATGCCATATCGCGTGAAGGTTCAGGCTCGCATTTGATGAGTTATGTGCTTTCGCATCAACAAGGATGGCCGACCGACAACTTAAAATTCAATGTTGTTGGCGATATTTACGGCGGTCTTTGGGCTTTAGAGAATAACGAAGCGCAAGCATTTTTGTGGGAAAAATACACGACCTATCCGTTTACAGAACAGAAAAAGTGCCGATACGTTGAAGAAGTGGTGACACCTTGGCCTTGTTTTGTTATTGCTGTGCGAAATGAAGTTTTAGATGAACACAAAGATTTAATCGATAAAATGTGCTTGGCTGTCAATAAACGCGCCGGAGAAATGCTCACGGATCCAAATATTATTGATATCATTTCATGGCGGTACAATTTACGCTCAAGTCATGTCCAGAACTGGTTAAATGAAACGGTTTGGAACTATGAGGGAATAGAATATCCTTTGGCTTTCAATAAAGTGGTCAATTATCTTAAAATGCTCAATTTGATTTCTGATGAAGAAGGAGAAGATTGGCGTGAAAAATTATTTAAATAATCTAAACTTCGAGAGAAGTTATTTGTTCATCAACTATGTCAAAAAAGAAAACGGGTGTATTGTTAATTCAATTGGGAACACCTGATAGTCCGAAAACACGAGATGTAAGAATCTATTTACGTGAATTTCTCAATGATCCGCGTGTAATTGATATTCCATGGTTACCCCGAAAATTACTAGTAAACGGAATTATTGTTCCTTTTAGAGCTCCGAAATCTGCAAAAATATATCAAGAGCTTTGGGATATGACGGACGATGGAATTTCTCCTTTGATGACCCATACAGAGAAGGTAAAGGAATTGCTTCAAGATAGATTGAAAAATGATAATGTGATCGTTGAAATGGCGATGAGGTATCAGAATCCTTCTATGGACTCCGTTCTCTCAAAAATGAAAACGGCCAATTACGACGAAATAATTATTTTGCCTTTGTTCCCCCAATATGCCAGTGCATCGACAGGTTCAGCCATTGAAAAGGCGTTGGATATCATCCGCAAATGGTGGGTGATTCCCAATATCAAAGTGATTTCCCAATTTTATGATAATGAAGGTTATCTAGATAGTATCGTCGAACGAACAAAAGAGTTTCATTTGAAATCGTACGATCACATTTTGTTTTCTTATCATGGTTTACCGGAACGACAAGTCGATAAGGTGTATGAAGAAGACACTGATTTGTGCACCGATCAACCTTGTGAATCGGAAATTAATGACAAGAACAAGTTTTGTTACAAAGCGACTTGTTTTGCTACCACTCGATTACTTGCTGAAAAATTAGGATTGAAAGAAGAAGATTACACCGTTTGTTTTCAGTCTCGATTAGATAAAAAATGGCTGACTCCTTTTTCTGATAAAATAGTGGAAGAAAGAGCGAAAAAAGGTGACAAGAATTTATTGGCCTTCAGTCCTGCATTTGTGGCTGATTGTTTGGAGACCTTAGTTGAAATTGGTGGTGAATACCAAGAAATTTTTGAAGAACACGGCGGCGAAAAAGTACAGTTGGTTCCTTCGAGCAACTCTCATCCGAGGTTTATTGATGGATTGGAAGAGTTGGTGAGGGAGAGAATGTAGGCTTCGACTCCGATCAGCCTTCGCTAACTTGATTGTTTTTATTAACAAGCGCACACTGAGCGTAGTCGAAGGAAAGTCCAGAGAGGTTATTCATCCAAAGTTTTGTTAAACATTTCTGCCTCTTTCCTTGTTTATTTTTTATTGTAAAATCTACTCCGTATCTTTGCAAACGTTTTAAGAATAAGAATTTTAGAAAAATCAACATATGAGTAATACAGCTGAAAAATTAGCTTACAAAGTAAAAGACATCAGTCTAGCAGATTGGGGTCGTAAAGAAATTAGAATCGCCGAAGCAGAAATGCCAGGTTTGATGTCACTTCGTGAAGAATTCGGAGCGTCTAAGCCATTGGCTGGTGCACGTATCGCAGGATGTTTGCACATGACGATTCAAACTGCCGTTTTGATCGAAACATTGGTTGAATTGGGAGCTGAAGTAACATGGTCTTCATGTAATATCTTCTCAACACAAGATCAAGCTGCCGCGGCAATTGCTGTAACAGGAGTTCCAGTTTTTGCTTGGAAAGGTTTGAACGAAGAAGAATTCGACTGGTGTATTGAGCAAACATTGTTTTCATTTAAAGACGGTAAGGCGTTGAACATGATTTTAGATGATGGTGGTGATTTAACGAACATGGTTTTTGATCGTTTCCCAGAATTGACAAAAGACATCAAAGGCTTATCTGAAGAAACGACAACTGGCGTTCATCGTTTGTACGAGCGTAAGAAAAACGGAACTTTGGTTATGCCTGCAATCAACGTGAATGATTCAGTTACAAAATCGAAATTCGATAACAAATACGGATGTAAAGAATCATTGGTAGATGCGATTCGTCGTGCTACAGATACAATGATGGCTGGAAAAGTAGCTGTTGTTTGCGGATATGGTGACGTTGGTAAAGGATCAGCTGCTTCATTGCAAGGTGCTGGTGCTCGTGTTATCGTTACAGAAATTGACCCGATTTGTGCGTTGCAGGCTGCAATGGACGGATTTGAAGTTCGTAAATTAGAAAATGTTGTTGGTGCAGTAGACATAGTTGTTACCACTACAGGAAATAAAGACATAGTTCAAGGACACCACTTCGAAGCAATGCGCGATAAAACTATCGTTTGTAACATCGGTCACTTCGATAACGAAATCGATATGGCTTGGTTGAACAAAAACCACGGCACTTCAAAAATCGAAATTAAACCACAAGTTGATATGTATACCATCAATGGTAAAGACATTATCATGTTGGCAGAAGGTCGTTTGGTAAATTTAGGATGTGCAACTGGACACCCTTCTTTCGTAATGTCGAATTCATTTACGAACCAAACATTGGCACAATTGGAATTGTGGAACAACACAGACCAATACGAAAATGATGTATACACGCTTCCGAAACACTTGGATGAGAAAGTAGCTTATTTGCACCTTGCGAAAGTCGGTGCTGAGTTAACTGAGCTTCGTCCTGAACAAGCTTCGTATATTGGAGTAGAGGTTTCTGGACCATACAAGCCAGAGCACTACCGCTATTAATCTGACGTTTTACGTTAGGAACCAATAAGTTTGACTCCGAAGGAGTCAAACTACAATATCCCGTGGTGAGAATCACGGGATATTGTAGCTTTCAGGCCTTTTTTTTGCGACACCGAAGGTGTCGAACTTTTCTCAAGTTTAAATTTCTCGACTACTCCAAATACTCCAAATCAAAATCCACATCATTTTCTATCAGCATTCTTCGCATTTCATCTATCGAACTGATCTCTCCATGATGAACTTCCTTATTTTGAGCATATCGAACCAAGTTTTCTCTTACCTCAATTGAATAAGAAAAAGCACTATAACCAACTTGCCAGCTGATAAAATCAGGAAATAGATTATGTTCTTTTATCATTTTTGAAGTGACTAATTTGATGTCTTTTACCAAGTTGGCCATAGCAATAGATTGGATGCAATCTAAAAACAATCGATAAATCCATAGTCGATTCGAAATTACGTGATAAGTGATTCATACGCTGCTTGAATTTCAATAAACTTTTCTTCTGCCATTTTTTGCTGTGAACTAGACGCATTCACAAAAATATCCGGGTGATGAACTTTGACCAATTTCCGATATGCCTTTTTTATCTCTTCCTTCGTGGCATTCGCCGAAACTCCTAGAATTTCACAAGCATATTTATTTCCTTTCGTTTTGGTCTCAGGATTCTGTTTTTTTTCTTGTTTTTGATAATAGAAAGCAAAAATGGACAAGATTTGTGTCAAATGGGAATCTTTTAATTCCAATTCTGTATTTATCTTTTTTAAGAAAATCAATTCTTCTCGTGTTAGATTTCCGCTGACCATTGCCAATCCCGTCAAGAAATAGACAATTTGAGACCGACCGCCTTCCGATGGAACATGCTGCTTCAACCAAGAAGTCACGGTTTCTGTACGAATTGGGTGTCGGAAAGAAAAGACCAAAGAATCGCTAAAGTTGTAATTGGCAAACTTAAAATATCGTGCAAAATATTGATTGATAAATTGGACTTTTCCCTTGGTCGTCTGGTAGTCGATAATCATCAATCGTGCGCCTAAAGCGAGATATGCCTCCAAGAAATTATCCTCCTTTGGAGAAAGATAAGGAGGAAAGATGCCTTTCTTCCATAATTTAACCGACTTATTTCTTCTAATGACGTAAATAATAGACAGTACAAGTGGGAGGAAGAACAAGACCGCAACCACCCAAGGATTCATTTGAGGCAAAGTTTCTAGGTTGAGTGAGTAAGTGCACATAGTCTTTGTCGAAAATAAGTATTTTTTCGTTGTTAGCTTTCATCATTTCGCAGTGTTTCTCGCTATATCTTTTGTAGTTTTGCAGGAATTTAGAAATGAGAATAATCAACAACATCAATTGGTCTTCTTTCAAAACAATTCTATTCGTAGGATTAGTTCTACGGTTAATCGCAGCTATCTTTTCGAAAGGGTATGGCATGCACGATGATCATTTCTTGGTCATTGAAGCTTCGGCTTCGTGGGTAGATGGATTTGATTACAACGGCTGGCTTCCGTGGTCAGAAGGAAGCAGGGGAGTGCCCGAGGGACACAGTTTTACATACGTCGGATTGAATTATTTCTTTTTCGCCATTCTCAAGTTTTTTGGAGTCGTCAATCCAATGGCTCAAATGCTCTTAAATAGAATCGTTCACGCTTTAGTTTCTATTCTCGTTGTTTATTTCGGGATAAAAATTACCGAACGACTTTCCAATAGAAAAAATGCCGTTATCGTAGGTTGGATTTTGGCCGCACTATGGCTCATGCCGTTACTGTCTGTCAGAAACCTCGTTGAATTGATTGGCGCCCCCTTCTTACTTTGGGGAGTTTGGTTGGCGATTCGGAACACCAATAAATTCGATTTACTTTATGCAGGTTTGATTATCGGTCTTGCAGCAAGTTTTCGTTACCAAATTGGCGTTTTTGCGCTTGGAATGGCCGCCATTTATTTCTTTCGTTACGAATGGAAAAAGTTCATTCAATTTTGTGTTGGTGTTTTATTAACCTTCGTTTTTACCCAAGGTTTTGTCGATTATCTCATTTGGGGTTACCCATTTGCGGAAATAATCGGTTACGTGGTGTATAACATGAATGAAGGTACAGGCTATTTGCCCAACACCAATTATTTCATGTATTTCTATGTGCTTTTTGGAGCGCTCCTTTTTCCAATGGGAATTCTTGCTTTTTTCGGATTTCTCAAGACCTACAAATCGCATCTGATCATCTTTATTCCAACGGTAGTTTTCCTATTGTTTCACACGCTCTATCCGAACAGACAAGAGCGGTTTGTATTGACTATTCTTCCTTTCGTGATTATTCTCGCCGTTATAGGCATAGAAATGCTCCGAAAGAAAGAGTTTTGGAATAAATTCTGGAAAATATCTTGGGTCAGCTTTTGGGTGTTAAATATTCCGTTGTTGCTGTTTTTGACTTTCTCTTCAACAAAAATTTCTAGAGTCGATGCCATGTATTCCCTCTACGAAAACGGGCACGAGAAAGAAAATATTTTGTTGGAAGCATCTGGTGAAGAAGAAACCGCCCTGATGCCGAAGTTCTATTCTAAAAGTTGGTACTCGAATTTTGTGCCCAGAGAAAACCCAACCGATACCATCACAATTGAAAAAGGATATCATTTCGATTACATTTTCTTTTTTGGCGAAGATGATTTAGACAAACGATTGGCGGAATACAAGCAACAGTATCCCAAAATGACCTTGTTGAAGAAATGTGAACCCAGTCCTGTCGATAGGCTTTTGCGTTGGATGAATCCGCGTAATTCCAATGAGTACATCGAAGTGTGGGAAACGAATTTGAGGTGGTAGAACGAATCCCCAATTCGGTTTCGAATTGAGGATTCTAGTTCTAGAGTTTCCTTTTAGTTCTTGATGATTTTAGAAGAGAAATTTCCTTTGCTTGTCGTTCCTTGTAACAAATAGGTTCCAGAAGCCAAATGGGCTATGTTTAATTCACCTATTTTTTGCTCCAATAAAACTTGTCCGGAAAGATTCAAGATTTGAACGAATTGAATATTTCCTTCTGTTTGAATCGTCAAATGATCGGTAGCAGGATTCGGGTAAACGGATACTTTAGCCTTGTCCAATTCTTGTATTCCAGCCGTATTTTGGAAATAATAATTGTTTTCGTCAATAGAGAAAAGACCAGGAGTGCCAATTCCTTGTTTTTCTTCCCGTTTTATTAAAAATCCATCTGAGTCATATTGATACAAATTCAGTTCTATAGTATCACCAGCAACGGTCAATAGGTATTCTGCAATTTGATTTTGAGCGGTATATTGAAAATATCCGTTCGCATAAATATATGCGGTTGGCGTGTTGTTGGCCACATCGTAAGCAATAAAACTTGTAGGATTGGATCCCGTATAACCATAAGTCACACGATAAAGCCATTCAAGACCACTTCCGTTATCAAAAAACAAGTCGCAATTTTGTACGTTGTTTCCAATCCAAGAAATATCTGTTTTGGAATCCTCGATTAAGGTACTTGATTGCCAATCTAATGAATAACTTTTGTATTTGATTAGCTTGTTCGTTCCTGTCTGATACCAAGACGTGTCTGTGTAGTCTAGAACAACGCTTGGTGTAAATTGGTAAAACGAGCGTGTTAATTGGTTGCCAAGCGCATCGTAAGAGTACGTCGTGCTGTCTACCGTCTCCCAAATACTTGAATTATCGACTTGAGATTTACTTACTGTCTTTAACCCTGAAGCGTCGTAAGTGTTCAAAACTCGATAGTTACCATCCGTGTTGGCTTCCGTAATTTGATTAAAAACCACTGTATTTTGGATGGTTGAAATTAGACTCAAAGGATACGAACTTCCCGAATATCGCAAAACTTGATCGCAAGGAACGTCCGTAATTTCAGGTTGAACGAAGTACATGATGTCTCCGGTAAAATCAAATTTCAATTTAAATTCGTTGAGCGATCCTTGCCAATTGTTGTAATTGTGTTTGTTCGAATCGATATAGACGACATTGGAATTTCCATCAATGTATCTGTAGGTTGATGAAACCAGCTTTTTTTGCCCAAAAGCTAAACTAGAGGTAATGGCAAATGAAAAGAGTAGTGTTTTTTTCATAATGATGTATTAAGTAAAAATAGTTCATTTTTAAACCAATATATTCTTAAGGACGAATTTATTTTACCAAAGGTTGTCAAAAAAAAACCCCCGATTCCGATAGCTATCGGAACTGAGGGATTCTATATATTGTCGTTCGTCACATCCGCAAAGCGGGAGATCAGAAACGGAAATAGCGCCAACAAGAATTGGACACTAAGACTTTTCGAATGGCGAATTACGGATTAGCGAATTTAATCCGCAATCCGCTAATTCAATTACATCATGCCCGGCATTCCACCACCCATTCCTGCGTGTGAATGTCCAGCTTCATCTTCTGGTTCGTCTGCAATAACGCACTCTGTCGTCAACAACATAGAAGCAATAGAAGCGGCATTTTCAATAGCGATTCTCGTCACTTTTGTTGGGTCAATAACACCAGCTTTGTACAAGTTTTCAAACTTCTCTGTTCTAGCGTTGAATCCGAAATCACCTTTTCCTTCTTTTACTTTCTGAACGATGATCGCACCTTCTTCACCTGCATTGGCAATGATTTGACGCAATGGCTCTTCTACCGCACGACGTACGATTTGGATTCCTGTATCTTCATCTTCGTTCAGTCCTTTCAATTTATCCAATGAAGGAATAGCTCTAATCAAAGCAACTCCACCACCAGGAACAATTCCTTCCTGTACAGCAGCTCTTGTTGCAGCCAATGCATCGTCAACTCTGTCTTTTTTGTTTTTCATTTCAACCTCAGTCGCAGCACCAACATAAAGAACAGCAACACCTCCAGCTAATTTAGCCAAACGCTCTTGCAATTTCTCTTTGTCGTAATCGGAAGTTGTGTTTTCCAATTGCGCTTTGATTTGATTTACACGTCCAGCGATATCTGCTTTTTTACCAGCACCGTTGATGATAGTCGTATTCTCTTTGTCGATGTCCACTTTGACAGCAGTTCCCAACATGTCCATCGTCGTGTTTTCCAGAGTCATTCCTCTTTCTTCAGAAATCACTTGTCCACCCGTCAATATTGCGATGTCTTCCAACATTGCTTTTCTTCTGTCACCGAATCCTGGAGCTTTAACAGCAGCCACTTTCAGTGAACCTCTAATTCTATTTACAACCAAAGTTGCCAATGCTTCACCGTCCAAATCTTCAGCGATAATCAACAAAGACTTTCCAGCTTGAGCAACAGGTTCCAAAACAGGAAGTAATTCCTTCATGTTCGAGATTTTCTTGTCGTAAATCAAGATCAAAGGATTCTCCATTTCAGTAATCATCTTTTCTGTATTCGTTACGAAATACGGAGATAAATAACCTCTGTCGAACTGCATTCCTTCCACAGTTTTTACCTCTGTTTCTGTTCCTTTTGCTTCTTCAACTGTGATTACACCATCGTTTCCAACTACTTTCATTGCATGAGCAATCAACGCACCGATGGTTTCGTCGTTGTTTGCTGAAATAGAAGCAATTTGCTTGATTTTCTTGTTGTCTGAACCAACTTCGCTCGATTGCTCACGCAAAGAATTCACCACTTCGATAACCGCTTTGTCTATGCCGCGTTTCAAATCCATTGGATTCGCGCCAGCAGCAACATTTTTCATTCCTGCACCAATGATTGCTTGAGCAAGAACGGTTGCAGTTGTTGTTCCATCACCAGCGATATCAGCTGTTTTTGAAGCTACTTCTTTCACCATTTGAGCACCCATGTTCTCAATCGGATCTTTCAATTCTATTTCTTTCGCTACAGTAACACCATCTTTTGTGATGTGTGGAGCGCCAAATTTCTTCCCAATAACAACGTTACGTCCTTTTGGTCCAAGTGTCACTTTCACGGCGTTCGCCAATGCGTCAACACCTCTTTTTAATTTCTCTCTCGCTTCTACGTCGAATAATATTTCTTTTGCCATTTTCTATGTTTTTAAGGTGATTAAAGTATCCCGTAAATGTCTGATTCTCTCATGATGAGGTAATCTTTTCCTTCTAATTTGATTTCAGTTCCTGAATACTGTCCGTATAAGACCAAATCACCTTTTTTCACGGTAACAGGTTCATCCACTTTTCCAGGTCCAACGGCGATTACTTTTCCTTGCAAAGGCTTTTCCTTCGCGGTATCAGGAATAATAATACCACTCGCTGTTTTTTGTTCTGCCGGCGCTGCTTCTATAAGAACGCGATCGGCCAATGGTTTAAATTTTACTGACATATTTTTATAATTTGAGTTTTGTTTTTTACTTTTTTTATTGCTCGAATATTGTGCCATCCAATGAATTCAGACAGAATTGCATCTTTAAAAAGGTTAGCGCATAAAAAATGTCAGTACGAGTGACATACTGACATCTAAATCTATTGAGAGAAGTTTCTTATTCGTTTCCAGCTGGAGCTGTAGGTTGACCTGGTTGCTCTGTTTGAGTTGGTTGTTCTACTTCAATCACTTCAGGTTTGTTTCTCAATGTCAACAAAATACTAAATAACATAATCACAGACGCCAAAGTCCATGTTCCTTTAACGATAAAGTTGTTTGTTTTTTGAACACCACCCAATTGTTGAGCTGATCCAAAATCACTACTCAATCCACCTCCTTTTGGATTCTGAACGAAAACGAGGAAAGTAAGCAAGATACTTGCTAGGATGATGATAATTTGAAATAAAATATCCATGACTAATTATTTGTTTTTCTTTAATTTCTTAATTTGGTTTGCAAAGAAACTCTTTTTTTCTGGATTAAGCAACATTAATTGATGATAGCATTCGATTGCTTTTGAAAAACTTCCTTGCAACACATAAATTTCCGCCAAAGTCTCACTTACAGGCATTTCTTTTTCGCTCAAACTCGCCTTCGCAATTTTAGAAACTTTAAAGAATTCAGCTGCTTTTTTCTGTGGAGCTTCAGTCTTAGAAATACGTGTTATTTTGGGGTCTTCTTGAATGAATTTGTCTAAAATTTCGTTGGCTCTTTGTTTTACTTGATATTCCTGAGAGTGAGTATTAGCACTAACTTTCAACCAATCAATGAATGAACGTTTTTCGTTCGCTAGTTTTTGCTCGAAACCGGTTACTATTTCAGATGAATCTTCCGTTATTTCTTCTATCTCTTCTGTGATTTCGTTTTCCTTTAATGTTAAATGGTAACTTTCCGCCAAAGCATGAGAAGTTATTTCATCGAGCTCGGGAACTTCGCTTTTTTCAATTAAATCCAAAGATATTTCTTGGGCAAATTCAGACGGTTGTGTTTGATCAATTTCGACATTTTCTATTACTTTTTCTTCAAATAAATCAGCCGAAGGGTCAAAGGAGGAAAGGGGTTGTATTTCATTCGCTACGAATACTTCTTCGGCAACAGGTTCGATTTCGGGTTCAACTTCCAATTCTCGCTCAACATAGCTCTCAATATCCACACGTAATTCATGTATTTCTGGTTCGATCAATTCAGTTTCAATTATCTCCTCTGAAATAATGGTCTTCGATTCTATTTCAAGCTCACCAGCAGGCGGTTCGTCGTTATTTTCGTAAGTCAGCAGTTCTGGAATTTCTTCCTCCAAGGAAACTTCAGGAACTACTTCGCTTTCTTCAATTTCTGTAATTGGGTCGATTACTTCAACTTCTGCAACTTCGGTAACTTTTTCTTCAATCTCAATATTCGGTTCTTCGGAAACAATGACAGGAATTATCGTCTCTGGAATTTCGTCAAAATCAATCGGATTTATTTCGTCATCATCAAAGTGAACTTGCACAGGTTCAAACGACATTTCTTGCACTTCGAAGGTTTCAAAATTGGAGTTATCTGTAGTCAACTCCATTTCCGCTCTTTCAATTACGCGTGCTTCAGCAACCTCTTTTACTATTTCTTTTTCAGGGACAACCTCTTCAGCAGGAATTGGTTCAATTTCTTGTTCAGGAGAATTTTCGAAAACTTCTTCTACAATTTCTATTTGCTGAATTGGTTCTGAAATGATTTCTTCTGCAGCCACAATTGTGGTAATTATTTCTTCGGCTACCATTTCCGTAATTGGAGTGGGTGTTTCAACTGAAATAATTGGTGTTTCAATCGTCGTTTCTACAACTTGTTCAACCGAATTGATTAATTGGTACAAATGCGCTCTGTCACTGATTCGGAATGCATGTTGATTTAGCGACTCTTCAAAATTGATCGATTTGGTTTTACCCAAGGTTTGAAGCAACAAAATAGGAAAACTTTGAGCGTACGGATACTTTTCAATCAGTTTCTCAATTTCTTGAATATCATCAACTGTGCAAAGTGATGGATTAGCAATTTTGTGCGCTATATCTTCTACCGTCATTACCAACCAGACATTAATTTAGCGACCACATCCTGCACCATTTGCGCGTTTATTTCTTCTATCAATTGACTTTCCACTGACGATATATCTTTGTTCGAATCGAAATCCATGAATTTGCTCAAAGATAAAGTCATTTTGTCTTCTTCTGGTTTTGTAATGAAAATTGTGAAATTAGCGGTAATTGTCAATCTGTTTTTCGCAGCCACATCTCCCGGTTGGAGAGCAATTGGAGAAACATTATATCCATTTACGACACCTTCAATATTAACTTCTGCCGAATTGCTTGGATTCAATAGTAAAGTAGTGTTGTTTTGAATGCCATCTCGCAAAGCTTCTGTCAATTGAGAAGAGTAAGAGTTAGGCGCTGTTGCCGAATTATTGTCCAATGTTTTTACAGTGAACGTTTTCCATTCCTCAGGCATTGTTCCGTCCACGAAAGTAAAGCGTGAAGGCCAACAAGATGTTAACGTGAACCCAACAAATAATGTAAAAACAAATTTCATCATAAATTCAAATTGTACTCTTTAATTTTTCGATACAAAGTTCGTTCTGAAATACCCAATTCTTCAGCAGCATATTTTCGCTTTCCTCGGTGTTTTTCAAGTGCTTTTTCTATCAATTCTTTTTCTTTGTCCTCCAAAGATAAAGATTCTTCTACTTCTTCGTGCACTTCAAATTCTTCTTCCGTTTGGTGACCAAATTGGTAAGGCGCTTCCTCAGCTCTAGTAGGCGAAGGCAAAGCTCTGGTTCCCTTTGCATCAACATCAGTGTACATCTTTTTCACCATAGCCGATTGGTCGGATGTCAATTTGATATCTCCACCTTTGTTAACGATCTCCAAAACTAACTTCTTCAATTCATTCAAATCACCTTTCATATCGAAAAGAAATTTGTACATCAATTCACGCTCAGAAAAATCATCTGCGGTAGTTGTGTTTGCCAAAGCGGGTGTGTTGCTATAAGTCTTTGGCAAGAAGGAAGCCAATTTGAAAGCATCAATTTCTCGTTCCGTTTCAATCACCGATATTTGTTCTACAACGTTTTTCAATTGACGAATATTTCCTGGCCAGTTATATCGATTCACCACCTCCACTGCATCTGGATTCAATTTTATCGCTGGCATTCTATATTTGTCCGCAAAATCAGCTGAAAACTTTCTGAAAATCAAATGAATGTCGTCTTTTCTATCGCGTAAAGGCGGAAGTGAAATTGGGACGATGCTCAAACGATAAAATAAATCTTCTCTGAATTTTCCAGAGGCAATCGCCTTTTGCATGTTCTCATTCGTCGCAGCAACAACACGAACGTCCGTTTTTATAACTTTCGACGAACCAACACGAATAAATTCTCCCGTTTCCAAAACTCGTAGCAAGCGAACTTGGGTTTGCATCGGTAATTCAGCAACTTCATCCAAGAAAATCGTTCCACCGTCTGCCACTTGAAAATATCCTTCGCGACTAGCGCTGGCTCCAGTGAAGGAACCTTTCTCATGTCCGAATAATTCTGAATCAATCGTTCCTTCGGGGATTGCACCGCAGTTTACAGCGATATATTCACCGTGTTTTCGGCTACTCAATTGATGAATAACTTGTGGAATAATTTCTTTCCCCGTTCCGCTTTCGCCTGTGACTAAAACAGAAATATCGGTAGGGGCAACTTGGGCAGCAATTTCCAAGGCTCGGTTGAGAAGAGGCGCATTCCCAATGATGCCAAATCGCTGTTTTATCTGTTGTAAATTCATTTTAATTCAATCTGTTGAATTGGGTGAGGGGGAACAAGTTCCACCACTTCTCCAATTAATGTTGCCGAGGTACACGAAGTGGCTTTCACCATCACATAATCACCTTTTTTGTAGGTTCCCTTTGTGAAAACATTTTTGGTTCCTTGCTCGTCTCGTCCAGTCAAATCGTCGTCGCTTCTCTTAGAGAAACCTTCAATCAAAACCTTACCAATTTTCCCAATTCGGGACTGGTTGTGGGTCAAGGAATGACTCAATTGCAATTCTATAACTTCTTGTAATCTTTTCTTTTTCAAGGCATCTGGAACATCGTCTTCAAACTTGCGTTCGGCCAATGTTTTCGGTCGTTCCGAATACTGATACATGTAGGCGAAACTAAATTTCACCTCCTTCATTAAAGAAAGTGTAGCCTGGTGCTCTTCATCTGTTTCGCCACAAAATCCAGTGATGATATCCGTTGAAATAGCATAATCAGGCACAATATTTCGAATCGCTTCTATTCGGTTCAAAAACCATTCCCGCGAATAACCCCGATTCATGCGTTTCAGCATATCTGTGTGACCGCTTTGTACCGGTAAATGAATGTACGGAGCTATGTTTTCGTATTTCGCAATGACGTGTAATACATCATCACCCATATCCTTTGGGTGAGAAGTCGAAAAACGAACTCTTAAATCGGGAGAAACTTGCGCCACCATTTCCATTAATTGAGCAAAGTTCGTTGTCGGTAAATTGTCATCACGAATTTCTCCTTTTGCCGATAAATTGTAGCGATAAGAATTGACGTTTTGTCCCAATAAAGTTACTTCGCGATAGCCTGTATTGAACATTTCTGTACATTCTCGAACGATGGTTTGTGGATCTCTAGAACGTTCTCTTCCTCGTGTGAAAGGAACGACGCAAAATGAGCACATATTGTCGCAACCACGTGTGATGCTAACGAAACCAGAGATTCCACCTTTGTCCAAGCGAACGGGTGAAATATCGGCATACGTTTCTTCTCTCGAAAGTAAAACATTTACCGCTTTTTGTCCTGTTCCAACTTCCTCAATTAGATTTGGTAAATCTCGATAAGAGTCAGGTCCGGCTACTATGTCAACTAATTTTTCTTCTTCTAATAAATTCTTTTTCAAACGTTCAGCCATGCAACCGAGTATGCCCACAACCAAATCTGGATTCTCTTTTTTCTGCGCTCTAAATTCCGTCAAACGTTTTCGAACGCGCTGTTCTGCTTTATCGCGAATGGAACAGGTGTTCATTAGTATTACATCTGCCTCGGCACTATTTTGGGTGGTTGAAAATCCTTCTTTCGCCAAAATCGATGCTACAACTTCGCTATCTGCAAAATTCATGGCGCACCCATAACTTTCTAGAAATAATTTTTTACCTCCTTTTTTGGCTTCTTCAGATAGCATCAAAGCTGTGCCTTGTTTGCTCTCGTCTATGGTCTTCTCTGATATGTCTTCTGTATGCTGCATCGTTCTGTTTACCGCGCACAAAGATATAATTAAATCTAAAACTATGTCAAAATGTCAGTACGATTATTCAGATTTTATCATTTTATTATTTTTAAATTCTTTTACGTAGTAAGTAGGTTAAAATAAGGTAAGATTTGATAAGGTACTTGCAAAATCGTTTTTTTACCCTTTATCTTTGCGTCGAATTTGGTATCATCCGTTTTCCCGCACAATTGAACTTATGGCAAAAAATCTAGTAATCGTCGAGTCCCCCGCAAAAGCAAAAACTATCGAAGGATATCTTGGAAAAGATTTCGTGGTGAAATCCAGTTATGGACATGTTAGAGACTTGGCTAAGAAAGGAACTGCAATAGATATCGAAAATAATTTCGCCCCCAACTACGAAGTTTCCGCAGATAAGAAACAGATCGTTGCTGAACTTAAGAAATTGGCCAAAGCAGCCGATGTGATCTGGCTAGCGACGGATGAGGATCGCGAGGGAGAAGCGATTTCATGGCATTTATACGAGACGTTGGACCTTGCCAAAAAAGAAACGAAAAGAATTACTTTCAATGAGATTACCAAGACAGCAGTTCTTGCGTCAATTGAGAAACCTAGAGAAATAAATCAAGAATTAGTAAACGCTCAACAAGCACGTCGTGTATTGGATCGTTTGGTTGGATTTGAATTGTCGCCAGTACTTTGGAGAAAGGTGAAACCATCTTTGTCTGCAGGTCGAGTTCAGTCAGTAGCAGTTCGATTAATTGTTGAAAGAGAAAAAGAAATTATCGCTTTTCAGAACAATAGTTTTTTCCGTGTCAATGGATCATTCTTAAAAGGAAACGAAAGAATATCGTGCGAATTAAACAAACAATTTGACGAGCAAAAAGAGGTGCAAAACTTCTTGGCGCAAATTGCTGATGTTGATTTTAGTGTGCAAGATGTTATGATGAAACCGGCTGTAAAATCGCCAACTGCACCGTTTACTACTTCAACTCTTCAACAAGAAGCAAGTTTGAAATTAGGATTTTCTGTTTCACGAACAATGGGCGTAGCACAACGGTTGTACGAAGCAGGAAAGATTACCTACATGAGAACGGATTCAGTCAATTTATCAGATACCGCGATTGAAGGTGCGAAAAGTGAAATTTTAAGAGCGTACGGAAAAGAGTATTCTAACCCAAAAAAATACGTTTCTAAAAATGCCAACGCTCAAGAGGCGCACGAGGCAATTCGACCAACAGACTTTTCAGCGCACACAACCAGTGGCGAAAGTGATCAAGTTCGATTGTATGAATTAATTTGGAAAAGGTCGATTGCTTCTCAAATGGCGCAAGCTAAATTGGAACGTACAACGATTAAAATTGGTAATAAATCTATCAAAGAAATTTTTCAAGCGAAAGGTGAGGTAATCAAGTTTGACGGATTCCTACGAGTGTATTTGGAATCGAATATTGATGACGACGAAGATGAAGAAAATGACGAAAAATCAAACCTTCTTCCTGCTGTATCGAAAGGCGATGCACTAAATAGAAACTGGGTGAGAGCAACACAGCGTTATACTCGTCCACCGGCACGTTATGTGGAGGCTTCGCTTGTAAAGAAATTAGAAGAATTAGGAATTGGTCGTCCATCAACTTACGCACCAACGATTTCAACTATCCAGAAAAGAGGGTATGTTGAAAAGCAGGAGCGTGATGGGGAAGAGAGAGCTTACAACGTTTTAACTTTAACAGATGACGGTGTCAAAGTTGAGGAGTTAACTGAAATTACCGGAAGAGATAAAAACAAATTATCTCCAACAGATATTGGAATTGTGGTAACGGATTTCTTAACGGAACACTTCGGGAAAATCTTGGATTATAATTTCACCGCGAAAGTGGAAGCTGAATTCGATGAAATAGCGAATGGCTTGAAGGAATGGACATCAATGATTAAAGATTTCTACATTCCTTTTCATGCAACGGTTGAGAATACACTTGAAAATTCAGATAGAGCAAGTGGTGAGCGTGCTTTGGGTGAACATCCGAAATCTGGTCGTAAAATTATCGCTCGTATCGGTCGATTCGGACCAATGGTGCAAATTGGCGATGAGCAAGAAGATGGGGAGAAACCACAATTTGCATCACTTAGAACAGGACAATCGATCAATCAAATCACCTTAGAAGAAGCATTAGAGTTATTCGAATTCCCTAAAAACCTTGGTGTTTTTGACGGAGAAGAGGTGGTTGTGGCTCTAGGCAGATTTGGACCCTATGTCAAATACCAAGAAATGTTTGTTTCCATTCCGAAAGGCGAAGATGTTGGCAGCATAGAAATTGATCGCGCTATTGAATTGATCAAAGAAAAATTGGAAGCAGACGCTCCGATTGCTGAATACGAAGGATTGCCTGTACAAAAAGGAACTGGACGTTTCGGACCGTTTATAAAATGGAATGAGATATTCATCAATGTGAATAAAAAATACGATTTCGATAATCTTTCAAAAGGGGATATCAAAGAATTGATTGAATCGAAAAAGCAGAAAGAAATCGATAAAATGATTCACAATTGGGAAAAAGAAGGAATTTCTGTTCAGAAAGCCCGTTGGGGTCGTTTCAATATCGTAAAAGGTAAATTGAAGATCGAACTTCCGAAAACATTCAACGTTGATACCTTGACGCTTAACAAGGTGGAGGAAATGATTGAAGCGAAAAAGCCGAAGCAAAAGGCCGCAAAAAAGAAACCTGCAGTGAAGAAATCGGCTAAAAAGTAAGTTATTCACGCATTCTTCTTGATTCTTTCTTGATTTGGTTTCGTTTCGGGTCGCTTTTGACTTTATTTTTACAAAAAAATGAAGATGAAAGATCTTGAAATTTATTTCACACCTATAAAATCTTTGGCGGTAATTGCCGAAAAAACCCTTGGATCTAAAATCGAAATCCATACAGAGGATAACTTTCCTGAAATGGAAAAGAAGGGAATCGCCTTTTTTTATGTTCCCGAATTTAGAAACGGTGATGCAAGATTTGAAGGAAAGTTCGACGATTCGTTTCGAAACTACCTCTATAAATTATTCCCAGGAGTTCTTTGGAATACAAATATCTACGATTTGGGCCAAATGCTGCCTGGAGAAACAATCGTGGATACGTATTTTGCCATAGCTAAAGTTTGTTCTACCCTTATCAAAAAAGACATTATTCCAATAGTTATCGGCGGTTCGCAGGATTTGACCTATGGGATGTATCAAGGTTACGAGCAGTTGGAGCAACTCGTTAATATCTGTTCAATTGATTCCAAACTCGATATCGGAAATATTGAAGAACCTTTCTCTTCCAAGAGCTATTTGAGTCATCTTCTTCTGCAACGACCATGTTATTTATTCAATTTTGCCAATATTGGATGTCAATCACTTTTTGCAAGTAAAGATGAGCTGGAGCTCTATGAAAAATTATATTTCGATGTCTGTCGTCTCGGGGAGTTCAATTCAGACTTTAAAAAAGCAGAACCTCATATTCGAAATACGGACATTCTCTCGATTGATATGGAATCTATTCGTAGTTCAGATTTTAAATCGGCTAGTCATGATAGTCCGAATGGTCTGTACGCTGATCAAATTTGTCAAATAGCAAAGTATGCCGGAATAAGCGATAAACTCACTTCATTGGGAATGTTTAACCTGCACCCAGAGGAAGATGCAGACAGTGCAAATCATTTAGTCGCGCAAGTTATTTGGTATTTTATCGAAGGTTATTCTCAAAGGATGGGCGATTTCCCAATTGGGTCTCAAAAAGACTACGTACGTTTTTCCGTTCACCTGGATAATTTTACAGAGGATGAACTTGTGTTTTTGAAAAGTAATAAGTCTGAAAGATGGTGGATGGAAGTGCCGTACCCGCCTGAACAGGGCAAGAAGTACAATCGTCATCACCTCGTGCCTTGTGACCATAGTGATTATGAATTGGCTATGAGAAATGAAATTCCTGATTTATGGTGGAAAACGTATCAAAAGCTTGGGTGAAAAATTTAACAGATTAGTGGAATTCAGTGTGCGAAGTCAAAATATAATTTCGTTTTTAAACATATTTCTTTATTTTAGCATTGTAAATTAGGTCTATTTTGACCTGAAAAGACTATAAAACACACTAATACAGCAGATTACAATGGTAAAAGCCAAAAATTTACTTACGCTACTTTTTGTTGGGGCTATTGGCTCTACTTTTGCGCAGCAAGATAAGCTACTCACGCATTGGATGTACGACAAAATGAGCTTGAATCCAGGTGAAACAGGTCTTGATGATGGCGTTTGTGGAACTATGATTTATAGAAATCAATGGGACAAAGTTTCTGGAGCACCAAATTCATTTGTTTTTAACGTAGAAGCAAATTTAGAAAATTTATTACCTATACCCGGGGGACTAGGAATGTCCTTTTATCATGATGCTATTGGTTTTGTTCGTCAAAACAACGTTACCTTGAATTATTCATATCCTGTTTATACCAACTATGGAGTTTTAGGAGTAGGTATTGGCGTAGGGTTGATCAATGTGGGGATGCAACCAGACTGGGTGCCGCCGACGAATTTGTTTGATGATAAATTACCTATCGGATTTTCAAAATCAGGTTTAGACTTGAATTTTGGTGCGTATTGGAGAGGGAATCAAGGTTATTACGCTGGAATTTCTTCTACGCACCTTTCAGCAACTAAATTATCTGAGAAATTTAACACAGGTAACGGATTGAATGGTGTGCAATCGTATAATGCTGCTAGACATTATTATATAATGGGTGGATATAGACATCCACAAAATATTGGTCCAGGTAAAATTGAAGGAAATGTTTTAATGAGAACAGATCTTGTTAAATTTTCTTCTGATTGGAATGCTAGATATGTAATGAGTGCAAACTCAACAATGGAATATTATGGAGGTATAACTTTCCGTTCATCTGATGCATTGGCCTTTATGCTAGGAGGTTCAATGGACAATTGGACTGCAGGTTATTCATATGATTTAACTGTAAATAAATTGGCAAGTTTTTCAAATGGAACGCACGAGTTGTTTGTGAAATATTGTTATTTTATACCACCGCCACCAAAAACGCCATCAAAACATCCAAGATGGTTGTAGTTTAATTTTTTTTAACGAGATTTGTAACTAATTTGAATAAAACTCCGTTATATCGATATTAAGTAAACCCTGTAGATTGTAAATCGATTGATGGAAACTGTTAAATAAGAGGTAGAATGAAAAGACTAATGATATTAGTGTTGGTAGGTTCTGTCCTTGGAGCTTGTAGCTCAAGGACTGGACATGTAACTGGTGTAGCCGGTAGACCAACGTATATTCCTGAGATACCATATGGAATGGTATACATACCTGGAGGTTCTTATGCGATGGGTGAGAACGACCAAGATATGCCCTTTTTGCATCAAACACGTGCAAAAACTGTTTCAATCCAAGCTATGTACATGGACCAAACAGAAATCTCAAACAATGAATATCGTCAATTCGTGCATTGGGTTCGTGACTCACTTGCAATGGACAAAATCTATTATAACATGGAGGATGATGATGAAGCAAGTCGCTACATCAACTACGAAGATGAGTACTTCGATGAAGGTGGTCTAGAATATGTCGAATTCGATCCTTCTGATAGAGAATTGAACAGAGATAAAAATTATCCAATCTTCTCATTGAACTGGGATAGACAATTTGATTATTCTGATCCAGAATTAGTCCCTTTGTTGGCGGATATGTATTATCCACAGCCTGAGCGTTTTTACAAAAGACGTGAAATTGATACGCGAAAATTGATGTATCGTTATTATTGGATTGACTTGCGCGCAGCTGCTCAACGTGGTCGTGTTAATATTGTTCCTGATGGATACGATAGAGAAGGAAATAAATTAGTTGACGAACACCGTAGCTTAGAGAATCCACCTAATCCCTTTTCTGGTGAACCAGAAGGTTTAGACAAGGATATGGGGTATTTCAATAAGAAAGGTCAAAACAATGCTATTCGTGGTCATGAAAACCGTCAACGTTTTATTATTGACGAAATAATTAATGTTTATCCGGACACATTGTGTTGGGTGCGTGATTTCACATATTCATTCCATGATCCAATGACAAACATGTATTTCTGGCATCCAGCGTACGATAACTACCCAGTTGTTGGTGTAACTTGGCAACAAGCGCGTGCATTCTCTGTTTGGAGAACACAGTTGTTGAACAGTTGGTTGTTGAGTATGGGAGAGATTTTCGTGAATGATTTTCGTTTACCAACTGAAGGTGAGTGGGAAAGAGGATCACGTGGAGATTTAGCACTTTCGCCATACCCTTGGGGTGGACCTTATATCCGTAACGAATCAGGTTGCTTCTTAGGAAACTTTAAACCAATGCGCGGTCGTTACTTCGAAGATGGAGGATTCCATACGGTAAAAGTATATTCTTACAACCCGAATGGTTGGGGATTGTATTGTATGGCTGGAAACGTTGCTGAGTGGTGTGAAACTGCTTACGATGAATCGATGTACGAATTTTCAAATGATTTAAATACAGAACACCGTTACGACGCAATGGATTGGGATCCACCAAGCATGAAGCGTAAAGTAACTCGTGGTGGATCTTGGAAAGACATCGGATATTATTTGCATAATGGTACACGGTCTTATGAGTACCAGGATTCTTCAAAATCTTTTGTTGGTTATCGTAATGTAATGACTCACTTAGGTCGCGGTGGACGTGACTTCTCGAGAGAGGGTGGTGAGGAAATACAATCTGATATTCAGCTCAAGTAGAATAAATAACAAACCTTAATTAAAAACCTTTTAAAAAAAAACAATTATGAAACCAGGAAGTAAAGGATGGAAAAATTTTATGGCGAAGTTGTACGGTATTGGTGCAGCAGTCGTTATTATTGGTGCACTATTTAAAATCATGCACTGGCCGTTTGCAGATACAATGCTTATCGCAGGTCTAGGAACAGAAGCAGTAATTTTCTTCTTCTCAGCATTTGAACCCATCCATGAGGATCCAAATTGGGAATTAGTCTACCCAGAATTGGCGCTTGGTCATTCAGATGAGTTAGATCACGAAGCTTTATCGGTGGCTAGAGGAGGCCGAGGTGGAACTGGTATTACTGAACATTTAGACAAAATGCTTGAAGAAGCGAAAATCGACAGTGAATTGTTGACCCGTTTAGGAGATGGTATGCGTTCATTGGGTGAAAATGCAGCTTCTTTGAAAAACGTAACAACTGCCGCTGCTGCAACAGATTCTTACGTAAGTAGTTTAAACTCTGCTGCTGAAAAAGTAGCTACATTGTCTGATTCTTATGATAGAGCTTCTAGCGCAATCGCTGGAATGACTTCAGCTCAAAAAGAAGGTGAATCATTCGGAGAGCAAATGCAAAAAGTTTCTAAAAACTTAGGCGCATTGAACAATGTATATGAATTACAATTGAAAGGATCATCTGCTCACCTAGAAGCAACTGAGAAATTCCAAGGTCAAGTTACCAAAATGATGGAAGACTTGTCTGCATCTGCTGAGGATACAAGATTGTACAAGGAAAATATGGCAGCAATGTCTAGAAACTTGACGAACTTAAATACTGTTTATGGTAACATGTTGAAAGCAATGACAGTTACAAAAGCTTGATACGCTGTTTGAAATTGAAATTGTAGATTGTATAACCATAAAAACTAAACAAAATGGCAGGAGGAAAAGAAACACCTAGACAGAAGATGATTGGTATGATGTACTTGGTACTCACCGCACTTTTGGCCCTAAACGTTTCCAAATCAATATTAGATGCTTTCGTTGCGATTGAGGAGAATATCCAAAAAGCAAACTTGACAGAATTCTTTCGTGGAAACGAAAAAAGATCTGAATTGAAAGAAACATCGTTAGATAAATCTGAACCGGATAGAGCAGCGAAAGCAATGCGGATCTTCAAAATGGTGGAAGAGATAGATAAATTTACAGCGAAAAGAATTGCTATGATTGATGCTATTAAAATCCAAATTTTGGAAGAAACTGGAGAGGATGTAGAAGCAAAAGGTCCAGGTAATATAGTTTTAACAGCATACACAAATAACAATCCTTTGAAACCAGCCCGAATGGACTTGGACAAAGTGAATGGTAAAGACAAATATGATGACGCTATGCGAATCATGATTGGTGCTGCTACAGATATTAAAAAACCAACGGGTAAAGGAATGGAATTATGGAATAGCTACAATGGCTTCCGTAATGAATTGACAGAGTTTATCGCTAAATACAAAGGTTCTGGTGATGGTGCACCTCAATATAGCTTTAAAGCGCCATCCATTACTAAGTTTAAGGATCAGAAAGACCTGATGGATCAAATTGATGCCGCAATCAAAAAATCGAATGTAGCGCAAGATGATAAAGAAGCAATTAAGAAAATTTATGCTGGATTAACGAAAGAAGAATTTTCTGAAGTGCATGGGCAAAAAGGAGTACATTGGATTGGTAAAACATTTGACCACTCTCCATCAGTAGCTGCTATTGCATCATTGTCTTCAATGCAAAAGGATATTTTGGCAGCTAGAGCAGATGCAATTGCATTACTTCGTTCAAGAGTAGGAGGTGGAGAATACTCTTTCAACAAAATTATGGCCCTTGCTTATGGACCAGAATTAGCGAACTCAGGTGATGAAATTGAGTTACAAGTATTAATGGCAGCTTACGATTCAGATAAGCAACCTGTAGTTACTTATAACGGTACGACGATTTCAGATGTGAAAGAAGGTAAGGGTTATATTAAAACCAGAGCTTCTGGAGGTGGCGAAATGACCTTGAAAGGGAATATCACTATCCGTAATAAATCTGGAGTTCCGAAAACAATGCCTTGGGAAAAAACAGTCAAAATCATGAAACCAAGTGGTACTGTTTCACTTCCTGAATTGAATGTATTGTACAGAGGTTATGCCAACAAAGTGGAGGCTGTAGCATCTGGATATGATCAAACAATTTTGCAAGGTAGTGGAGTTTCTTTAACGAAATCTGGAAACGGATGGATTGCAAATCCAGGAGGAGGACGTGAATGTTCTATCACCGTTTCAGGAAAATCGTCTGTTACAAATAAAACAGTTAGATTGGGAAGTTTCCCTTTCAGAATTTCTAGACTTCCAGATCCAGAATTGTATTTCGGAGCTGCGAAAAGTGGAGAAAACGCGTCAAAAGCTGAAACGCGTTTGTTTGCTAAATATCCACCTGAAATTCCTTTGAATGCAAGCTTTACCATTATTAATTGGGAATTGGCCGTGCCTGGAAACCCGATGGCTCCGCCAAGAGGTAGTGGCGGTCAACTTTCTGGACCGGCTTCAAGTTTGTTAAGACAAGTTAAGCCTGGTACTATAATTGGTATCATGACAAGTGTAAGAGGACCTGACGGCGTGTTGCGTAAGAAAGGTGGCTCGTATAAAATTTAATATTATGAAAAGTCTATTTTTAAGTTTAATAGCTATTGGTTTAGTTGGAGTGCTTTTTGCACAACCTGAACTAAATGGTGGTCCTGTCAATGTTCCAGCTGATGGAATTGTTGATGGTGTTTACATCAAGGAGCATATTCCAACAAAGAAAATGATTCCATACGAATACGTTCGTGAGGCAGATGTGATCTGGAGTAAACGTGCTTGGGAATATATAGACTTGCGCGAGAAAATCAATCACTCTATGTACTATCCTTTGGACGAAATTACGGCAAATGGTACATGGATTCGTCATGCAGAGCGTTGGAGCTTGTGGACAGTAATTCGCAATCACGTTCTTAACGGTGATTTGCGTTTGTTCTCTCCCTTCACTGAAAACAACCTTTTCGGTGAAAAGGATGGAGATCAGTTGAAATACCCGGTAGATCCTGAGCCTGGAATGAATTTTTATACAGATTCAGCGTTTAGAGAGAAATTGGTGTATTATTTCGGACAATTAGGAGCACAAAGTGACATTCCATTGACGGATGAGTTTGGTGAGCCCTTGGTTCGTATGACGGCTGATGGATTTGAAGAGTATGTTTATCCTGACAGAGATACCGTTTGGTTTACCTCAGAGGACATCGTTCAGTATCGAATCAAGGAAGATTGGTTCTTCGATAAAGAGCGCTCAGTTTTGGATGTAAGAATTATTGCTCTTGCACCAGTAGTGAATAATATTGAATTATTGGCGGATGGAACAAAATCAATTAATGGAACAAAAGAATTGTTCTGGTTGTACTTCCCTCACTGTCGATTTGTATTCAATAACTATTTGGTATACAACGAAAAAAATGATGCCCAATGGATGAGTTTTGATGACTTGTTCTGGAAACGTCGTTTTAATGCTACAATCTACAAAGAGAGCAGTGTATACGATAGAAAAGTTGAAACGTACCGAACGGGTATTGATGCATTAATGGAAAGTCAAAAAATTAAAGAAGATATGCGAACAATCGAACACGATGTTTGGAATTTCTAAATTGATATAATTTTATTAGAAAAAGGAGATCGAAAGGTCTCCTTTTTTTATGGATTATTTTTTTTCATGTAACGAAAGACGATAGGTTGAGTTATGTATCTAAAACCTTTTAGATATGAAATCAGCTCTTTTAATTTTACTTTTTAGCCTTGTGGTTTCCATAAATGGACTGACACAAGACTGTTTTTGTGGACAAACCAATTACACCGAAGGTGGTATTCTAGATGGTTCATATTTAAAAGAAAATGTTGCAACTAAGAAGTTAATTCCTTATACATACATTCGAGAAGCAGATGCTACATGGAGTAAACGGGTCTGGTCGTACATCGACATGCGGGAAAAAATTAACCAACCTTTATATTATCCCTTAGATGAGATAACCGCGAATGGAACATGGATTACAAATCAAGATAAGGTTAGTTTATGGACGATAATCCGTTGTAATGTGCTCGCAGGAAATATCAAAGCATTTTCGCCCTTCAATGTGAATAATCTTTTTGGGAAGTACGACGGAGATCAGCTCAAGTATCCTATCGAATCAGGATTTCCAGGAGGTAATTTCTACAATGACTCACTTTATAGAGAAAGTTTAACAAGCTATTTTGGAAGATTGGGCGAACAAAGTGATATTCCTTTGACAGATGAATTTGGAGAACCAAAAGTAATAACTCTAGCAAACGGAGATAAAACGTTTGAATACGAACCGCGCGATACGATTTGGTACACCTCAAAAGATATAGTTCAGTACAGAATAAAAGAAGATTGGATTTTTGATAAAAATCGGTCGGCTATTGATAGAAGGATTATCGCAATAGCACCTGTCGTTGTAGAGAAAGGTATAGATGCAAATGGAAACGAAATTATCGTCGGTGTTAAAGAATTATTTTGGCTGTATTTCCCGCACATGCGTTATGTATTGAATAATTACAACGTATATAATGAACGAAATGATTCACAATGGATGAGTTTCGACGATTTGTTCTGGAAACGTAGATTTAGTGCTGTAATCTACAAAGAAAGTAATACGGCCGACAGAGCGATAGAATCCTATAGAACAGGCGTTGACGCCTTATTGGAAGCCGAAAAAATCAAGGAAGAAATTCGGATGATAGAATCAGATGTTTGGCAATATTGACCCAAACGGATAGTAATGACCTGTCGGCTTTTGGCTATTGTAGGTTTGTGGCTTCCAGGTCTAACTTGCAAAAGCCAATTGCTGACGGCAGGTCATTTAAATTTTATCCAATAAAGTGTTTGTTGTCCTGAAGAACGTAGTACCTTTGCGGCATGATTCAATTGGACAATCTCGGTGTTTTCCTGCCTACAGGATATTTATTTCAAAACATTACCGCTCAAATTAACAAGGGGGATAAAGTTGGCTTGGTGGGAAAAAACGGAGCTGGAAAATCAACTATTCTTAAGCTAATTTCGGGAAAGGACAAACCTTCTGAAGGAAACATCCATTCACCAAAAGATACAACCATTGGTTATTTGAGTCAAGATTTGCTTCTTGATACGACTAAATCTGTTTTTGATTTTTTGAACGATTCTAACGTTGAATTGAACAGAATTGGAAAAAGATTGGATAAGATTAATCATGATCTCGTTACACGAACGGATTACGAATCAGAAAGTTATCTTTCTATGTTGGATGAAATGAGTGATTTAAATCATTCTTTCGATATCCTCGAAGGATTCCAGTGGGAAGAAAAAATAACGAGTGCTTTAAAAGGTCTAGGATTTCAGGATGAAGAATTGCCAAGCCCATTGAATACTTTCTCAGGTGGTTGGAAAATGAGAGCTGAATTGGCGCGAATCCTTGTGAATAATCCAGATGTGATTTTATTAGATGAGCCAACAAATCACTTGGATATCCTATCAATTGCTTGGTTAGAAGGTTATTTGCAAAAATTTGATGGAGCAGTGGTC
>ERZ887849.718-NODE-718-length-34439-cov-55.969288_pt1 | contig 34439 bp, 31 predicted proteins | sample MGYA00521267_ERZ887849 | MGnify/ENA primary metagenome ERZ887849 (study PRJEB32303, sample SAMEA104408601) | aquatic metagenome | biome: Brackish water; feature: Pelagic; material: water | place: Baltic Sea | collected 2014-06-06T16:11:00 | depth 2,863 m ... | reverse complement strand
TTCCACCACTTCAGCATCTTGGTATATTTTAAAAAAAGTTTCAGAGCGAAAGACGGGGTTTGAACCCCTGCCTGCGGCAGGCAGGCGCGACCTTGGTCGCTCAATAGCTCTTCATAACTGTGCTCTAGTTAAAAACTAATTTAGTTAGCATGAGCGAAAGACGGGATTTGAACCCGCGACCCTCACCTTGGCAAGGTGATGCTCTACCCCTGAGCTACTTTCGCAATTATATTAATGAACGTTCCTCTATCTAAAATAAAAGAGAGGTGCAAATTTAACACAATTCTTAGAATAGCAAAGTTTTTTTATACATTTTATGTGCTTTTCTTTTTGGTCAACATCCGTTTGATTTCATTCAATTTCATCAAGGCCTCAACAGGTGTTAGAGTATCAATATCAATCGCCTCTATATCCGATTTTAATGCCTCTAGCATTGGATCGTCTAAATTAAAAAAGCTCAACTGCATCTCCCCCTCCATGTCTTTAACCTTAGCGGTCAACTCATCACTCGAATGAGATTTCTCCAGCTGCTTCAAAATTTGTTTAGAACGGTGTAAAACCTGTGGTGGCATCCCTGCCATCTTCGCCACATGGATTCCAAAACTGTGGTGACTGCCGCCCTTTACCAAAGTTCGTAAAAACAATACATTGTCTTTCAGTTCTTTTACAGATACATTATAATTTTTAATGCGATTAAAGGTTTCGGTCATTTCATTTAACTCGTGGTAATGGGTTGCAAATAAGGTCTTGGCATGAGAAGGATGTTCATGAAGGTATTCGCTAATCGCCCACGCAATTGAGATTCCGTCATAAGTGCTCGTCCCACGTCCAATTTCATCCAAAAGCACCAAACTTCGCTCCGAGATGTTATTTAATATCGAAGCGGTTTCGTTCATTTCTACCATAAAGGTGGACTCGCCCATAGATATATTATCACTGGCACCTACTCTGGTAAAAAGTTTATCAATCAACCCAATCCGTGCACTTTGAGCAGGTACAAAACTTCCGATTTGAGCCAATAATACTATCAAGGCCGTTTGGCGTAAAATTGCTGACTTTCCAGACATATTAGGTCCTGTAATCATAATAATTTGTTGAGTGGTTCTGTCTAAAAACACATCATTCGCCACATACGATTCTCCAAGAGGCAACTGTTTTTCGATCACTGGGTGACGTCCTTGTTTGATGTCCAAATCAAAAGACGCATCAATTTCTGGATATACATAGTTGTTTTGTTGTGCCAAATATGCAAAAGCCCCCAAGCAATCCAATTGTGCAATCCATTGGGCATTTTGTTGGACTTCTAAAATGTACGAATGCATCCAAGTAACCAGCTCAGAAAACAACGTTTGTTCGATCTCTAAAATACGATCTTCAGCTCCTAATATTTTAGCTTCGTACTCTTTCAGTTCTTCAGTGATATACCGCTCGGCATTGACCAAAGTTTGCTTTCGAATCCAGTTTTCTGGCACCTTATCTTTATGGGAATTTCTCACTTCAATATAGTAGCCAAATACGTTATTGGAAGCAATTTTAAGCGACGTTATCCCTGTCGCTTCACTCTCTCGTTCCAACATTTTATCTAAATAGTCCTTTCCAGAAAACGCAATCGCACGTAAACTTTCTAATTCTTCGGATGCTGAAGAAGCAATGCTATTTCCTTTGAGGATATTGACGGGTGCGTCTTCGTTAAGCGTTGTTTTAATTTTTTCTCGCAACAACTCACAACTTTGAATTTGTTCTCCAATGCGTTTTAAATCGGCATTACTACAATGAGATGCCAAGGCTTTGATCGGCACAATGGCTTCTAAAGAATTTTTCAATTGCACCACTTCACGTGGATTCACTTTTGCTGTAGCTACTTTTGAAATAAGGCGTTCCAAATCGCCCACTTGTTTGATATAATTTTGAATTTTTTGAAGCACTTCTTCATGATCCAAAAAGTACTGAACCACTTCGTGCCGTGCTTTGATTTTTTCTTGTGACTTTAACGGCAATGCCAACCACCGTTTTAAAAGGCGTCCACCCATTGGAGATATTGTGTGGTCAATCACATCGATTAAGGTCACCGCATTGGCATTGGTAGAATGGTACAACTCCAAATTTCGAATGGTGAATTTATCCATCCAAACATAATCGCCTTCCAAAATGCGTTCAATATTGGTAATATGTTGCAGCTTATGGTGTTGGGTTTCTGCCAAGTAATGCATGACCGCCCCAGAAGCTATAATCCCTTGCGTCAAAGCTTCAATTCCAAACCCTTTAAGTGTTTTGGTTTGAAAATGTTTACATAACGTTTCGTTGGCATAGTCCTCTTGAAATACCCAGTCTTCTAAGTAAAATGTGTGAAAGTCAGCTCCAAAGGTGTCGTTAAAAACCGTTCGTTTTTGTTTTTCAATGAGGATTTCACTCGGATTAAAATTTTGAAGTAGTTTTCCTATATATTCTGCAGAACCTTGAGCAGTGAGAAATTCGCCCGTAGAGACATCCAAAAAAGCCACCCCAATTAATTTTCCAAAATAGACGGCTGCTAAAAAATTATTAGATTTTGAGCTTAAAACCTCATCATTTAGTGCCACTCCTGGGGTAACGAGTTCCGTAACGCCACGCTTGACAATTGACTTGGTGAGTTTTGGATCTTCCAATTGATCACAAATAGCGACACGTTCGCCCGCCTTGACAAGTTTGGGCAAATAGGTGTTGAGCGAATGGTGCGGAAATCCTGCTAGTTCGGTTTCATTTTCACTACCAGCACTACGCTTGGTTAAAATAATATCTAATATTTTAGATGCTTTTACAGCATCACTTCCAAAGGTTTCATAAAAGTCCCCTACTCGAAACAACAACAAGGCATCAGGGTACTTAACCTTGATGGCATTGTATTGTTTCATTAAAGGTGTGACTTTTTTTGCTTTTTTTGCCAATGGATTTTTGATTTTTATACCTTACTTTTGTGAGGAAGCAGGAATGCTAAAGTAACTAATTTTAGTCTTTTTATAAAGTCTAAGGTCTCAAGATTTAAAACACGGATGCGAAAGTTAGAAAACAGTGAGTTAGAGCGCTTATCAGTAGAAGGATTTAAGGCGGTTAAAAAGACCCCTATAATAGTGGTTTTAGACAATATTCGAAGTTTAAATAACATTGGAAGTGTGTTTCGAACCAGTGATGCCTTTCGGATTGAAAAAATTTACCTCTGTGGTATTACCGCCACACCGCCACACAAAGACATTCAAAAAACAGCTTTGGGAAGTACGGAGTCTGTAGATTGGGACTATGCTGCTAATACTTTAGAACTGGTTCAGAAATTACAAGCGGATGGCGTTCAAGTCCTCTCTATTGAACAAGCAGAAAATGCGACAATGCTTAATGAATTTACTCCCAAAACCAGCGAAACCTATGCTTTGATTTTTGGAAATGAGGTGAAAGGAGTGTCTCAAGACGTGGTGAATTTAAGTGATGCCGTGATTGAAATTCCACAATACGGCACCAAGCATTCCTTGAATATTTCGGTGAGTTGTGGAGTGGTTTTATGGGATTTGTTTAGTAAATTGAACTAAGCACACATTTGTTCTAAAATCCAGAGATAATCGACTCTATTTTTAATAAAATCGCGGTTTGAAATGTCAATGATTTTGACGTTAAACTCGGGATGTTTTTGAATAAATTCCAAATAGCCAGCATTGATTTTATCTAAATAACTCGATTCAATTGTTTGTTCGTAATCGCGTCCTCTAAGGCGGATGTTTTCCTGTAAACGTTCGGTGTTTTGATACAGGTAAATGTACAAATCGGGTCGTGCAATGTCTTTATAAACTTGATAAAATAATTTTCGATACAATATAAATTCGTCCTCACTCAAAGTGATTTTGGAAAAAATAAGCGACTTAAATACGTCGTAATCACTCACAATAAAATCTTTAAATAAATCTAACTGCGATAAGTCATCTGAAATTTGTTGGTAACGGTCCGCCAAAAAAGACATTTCTAAAGTAAAGGCATAACGGGTAGGATCTTCATAGAATTTTGGCAAAAAAGGATTGTCTGCAAAACGCTCCAGAATTTTTTTGGCATTAAAATCATGAGACATCATGTGCGTCAAACTTGTTTTTCCTGCGCCTATATTTCCTTCAATAGCGATAAAATTATAGTTTGAAAAATCAAAAGACTTCATTGGATTTGTCAATTGATCCTCTAAAGGTGTCAAAAGGCTCTGATCTTCACAGGTTTCGAGTAGTATGCTAATGGAATTTTTTAATACAGGGTGTTCAAAATCGGCGGCGATATCTGCCAAAGGTTGCAATACAAAACGGCGTTGCTGCAGTCTGGGATGAGGCAACTCTAAACGTTCAGATTTTGAGATTAAATGGTCATAAAACAACAGGTCTAAATCAATGGTTCGTGAATGAAACTGACCGTCTTCGTGTCGGGTTCGACCCAAAGACTGTTCGATGGCCAATAGTTTATCCAGTACTTGTGATGCCTCAAGATGTGTAGATACTTTTAGGCATCCATTTATAAAATCTGCACCCTCAAAACCAAAAGCTGGTGTTTGATATAAACTTGACAGTTGATCAATACTCCCAATTTGAGTGTGGATTGCGTCTATAGCCGATTGAAGGTACGTTAGTTTGTCACCTGTGTTGCTTCCAATCCCAATTAAAACCGTTTTTGTGTTCGTCATATGATCTAGCAAATTAAGTAAAAGAAAAATTAATATGATATCTTTACCAAAGTATTTATTGACAATTTACATGACGATTAAAGATACGGTTCTCGCACGACGCATTTATTTACTTCTTGGAGTAGTATTTATTACTTCTTTGGTGGTATCGAATTTAATTTTTAAAAAATTCTTTTATTTCTATCCTATTGAAACGCCCGTTTTTGGCGTCAAATTGTTTGAAATTTCTGTAGGGATACTTCCTTATCCTATTACATTTCTAATCACGGATCTAATTAGTGAAATATACGGCAAACAAAAAGCGAATGAAGTGGTTGTGGGAGGGGTGTTGGCCTCTATCTTTTCGATGGGAATTATTTACATCGCAAATTTAGTCCCCGCAACAAATTGGTCACCGGTTTCAGACAGCCTGTTTTCGGAAGTGTTTGGTAGCACTTCAATAGCTGTATTGGCAAGCATGCTTGCCTATTTATTTGCTCAATTTATTGACATCCAAATTTACCACTTTTGGAAACAGCTCACAAAAGGGAAATACCTTTGGTTACGAAATAACTTCTCCACATTTTTATCTCAATTTATTGACACTGCTACCGTACTATTGCTGTTGTGTTTATTTGGTGAAATTGAATGGAAATTGTTTTTAGGACTGCTCTTTGCGGGCGTTACTTTTAAAGTGATTATAGCTGCATTGGATACGCCCTTTTTATACCTCGGCGTGTATTGGTTTAGAAAACGCTTTAAGCTCGAAGTAAATCAAGAAATACAGATTGATTAAGAGATATTTAGTCCCACAACAAGCCCTTCATTACTTCGCACATTAAAGACTGTATTGTCCTCAAAAATAAGGTACTGCCCTTTCACTCCTTTAAGAACTCCCGAGTATACAGGTGTTTTGGTAAGGTTTAAACTTTTTGGTTTTTCTGGGTAACTTTGAACTGGGAATTCTAACTTAAGTGTTTTTTGATTGGCCAAAAAATAGGCTTTGGTTTCCTCAGGGATATAGGGTTCTAAGCGGTGTCGCCAATCTTCTAAATTTTCATCTGATGCCGTTCCTTTGAGCATCTCTCGCCAATTGGTTTTATCGCTTACATATTTTTTAAGTGCAACTTCGGTAATCCCTGCCAAATAACGGTTTGGAACCTCTACAATTTCTAAGGCTTCTTGTGCCCCTTGATCGATCCAACGTGTGAGCACTTGGGTTTTGCGAGTGACTCCAACTTTCACATTACTAGAATTTGCCAAATACACAATATGTGGCTGTAGCTGAACGCGTTTTTCATAGTCCAAATCGCGCTCTTCTTTATTGAGGTGGGCTTTACTCAATTCGGGGCGCATGATCCAATCGGCTGCTTGTGGCAATTCAAAAAAACAAGATTTGCAAAAGCCTTGTCTAAAAATAGGGGTTTCACTGTTGCAATTCAAACATTGGTATTTAACAAAAGAAAGGGTCAGTTTTTTGTTTAATAGTTGGTTCATGTTTAATACCTCATTTTCAAGCACTAGAAAATATTGAATTGGATTCGAAAATTCCGTTTCCATTTTAGTCAAAACACCTTGATACAGCATTAGCAGATTTTTATTACATTTAGCATTGTAAATATATGCATTTATATGGCAATTCCATTAGTAAATTCTGTGGCATCATGGGTTTTAAAGAAGCGATTTCATCAAATTGATTTGTTTCTAAAATACCCTCATGAAGTTCAAAATGAACTGCTTATGAATCTTTTGACAACATCAAAAGATACCGAGATTGGAACTACTTATGATTTTAAATCCATTCGAAATTACCGCACGTTTTCAGAACGTATTCCTGTTTCGACTTACGAAGATTATCAAAACCTGATCGAACGCTCACGAAAAGGGGAAAAAAATATATTTTGGCCAAAACCAATCAAGTGGTTTGCAAAATCGAGTGGAACAACCAATGCCAAAAGTAAATTCATCCCTGTGAGTACAGACTCCTTAGAAGATTGTCATTATGCGGCGAGTAAGGATTTACTGTGTATGTATTTGAATAACAATGAAGACTCTGAACTTTTTAATGGCAAAAATTTACGTTTGGGGGGGAGTAAAAAGCTCTATGAAGAAAACGGAACTATGTTTGGAGACTTGTCCGCAATTTTGATTCATAATATGCCTTTATGGGCAGAGTTCAGCAGTACGCCAAGCAACAAAGTTTCTTTGATGAGTGATTGGGAATATAAAATACAAGCCATCGTTAACGAAACAATCCATGAAAATGTGACCAGCCTTGCTGGAGTTCCTTCGTGGATGTTGGTATTGCTAAACACTGTTTTAGAAACTTCTGGTAGCAAAACGATTTTGGATGTTTGGCCAAATCTGGAAGTTTATTTTCATGGCGGTGTGAGTTTTCTTCCGTATGTCGATCAATTTAAATCCATCATTCCTTCAAATTCATTTAAATATTATGAGATATACAATGCTTCCGAAGGCTTTTTTGCCATTCAAGATCGGAACCATTCTGACGAACTTTTATTGATGTTGGATTACGGTATTTTTTATGAGTTTATCCCAATGAAAACCTATGGAAGTCCTACCGAAAAAATAATTCCTTTATCAGAAGTTGAAATTGGTGAAAATTATGCCATTATTGTGACGACCAATGCGGGTTTGTGGCGCTACAAAATTGGAGATACTGTGACTTTTATGTCTGTTTCGCCTTATCGAATCAAAGTGACTGGGAGAACCAAGCATTTTATTAATGTTTTTGGCGAAGAATTGATCATTGATAATACAGATAAAGCGATAAAACAAGCCACGCATAAAACGAAAAGTGAGATTGTTGATTACACGGCTGCACCCATATTTATGGAAGGAAAATCTAAAGGAGCCCATGAGTGGATTATTGAGTTTAAAACGCCTCCTAAAGATTTGCCTTATTTTGTAGAGCTCTTAGATGATTCTTTAAAGTCCTTAAATTCTGATTATGAAGCTAAGCGCTATAACAACATCACCCTAAATAGACCTACGATTCATGTTGCAAAAGAGGGTTTGTTCTATAAATGGATGAAACGAAATAATAAATTAGGAGGTCAACACAAAGTCCCTCGCCTTTCAAATTCGCGACAATTTTTAGAAGAACTCTTAGAAATGAATTAAGAAACGGCTCTCAAACGTTTAATTTGAGTGCGGGTCAAATGTTTTTTAACATAGGCTTCATCAACAACTAAGGATGTTTCCTCACTTCCTGGAAGAGTAAACATTGCATCGGTTAAAATTTCTTCACATAAAGATCGTAATCCTCTTGCACCGAGTTTATATTCAATTGCTTTTTTCACAATAAAATCTAAAGCATCATCTTTAAAAGATAACGCGATATCATCCATTTCAAAAAGCTTTTTGTATTGCTTTACTAGTGCATTTTTTGGTTCTGTTAAAATCATTCTTAGAGTTTCTTCGTCTAAGGGATTCATGTACGTAAGTACTGGTAACCTTCCAATAATTTCTGGGATGAGTCCAAAATCTTTTAAATCTTTTGGCGTGATGTATTGCACTAAATTTTTAGTGTCAATTTGCGCTTCTTCTTGAGTTGCTTTATACCCAATTGCGGACATATTGAGTCGTTTTGAAATATGACGATCTACGCCATCAAAAGCACCTCCAGCGATGAATAAAATATTTTCTGTGTTGACTTCAATAAATTTTTGATCTGGATGTTTACGACCGCCTTTTGGTGGCACATTTACAACCGTTCCTTCTAATAACTTCAAAAGTGCTTGCTGTACCCCTTCGCCAGAAACATCACGAGTAATGGACGGGTTGTCACTTTTACGAGCAATTTTATCAATTTCATCAATAAAAACGATGCCGCGTTCGGCTTTCTGTTGGTCATAATCGGCCGCTTGTAATAAGCGTGTAAGCATACTTTCGACATCCTCTCCTACGTAACCAGCTTCGGTTAAGACCGTAGCATCGACAATCGCTAAGGGGACGTTGAGCATTTTTGCAATGGTTTTGGCCATCAGGGTTTTTCCAGTTCCTGTTTGCCCAACCATGATAATATTACTTTTCTGTATTTCGATAGCGTCCTCATTAGGCGGTTGTAGCAAACGTTTGTAGTGATTATAAACCGCTACAGACATTACTTTTTTTGTTTGCTCTTGCCCAATAATATAGTCGTCTAAGAAGGCTTTGATTTCTTGAGGTTTTTTGAGAATAACATCTGAAGAGAGTCCATTGTCGTTATCTTGTTTGGCTTCTTCAAGGACGATTCCATTGGCTTGTTGGATACAGCGATCGCAAATGTGCGCATCGATTCCCGCAATAAGCAAGTTGGTGTCTGCTTTTTTCTTGCCACAAAATGAACAGTCTAATTCTTCTTTTGCCATAACTGGTTTGAGTTGTTCTTTAACCTCGTGTTAATATTTCGTCAATCATACCGTATTCTAACGCTTTTTCAGATTTCATCCAATAATCACGGTCACTGTCCGCATAAACTTTGTCATAATCTTGCCCCGAATGTTTGCTGATAATTTTGTAAAGTTCTTCTTTAAGAATTAAAATTTCACGTGCTGTAATTTCTATATCGCTTGCTTGTCCTTGTGCACCTCCTAAAGGTTGGTGTATCATCACTCTTGAGTGTGTCAGTCCACTTCGCTTCCCTTTGGCACCTGCACATAATAATACGGCGCCCATAGAGGCTGCCATTCCTGTACAGATTGTTGCTACATCAGGTTTGATTAATTGCATTGTGTCATAAATTCCAAGTCCTGCGTACACACTTCCTCCAGGCGAGTTGATGTATATTTGGATGTCTTTGGAAGCGTCTGTACTTTCTAAAAACAACAGTTGTGCTTGAATAATATTGGCAACTTGATCATTAATCGCTGTTCCCATAAAGATAATACGATCCATCATCAATCTTGAAAACACATCAAAAACCGCGACATTCATTTGACGTTCTTCAATAATGTTTGGTGTCAAACCCATTGGGGTCATGCTACTTACTATTTTATCATAATATGTGCTGCTAATCCCTTGATCTTTGATGGCGAATTTTTTAAATTCATTTCCGTAATTCATAATGCTAATTTTAGGTTTTTAGAGTGTAAATATAAAGCTATTTATGATTTTATACTTACTTTAAAGATATAAAAAAACACTTCCTAAGAAGTGTTTTTTACTTAATTATTTATAAAAATTACTTCCCATAAGCTTCTTTAACGAAAGCGTCATAGGTTAGTTTTTTGTCTTTAAAATTGGCGTTTTCTTTATAAAAATCTAATAATTTCTGACTTGTTAATTGTTCAGAAATACGTTTCACCTCGTCTTGGTTTGAAAGTACACGTGCAACAATGTCTTCGATTTCCTTTTCTGTTGGGTTCATTTGACCGTACTGTGCCATTTGGGCTTTGATCATCTCTGAAGTAAAAGCTTTTAAATCTTCAAAATTTACTTGAAGATTGTTGTCTACAATAAGTTTGCTTTCAATTAATTGATAACGCATACTTTTTTCTGACTTCTCATATTCCTCTTTGGCTTGTTCTTCGTTTAATTCTGTTTCGCCAGCTGTTTGTATCCATTTCTGAAGAAATTGAACAGGCAAGTCAAATTTTGTGTTTTCTACAAGATATTCAGTAACATCGTTCAAGAATTTTTGATCTGCTTGTTGAACAAATTGTTTTTCAGCGTCTTCGGTGATTTTTACTCTCAGTTCTGTCACTGAATTTACAACTCCTGGGCCAAATAGTTTATCAAATAACTCTTGATCCAAATCTGCTAATTCTCGTGTATTAACTTCGCTAATTGTAAAGGTTACTTGCACATCAAGTCCATGAGCCGTATCGTGATCCACCTTTAGATAGGTCATTAAATCGTGTGAATCATTAAACAATCCTTTGGTTTTGAGGGTCAATACATCATCAACCTTAGCTCCTATAAAAGCCTTAAGGTTTGATTTTCCTTTTAATTTATCTAAAGTTAGGGTTGCTGTTGCCTCGATTCCTTCTGCATCATTAAAAAATACACCGGTTACTTCATCTTCTTCGCTAACCACAGTTTTGGAAACAAGTTTTCCGTATTGTTTTTGGATGTTGATCAATTGATCGTCAATCATTTTTTTATCCGCAGTGATCGTATATTTAGTAAGCGCTTTTTTAGCTTTTAGTTTGATGTCAAATTCTGGACTTAATCCGATTTCAAATTCAAACGAAAAATCTTCACCTTCCCAATCCAAATCGTCTTGAGCCACTGGAAGTGGATTTCCCAAAACATCTAATTTTTCATCTGTAAGATATTTACCTAACGCTTCTTGAAGTGTTTTATTGACTTCGTCAGCCAACACGGATTTTCCGTATTGCTTTTTAACAAGTCCCATCGGAACTTGACCTTTTCTAAAGCCAGGAATGTTTGCAGTTTTGCGGTAATTTGTTAAAATTTTCTCTACGTTTTCAGAGTAGTCTTCTTTTGTAATATCAATCTTAACCACGGCATTTAGCGTGTCAATAGTTTCTCTTGTAATATTCATTGTAATGAAATAAAAATTGGGTGGCAAAAATACAATATTTTTAATGCCTTACAAACATTTTTAAACTTATGTCTGTCAAGTGATAAACTGGCAAACAGAATCGAAGAATTCTACTGGGTTTTCGGCATGTAACCAATGGCCAGCATTTGAAATTGTTTTGATAACCGCAGTTGGAAATTGGTGTTTTATGAGTGCCTCATCTTGAGTGGAAATATACTCTGATTTATCCCCTCTCAAAAACAGTGTATCTTTTTGGAAATTTAAGTTGGATGGTAAGGCTTCTCCTACCTCAGAAACGTTGATTTTTAGAGCTTTTAAATTGATTCGAAGACCTAAAGCATTCGAAGAAATTCTATAAATATTTTTCAATAAAAATTGACGTGTCCCAGCATCCGGAACATACTTAGAAAGTTGAATTTCTGCTTCTTTTCTTGATGATATTTCTTCGAAATTTAATGAGGACAATCCTTCCATAATAGCATCATGATGTACAGGATAAAATCGAGGAGATATGTCTGCTATAATTAATTTTGAAACCAGTTCTGGATAAAGAGCGGCAAAAAGCATGGCTGTTTTTCCTCCCATAGAATGGCCTAACAGAACCATATCATTTATAGTGTGCTGACTGCAATAGTTTTTTAAATCTGCTGCTAACACCTCATAATTAAATTCTGAATCGTGAAAGCTTCGTCCGTGGTTTCGTTGATCTATAAGATGCATTTGAAAGCCTAAACTCGAAAATTGCTTTGCAAGTGTTTTCCAATTATCACCCATCCCCAAAAATCCATGGAGAATTATAAATGGCTTGCCCTCTCCTATAATATTGGAATGTAAATCCATTACTTTAATTTGTTCAAATACATATTAATAACATTCTCTATCCCAAAATAAAGACTCTCGGAAATGAGGGCATGTCCAATAGAAACTTCCAACAATCCTGGAGTATTTTCTTTAAAAAACTGAATGTTCTCAAGTGATAAGTCGTGACCTGCGTTCAGTCCTAATTCCAGTTGCAAAGCGCGTTCTGCACATTCTGTATAGGGCAGCATTGCAGCTTTATTTCCAAGTGAAAATTGATGAGCAAACGCTTCGGTATACAGTTCAATCCGGTCGGCACCTGTTGCTTTGGCACCTTCAACTTGTTTGAGTGTTGGATCTAAAAATACCGATGTTCGGATGTTATTTTGTTTAAATTCCTGAATGACTTCGGTTAAAAACCCTTTATGCTTTAGGGTATCCCAACCTGCATTGGAGGTAATGGCATCTTCTGCATCAGGGACTAAGGTCACTTGTGTTGGTTTGATTTTAAGAACCATATCTATAAAGTCTGGAATGGGCTTTCCTTCAATATTATATTCGGTATATACGACTGATTTTAAATCATAAGCATCCTGATAACGTATGTGCCGTTGGTCGGGACGGGGATGAATTGTGACCCCTTGAGCTCCAAACTCTTGGACATCTTTAGCAAACTGAACGACATTGGGAGTATTGCCACCTCTAGAATTTCGTAGAGTTGCAATCTTATTGATATTTACGCTTAACTTGGTCATTAAAAAATTAAATTTGCAACAAAAATACAAAGTACTTAACGCTTAAAGTATATATTTTTTGATTAATTTGCATCTGATTAAAATGAACCCATGGCTTTAAATCAATTTATAATAAATGATCTAAATCCTGCAAGTCCTGAAACACTTGTAGAGGAATTACAGACCGTTTTTAAGCAATTAACCTATTCACATGTTCCTGTATTGAAGGAACAGGTCTATCTGGGATGTTTATCAGAAACAGATGTGTATTGTTTTGAACCCCAACAGGTCGTTTCAGAAGTACTCTATGCTATTGAAGGTTTTTTTGTACGCGATTCTTCAGTATGGCTCGATATCTTGGAGGCTTTTGCACAAAACAACAGTAACATCATGCCAGTATTGGATTCAGAAAATAATTATCTCGGCTATTACCAATTAATTGATATTATTTCATTGTTTAATAGAACACCTTTCTTTTCAGAGCCGGGTGGTATAGTTGTAATTGAAAAAGGTCATAATGATTTTTCGTTTAGCCAAATTAGTCAAATTGTAGAATCCAATAATGCCAAATTATTGGGCGCTTTTATCTCAAAAACCGAGAATGATATGAGCCAAATTACACTTAAAATTGGAAACGTTGGTCTCAGTGCTATTTTACGAGAGTTTAGACGCTACGGATATACCATTATTTCGGGACATGAAGACGATACTTTTTTAAGAACGCTTAAAGAGCGATCGGCCTATTTAGACAACTATTTAAATCTTTAAGTGAAAAATCAATTCAAATGAAAATAGCTGTTTATGGCCCCCTTTTTAATGAGCGCTCAAAAAGCACAATTCAAACCCTTATTTCGTATTTAAGAAAACGAGAGGCAAATGTTGTTTTTGAAAAAAACTTTCATGCGTCTATTGTATCGAATTCTGATATTGATCTCAACACCAATGCGTTCGATACTTTTGAAGTTTTAGATGCTTCGTTTGATCTATTAATCAGTATGGGTGGTGATGGAACTATTTTGAGAGCCATTACGTTTGTAAAAGATTTAGAAATTCCAATTGTAGGAATTAACACCGGACGTTTAGGGTTTTTAGCGACCATTCCTATGAATACGGTTCAAGAAGCGATGGATGAAATTTTTGTAGGAAATTATCGAATTTCGAAACGCAGTTTGCTAACTATTGAAGTTGACGCAAAAAACACGTCTTTGGACTTAGACTTTGCATTGAATGAAATTGCTGTCAGTCGAAAAAATACAACCTCTATGATTTCGGTTGAAACATGGTTAGACAACGAATATCTAACATCATATTGGGCGGATGGACTCATCGTTTCCACCCCTACGGGTTCAACTGGTTATTCATTAAGTTGTGGAGGACCCGTTATAATACCGGAATCAGACAGCTTGGTATTGACTCCCATCGCACCGCACAATCTTAATGCACGACCCTTAGTAATCTCAAGTGATAAGGTTATAAAATTGAAAGTCAGTGGTCGTGAAGATCAGCACCTTGTTTCATTAGATTCAAGAATAAACACCTTAGAAAACAATACCACAATAACCATTCAAAAAGCGCCTTTTTGCATCCATATGATCGAACTAAAAGAAGATGGGTTTTTAGAAACCCTTCGAAAAAAACTACTATGGGGCGCAGACCCTCGGAATTAGGCAATATATCTTTAGAAATCAAGTTTAATGGTAAGCAAGAAAACAAATTGTTTTGTTGCAGGTCGAAATTATTATATTTGCACTCTTAAAGTTAGCATGAAAACAAGTTTATACCTTATGTATTTCCTTCTGATTTCAAGTTTGGGATTTTCTCAAACCTACGAAATTGGTGGGTTTTTAGGGGGTAGTAATTTTATTGGAGATGTAGGATCGACTAAATTTGTAAATCCAAACAAACTTGCGTTTGGAGGTCTCTTTAAATGGAATAGAAGTCCAAGACATTCTTTCAGAGCGAGTTTGACATACAGCACATTGTCCGCCAACGATGCATTATCGAGTGATCCTCGACGAAAATTACGAGCCTATAGTTTTAAAATGGACGTCCTAGAAGCCTCTGTAGGTATCGAGTTTAATTTTTTGGATTTTGATTTACACGCAGCAACCCCTATGTCTACCCCTTATATTTTTACTGGAATAAGCGTGGCTAATCATCCAAATTTTTATTTCACAAGTCTTGATTTAGTTTCTGAAAAAACAAGAAGTAACGCCTTTGGGATTCCGATTACTCTTGGCTTCAAGACAACTTTGACACGATTTATTATCCTCGCTTTTGAAGTTGGAGCACGGTATACATTTTCGGATGAGATGGATGGAAGCGAGCCTGATGCAGAGGAATTAAAAAAAATTGTGCGTTTTGGAAATTTTAACAACAACGATTGGTACGTATTTAGCGGTTTTACCTTAACTTACACATTTGGCAGAAAGCCATGTTATTGTAATTTTTAATATGAGTCTAAAATCTAATATACACCCTAAAAATCTCCCTAAGCACATTGCTATTATTATGGATGGAAATGGACGTTGGGCAAAAGAAAAAGGCCAGCTTAGAATCTTTGGACATGAAAATGGAGCAAAGTCAGTTAGAACTACCGTTGAGAGCTGTGCCGAACTTGGTATAAAGAATTTAACCCTGTATGCTTTCTCTACAGAAAACTGGAACCGACCAAAATTAGAAGTAAAAACCTTGATGCAGCTTTTGATTTCTTCTTTGAAAAAAGAAATGAGTACGATGCAAAAAAACAGCATTCGATTAAATGCGATAGGGAATCTTGAACATCTTCCAACACGTGTTCGTAAGGAATTACTACATGTAATCGATGAAACTAAGAACAATACTCAGATGACTTTAACTCTTGCATTAAGCTATGGTTCTAGAGCTGAACTCGTAAATGCAACCAAACAGATTTGTGAGAAAGTTAAAAATAATATAATTTCAGTAGAAAGTATTGATGAACCGCTAATTAATCAGCATCTTTACACCCAGAATTTGCCAGATGTAGATTTATTGATTCGTACAAGTGGTGAAAAACGTATCAGCAATTTCCTTTTGTGGCAAATTGCTTATGCAGAATTATATTTTACTGATGTATATTGGCCGGATTTCACAAATGAAAATTTGTACGAAGCTATTATAAATTATCAAAAAAGAGAAAGACGATTTGGAAAAACAAGTGAACAGCTTCATTAATAAAGCTTTTAGATACATAAATACAACTCTTTGCTTTTGCTTATTTTTAAGCAGTTTTGTATTATTTTCTCAAGAAAAAAAAACAAAAACATCAACATATACCATTGCTGACATCGCTGTCAGTGGAGACACCTCTTATGGTTCTGAAACCATAATTACCTACTCTGGCTTGAAAAAAGGAGAGGCTGTAATTATACCAGGAGGCGTCAAAATAAGTGCTGCCATAAAAAAGTTATGGGATTCCAACTTATTTAGTAGCATAGACGTATTTGTTACAAAAACCGAAGGAAGTTCTGTTTACTTAGAAGTTGCTTTAAATGATTTGCCAGAACTGAAAGAGGTCAAAGTTGTAGGCGTCAAAAAAGGTAAAATTAAAGAGATTATTAATGAAAATAATCTTACTCCCGGAGTTAAGGTTACTGAAAACCTCATTACCACTACCAAAAATTATCTTGAAAATAAGTATCGAAAACTTGGGTTTTTAAATGCCAAAACAACCGTCTCAACGTCCAAAGTTGTAGATTCGGTTAAAAAGTCTCGAGTAGACATGCTTGTACGAATTGACAGAGGTCAAAAAATAAAAGTTAAAAATATTGCCTTTGATGGTACTGAGAAACTCAGTACCAAAAAACTTCGTAAAGCAATGAAAAACACCAAGCAAAAAAATGTATTTCGAGTATTGAAGCGATCTAAATATATTGAAGCGGATTACAAGGAAGATTTACAAAGCGTAGTCGATAAGTACAAAGAAAAAGGATACAGAGATGCCCGAATTTTATCGAATACACTTACTGTTAATAATGATAATACTATCACTTTAAAAATAAACGTAGAGGAAGGCGAAAAATATTATTACGGATCTATTAATTTCTTAGGCAATACGATTTATTCCGATGAACAACTGAACCAAGTTTTAAAAATTAAAAAAGGAGATACTTACAACGGAATTGAATTAGAAAAAAGAATCGCAGATAGTTCAAATCCTGATGCATTTGATTTAACAAATTTATATCAAAATAACGGCTATTTATTCTCTACAATCACTCCTGTTGAAGTAAGTACGGATGGAAACATCATTGATATGGAAATTCGTATAACCGAGGGGAAGCCTGCATACTTCAAAAATATCAGTGTTTCTGGAAATGATAAAACAAATGATGCTGTTATCTACAGAGAATTACGAACGCGACCCGGTCAGTTATACAGCAAAAGCAATATTGTAAGAACGATCCGTGAACTTGGTCAGCTTGGCTATTTTGATGCACAGCAAATCTCACCAGATTTAAAAAATGTAAATCCGACTGACGGAACTCTAGACGTTGAATATACTGTTGTTGAAAAAGGTGCAAGTCAAATTGAATTACAAGGTGGTTATGGTGGTGGTGGCTTCATAGGAACATTAGGACTTTCATTTAATAATTTTGCTATTAAAGATCTTTTCAATAAAAAAGCTTACAAGCCCTTTCCTATGGGTGATGGTCAAAGTTTGGCATTGCGTTTACAAGCCAGTAGGTTTTTTCAAACTTATAGCTTATCATTTACAGAACCATGGTTAGGTGGTAAAAAGCCCGTGCAATTTTCATCATCCCTATCTCAAACTAAACAATTTTTGTACAATCCAGCTACCAGAGATGCAGATAAAAACAGAAGTTTCAATATTACAGGACTCTCACTTGGAATTGCTAAAAAACTATCTGTGCCAGATGATTACTTTGTATTATCACAAGCGGTAAGCTTCCAGTACTATGATTTGAACAATTACAATACAGGTCTGTTTACATTTGGAAATGGAAGTTCCAATAACTTGGCATATACCGTTGGATTGAGCCGAAACAATACGTTTAACGATCCTATCTACCCCGAAGGAGGTTCTAGTTTTAGCTTAACTGCAAAACTAAGTTTCCCATACTCTTTGGTGAATAATGTAGATTATGCTGCTTTGAAAAGTGAAAGAGAAGCTCAAAATGACCTTATTCAACAATATGCATCAACAGATCTTCCAGAAGCATCTGAAATAATAAGTGATGCATCTGAACGAATTGGAGAAATTGATCAAGAGCGTTATAAGTGGTTAGAATTTTATAAAATTAAATTTAAAGGCGAATGGTACACCAAATTGGCTGGAAAGTTAATTCTAAGACCTGCCTTTGAATTTGGGTTTCTGGGAGCCTACAACAACGATAGAGGTGTAATTCCTTTTGAACGCTTTTTTCTTGGAGGTGATGGTTTAGGCACCTATAGCCTAGATGGTAGAGAAGCCATTGCATTAAGAGGCTATCCAAATCAATCCCTGTCTAGTCAGGATGGAGGGTCGATTTATAATAAGTTTTCTTTAGAATTAAGACACCCTATTACACTTGCACAACAAACAAAAATATATGCTCTAGCTTTCTTAGAAGGAGGTTCTTCTTATAATAATTTTGATGATTTTGATCCCTTCGTAATCAAACGATCGGCAGGAGTTGGTTTACGACTCTTTATGCCTGCTTTTGGATTGTTAGGAATTGATTTTGGACATGGATTTGATCCATTGCCAGGAGAAACAATTAAAAGTGGATGGCAAACCCATTTTATTATAGGGCAACAATTTTAGTGTTTGGCATGATAATTTCTATATAACAAACAGAATGAATGGAGTTGATTTGAAATATTTTAAAATATAATTCGTTAATTTGAAGAACATATAACTAGAATTCTATTCCAATCATTTGAAACTACTAATAAGATTAAGATGAATTTATTAACTTTAAATTTCTTAAAACTAACATCCTTTAAAAAAGCAGGTCTTATGCTTTTTTTATGTCTAGTTAGCGCCTCTACATATGCACAAAAAAGTGTACGTATCGGCTATATAGATACTGAGTATATTCTAGAAAATATCACTGAATACTCTGATACTAACGCGCAACTAGAGTCTAAAATCCAACAATGGAAAACCGAAATTGAAACTCGATTAACAGAACTTGAGGATCAAAAAAGACAACTCAATAATGAACGTATTCTTCTAACCAACGAACTCATTTCAGAACGTGAGGAAGATCTACAAATCATTGAAAACGAAATTATTGAGTATCAACAAAAGCGTTTTGGACCAAATGGAGATTTGATAATTCAAAAAAAACTACTCATGCAACCTATTCAGGATCAAATTTTTGCGGCCGTTCAAGAAATTGCTACCACCAAAAAATACGATTTTATATTTGATAAATCTGCCGATGTAGTTATGCTGTATTCTGCAGACCGTTATGACATTAGCGAACAGGTATTGCGTACCATTAACAGATCTTCTAAAAGAAAGCAAGTTAGTTCGAGAAAAGAGCGTAAAGAAGCTGAAGAAGAAGAAACAATCGTTGAAGTAGAAAGTACTAAAGATGAACGTCAAAAATTATTAGACCAACGAAAAGCAGATCGCGAAGCATTGTTGGAAGAAAACCGACTAAAAAAATTAGAAGCTCGTGAAGCAAGAAGAAAAGAAATAGAAGCAAAAAAACAAAAAGCACTTGAGAAACGTGCCAAAGAGAAATCTGGCAAAACAAATACAGAAACGAAAACTGAAACTGAAACTGAAACTACGGTTAGTAATGAAAAATCTTTAGCTCCCGAAGCATCTGAAAAAGTTGATCCAAGAGAAGCTCGTAAAAAAGAACTCGCAGCAAAAAAACAAAAAGCATTAGAAAAACGTGCGAAGGCAAAAGAAGCTAAAACAACTCCCAAAACAACAACTACAGAAGATTCCAAAGTGAATAATGACAGGGAAGCACGAAAAAAAGCATTGCAAGAAAAAAAAGAAAAAGCATTAAAAGAGCGTAAAGAACGTCTTGAAGCTCTTAAGAGAAAAAGAGACAGTATTAGAAACAATAAATAAATTTAAATTATAAAACACAATTACAATGAAACACTTAAAATCACTTTTATTAGCGGCTACGTTATTTGCTGCAACAAGTTTTACAGCGCAATCCCAAACCAAAGTTGCACATATTAATACACAAGAACTAGTAGAGTCAATGCCCGAAATGCAAAGTGCAAAAGCAGAACTAGAAAAATTGGCTAAAACTTATGAAACCGATATTCAGGCAATGGCCACTGAATTACAAAATAAAATAAAGCAATACGATAGTGAGTCTTCTACCAAAACAGATGAAGAGAATGGAAAACGCTTACAAGAAGTTCAAGGAATGGAACAAAGTATTCGTCAATACCAAACGCAAGCACAGCAAGACTTACAGAAAAAAGAGTTTGATCTCTTAAAGCCAATTACTGAAAAAGCTAAAAATGCAATCCTTAAAGTTGGACAAGCTAAAGGATTCGATTATGTACTTGATGCTTCTCAAGGGCAAGGTGTTATCTTTGCCGGTGGAACTGACTTATTAGTTGACGTAAAAACTGAACTAGGGTTTTAATAAAACCTCTCAAATAATTCTTAAAAAGCTGCATCTATTAGAGCAGCTTTTTTATTTTTGTAATATATGAGTTCGAAATCCATTGGTATATTTGATTCGGGGGTGGGAGGTCTTTCTATTTGGAATGAAATCCAATTATTGCTTCCTATGGAGTCTACTATATATCTATCGGATTCAAAACATGCTCCTTACGGCCCTAAAGGGAAAGAAGCCATCATTGAGCTTTCAGTTAAAAATACAGAGTGGCTTATTAACCAAGGTTGTAAACTAATTGTTGTGGCTTGTAACACAGCCACAACCAATGCTATTGATGCCTTAAGAAAAAACTATTCCATTCCCTTTATTGGAATTGAACCGGCTATTAAACCTGCAGCTCTTCAATCAAAATCTAAAGCAATAGGAATTTTAGCAACCAAAGGGACGCTTAGCAGTCATCTGTTTCACGAAACCTCTCAACTGTATTCTACTGAGTTGTTAGTCGTCGAACAAATTGGAAATGGTATTGTAGAACTCATTGAAAATGGGGCATTGTATTCAAATGAAATGAAGTGCTTACTTCAAAACTACCTTGAGCCGATGCTAGAGGCTGAAATAGATTGCTTGGTCTTAGGCTGCACGCATTATCATTTTTTGACCCCTATTTTAAAACAACTATTACCTACACATGTCAAAATTATTGACTCTGGAAAAGCAGTTGCTAGACAAACAAAAGCAGTTTTAGAAAAGACTCAGTTACTGAATAGAGCAACTGTCGAAAAAACGAATCGTTTTTACACTAATGGTGATGAAAAAATCATTGCTTCACTTCTAAAGTCCGAAACGGCTAGTATTACAACGCTAGACTTTTAGCTTTAATTTATACCTAGAATAAATAGTTCCTTTTTTTGTTTCTTACACCCAAAGTTATATCCTAAAGTCAGTTGATGAAAACCGCCGTTATTAAAAACAATTGAATTGGCTTGGTATGAATACGTATAAGCAAACATAAAATTTTCATATTCTGCACCCACTATAGGTGTGAAATATTGAAGTTTTTGACTGCTTATTCCTGAATCGGTGGTAAATTCGGCACCATCAAAACTTCTTCTGTATGAAATTCCTGCAAATAGTTTTCCAGAATCTAACTCTTTATAAGATTTGAAATTAACATCGATAAACGACTCTTTAGTAGCGTCTTTGTACGCAAACATTAAAGAAGGTTCAAAGCTCCAATCACTCCCTAATTTAGAAAACACATTTCCTGCAGAAAGTAAATAGGTTCTAAGGTTGTCAAAGCTTATCCCTTGCTCGTTGATGTTAACTCCATCATTTGCTAAAACATTTTTGATGGTTGCATGGGCATAAAAATCGATAAAATGATAAGAAAACCCAAAATCAACATTAAAATCTGAGGCACTTTGTTCAATCCCTGCAATAATGGGATCAAACTCTAAAAAGGCAGTTTCATCTAACTTGTATTGGATCAATCCTGCACTCAATCCAAATGATAACATGCTTAAGTCAATAGTATTTCTAGAAAACATAAGGTGATGCGCATAAGTCAAATAAGCACCTGATTGTGAATGGTAGCCATTTTCATCATTAAAAAAAATGGCACCAATCCCTGATGAAGTTTCACCTATTCGCCCGTTGATACTAAATGTTTGTAAGTTTGGAGCTTCTTCTTGCCCAAACCACTGTTGACGCCCTGTAAGTCTAATTTTATTACAATTGGAAACACCTGCCATTGAAGGATGAAGCAAATAATAATTATCCGTTAAATAATCGGAATATATTGGTAAGCCTTCTTGCGCACTTACAGAGTGAGTGAATACCCCTAAAATGGCAATAAAAGCTAGCTTATTAAATACTGTCATAAATATTATCTTTTGAGCGTAAAATGTGCTCTAAATTGGTTATTTGTCCCTGTTACGGGATCTATATAATCCAACACAAACCAATAATCACTTGACGGAAGTTGTACACCATTAAAAGTTCCGTCCCACCCCTCCCCTTTTGGACTAATTTGTTTTAATATTTTTCCGTAACGGTCAAATATATAAATTTTTGAGCGAGATTTCATAGTCATTCCAACGATATTCCATGTGTCGTGATATCCATCGCCATTTGGTGTGAAAAATTTTGGGAAACCAATTACTATTTTCTTCTGCATAATCACGTTACAGTTTAAAAAATCCCGTACATAAATAGTATGTTCTCCAATCTTTACATTTTCAAATAAGACTGTCCGCTGCCAAGGTCCGAAATCTATACGATACTCATAAACACCTGTACCAATAACAATGACTTCGAGAGTATTATTATCTGAAAATAGCTCTGATTTTAGGGTTACTTCAATGGTTTCGGGAGGATATGAACTTATAACTTTGGTACTGGCTGGTATGCGACATCCAGAGACTCGATTGGTTGCTAGTACAGTGTAGATGCCTTCTGAACTTGGAGAAAAGGTAGAACTGGTAGCGCCTAATATTATAAAACTGCTGGGGTCAGAATCAACTTGTTCGATACTGCCTTTGTACCATTGAAAACTATAAATATCGCTGCTTAATTGGGTGTCAATGGGTGGAGTTGGTAAAAATGTGATTGTAACAGAATTAATTACCTGATCGTCTTTGTTTAAACAAATCACATAACGTTCTAAAATGTCAATTTCGGGAACGGGATTAACGATGAGGGTTAATGGTACCACTCTAAAACATGGATTTAATTTTGATTTAACTCGAACATAAATATTCTGGGTTCTAATAGTAGTATTTTCAAAATTGGTGGGATCTGCAATAGTATTTGTGTTTCCAGATTGTGCATCTATTTCATCTTCATAGTAGCTGATATCAAAGTCTGCAGGGTTTAATCCGTTCAAAATTTCGGATTCTCGTAAGCTAAGATCAAAATAATCAAAGCCATTGTTGTCTATTTCACATTCCTCTAGTGAGGATGGGTTGCTGTTTAAATTTGAATATAAAATAGTGGTTAATTCTAAGGGAATCGTTTTGGTGCATTGGTTGGCACCTGTGGCAAGCACGAGAATTGTTTTTGTGAGTGTGTTGCTTGCATAACTTGTTGGATCAGGTATTGGATTGTTAATATCTAAATCTTGTTGGGATTCAAAATAGGTTAAAACGATAGACGAGTCATTGTTTGTGATTTGAGAAGCTCGGAGTGTTAAATCATAAATGGCGGCTGTTTGATCGCTACATTTTATGATTGGATCGGGAGTAAATAGAATGGGATTCTTGTTTACTTGTATCTCAAAATTCATATCGGTACGTACACATTCACGCACATCTAAGTTCATGTTGTTGTCTGGATCAAATTGTGCACGTACATAAATGGTTTGTGGGTTTGAAATATTTGGGTACATGCTTGGATTGAGGATGGGAATATTGTTTATCGCATCTTGTTCGCTCAAGTGATAGCTAATCAAAATAGGTGTTGATTGACCTCCGATGAATTCTGGTTCTTTGCTCGTTAAGTCAAAAAGGGTTTGACTCGTGTCACTACACAGGGTATAATCTGAAATAGTGTTTTTGTTTGGAAGAGGATCAACATTGAGGGTAATATGATGCCCAAGTCCTAAACAGGCATTGACATTATTGCTATCAACCCGAACGTAGATATTTTGAGTGATAGGGCTAGTGGTATTTCTGTGATTAGAGATGTCCGGGATTGGATTGGCTTCTGCCAAGGCATCTGCCTCAGAAAGATAATACGTAACAGTCAGGTTTTGATTGGTTGGAAGTTCCGCAAGGACTTGAGCAGTCGCATCACTAAAATCAAAGGCGGCAACTCCGTTGGAGTTGTCATTGTCAACCTGAGTATCATCACAAACAAAATATTCTAATTGAAAGGAGATAGGATCTAGGAGAGTGGCTCCTACGACTAAATTAATTTTTGAGGTTCTAAAACAGCCGTGTTTTGTTTCGACTCTTGCATAGACAATACTGTTAACTGGGGTTGGGTTTGTGTAGATGGTGGGAGTAACTATTTGATCGGATAAAAGTCCTGTTTCTGCATGAGATTCGGTAAGGTAGAAACTGAAAGTTTCATTTAAATAATCAGTGGATATAAGTTGATTGGCTTCAGTTAGGTTAAAGTTGGTGATGCCATCGGTGTCAGTATCGCATTGTTTGAGTGTAACTTCTGAATTCACTACGGGACGTGGGTTTACTATGAGTTGAAAACTAGTTGTATCAAAACAGTCAACATTTAATTTATTTTCTATTCTTACATAAATAAACTGTGGATTCGAGATATTTTGAATGGGGTTGGTGATTTCAGTACCAACAACTCCAGCAGATGCTGTAGCCTGATCATAGTAGAATTTAACATTATAGTCCGATGCCAATTGAGAACCCAAAACCTCAGATACCTTGGTGCTTAAATCAAACTTTACAATACCGTTGGTGTCATCTCCATCCACTGAATCATCGCAAAGGCTAAAATTACTAGGAGTGTTTGCAATGGGTTGGGATTGGAGTTCGATATTAAAACTAACTACTCTGTAACAACTTTGTGTTGTATCCGCAATACGCATCCAAATAGTTTCTGTAGCTAAAGTGTTTTGATATGGAATTGTAAGTGGATTCAAATTGCCTTCTGCATTCGCCTGACTTGTATGGTAGCTAATTGGAAAATTTGCCGCTAATTGACTTCCTAAAACTAAGGATTCATTAGATGTAAAGTCAAACTTCTCTATTCCATTGCCGTCTGCTTCACATAATAAAATATCTTCAGGTGGAGTTGTAATTTGTGGAGGGGTTGTAAATTCAATAACAACTTCATCAGTCGATTCACAGCCATCACTTAAAGTTCCTTTAAAACTATATGTACCATCGTTAGAGACTTCTAATGTTGAGTTCGTTTCTCCTGCGATTACTGTCCCATTTTTGAACCACTTAAATGTAACTCCAGAATTAGTGAGGTTTGCATCTAAAGTAATGGGTGTTCCAATGCACCCTGGGTTCCCTTTTTCAATAAGGCGGTCAACCCCTAAATCTCCGCCAATGTTAAAACTGCCGCCTTCAATAAAAATGGCCGAATCCCATGCGTCATCCCCTTGATCAGCAACAACGAGTTTTATTTCATACGTAACCCCTGGAGTAACAGCCGAGGAAGCCGTTAAGGCTTTTGTACGCCCTCCATAGTTGGTGTTTCCTACATCATAACCCTCAAAATATTCTGTATTGGCACTACAATCGGGAGCATCATTTATATTCCTTATACTAACGGGGGTTCCATCAGATAAAACAGCCAAATTCGTGTAAGTTGTTGTCCCAACTTCTCGTAATAAAAATGCAAAACTGTCTGCAAAAGTGCACTCTGTACTCCTGTTATACTCTTCAGAGGCCATAATAAATCTAAACTCAATTGAATCCACTTGAGGTTTAAAGTTAAATTTGATAAATGTCGCATCATAAGTGTTCAACTGACCTAAAGCGGATTCCAAATCAGAATCTCCAGAAGCTCCATTCTGGTGATCTATCAGATTCGGATTTGTTGTATTCCCTGCTGGAAAGGCTCTCCCTGTAGTTAAAACCACCCCTTCTTCAAATGGAAATGTACTACCTGGAGGGGTTTTAAAATAGCCATAACTTTTGGTAGTTAAATCTCCTGGAGCACCATTTACTTGGAAAGTGAAGTTGTCTGCTGCGGAACAGGAACTCGAAATCATGACATTTTTAATGAGATCTTCTGGACCATAGCTAGATTGAGGATCGGCAGAATCATTAATACTAAGAATCTGGGCAGATCCAATGAAATATACACATAGTGCTAGGAGTGAAAGTAGGTGTTTCATTCTTTCGTATTAAATCAGGTGATCTTCAAATATAAAGAAATTTCTTTATTACCTTTACAAAAATTTTACTAATGAAAAAAATAACCGTTTCAATTCATGAGACTAGTAATCCAAAAATTATAAAATTTGAAACAGATTCATTCCTAACAAAATATGAGAGTTTTGAATTTTCAAATATAGATGAGGCTAAAAATTCTCCCTTAGCACAACAACTTTTCCACCTTCCATTTGTAAAGAAAGTGTATGTCTCTGGCAACTTTATTGCTATTGAGCGTTATGATATTATTGAGTGGAGTGATGTCCAAAAAGAAGTTGGAGAACAGATCGAGAATTACCTAAATGAAGACGGTGTTGTTATTTTAAATGAAGCCAAAAAGAAAAACCCAGTAACTGTATATGCAGAAAGCACTCCAAACCCTGGAGTTCAAAAATTTGTAGCAAATAAAAGTTTAGTTTCTCAAACATTTGAATTTACATCTATTGAAGAGGCTAAGTTATCGCCTTTTGCAACTGCACTCTTTCAGTTTCCTTTTGTTAAGGCGGTTTTTATCGACAAAAATTATGTGTCCATCACAAAGTATGATATTGTAGAATGGGAAGCCATTACACTCGAACTAAGAGAGTTTATGAAATCCTATATCGAAGACGGTAAAGAAATGGTGTCTGCTGTTGCTGCACAGGTTTTGGAGAAAACAACAGCCCAATTGGATGGAGCTTATGAAGCCTTAGACGATACCTCAAAAGAGATTATAAATATTTTAGAAGAACACATCAAACCGGCTGTTGCTAGTGATGGGGGGAATATTGTATTTGAATCGTATAATGCCGTAACAAAAACAGTAAAGGTCATTTTACAAGGTGCTTGTAGTGGGTGCCCATCCTCTACCTTTACCCTTAAAAGCGGTATTGAGGCCATGCTAAAAGAAATGTTAGCGGGACGCGTGGAAATTGTTGAGGCTATTAATGGATAGTTCTCTAAGTTAAAACGGAACTATCTCTAAAGAAACTCTGAGACTTGCTTTCCAATACTACTTCCAATAGCGATGCCCATACCCCCCATTCGGACACCACAATAGACATGATTTGAAAGCTGTTTTACAATTGGTTTTTTTTGAAAACCAACACCCATAATTCCCGACCAGCGGTGTTCAATTTCAAACTCCCTATCGGGAAGAATTGTATTTTTAAGCAGTGCTTCTAAAGCATTTTGAATCCGTTCTGTTTGAGAAAAATCGGTAGTGTTTTCTGTCTTAAAATCTAAATTTCGACCGCCACCTAATAGAATTCTGTCATCAATATTTCTAAAATAATAATACCCACAATCTAAATGAAATGTTCCATTAATATGTAAGTCCTTCAGTGGCTTGGTAATTAAAACTTGAGCGCGTGCTGGCTGAACATCTTCATTAATCAATTGTCGTGCAAATCCGTTTGTTGTTAAAATCAGTTTCGCAGTAGAAAATTCAAAATGATTCGTTTTGATGATTACATTATTGGACTGTTCCGTATAAGTTTCTACCGTAGAATTGTTCAAAATAATGATCCCTTGTTTTTGAGCCTTATTAATTAACCCCTGCATCATTTTTCCGGGATCTATTTGGCCTTCAAATTGATTTCGTATATAGTTGTTTTGAACGTTTTTAAAGTCAAAAGTGTTAGATACAGTTGAAAACACAGTATCATTAAAAATTTGTTTTAGAAGCCTATTGACTTCCTCCATTCTTTGTAAACAGTGTTCATAAAGACTGTCCTCTTTTTCTAAAAACAATTCATAGCCTCCCAACTGCCGATAGGACAATGCGGCATCTCCGAGAGTGTTTCTCAAAAGCTGAAGCCCGTTGTGCCGTTGGTTAACAAGTTCCACAACCTCTTCCGTTGTATGGGATTGTAAATCTTGTAAAATTTCACTCAGACTCCCAAAACAAGCAAAGCCCGCATTTTTGGTGCTTGCTCCATGAGGAAACAAACCTTTTTCGAGAATGACTATTTTGGAACTTGGCATCTTTTGTTTAAGATGAAGCGCGGTGCTTAAACCTACAATTCCACTCCCAACAATTGTATAGTCTACGTTGTTTAACCACGTTTTTAGTTCCCAATAGGATAAATTCATGAGCTAAAATTACAATTTTTTATTGTAGCATTTTATGCCCTGTTTAGCAAAAAAAACTCCGAAAAATTCGGAGTTTATAAATTAAGCGTTTTTACTTCCCTTCATTTTGAAGTCTTCCATGAATTTAGTGGTGTAGTTACCGGAAACATAATCCGGATGATCCATCAACTGGCGGTGAAATGGAATGGTGGTTTTGATACCTTCAATTACAAATTCATCTAATGCACGTTTCATTTTACTAATTGCTTCTTCCCGGGTTTGAGCGGTTGTAATTAGTTTCGCTATCATAGAATCATAATTCGGCGGAATACTATACCCTGCATATACATGAGTATCTAAACGAACCCCATGCCCCCCAGGGGAATGTAAGGTGGTAATTTTTCCTGGAGACGGTCTAAAATCATTAAATGGATCTTCCGCATTAATTCTACATTCTATTGAATGTAATTTGGGTATGTAATTTTTTCCAGATATTGTTATTCCAGCTGCTACAGATATTTGTTCGCGTATCAAGTCAAAATCAATTACTTGTTCGGTAATTGGATGTTCTACTTGGATCCGTGTATTCATTTCCATAAAAAAGAAATTACGATGCTTATCCACTAAAAACTCAACTGTTCCAGCCCCTTCATATTTAATATATTCAGCAGCTTTTACAGCGGCCTCTCCCATCTTTTTTCTTAGGGCAGTGGTCATAAAAGGGGACGGTACTTCTTCCGTTAATTTTTGGTGACGGCGTTGAACAGAGCAATCCCTTTCTGATAAATGACAGGCTTTTCCTTTCGAATCGCCTACAATTTGAATTTCAATGTGTCGTGGCTCTTCAATGAGTTTTTCCATGTACATATCATCATTTCCAAAAGCCGCTTTAGATTCCTGTCTGGCAGCATCCCAAGCTTCTTTAAGGTCTTCTTTTTTCCAAACAGCACGCATCCCTTTTCCTCCACCTCCTGCAGAAGCTTTCAACATTACAGGATAGCCCGTTTCTTTGGCAATTTTTATACAGTCTTCAAAAGTTTCTATAACGCCATCACTTCCAGGAACGCAAGGAACACCGGCGGCTTTCATCGTTGCTTTGGCATTTGCTTTATCTCCCATACGGTCTATCATTTCTGGAGAAGCACCAATAAACTTGATACCGTGTTCTTCACAAATTTTAGAAAAACGAGCGTTTTCAGATAAAAATCCATAACCTGGATGAATTGCATCCGCATTCGTGATTTCTGCTGCTGCTATGATATTTGAAATTTTTAAATAGGATTCGCTACTAGGAGCTGGCCCTATACAAACTGCTTCATCAGCAAATTTTACATGCAGACTTTCAGAATCCGCTGTCGAATAAACTGCAACGGTTTGGATGCCCATTTCTTTACACGTTCTTATAACTCTAAGAGCTATTTCACCACGATTGGCTACTAGTATTTTTTTAAACATACTTTTTTTACGCTTTAAAAATGTAAATTATTAAGAGGGATCAACTAAAAATAACGGCTGATCAAATTCAACCGGAGTTGCATCATCCACAAGGACTTTTACAATTTTACCAGAAATTTCTGATTCTATTTCATTGAAAAGCTTCATGGCTTCAATGACACAAAGTACATCGCCTTCTGCAATTGTTTGACCAACTTCTACAAATAAGGGTTTATCTGGAGAGGGTTTTCGGTAAAAAGTTCCAATAATTGGAGATTTTACAGTTATGTATTTTGAATCTTCCGAGACCGTTTCGCTTGGTATTGCTGCCTGAACGGGTGCAACTTCTTGTGGCGCCGCTGCAATGGTTGGTTGTTGCATTGGAACGGCAGTATGTTGAACAACAGTAGTTCCTGAATCTCCAGAACCCGTTTTAATGGTGATTTTAAAATCATCCGTTTCTAGTCTCACTTCACTTGTACCTGATTTAGCTACAAATTTGATTAAATTTTGAATTTCTTTTAAATCCATAATTACAGTTTTATTGTTTGGTTAGTTAGTTAATACATTTAGGAATTATACGCCCACTTTAGGTATATCGATCCCCAATTAAATCCGCCACCAAATGCGGCGAATATTAAATTATCTCCTTTTTTTAATTTTGATTCATAATCACTTAACAACAAAGGTAAGGTTCCTGAAGTAGTATTGCCATATTTTTCAATGTTCATCATTACCTTTTTGGGATCCAAATTGATTCTATTTGCAGTCGCATCAATTATTCGTTTGTTCGCTTGATGTGCTACTAGCCAATCCGTTTTATCCTTGTCTAAATTGTTGCGTTCTAATATTTTTTCTGTCGCATCCGCCATGTTAAATACTGCTTTTTTAAAAACTGTTTTTCCATCTTGAAACACATATTGTGATTGATCTTTCAATGATTCTAATGTAATCGCATTGGCAGAGCCTCCATGAGTGGCGCGCAAAAATTCACGACCCGAACCGTCACTTCTTAAGTATTCATCTTGGATACCAAGACCTTCATTGTTGGGTTCAAATAGAACAGCTCCTGCACCATCTCCAAATATGATACAAGTGGCCCGGTCTTCATAATTAATCATTGATGAATTTTTATCGGCCCCTATTAATAGTACTTTTTTATACACTCCAGACTCTATATAACGTGACGCCACAGACATCCCAAATAAAAAACTAGAACATGCGGCGTCTAAATCGAATGAAAAGGCATTAATAGCTCCAATTTCAAATGCTGTATAAGCAGCTGTTGAAGCGGCTTTCATATCGGGAGTTGCGGTTGCAACCACTACAAGGTCAATGGTGGCTGGATCTAAGTTGTTTTTTTGAATAAGATTTTTAGCGGATTGAATGGCTAAAAATGAGGTGCCTTTATTGGCGCCTTTTAGAATTCTTCGTTCTTTAATCCCTGTTCTTGATGTAATCCATTCGTCGTTGGTATCGACCATGGTTTCAAGAATCTGGTTGGTTAAGATGTAGTCTGGTACATATCCACCTACAGCGGTTATTGCTGCTGAGATTTTGCTCATAAATTCTATTTTTAGATTGACTGATTTGAAGCAATTATGCCTAAAAAAATCAAAAAACAAGTCAAAAGTACTCAATTTTGATTAAAAAAGACTTAAAAATTGTATTTTTTGCGTTTTTAAAAAATATTTCGAAAACAAAAAAAACGCTCTTTGAAGAGCGTTTTTTTGTACTGTATAAGCTGTTGCCAAACTAGGCTGCGTTTTCTTCTGCGGCTGTTGTATCTACTAAGACTTGACCTCGGTAGTATAATTTCCCTTCGTGCCAGTGCGCTCTGTGGTATAAATGCGCTTCTCCTGTGGTTGGGCATGTTGCTATTTGAGGCGTTGATGCCTTATAATGGGTACGTCTTTTATCTCTTCTTGTTCTGGAGATTTTTCTTTTAGGATGTGCCATTTTCTATGTTATTTATCCGTTAGTAATTTTTTTAATGTATCCCAACGAGGATCAATCGCTTCTTGTTGGGGATTGTTTTCTAAGCTTTTTGGGCTTAATGTTTCAAGTCTTTTGAGTAGTTCAGAATCTAAAGTGCCATCCTCTACTCCCGGATGAATCCGTTTTTGAGGCAGGGACAGAATAATTAATTCATAAATGTGGTGTGCAACGTTAATTTCGTATTCGGCATGAGGAATTATTAAAATCGCCTCATTGTCGTTGTTATACTCATTTCCAAATTGAACGATTAAATCAAAACTGGCGTTTACCGGTAAATCAAAAGGTTCGTTTGTAAGGTCACAATCTACGTTAATCGTTCCTTCTGCTAGAAATTTCAACTCTAAAAAGGTTGATTTTTTTTCAAGGTTTAGAACAATCTGAACGTTTACATCGTTAAAATCATCATACTCAAAATGCTCAAAGAACTTATAATCAATTTCGTACTCATAAACATGCTTTCCAAGCTTTAGCCCTACAAACTGTATGTCAAATGCTTTTAGTGGCTTCATTGTTTCGCATATTTGAGCCTGCAAATATATAAAATTTTATTTATGGGAACCCCAAAGCGTGTGTTTTTTTATCTAACGCCTTTTAGATTGCTTCAATAATGGGTTTGACGTTAGTTTTTGATTCATTTTTCGATTTCTAAAAATAGTCATTCCCGAAAAAATTGCTTCTTTAAAAGAGGTAATATCAGCCACGCCTTTTCCTGCGATTTCATAAGCCGTTCCGTGATCTGGAGAGGTTCGAACTTTGTTAAGTCCAGCGGTATAATTAACGCCGTTTCCAAAGGCTAGCGTTTTAAAAGGGATTAACCCTTGGTCGTGATAGGTTGCTATAATTGCATCGAAGTTTTTGTAATTTTTAGAGCCAAAAAAACTATCTGCTGCGTAGGGTCCATACACAAGTTGGCCTGTATTTTTGAGGGTTTCGAGTGTGGGTCTTAAAACGTTATCGTCTTCAGAGCCGATGACTCCATTATCGCCAGTGTGGGGGTTTATCCCTAACACAGCTATACGGGGCTTGCTAATATTAAAGTCACTAATTAAGGAATTATGAATAATTGAAATTTTCTTTTCTATGAGTTCTGCTGTAATTTGGTTAGAAACTTCACTTACAGGAACGTGGTCTGTTAATAATCCAACTTTTAGACCATCAGAAACCATAAACATCAAACTATCCCCCTCGAGTTCTTGAGCTAAATAATCTGTATGACCAGGGAATTTAAATGCCTCTGACTGTATGTTATGCTTATTAATTGGTGCAGTAACCAAAACATCAATCTGGTCATTTTTAAGGTCTTCGACCGCCGCTTGAAGTGATTTTAGGGCGTATTCGCCAATTTTAGTGTCTACTTCTCCAAAGTTAATTTTAACATCTTCATGCCAAACCGAAACTACATTTACTTTTGAATGCACTGCTTGACTTGCCTTTTGAATCTTGTTAAATTCTAAAGGGCTCTGAAAGTGTCTTTTAAGAAATGTTAGCGTTTTTACAGAAGCATATAAGATAGGCGTACATAATTCAAGCATACGATTGTCTTCAAAAGTCTTGATGACCAACTCCCCGCCAATCCCATTTAAATCTCCTATAGAAATTCCAATTTTTATTTTTTCCTCTTTTTCCATTAAAAGTGACGTGTATGTTTGTAATTTTGAATTTACAAATTTAACGAATTAAAAGCATGTTTACAGGAATTATTGAAGATTTAGGTATTGTAAGAGAATTAGTGACTGAGGACGACAACTTACACATAAGGGTTGAGAGTGTGTTGGCCTCCGAGTTAAAAATAGATCAAAGTGTGTCGCATAATGGTGTGTGTTTGACGGTCGTGGCCCTAACAGAAAATAGTTATACTGTTACGGCAATTAAAGAGACGTTAGATAAAACAAACCTCAACGCTCTAAAAATTGGAGCGACTGTTAACTTGGAACGTGGACTAAAACTTGGCGCTCGTCTTGATGGACATATGGTTCAGGGACATGTAGATCAAATTGGAACCTGTACTAGAGTAGAAACTCAAAATGGAAGCTGGGTGTATTCTTTTCAGTACGATGCTTCACTAGGAAACCTCACGATTGAAAAAGGCTCTATTACGGTTAATGGTGTAAGCTTAACTGTGGTAAATTCTAAAGATGATGGTTTTAGCGTTGCAATCATTCCTTATACCTATGAGAACACTAATTTTAGTAGTTTTGAGGTCGGAACGGTTGTCAATTTAGAGTTTGATGTGATTGGAAAATATGTTGCGCGTTTGCACAATGCACGCTAAGCTATTTCTTTAGCATCTGATTCTGATTTTCGAGTAGTTTTTTAATATCTGATAGCAACTGAATATCTGCAGGAGTAGGAACGGATTCATCTTTTACATCGTCTGCTTTTGTTTTGAGTCTATTGATAAACTTAACAACAATAAAAATAGTAAACCCTACAATTAAAAAATCGAGAATTGTTTCTGCAAATAACCCATAATCAATGGATACTTGACTGGTGGTTTCTGTAGCAGATCTTAAAATTAGTTTCTTCTCTTGAAAATTAATGCCATCAGACAAAAGTGATAATGGTGGTAAAATAACATTTTTAACCAGGACATTAATGACTGCATTGAAAGAAGCCCCAATAATAATTCCGATGGCCATATCAATCATATTGCCTTTAACCGCAAAGTCTTTAAATTCTTTAAATAGTTTCATTGTCTTGTTTTTTAATTTTGGATAAAAGTATTGAAACTGGATAAAAAAACCCACAACTAAGTCATGGGTTTTGATTTGGTTCTGTCGCATCTGCTAAAATTAAGCATCAAGTTTTAAACTAATTTAATTT
>ERZ887849.717-NODE-717-length-34452-cov-8.660319_pt1 | contig 34452 bp, 32 predicted proteins | sample MGYA00521267_ERZ887849 | MGnify/ENA primary metagenome ERZ887849 (study PRJEB32303, sample SAMEA104408601) | aquatic metagenome | biome: Brackish water; feature: Pelagic; material: water | place: Baltic Sea | collected 2014-06-06T16:11:00 | depth 2,863 m ... | reverse complement strand
GGTTGAAGATAATTTGTAACTATAGGTTTTTATTGAATTTTATAGTAATTAGTTGGTGCCCCCGGCAGGACTCAAACCTGCGACCTACCCCTTAGGAGGGGGTCGCTCTATTCAACTGAGCTACGGAGGCGGTGCGGGCGATGAGTATACCAGCCCGCTCTTAGCGATGGCACCCGCAGTGAGCTATGTTAAGCACCTATCTCAATGCAAATTTTGCCGAAGTGCTGTTGGGATTCTTGATGACGGAACGCGGCCGCCAGTTCCTCTAGCGGGTAGCGGCTGTCGATAACGGGTTTTATACCGCCCGCCTCCACCGCCGCCAGCATATCCAGCTGCTGCGCCCGGCTGCCCACGGTGATACCGCTGATCCGCGCATTCTTCTGGAACAACTCGGCGGTGGGTACTTCCCCCGCAATGCCCGTAAGCACCCCAATCATGCTGATACAGCCGTCGTGCGCCACCGCCTTCACCGACTGCGGCAGGGTTGCCGGGCCGCCTACTTCCACGACGAGGTCCACGCCACGGCCGCCGGTAATGTCCTGTACTCGCTGGCCCCAGGTAGGCACCTCGCGGTAGTTGATGACCTGCTCGGCACCCAGTGCCTGCAGGCTGGCAAGTTTTGCGTCAGAGGACGACGTTGCAATCACGCGGCAACCCATTTGACGGGCGAACTGCAACGCAAATACGGACACACCGCCACTACCCTGCACCAACACCCAATCGCCCGGCCGCAAATGCGTTTCCACCATCAAGGCTCGCCAGGCGGTGAGGCCTGCGCAGGTGAGTGTGGCGGCTTCCGCGAAGTCGAAACCCGCCGGCATGCGAGTAAAGCCCTGTGCCGGCATGGTCACGAACTCTGCGGCAAACCCGTCGACGTGGTCACCGGGAACGCCGATCAGCTTGGGCTGGGTCGGGCGGCCATCGACCCAGGCAGGAAAGAAACAACTCAGTACCTTGTCGCCCACCGCAAAGTCGGCCACGCCCTCACCCACCGCGGTCACCACGCCGGCGCCATCAGACAGCGGAATACGGCCATCATCGGTCGGCAGCAGGCCGGTTACCACCACATAGTCATGAAAGTTCAGCGAGCTGGCCTTCACCTGCACCTGAATTTCTCCGTGCTGTGGAGCGCGTGCTTCCCGCTGTACGATTTTGAGGGTGTCAAGGCCACCGGGTTTCGGAACGGCAATTGCCTGCATAGAGGTCTCCGTGGATTGTAGTAAGATTTAAACGGCGTGATTCACGCGCTACCGCGCATCACCAGCCCGGCAATGTAGGCAATATGCAGAGCGACCACAAGTACCGTAAGCTGCACGCGCATGCGTGAATACCAGCCACGTTGTGCAGTGCTGCCACGCTCATACCAGAGCATTGCGAGATAGGCTAGCGCTAACAGCACGGCTGCAATCACAGCTTGCGCAGTAAGCACACTCAATACTGCAAAGATAACGATGCCATTACTGACCAGCAGACGCAGCAGCCTGTCTGGGCCACTGCGCTGCATCGCAGTAGCCCAAAGGGAACCAGCCAAGAAACAGAGAATCGCCAGGGAATACACAATGAAGCCCTGTTGGGACAAGGCTCGCGGATAATCCTGCAATAACCAGACGCCCACAGCACTGGCGGCAAAGGGAGCCAACCCCGCATACCCAAGGCTTGTAGCGACGGGCTTCATACCAGTTTGGCTGTCAATCGCCGTGCTTGCTAATAACCAGCAGGATCTCCCCCACCCGCACGCCAAACTTGGACATCACCGACTCGTTGATCAGCGTCGTCTCATTGACGAGGTACATGCGGTCATCAATGCGCAGGTCGAGTGTGCCCTCGTTCCAGGGTATCTGCAGCACGTAGTCGAGGAACATGCTGTTGCCTGCCACCGTCACCTGGCCGTCACCCACTACATCGCCCGCCGTGCCAATGTAACGACCATCCCCTTGCGGCGTTAGCGTCCAAACCCGGCGATCCGGCTCGCCGTCATCGAACATAAAATCTTCTTCCAGCGTACCAACGCCGTCTTTCCAATAGGCTTTGATATCCGCATTAAAGTAGCGAATAACCTTGCCTCCACGGTCTTTCACCACGCCATGTGCCGTCAACTTGCCCTGAAAAAAAGTCTCAGGCACCAAGGTCGGCTGGTTCGCGGCATAGTCTTGAACAGTAATGGAACTGCAGGCGGCTAATACCGGGAGTATCAGCAGCAAGGCAATAACAGGGGGCAGAAGACGCATAAGTCGCTCACATAGCAGGATGACTGCTAGCTTACGCACTCAATGCAGAGAGGGATCACCGGCTCGCGCAGACCTTACAACTCAGGCAAGCCTTATAAGCTGAAATGTAAACCCACTTGTTGGCTACACGCCTGGCTGCCGCTGAAATCGCGCAAGCGCGCCTCGATGGCCGGCTGATCGCGCTCTACGATGCCGAACATCAAGCCGTCGAAATAGCCCAGTGCTTTGGCATAAATGACGTCGCCCAACTCAGCTTCGTAGTTCGTGAGCACGTTGTCGACCTGCGTTTCATACTCTTCATCACTGAGATAGCCCAGCGCGTCGTGCGCCAGCACACAACTCAATTGCTTGGCGGCGATAAACTCATCAGGCCCCAGGGCGAGCGCCTGCGCCTGAACGGTAGTAACAAGCAGTAGTGCAGCAATGATTAAACGCATGGTACTCTCGGCCTCTGGAGCGGTGCTAACAAGGCGGCACTCTACGCCGCGTTTATGACACCTGTGTGACAATAAAATGAAAAATACAGGGAGAGCTGGGCAATGAATCTGCGAGTAATTGTGTGGGGTACGGGAAATGTCGGCAGACCGGCGATCAGGGCGGTGCTGTCGCATCCTGGCCTTGAGCTTGCGGGTGTTGTGGTCTCTAACCCGAAGAAAGTCGGCGTTGATGCAGGGCTGTTGGCGGGCATTGCTCCTGTAGGCGTGCTTGCCACTAATGACGCATCTGCACTGCTGGCAGCCGGCGCTGATGCCGTTGTGTATACCGCTACTGCCGACACCCGCCCCGAGGAAGCAATGCACGACCTGCTGCAGTGCCTGAAGGCCGGCTGCAACGTGGTTTCCAGCGCGTTTTACAGCTTGTTGCATCCAGGCTCCAGCTTCGAGCAGGTTCTGCAACCCATCGAAGCCGCTTGCCAGGCTAGCGGAGCCTCCGTTTTTGTCTCCGGTATCGACCCAGGCTGGGCAATGGATATGCTGCCCGCCTTAGTGAGTGGCACCAGCTCCGCAATCACCGAAATTCGGAGCCGGGAAATCTTTAACTACGCCCTCTATGACCAGCCGCACGTGGTGCGGGAAGTGATCGGGTTTGGCCACTCAATGGACACTTTGCCTCCAATGCTCCACGAGTTCGCGATAGAAATGGTGTGGGGGCCCATGGTCCGCATGGTAGGCGATGCGCTGGGGCACCCCGTATCACATATCGAAGTACAGGTTGAACGCCGCGCTCTGGAGCATGATGTCACCGTCGCCAGTATGGGGCTGTTCCGTGCCGGCACCCAGGGTGCCTTCCGCTTTGAAGTACGCGGCTTACACAACGGTCATCCCTTGTTCGTGTTGGAACATATCACGAGAATCGATGACAGCTGCGCACAGGACTGGCCCTACCCGCCCCACGGCCAGGGCTGCCACCAGGTTATTGTTGCCGGTAATCCCACTGTGACGCTGAGCCTGCACGCAGAAGACCGCTTTGAACCGGGTGTGGCCGGTGGCGGCAACGCATCCGCCGCCTGTTGGTTGGTGAATGCGATTCCCGGCGTCGCCCAAGGGCGGGCCGGCGTATTAACCATGCTCGACCTGCCCCGCATCGATGGCAGCCAGCAGCTGGGCATGGAACTCCCCTAGGCTGCACATAAAAAATGCCTAAAAAAACGCCAGCTCATGGCTGGCGTAAAGGGGATTTTCAGGGTTTGTTACAGTGAGCCAGGCACCGTCCAGCCCTGGAACCAGAAGGTGGTTGCCGAGGGATCGACCGCACCCGCATAGTCGGTTGCTTCGAAGAACGCTGGATCAGCCAGGCTTGCCGGATACGTTGCATTGATGTCCGCAATGTTCAGCGTACCCACCGCCGCAGCTTCAGCAGCCTGAGACGCGTAGTTGGCGTCCAGCGCGACGTCCGACACCAAGGCCGGGAGCAATACGACGTCGCCGCTGATGTCACAGTCCGCCACCACATTGGTGTAGACCAGTTCAGTGCCCACCTGTGCGGCGCGTGCGGCGTCTACACAAGTTGTTTCTGCAGTGAAAGAATCATCGTAGGTAAACACCGAATGATGCACGAAACCGCCCGAGGTTGCTTTGAACACAGCAGCCTTGGGGTTGGAGCCACCGCTCACAAACGTGGCGTTAGCGATAGTCGGTAGCGAGAGAAAATCCAAGGTGCCTTCGGTATCAGCTTCAATAACATTACCGTTGGCCTCTGGGCCCTGATCCACCAGCACAAACTGCAGATTGCCGCTCCAGCCCTCGTCCCAGTCCACTGAATCGTCCTGATTACCCGTCAGCACCATGTAACGCACGCTGACGGAACCGCCGTAGAACTCAATACCGTCATCGGCGTTACCATTCACCTGAATGTATTCCATTTCCGTACCACTGCCGACACCGATCAGCGAAATGCCGTTGATCTCGTTACCGGTAGAAAATTCAAAGCCACCTTCGGTGACCACCACATAGCGCAACACACCACTGCTATCGTCGGCGCTATAGCCACCGCCGAAACCAGATTCACCTTCCGAATCGATATTGCAGGCAACCGCACCCTGGTCAGCAGTCAGGCACTCATTGTGTGGTGCGTAACCGTGCATGATAAGCCCACCCCACTCGCCTGCTCCGTCTAAACCGGCATCGTCTGAGCTGAACACGATCGGTGCTGCGGCGGTACCCTCCGCCATGATCATTGAGCCGCGCGTAATAATCAGGTTAGCGAAGCTTCCCGCCTGGCCTTTCACTTGCGTGCCGGGCTCAATGGTCAGCGTTACGTTGGTAACCGGATTGCCGTTAGCCAATGTGCCTTCATCAATTGACATTTCCTGGTTGCCATTGCCCACGGTGACACGGGATTCCATGTACCACACTTTATCGCTGCTCAGCGTACGGTCCACCAGCACCGTGGAGGGCAGCTGGCAAACGTCGTTACCATCGGCGTCCTTGGGCCGCGCAGACGACCAGTCCGGGCAGGTTGAGGCGCTGCCGTCACTGCCATCAACCGGCGGGTTGACAACTTCCGTTGGCGCATCAATATTGATGGTAGCGCTGTCGCCTTCTGAACATCCATACAGGCCGCCGACCGAGCCAAGCATCGCCGTGGCGATGACCAATTTCTTCAGTTTCATAGTTACTCCTGGTTTTACGGGTTCGTTAAGTTGCTTACTAACGCCGAGCGGCGAGCCTACTATCAGAATTCCCAATCGAATCCTGCTTTCACTTCATAACCACGTTTGTAGCTTTGAAAAACGTTGCCGCCTTGCGTGAACTCCAGCTCGCTGTCGAGCAGGTTTTCCAGCTTCATGCGGAAGGTAAAGGTGTCGGAGACCGAGTAGCGGTAGACAAGGTTCATGTCCAGCCGCGGCTCCAGAATCACGTTTGGCTGCCCCGAAACACCAACGTCCACAATCGTTTCGCCACTTTGGTTCAACAACAGCGTTAACTCATGGCCCTTGGCGATATCGTCATAGCCCACGATCAGGTTAAAGGTGTAATCCGGAGCACCCTGCAACGCACGAGTACTCCCGTTTTGCAGCGTCACCTCAGAATCGATCAAGCTGGCGTTGGTAGCGACAAAAATACTGCGGGTAAAGCTGTCATCGAGTGCGAAATCTTTACGCCCGTCTATTTCCACCCCAACAATCTCTGCGGATTCGGCGTTCTGAAAAGTTCGTGAATTGCCTGCGGTACCCGATGCAGGCTGTACCACCCGCTCAATGGGGTCGGTCATATCCTTATAGAACAAACCAATGCTCAATGACTCCTGGTCTGACCAATATTTTTCCCAGCGAACATCGTAGTTGGTGACATCCGACACCTGCAGGTTTGGGTTGCCGCGTACACGAAAGTTAAATTCCCGGTCATAGAAGGTTGCGTTTGAGGTTTCTTTGAAATCCGGCCGCGCGACTGTACGAGACAGGCCGAAGCGCAACTGTTGGTCGTCGGAAATAAACCAGTTGAAACTCAGGGTGGGCAACACGGAGTTTTCCGCCAGCACCGCCCGCTCAGGGCCCTGGTCACCCGAAAGAGAGAATGTGTCGGTAATCTGCTCGTACTCTTCGTAGCGTACGCCAACCACCAGCTGATACTTGAGGTTCCACAAAGCATCGTAGGAGACATAGACACTGTTCAGGTCAAGCTCCGCCTCATAGCTGTCGCTGGGCAGTGTCTTGTCCTGAAAAGTAAAGCCTGTGCTGGGAACGCCGGTAATGGTGTCGCTGTTTACGACATCAGACACGTTCAGGTTAGGCGCGTTGTCATCTACTGCCAGCAACCCGCCGCCGAAGCCGTAGGTATCAGAATCGGAGTCGCGCACCCGACTGATGCCGTTTATGCCAAACTCAATCGATGACTCCAACCCACCGTTGGAAAACAGATAATCAACGTCGATGGAGCCATCCAGGTTATCGTCCACCAGATAGTCGTAACGGCGTGTTACCTCCGGCACTTGCAGGTTGTAGATGCCGTCGTCGCCCTGAAGGTCAAAGCGCACATCGCGGCGATCAGGCGCATAACGCTCAGCGCGGCTGCCGGTCAGCTGCCAGTTGAGGGTCCAGGATTCTTCATCCCCGAGAAAATGTTCACCGGCCAGCTGCTGAGAGAGAAACTGGCGCTCTTCCCACTCGATAGACCAGCTGATGGATGGCAGCAGTTCATCACCATCGAAGCCGTCTTCAACACGCACAGACTCGCTAGTGACGCGTGAAACAATCGTGTTCGAAGTGTAGCTGGCCTGGCCAATGTTCAAACCTATGGAGAGCAGGCTGCTCGCATCAATGTCGTTGTCGAACTGTTCGAATGTGAAATCATCCAGCAGCACCGACGCATCCACGCCGCCGTAGGTTCTGCGTCTGCCGTCCTTACGCACGCCGCGCTCGTTCTTGTAATTGCCGGCGACGAAGTACCCCAGCTCTGCATCCCAATCAGGCAAATCGAACACGTCGCCGTAGCTTAAGCCGAGTGACATGTCGGGAGTGGCCGTTGCGGTGTCGTATTGGAAGCCGTCGGTGATTGCGTTGGCACCCAGCTTACCCAGTTCGCGCTCAACGGCGGGCCCGTAAAAGTCGGACGCTTTGAGGGCCTGGGACACCGCATAGGCGATGGCCGGCCGCTGGCGCGCACCGTCATCCCAGCCAAAGAAGTCAAAATCACCGCTGATCGGGTCACCGTAGGCATCGTCCAATGTCACACCGTCGACGTAACCAAGCTGCACAGAAACCTTGCCTGAACGTTCGTTGGGGAATGTTCGGGTATTGATCTCCAGGTTGCCGCCAGTACTTTCACCGGGCATGGAGGCCAGGAAGCTTTTACGAATATCAAGCTGTTCCACCATGCTGCTCGGGAAAAGATCCAACGGCACACTGCGCTTGACCGGGTTAGTGCTGGGCAAGGTCGCCGCATTCAGGGTGCTGCTGACATAGCGATCCCCAAGGCCGCGAATAAACACGAACTGCCCATCCTGCACGGTAACACTCGGCACCCGAATGACAGACGCCGCTACATCGGTATCGCCAAACCGGGCAAGCTGCTCGACATCCAGCGTATTGATGACGTTGGTGGCGTAGCGCTCCGATTCCTGCAAGCCGCCGGCCGGCAAACTGGCAAATACCGTCACCTCCTCGATTTGTGGCACGCCGAGGGCAAGAGACTGAGCTGCTGACGGCGCGCGCAGAACAAAGTCCGAGCTTTTTTCAGCATAAGCAACAACCCGATAATCCTCTATTCGTTGCGTACCCAATTCCGGGTGAGTAATGCTCAAGCTGTAAACGCCGCGCGGCGCCTCCAACTCATACATCCCATTCATGTCCGTCACTACTGAGCGCTGAACACCGCCGCTCAGTGTCACGACCGCACCGGTTACCGGCGCTCCCTCCGCGTTAACCCGGCCACTGACTCTCCCGGTGACCGCGCGGCTGCGCTGCGCCGGTGTTTCCGCGCTGAAGTAAGATTCCACCGAAGCGACGGGCTCGCTATCGCTCTCGAGCGTGACCAAAACGTCAGCTAACTGACCCTCCGCCGTATTGAAACGAAAACTGTGTAGGGTTTTCCCTCCGTCGAGTATTTGTACGCTGTGAGCGCCAGAGGTGAGGTCAAAATAGGCAAAACCACTGGCATCCAATGGCTGGCTTGCTGCACCGTCGAGCACGACTGACAAGCCCGCCGTTGACTCACCTACGCGGCTCACTTGCACTACCAACTCATCCGCAGCCTGTACCAGAACACTGGAACAAACGAGTACCACCGCAGCGCCGATTTGAGAAAACGATGACTTCATTCTTGCTTCCCGATACATGTGCGAAGTTCGGGACAGGTGGCTTATACGGCTACCCGCCCCAGGACAACGCAAGAATAGAGGGCGTTAATGACACTAATGTGATCGAACTATGACGTTTTTGTTGCAGATGCTCTTTTAACCGACTCGAGCGGCATTTTCGATGCGGGCCTGTAATACCGCAGCGGCCGTCAAGAAAAATTCATCGCGCTGTCTCGGAGCTGCAATACCCATTTCCTAAGGTGATGGTGAGTTCACCCGGAGAGGAAGAAAAATGCAACGCAACCTGAGACAACAAGCCATCAGCCAAAAAGACCGTGAACGACTTGAGATTCAACAGCAGATCATTCGGTTTCTGCAAAGTGGTGGTGAAATTTCCGTCATCGATCGCCCCTGCGAGAGGCACCCACACGGCGTAACGTACGCGTGGCTACCCGAGCATGGCGAGCCTATCAATCACCTTTACTTTTAGAGCAGAATATTTACTCATGCTAGACATACAGGAAGTTGTTGAGGCTCGCTATCCCCGCTTTCTGAACCGACATCCACTCATTTTTGGCAGCGTGGTGCAGCTTTTACGCAGTCTCTTCAACGAAGCTCGATTTAAACAGTTTGAGAGAGACTTTCCTGGTCTGCAGGGGATGGAATTTGTCGACAACGTGCTTCGTTGTCTCAATTTCAGGATGAAAGTATCGGCGAAGGACAATAAGCGGATTGCCGCTACCGGGCGGCTGATCATTGTGGCGAACCACCCTCTCGGATCATTAGACGGACTCGCGTTGCTGCATTACGTGGGCCAGGTACGCACTGACGTAAAAGTCGTCGCGAACGATGTGCTCGCAACAATCACAGCGCTGAGACCCCTGCTATTGCCCGTGAACACACTGGGGGGAGTAACCGCCAGAGAGAACCTCAGGCAGATTCGCCGACACGTAGAGGACGAAGGCGCGCTCGTTATTTTTCCTGCGGGTGAAGTCTCGAGGTTTGGCTTTAAAGGCGTTAAAGATGGGGCTTGGCAGGCAGGCTTTGCCCGTATCGCGACACGCACGCGCGCACCAATTCTGCCAGTGTATGTCGCAGGGCGTAACTCATTATTTTTTTACATTTTATCCTGTTTTTCTCGCCGCCTTTCCACCCTTTGGCTGGTCCGCGAAATGTTTCATCAGAGCGACAATACTGTTGCGGCGTGCGTGGGGGCCCCGATACCGTGGGAAAATTATTCCAGGGTTTCCACGACACCACAGATTTTGGCCAACCAATTTCGGCGGCATGTTTACCGCCTTGCGCGCAACGCTGCTCCAATCTTTAACGGCGTAGAAGCAATTGCCGACCCCGAGAACCGATTGCTACTTCGGTCCGAAATCATCAACAGCGAACTACTGGGTAGAACACCAGACGGCAAAGAAATACGTCTGTGCACAATGGAGAGTAGCCCCTGCGTGATGCGTGAAATCGGCCGACTTCGAGAACTGTCTTTTAGAGCGGTTGGTGAAGGTTCCGGCCTGCCACGCGACATCGATCAGTTCGATAAACAGTATTTGCAGCTGGTTCTATGGGACCCGCATCCGATGGAAATTGCGGGGGCATACAGGCTTGGCTGCGCAAAGGAGCTGGTGGCTAATGGCGGAATAAATGCGCTTTATACCCACTCTCTCTTTCGCATGGGCCGGGGCATGAACGACTACTTGCAACAAGGCCTGGAATTGGGCAGAAGCTTCGTACAGCCAAAATACCAAACCCTCCGCAGCTTGGACTACCTTTGGCTGGGTATCGGTGCGTACTTACGCCGCTATCCCCGCTATCGTTACCTGTTTGGGGTCGCCTCCATAAGCCCGCTCTACGGAGAAGACGAAACTGCACTGATCAGTGCCTACTACTCCGCGTATTACCGCGACGACGAACTTGATATACATCCACGCCGACCGTTTGCTGCTCAAAGCCCGTACATCCCAAGCGGTGATGCAGAGAGCGACTTATCCAAACTCCGCGACGCATTGGGACAACAGGGCCTGCAAATACCAATACTTTTCAAGCACTACGTAAGCGTCGCCGAGCCGGGTGGCGTGAGCATAACGGGCTTTAACTTGGATCCGAGCTTTGGACACTGCGTTGACGGCTTCGTATTAGTCGACCTGCAAAAGCTTAAACCACGTAAGCGAGAGCGCTATTTGGATGCCCCCATCTGCGGCAAGGACATACCCTCAGCTAGTCACCACGATGCTGCAACGTCTCTTGTGCTTTCTCCGCAATAAACCAGAACCTATCCTGACCCCAGGCCGTTGCGATCGTTACGCCGTCACTATCACAGAGGCGAAAACTGGGCACACCCCAGCAGTTAAAGTGATACATGGCCTGACGATTGGCTTCCAGCTCCTGTTCCCAGCCGGGTTGGCCTAATATCCTGGCAGCCGCTGCCCAAGGCAAACCGGCGCGCTCCACAACCCGCCTCAAAACGCGCTTGCGTCCGGTATTTTTCCCTTCGCGAAACGCTGCCTGCAGGAAGCTGCTCATCAACTCAACACGCTTATGCTCGCTGTCGGCTAACGGCAGCAGCGAATAGCATTGCCGCACGGGCTCGCCAATGGGGTCGTAGAAGGAGCCTAAGGGGGCACCCAGAGCACGCGCCTCACGCGCCGCATCAGCGAAGATGTAAAACCCCTTGTCGCGCGTGGCGGGGACCCCGCGCATGACCATGGGTAGCACTGGGCGCAGGTCCATTCGCACGCCCACCTGTTGCGCCCAGGCCACGGCCGTATCAAAGATCAATGCGGTGTAGGGGCTGCGCAGTGATGCATAGAACTCGAGTGTTAAGGTGTTATCCGCGCTAAGCGGGCCGCAACGAATGTCCGGCCTGGGAAACAGCGTACCCGAACGGCCATGACGCTGCGCGCCCTCTTCTTGTAGCCTCCTTTCCAAGTGGTAAAGACGGTCTACGCCCCAATACCACTCGCCCCCGTAATAAAACATGCCGCCCGCATAGTGATGTAAGGCCTTGCGCCGCGCATCGCCCTTCTCCAAACAAGCGGCGGTGTCCTTGGCGGTGGCCTCGCCGTGTCTGAAGGCTTGCGCTTCAAGCGCAGCCATGTTGCCAGTTAACACCGCACTCGACAGCAGCTCTGCTGCCTCAACCTTCTCCGCTGCGCCTACCGCGGTAAATACTCTTTGGGCACGCGCAAGCATCGCGTCATCAGGCCGTACCAGCGCCTCGCAGATCAGCCCATAGTAGGGCGCGACCGACGCCGCATCCTCGCGCGCCAGCGCCGGCAACAAATCAGGCTCAGGGAGGTTTGCGCCGCTGGGCCCGGGCACGAGGTGCCAATCCACCTGCAGGTCATACTGAGCAAGCAGTGGGCCAATGCATTGAGCAGCCAGGAAACTGTAGGGATCATCCAGCTGGTGAAAGTACTCCAAGCGACGAGGAAACGGCTCAGGCGGCCCCTTGCGCTCAGCCATCTGCCGATTGAGTAACCGCGAGGTCAGCCAGCGGCGCAGTGCCGAGGGATCCATCGTCGCGGCACCGCCTTGTTCACGAAAACTTTGTGCCATACACAACTCCTTAGCCGAAACACCGTGCAACAAGCGTCACGACGCTGTGGTGCCCCAATCGCCAGCGCGCTGCGCTAACCACTGAGTCAGCCCTGTTGGCGAATAATCGCCAGCGGCGTGCCGCTCGCGGACCGATGAATGCAACACTGCATCCGCTGGCAGGGTGCGCGTATAACGCCCCAACACACGCCAAAACCGCTGATAGGAGCGGTGTGCCGAGGCCGCTGGATTCAATCCGCCATAATCCATCAAATGCCCCTCCAGCGCGAGCCCCGAAGACTCTGCTTCACGCGCCATCCACGCCAGTGGGATATCACTCAAACGCTTACCCGCCGCATCGGCTGCATAGCCGCCACCAATGTCACCGTGCACACCGGCAAACCAGACCTGCTGCATATCTGCACTGTCGGTGGGTGCCCAAAGAGTGGGTTCGAAATCGCTACGCTCCTCATCAATGGCAACTGCATGGCGTGCGACGCGAACATTGCTGCCTAATACGGGATCATAAAACAGATCTTTCTCTTCGGCGAACGCCAGCACACGGGTAGGAATCCCCAGCGCGCCCACAGTATCCCACACACCGATAAAATCTACTGTAGCCCGGCTTCCGCCTACAGCGAATTGCTGACGCCATTGCTCGGAGGTTACCGAACCCGGATTGGCGTTGCGCTGTTTATACAAAGTAAAGGCTTCCGGAATACGCCCCGCCTGGGAGCGCCGCAAAATGCCACAGTTATTGAGCATGCCTGCCAAGCAGCGAACCGTGTACGCGCCGCGACTAAACCCGAATAGATACAAGGTGTCTCCAGGTTCATAGTTCTGGACGATAAAGCGATAGCAATCCTGGATATTTTTCATCATACCCAGCCCGCTGATGCCGCCTCCGGCTTGCGCGTAGTAGGAGCCAACGCCCCAGTCGTAGAATACCACCTGACGTTGTCCCGCGGAGGCTCTGGGACTGACGGCGCGCGCCAGCCTCAGCACATTGGTGGGATTTTCATCTTCGGGGTCGTTCCATGTGCCGTCCGCACAAATCACAATATGTTTACCGTCAGCCGCCACGCTTACTCCTCCGATCAACGCCTTTACGGATGATCTTACAGTGTATACCCAGTTTAGTTATAAACGATGAGGGCTTTGCTCCCAATAGATGTTGGCGAGGCCTTTGGCAGTCTGTTTATATGAAGTTGTGCTCACAAGGCACAGTGTTTCATCAGGAGGCAGTATCTATGAAAAGACAGAAACGCGACATGAGCTCCAGGGCATACGATCGTGGTTACCAGGCCGGCGTCACTGGCCGCAGTATCGATTTTTGTCCGCACGCCAACGAAGAACCTCGCCAACAATGGGTATCGGGATGGCGAGAAGGCCGTGTCGACCAGTGGGATGGCCTGACCGGGGTGTCAGGCGTACACAAATTGCGCATGTCCTGAAGTAGGCACGCGCGGCGGGCGTCGGCCGACGCCCGCTTTCACACCCTCAATCCTGGTCAGTCGGGATAAACACCAACTAGCGGTTGAGCGGCGACGGAGGTCTTCCGCGAGATCTGCGAGCAGGTTTTCCTTGAAATTGTCCCATGCCATACCGTACTGCTCCTGCCCGCCACTGGCGGCCCACGGTTAGCTCCTATACTTGCTATTAGCCTACCGTAAAGGTTTGGAAGGCGTAGATTTTAGAGAGGGAACTTTTACACCGGATGGGCGTTCCAAAAAGCTGCTCGTGCTGCAAGCGTGAAGTAGCAGCGGCGATTGGCTACAATGCCGGCGCCCGCTGCAAAAGCGGTCACAAAACATCAAAACCAAGGAGACTGTGTGGCAAGTGCTGAATTGAGAGCCCTCGAAAAGTGGCTAAGCGGCCAGATAATTGGCCAATCACACCTGGTTGAACGCCTCCTGATTGCCCTGCTAGCGGACGGCCACCTACTGGTCGAAGGTGCCCCTGGCTTGGCCAAGACACGCGCCATTAAAGCGCTGGCTGAGGGCATAGAGGGCTCTTTTCACCGGATTCAGTTCACTCCCGACCTGCTACCGGGTGATATTACGGGCACAGAAATTTACCGGCCACAGGAAGGTAGCTTTCATTTTCAGCGAGGCCCTATTTTTCACAACCTGGTACTGGCGGATGAGGTAAACCGTGCGCCGGCAAAGGTCCAGTCAGCGTTGCTGGAAGCGATGGCCGAGCGCCAGGTCAGCGTGGGGGCAGAAACCTGGCCGCTGCCTGATTTATTCCTGGTCATGGCCACCCAAAACCCGATCGAACAGGAAGGTACCTACCCTCTCCCGGAGGCTCAACTCGACCGCTTCCTCATGCATGTGACGGTGGGCTACCCCAACGCTGCGGCTGAGGCCGAAATTCTGCGACTCACCCGCGCCGAGGCCCGCAGCGGCAATGCGCCGTTGCCAACGCCTTTGCGCCAGGAGACCGTTTTCGAAGCGCGCAGTGAAGCACTGGGGCTGCACATGGCCGATGTGGTTGAAAATTATATTGTGCAACTTGTCATAGCCACCCGACAGCCAGGGGCCTACAACAAAGAGCTGGAAAAGTGGATTGAGTACGGCGCCAGCCCCCGCGCTACCATTGCCCTGGACCGCTGCGCGCGGGCGCATGCCTGGCTGCGTGGGCGCGACTTTGTCAGCCCCGATGACGTGCAGGCCATTGCGGCAGACGTGCTGCGCCACCGGCTGATATTGAGCTTTGAAGCTGAAGCCAACGGGATCACACCGGATCACGTGATCAACGAGTTGCTGACTCTCGTTCCGGCCGTGTAAGGGACGACTCATGTCGATGGCTGATGCGACTGGCCCCGCCACCGGCGCCTACGTGGCGCTAGACGCACTGATCGCACTGCGTTTTTCCGCAGCGCATCTGCACTTGTCTCGGCGCACCCGCGCGCTGGCGGCGCTCAGTGGACCCAACAAGGCCAACTTCCGCGGACGCGGCATCGATTTTGAGGAAGTTCGCAGCTACCAACCGGGTGACGATATCCGCACCATCGATTGGCGCGTGACGGCGCGTACGGGTAGCGCACACACACGGGTATTTCGCGAGGAGCGAGAGCGCCCGGTATTGGTTGTGGTTGATCAGCGCAGCCGTCTGTTTTTTGGTTCACAGAGTTGTTTCAAGTCCGTGCTGGCCGCGCATATCGCCGGCCTGCTAGCCTGGAGCGCGCTGGGCAATGGCGACCGCATTGGCGGTGTGGTATTCAACGAGGCAGGGCATCAGGAAATACGCCCACGCCGCAATCGCAAGGCAGTACTGGCATTGCTGTCGCAGCTGGTGGCTAGTAACGCTCGCTTACCTGAGATCAACCCAACCGATGAGCCACGTGGCCTGGCCGCTATGCTGGAGGCACTGCGGCATATCACGCGTCCCGGCACCAGCCTGTATCTGATCAGCGATTTTCATGACGCCGCCGAGCCTGCAGTGCGCGAGCATCTGTCACGCTTGGCGCAACATACTGAAATTACCGCCATCGCCTGCAGTGACCCCCTTGAATCAACGTTGCCTCCACCCGGCCGCTATGCCGTGACCGACGGGGTGCGCCAAGCTGAATTACTCACTCATGACAGCCGTTTGCGGGCACGCTATACACAGCTTTGGACGCAGCGTGTAGACACCCTGCACCATGAATTGCAGAGCTTAGGCATTCCACTATTGCAGGCCAGCACCCACGAATCACCTTTCCTGTTGTTGCAGCGCTATTTCGGGAGCCAGCGCTCATGACGCCCCAAGATCCGCTGGCCGCGCTGCAGCCCCTGCGGCTGCCCGAAGCCATCGGTGCATGGCCACCTGCCCCCGGTTGGTGGCTGCTTGCTGCGTTAGGTATGGTCACGCTGTGCACTCTGGCCTGGTTGTTCCTGCAGCGCCATCGGCGCAACCGCTATCGACGGCTGGCGCGGGCGCAACTGCGTCACATCGCAGCGCAGTACCAGGCACAGGGTGACCTTGGGGCTACGCTTGCGGCGTTAAACACCCTGTTGAAAAGCGTCTCTCTGCGCGTTTATCCGCCGCGCGAAGTAGCCTCACTGAGCGGCGAGGCCTGGGTCGACTTCCTCAATCAGGAAATGGCCGCAAGCCGCAGCAATGCGCACTTCCCCGCCGCGCTGGGACAGGCGCACGCACGCAACCCCAGTGTTACCGATATGTCGCAGCTGATCGCTTGCGCAGATGCCTGGCTGCGTCACCACCGGGGGCGCAGATGATCGCCTGGCTCTGGCCCTGGACAGGCTTGTTGCTACCACTGCCGCTGCTTGTGCAAGGCTTTTGGCCTGCTGCGCGGACGCAGGAAACACCCCTGCGAGTGCCTTTCTTCGACGCTTGGGTGTCCTTGGCACAAACACATAAGGGCATCGCCAGTTCGCGCCGCTGGTCCACGGTTATGGGACTGTGGCTGATGTGGATTTGCCTGTTGCTGGCTGCGGCGCGCCCCACCTGGATTGGCGAACCCATTGAGTTGCCGACCAGCGGCCGCGACTTGATGTTGGCCGTAGACATCTCTGGCAGCATGCGGGTCGAGGATATGCAGGTTGGCAATAACCTGGTGCGCAGAGTGGACGCGGTAAAGGCGGTTGGGGCCGAGTTCATTAACCGGCGTCAGGGCGACCGGGTAGGCCTGATTCTGTTTGGCAGCAATGCTTATGTACAGTCTCCACTGAGCTTCGATATTGGCACCGTAGAGCGATTTTTACGCGATGCACAAATCGGTTTTGCCGGGCAGGAAACGGCCATAGGTGACGCTATCGGGCTTGCCGTCAAGCGTCTGCGTGAGCGCCCGGCTGAAAGTCGCGTGTTGATTGTACTCACAGACGGCCAGGATACTGCCAGCAGCATTGATCCATTGGACGCTGCCCGCTTGGCTCAGGGATTGGGTATCCGTGTCTACACCATTGGCATAGGCGCTGACCAGCTGTCCATCCCGGGGCTGTTCGGCTCCAGTTTTGGCAGCCGCCGGGTCAACCCCTCTGCGGACCTGGATGAAGAGAGCTTGCAGGCTATCGCCACTATGACCGGCGGCCGCTATTTCCGTGCCCGAGATCCGCAGGAGCTGGCCGGCATCTACCAGCTGTTGGACGCACTTGAGCCGGTGGAGCTGGACGCCACAACCTATCGACCCCGGCAAGCGCTTGGCCATTGGCCGCTGCTGCTCGCCCTGCTGCTTAGCCTGTGCCTTGGCTTACAACGCTGCTGGCAACAGCGCGCAGTACATACGTTGGCTTCAGGCGGTGCTCGCAATGATTGAGCCGGCCACCGGGATGCACTTCATACGCCCACTGTGGCTGCTGTGGGCGTTGCCGGCCGTGCTAGTGGCGTGGCTGCTGTGGCGCCAAAGGTTATCCAACGGCGACTGGAGCCGCGTCATTGATCAACACTTGCTGCAGTATCTTGCGCCGAAGCAGCAGACGGCAAAAGGCCGTTTCGGGATAGGGATAATTTTGCTTGCCTGGGTTTTTGCCGCCATTGCCGCGGCAGGGCCCAGCCTGAAGCAGATACCGCAGCCCGTGGAGCAAATTGAGGATGCTTTGGTGCTGGTGCTGGATCTCTCCTACTCCATGAAAGCCGCAGACCAGGCGCCGTCGCGGATCGATCGGGCGCGGCAGAAGCTCCTGGACCTGCTACAAGAACGTGAGGAAGGTCAGACCGGCCTGGTGGCCTACGCCGGGGATGCGCACGTGGTAACACCGCTCACCGATGATACCGCTACCATCGCCAACCTGCTGCCCGCGCTTAACCCGGATATGATGCCGCTGCCGGGCAGCAGCACTTCGGCCGCCATCACTCTTGCGCTGGACTTGCTGCAGTCGGCAGGCGTGAAAGGGGGGCGCATTCTGTTGGTCACCGACGGTATTCCGGAAGCGGAGGCGAGCCGCGTGCGGCAACTGCTGCAGGGTTCACCCAATCGTTTAGCCATTCTTGGCGTGGGCACGCGTAACGGCGCGCCCATGCCGCTGCCGCGCGGTGGATTCGTACGTGACGACAGCAACGCGATCGTTATGCCGGGATTGGAAGAGGCGGCGCTGGAAGACCTCGCTGCCGCAACGGGTGGCCAGTACCGTCGCCTGCAAGTCGATGACCGTGATCTCACCGCCTTGCTCGCACAGTTGCCCAGCGCTCGTCAGACTCGGGTAGACGACAACCGCAGTGCCGACACCTGGGAGGATCAAGGCTACTGGCTGATTCTGGCGTTGCTGCCTATCGCTCTGGCACTGTTTCGCCGCGGCTGGCTGCTTGGGTTGGTACCAATGATGCTGCCCATAATGTTGCCACTGACGCTACTGCTGGCCCCCGCCCCCGCTCAGGCTGACGCGTGGCGGAACTTATGGCTCACACCGGACCAGCAAGCTCAACAAGCGCTCGCGGCGGGCGATGCGGAGACTGCTGCTGAACTGTTCGAAGACCCCAACTGGAAGGCCACCGCCGCGTACAGCAGTGGCGACTACGCCCAGGCCGTCAGCCTGTTCAGCGAGCAGGAAACGGCAGACGGCTGGTATAACCGCGGCAACGCCCTGGCACGCAGCGGCGACCTGAAGGGCGCCAGTGACGCCTACCGCAAGGCGCTCGAACTCGACCCGGAACAGGCCGACGCCCAGGCGAACCTTAAGCTGGTAGAGGATCTTCAGCGCCAACAGGAGCAGGAAGAAGAACAATCGGGCCCGCCCGAACAAGGGGAGGACAACGAGCCCTCCAACGAGCAAGGAAAAGGCGATTCTGCGGACCCGTCTGACTCTGAACAGGACAGCCAGCAGGACGGTGAGCAGAACCAGGAGCCCCCGGATGACCCGGGCAAAGATCCTGCCGGAAACCCGCGTGACCCCAGCCAAGGAAACGAACCTGAGGCAGGGGCCAGCGACGAGGAGCCACGCTCGGCGCCAGAACCGGAGAGCCCTCAGCAGCCTGAGCCTGCGCCTGCGCCCGGCGCGCTGGAAAATGTGCCAGTGCCGGAACTCTCTCTGGAGGAGGCTGAGCGGAACCAGGCCATGGAACAATGGCTGCGCCGAGTGCCTGACGATCCATCCGGCTTGCTGCGAGAAAAGTTCCGCTACGAGAGCCTCAAGCGCCAACAACAATCGGGAACGAGCAATGACATTGAGTGGTAAACGCACCTGGCTGCTGCTATCAGCAATCCTCTGGTGCGCCCCGTTACAGGCAGCATTAGAGGTTGCCGTTGATCGCCAGAAAGTCGCACTGGGAGATAGCGTACGGCTGGTCATTACCGCAACGTCCAATGAGGACCTTGAGTCCATCGACCTGCGAAGGCTGCTGGCAGATTTCGAGGTACTGCAGCGCAGCTCCAGTAATAGCACCAGTATCATCAACGGCCAGCGCAGCCAAACACGCCAGCTGTTGCTGGACCTGAGCCCACGCCGCCAAGGTTTGCTGATGATTCCCGGCCTGCGCAGTGGCGCGTCAACCAGCGAACCCGTCGTCATCGACGTTGGCCCGCCCCCGGCGCCAGGCGATAATCAACAAACCGTAATCGTCAGTGCCGAAGTGGATAGCAACACCGTGTACGTACAGGGGCAAGTACTGCTCACGGTGCGTATTCAGCAGGCCATCAACCTTGAATCCCGCAGTGTTAGCGAGCTGCAGCTGGACAATGCATTTGTGCAGCCGCTGCAACAAAAATCGTTTCAGCGCACGGTGGATGGCCGTCAGTGGCTTGTGCATGAGGTTCGCTACGCAATTTTTCCCGAACAAAGCGGGACGCTGGAAATTCCCTCCCAGGTTTTTTCGGGACGAGAAGGCGCAGGACGCCGCAGCACATTTGACCTGGGCTCAAGCGGCAGGCAGTTACAGCGCCGCACCGAACCCCTCTCTGTTACGGTGAAACCCAGGCCAGATACCTTCCCTAGCAGCAGCACCTGGCTACCTGCCACCGAGCTGAGCGTGGAAGAAAGCTGGTCCAAGGCTCCGGAAACGCTGGAGCTGGGCGAATCTGCAACGCGCACTATCACGGTTCGCGCTGCAGGCTTGCAGGGCGCCCAACTACCGCCGATAGTCTTCGAATCTCAGGGAGGTTTGCGCTACTACCCTGATCAGCCCGCTGTGGGAGACACCGAAGCAGACAGCGGGCTGATCGGTGAGCGGCGCGACAGTGCGGCACTGGTCGCGAACCGCGCGGGGCGATTCACCCTGCCAGAGGTTCGCGTGTCCTGGTGGGATACCGCAGAGGATAGGCTGCGCCATGCAGTGCTGCCCGCGCGCGACATTATTGTCGGCAGGGCTGCACCTGCAACGAGTACGGTCACCGCCCCAACCACCGCTTCGCTTGACCCAAACACGGTTGCGCTGCCTATTGGCGCAGCTGCGGCAACCGGGCAAACACCGGTTTTTTGGCCGGTGCTGGCGACGTTGCTGGGTATCGGTTGGTTACTGACCTTGCTGTGGATATGGCGCCGGCCGGCGCTGCCGGAGAGGAACACTCAAGCGCAAACCACAAGCGCTTATGACGGCAATGAAACGCGCTGCTACAAACAGTTGCAGGCTGCCTGTGCCAGCAACAGCGCCACACAGGCTCGCAGCGCCCTGCTGCATTGGGCGCGCGCCCATCTCAAGCTTACCGGTACCGTGACTACGGAGCAGTTAGTGAAGCACCTGAATGACCCAGAAGCCGGCCAGGCTGTCGCCGCGCTGGATGCAGCATTGTATCGAGACAGCGAGACGCATTGGGATGGCACCGCGCTGGCCGCCGTAGTCGCACGCTTGCGCAAATTACCCTCTGCCGTACCCGGTAACCATACCGATGATGTCGTTCTGTACCCGACTCAGGGTTAAGACGAGCTTTCGACTGCTGGCTTTCGGCTCTCGGCCGCTGGCTGCGATGCGGGCCTTAGTCCGCCAGCGCTTTTCCCAGCATCTCGTAGAGATCTCGGGACACCGACGGCTGCTCCGCCAGTTCCTGCAGTACCGCTTTCATCTGCTCGCCTCGCCCCAAATAATTGCGCCACCGCGTCAGGGGCGTCACTAAGCGGGAGGCGATCTGTGGATTCAGCGGGTCGAGTTGCATCACTTTATCCGCGAGCAGCCGATAGCCGGCGCCGTCCGGGCGATGAAAACTGCGAGGATTTGCGCTGGCAAATGCGCCTATCACGGCCCGCACTTTATTGGGATTGCGCAAGTCAAATGCAGGGTGTTGCAGCAACGCTTCCACACGTTCCAAGGTATCAGGTGCAGGTATCAAGGCCTGTAACTGCAACCATTTGTTGACCACCAGCGTTTCGTGCTGCCAGTCTTCGTAGAAGTCGTGCAGAGCTGCGTTACGCTGAGCCGTTTCGCCATAAAACGCCAGAGCCTGCAATGCGGCAAGCCTGTCGGTCATGTTTTCTGCCTTAGTCAACTGGGTAGCGGCCAAGGCCCGGCCTGCATCGCTGTGCATTGCCAAATAGTCGAGACACAGGTTGCGTAAGCGGCGTGCACCTACTTGCACCGCATCGGGGGCATACGGCCCGGTATTTTCCAAGCGCCTATAAGCGGCCTCAAAGGCGTGTCGGTGTGTTGCCACGATATGCGTGCGTAGCGCATGCCGCGCGGCATGAATCGCTTCAACATCGGCCTCGCCACTGGCCGCCGCCAAATCTGCCAGGTAGTTTTCCGAAGGCAATGACAACATTTCGGCGACCAGCGCCGGGTCCAAAGCGGTATCCTTTAACAGATCTCCACAGGCGGCCAGATACAGCGGTTCAATGGTCAGGTTCTGGCCTGCTGCTTGTTGTATCTGCACCTGGCTCAACACCCGCAGCGCAAACTGTTGTGAAGCATCCCAGCGCACAAAGCCATCTTCTTCACGGCTCATCAACGCGTAGAGGTCTTCAGCAGAATAAGGGTAATCGAGATGCACCGGCGCAGAAAAACCGCGCAATAAGGCCGGTACCGGTGCTTCAGCCACCTGTTCAAACACGAAAGTCTGCACCGCTTCACTCAGCACCAACACACGGTGCGTTGTGGCAGCCTGCGCATGGTCAGTGTTCAAGCGCAGCGGCAAATTTCCCGTACGGCCCAGCAGGCCCACAGCAACCGGTAAGGTCATCGGTAGTTTGCTTGGCTGCCCCGGCGTGGCCGGGCAGGACTGGGCCAGGGTAAGCGTGAAGCGCTGCTGTTGCGCATCGTATTCACCCTTCGCTGCCAGGCGCGGTGTGCCCGCCTGTGAATACCACAGGCGAAATTGCTGGAGGTCGACGCCGGAGGCATCTTCCATCGCACGCACGAAATCTTCACAGGTCACCGCCTGCCCGTCGTGGCGATCAAAATACAGGTCCGACCCGGCTCGAAAGCGCTCAGCGCCCAGCAGGGTGTGAATCATGCGCACCACCTCTGCACCTTTCTCATAAATGGTGACGGTGTAGAAGTTGGAGATTTCAATAAACGATTCCGGCCGCACCGGGTGAGCCATGGGCCCGGCATCTTCGGCAAACTGCGCGTTGCGAAGCAGGTTTACATCCGCAATGCGATTGACCGTGCGCGACCCCATATCCGCTGAAAACTCCGCATCGCGGAACACGGTGAAACCTTCCTTCAAGCTGAGCTGGAACCAGTCGCGGCAGGTAACGCGGTTGCCCGACCAGTTGTGAAAGTACTCGTGGGCAACAATGGCCTCCACCTTTTGGAACTCGCCGTCGGTGGTGATTTCCGGGCTGCACAGTACGCAAGAGCTGTTAAAAATGTTCAGCCCCTTGTTTTCCATAGCGCCCATATTGAAATCGTCGACGGCGACAATGTTGAAAATATCCAGGTCGTATTCGCGCCCATAGACCTCTTCATCCCAGCGCATCGACTGTTGCAGCGATTGCATGGCATACGCGCACTTGTCGAGGTCCTTTTCCTCAACATAAATATTCAACGCCACCTCGCGGCCACTCATCGTGACAAAGCGGCCGGCAACGTTGCGCAGGTCTCCCGCTACCAAGGCAAACAAATACGCAGGCTTGGGGAAAGGGTCGTGCCAGTGTGCGCGGTGCCTGCCGTTCGCCAACACCTCCAGCGAAACAGGGTTACCGTTGCTCAGGAGCACGGGATAACGCTGTGCGTCGGCCTCTACTGTCACATCGAACTCTGCCATCACGTCGGGGCGATCAAGATACCAGGTGATTTTGCGGAACCCTTCCGCTTCACACTGGGTGCAGAACATGGTCCGGGACTTGTACAAGCCCTCCAGTGAGGTGTTGTTCTGGGGACGGATACGGCACTGCGACTGCAACCTGAACTGGTCGGGTAGCTGTTCAATGCGGAGTGTTTCCTCGCCGAGCTGGTATTCCTGCACGGTAAGTTCACGGCCATCAATCGCTATCGATACCAGTTCCAGCTGCTGCCCCTGCAGTTCCAGCGCGCTGTTGGCCGGCGCTAACGGGTTGCGTCGCAGGTGCAGGCACGCCGTTACCAGCGCATGATCTTCGTGAAGATCGAAAGCAAGATCGGTACGCTCTATCAGAAATGCTGGGGCCTGATAATCCTGCAGGAAAATGGCTTTGGGCTGTGCGTCGCGCATGGAGGACCTTAGTGTTCTGTAAGAGCGACCTGATAGCCGCCAAATTTGCGCAGGTTGATAACGCCGGTATCAAAAATCAGATATTGCCCCTTGATACCCTGCAACGTGCCAGAAACCCGAGGCTCCTTGTCAAAGTTGAACGAAGACACCTTGCTCGGGTATGCCAATACCGGGTAGTCGATCAAAGTTTCAACCTGATCTGACAGGGCTGTGATTGACTGCAGGCCATGTGCACGCTGCAATTCGCTAATCCCCGCTTCGCAGGCAGCCATCAACTCCTGCCGCGCAGCCTCCAGGTTCACCGGCTCTGAGGCCCCCTTGAGCATCGCCTGCCAATGGGTTTTATCGGCCACGTAACCTTTAAACAGCGTTTCCACCAAGCCTGACTGGAAGCGGCTGGCAACCCTGAATATCGGCAAAGCCTGAGTCGCCCCCTGATCCATCCACCGTGTAGGCACCTGGCTGTGGCGAGTGATGCCCACTTTGACGCCTGAGGTGTTGGCGAGATACACAATATGATCAATCATGCAGTTCGCCAGGCCCCACTCCGGCTCGCGACAGGTACCCTGATCGTAATGGCATTTTTCCGGGCTTACGATGCAACTGTCACATTGCGCCAGGCGCCGGAAACACGGGTAACAATACCCCTGGCTAAAGCTTTTTTTGGTCAGACGGTCGCAGTGAATGCAATGGATCTGACCGAGAAATTCCAGGCTCAACGGCTTCCCAAGCAGGCTATTCATGGGCACAAGTACTTCACCCAACACCATCGAGTACGCCACTGGTTGCAGAAGTTCTGTGCGCATTTTACGCAGCGCGCCACGAGCCAATTCCTGCGCCATCGCTAGTGCCCGCCCGGCGCATCGCGCCACCGCAGCGGCTCGGGGTCATCACAAGCATCGCCGGCCTTGCTGCCTTTGTCGATGTAGCCGATTCGCTGCTCGGGCGGCAGGTGCACATCACCCCAGGCGATCAGAGCCTGCATGGCATGGGCGCGCTGTTCCGGGGTGACCGTACGGCCGTCGGGCCAGCGCCCCAGCTCTACCGAGCGACGCAGGCTCTGGTAGATCTCTGGCGAGAGCTGATTGATGATGTCCTGATATTCCATAAAGGCCCCGGCCCGGCAAAAAACACCTATTATAACCGCCGTGCCTCTCCCCTGTCGCCGCCACGTCGTGACAGCAAGGCGAGCGTGGCGCCCAAGGCTGCGCCGGACAGCAGCCCTGCGACATGCGCCGCATTGGCGATGGCGCCAAAACCCAGCACCTCCACCAGCCCCACAATGCACAGCAGCAGCCAACCCACCATGAGCAACATGATGGAACGGCTTGGCTCGAAGTTCCAGGCAGGCTGCAAGCGCGCCGCCACAAAGCTGAACCCCAGCAAGCCATAAACGACCCCGGACATACCGCCGAAAATTGAGGCTCCACCGAACAAAAATTGGCAGCCGTTGGACACCAGCGCAATCGCGGTAAAGAGCCCCAGCATGTGTACCGAGCCTAACCGTCGCTCTACCTTGGCTCCGAGTTCCCAAAGCCACAGGCTGTTGAACACAATGTGTAGCCAACCAAAATGCAGAAACGCCGGGGTAAGCAGACGCCAATACTGGCTGCCCATGTCGCCAAAGCGAAGGCTATCGCCAACTACCACAAAAGGCGCAAAGGTAAACAGAGAAAGCCATGTCAACGGTGCGCCCAGATACACCAGCAAAAAACCGGCAACACTCAACATGACCAGCGCGATGGTCACAGGCGATTGCTGCAAGGCGGACCAGCGGATCGCTTGCGCACTGAGCTGCGGCTGCGCAGAGGTGGGCTGCAGGTGCACTTGGATGTCACCGGCACACCAAGACTCGTACAGCACATGCACCGCCTCTGCCTGCGCCGGCGTGGCGACTTCAAGCAATTGCTCCCCGGATGCCTCGTAAACTCGAAACCTGACGCCCTGCTCTTGCAGCAACGCCAAAAACGGACGCAGGTCCTGTGTCGCGGCAGTACGCAGCGCAATATGCGGAGACGCCATCAGTTCACCAGCGCCGTATTCCAACGTAACTTGTCCCGACAACTGGCGTAAAAGCTGTGACCCAGCGGGTGCAGCAGGGTCAGGCGGTGGGGCTTTTTGGTCACGACCACCGAATCACCCGGCCGCGCTGTCATGTTCACCTGGCCGTCGCAGGTCACGGGCGGGTGAATGCGATTCCGCTCCAGTATATCGAGGCGGATCTCGCTATTGCCGTCGACCACAATCGGACGACTGCTGAGGGCGTGAGGGAACATCGGCACCAGCACCACAGCATCGAGCGTGGGGTGCATGATAGGGCCACCGCCCGACAGTGAGTAGGCTGTAGAGCCTGTGGGCGTTGAAATAATCAGGCCGTCTGCGCGCTGCCGGTAGACAAAAACGCCGTTAATCGACAACTCGAACTCAATCATCTGCGCCGAGGTGCCGGAGTTGACCACCACATCATTGAGCGCATCGGCTCGGCCCACCGTTTTGCCATCACGGACCACGCGCGCATCCAACAAAAAGCGGCTGTCTTGCGTGTACTCGCCAGCTAACACCGCCGGAACTTGAGTGGCGATGTCGTCCGGGCTGATGTCAGTGAGAAAGCCCAAACGCCCGCGATTCACGCCCAGTACCGGGGTTTCGTATTTGGCCAGCGTACGGGCGGCGCTGAGCAAGCTACCATCGCCACCGACGACAATCACCAAGTCACTGTCTTCTCCGATGTCATCCAGGCTGGCGCGGGAGATGCTTTGGTCGGCGACCCGTTCCGCAAGGCGCGACTCCAGTACCACCTCCTTGCCCAAACTTTGCAGCAGGCGCACCAATTCCTCGAGGACATCGGTGAGCCCTTCCTGCTGGCTGCGACCCACCAGGCCTATTCTCTCAAACTTGCTATGCATCCCTTCTCCGCACCTTAATCCACACCTGACTTCGCACACAGCCGTGCTGCGCGTTGTGACCAGTAAACCGTGTATTCCCTCTGCACAGCTTACGCATGCAATCCATGTATTGCATCAGGCACAGCGGCCTCATCATCAGGGCTGGACGAGGCCTACGTTGTTTTTCTGCAGAACCTGCTCGGCGCGGTAGCTGGAGCGCACGAACACCCCGGAGACCACCTCCAGAAAGCCCTTCTCCAGGCCCCACTGGCGATACTGCTCAAAATCTTGCGGCGACACATAGCGGTCGATTGGGTAATGGTTGGCGGTAGGCTGCAGGTACTGCCCGAAGGTTAGTATGTCAACCTGTGCGGCCCGCAAATCGTCCATGGCTTCCAGAATTTCAGCTTCGCTCTCACCCAGGCCCAACATGATGCTGGTTTTGGTCAGTATGTCAGGCCGATACTGTTTGGCATGCGCCAGCACTGCGAGCGTCTGCTCGTAGCTGGCCCGCGAGTCGCGCACGGGGTGCGTTAAACGCCGCACGGTTTCCACATTCTGGGCAAACACTTCGATCCCCGAATCCAGCACGGTCTCTACGTCAGCAAGTGCACCGAGAAAATCCGGAGTTAAGGCCTCTACCGCGGTACCGGGGTTCTGTTCTTTCACCGCGCGCACGCAGGCGGCATAGTGGCCAGCACCGCCGTCTGGCAGGTCATCGCGGTTCACCGAGGTGAGGACGACGTATTTCAGCCCCATCAACTGCACGGATTTCGCCGTATTGGCAGGCTCCTCCAGATCCAGCCAGCCGCGCGGATTACCCGTATTCACAGCACAGAAACGGCAGGCCCGCGTGCAGACATCACCCATAAGCATGATTGTAGCGGTGCCTGCACTCCAGCACTCGCTCATATTCGGGCACTTGGCTTCTTCGCAGACGGTTGCCAGGCGATGCTCATGAACAATGGACTTCACCCGCTCGTAGGTTGCCCCGCCCCGCACGCGTATGCGCAACCAATCCGGTTTCGCCAAGCGTTCGTTGCCGAGCTGCGAAGCCTTTATGCCGTCCTTGATCGCCTTGATACCCCGCTCAGTGACGAATTTTTCGCCGCTGGGCACCTGCACAATAGGTATTAGCTTATTATTTGCCATAGTGCCGTCCTGTTGGTAATGCTCACCGGGCTCACTGTTCCAGGGAGAGACCTGAATTATAACCGAGTCCAGCGAAGCACGCAGCGCTGCAAACGTCGCCCCTCATCAAATAGGACAGATTGGCTAACGCACAGGGTTTGGGGGGGTTATACTGGTAATCACTACGCTAACAAGGCGAGAACATGGCAACCCTGACTTTTTACGGTGCGGCGCAGGAAGTCACAGGTTCCTGCCATCTTCTGGAATCCAAAGCCTGCGGGCGCGTGCTGCTTGACTGTGGGCTGCGTCAGGGTGGTGATGCCGTGGAGCGCATCCACAACGAGCGCTTCAGCTTCAGGCCGGATAGCATTGACGCGGTTGTACTGTCACATGCTCACCTGGATCACTGTGGAATGCTGCCCCTGCTAGTACACCAGGGCTTCAAAGGGCCTATTTATTGCACGCGCGCGACGGCGGATCTCCTGCCCATCATGCTTCACGATGCGGTGGGGCTATACCTGCGCGACCTGGAGCGGCAAAACCTGCGAGCCACGCGCCGCGGCAGGAAAACCCAGGAGCCGGTTTACGATGAACAGGATGTAGAACGCGTGCTGCAGCAGCTGCAGCCCAACCGCTACCGCAAGCCGTTTCGAGTCGGCCACCACTGCTCGGTGACCCTGCACGACGCCGGGCATATTCTTGGCTCTGCAATCGTCGAGTTAACGCTTACGGAAAACGACACCGAAAAGACCTTGGTGTTCTCTGGCGATCTGGGACGGAAAGGCTCGGTGTTGATGAACGATCCGGCAACGTTCGAGAAAGCCGACCTGGTGCTGATGGAAAGCACCTACGGTAACCGGGACCATCGCAACGAAGATGACTCCATGGACGAGCTCGCACAAATCCTCCACGACACCTGGGAGCAAGGTGGCAGCGTAATGATTCCCTCCTTTGCCGTAGGCCGCACGCAGGAGATCCTGTTCCACCTTGGGCGCCTGCATTATGCAGGCAAGCTCGACAAATGGCAGGTATTTCTCGACAGCCCCATGGCCATCAATGTGACCCGTGTATACGACCGCTGGCTGGACATTCTAGACGATGAAGATGTGCGCGAGTTATCCGACGCGCACCGAGAATCGCTGGCAGACTTCCTGCCCCGCCTGCAGCTCACGGCCGGCACAGACGAATCCATGGCGATTAATCGCATCAAAGGGGGGCGATCATCATCGCCGGCAGCGGCATGTGCACAGGAGGACGCATACGCCATCACTTCAAACAACGTATTTGGGACGAACGCAATACGGTGATCTTCGCCGGCTTTCAGGCGCGAGGCACGCTCGGGCGCCTGCTGGTCGATGGCATGCCATCCGTCAAGCTCTTTGGCGAAGAGTATGCCGTAAAGGCACGTATCGAAACCTTGGGCTGCTTTTCGGCACACGCCGGGCAATCGGAGTTGGTGGCCTGGGCCAGCAACTTTGAACAGGACGCGCGGCTCGTTCTGGTACACGGCGAACCCGCGGCGCAAGATGCACTTGCAGCGTTATTGTGGAATGAGCACAAAATACGTGCCGCTATTCCGGCAGAGGGAGATACGCTAGCTTTCTAACCAGCTTTTTAAGCAGCCTCTTAAGGCACTTTCGCTGCCGGGTAAGGCGGCAGCGACGTCAGGCTCGGCGCGAGGCTAAATTACGCTTCGGCAAACGGTTTGGTGTAGAACTGGCTGTACCACTTGCGGAAGCGCGCGATAGGGCCATCACCGTCGCAGAGCACCGGCTGTCGACGAAACATTTTGTTCTCCCAGATGGGCATGTCCTCGTCCAGCTGTTTGCAAATGTCGCGAATAATTGCCGCGTTAACGCCACCTGTCTTGGCTTCACCGTTGACCAGTGGTTGCGTAAATGCAAAGCGCACGTGCACCGTCTCATCATCGATGGGCGTCACATTGCCCATTAGGAAAGTGCTGGCAATACCCTCAAACCGAGTGAAGCCCTGCCCCGGGCCAATGCTCTTTGAGATGATGCTACCTTTAACCGTCCCCCGCGGTGTTTCCATGTCGGCGCATTGCACACCGAGTGAATAGTGCTTGTCGTAGGTGAGTTCTGTCTCAGGAAAGGTCGCCGTTTGATGAACGTAGCGAAAATGCGCGGAGTCCGCGCCGTTTTCTGCCATTTCCTGGCAAGCGGTTTTGATCGTCCACTCAAAGCGCTGCAAGGGTGCCCAGACGGCGCTATTGGCTTCCTCAAAAGACTCCACATCCCACATCGGCGCTGCACCGTCCGGGTGGTACCAAGCGTAAATCACCTGATTGTCTTCAACCACGGGGTAGGACTCCAAACACTGCTTACCGACCACTTTCGGCGGCATGTTCTTCGCGTAGGGAACATCGGTGCAGAAGCCTTCGGCATTGAACTTCCAGGCGTGAAAGGGGCACACAATGCTCTCGCCCTCGATTCGACCGCCCTGCCCGCTACTTTCATTGATGCCAAAACCCAGGTGCGCGCCCAAATGCGGGCAGTAGGCGTCCAGCAGCACCGCCCGGCCGGACTCCGTCCTGAATAACACCATTTCGCGACCAAAATAAGACGCCGGACGTGACTGCCCCACTGCCAATTCGTCACTGTAAGACACGACAAACCAACCAAAGGGGACGGGCATAGGGGGACGCGGTTTTGGCATTACACAAACTCCTCAGGACGAACATCGGCCATTTGGGCCCAGCAAAAAAATACACGACATGAATAGTAGACTCTTTTCGCTGCCTGCTTAAGCCGCCCGGTCCAAGTGCTTATACCGCAGTGAATCCTCGCCCCGCCGAATATTGCAACATCACTATATAGCGTTGCCATAACTGCCGCGCGAACTTGCCCGAAAGCTTCACGCTAGGTAGTCTGGAATCCTTGGATGCGAACGATGAGGCACCGCCAATGCACAGTGACATTCGCTCGCCTGGAGTTCGCGATTAATGCTCGGTCAATTATCACGCCGCTCACTAGCGGACCTTGCGCGCGCGGCACCAACGCCCCGCTGGGGCGCAACCCTGCCGTTGGACGATATTGCCGGGGAGCTAGCAATTACCGGCATCGGCGAAACTGCGGTCACTGGGCCCTCCGGGCGTACCCCTCGAGCGATGGCTTTGGACGCTGTTGCCGCGGCCATCGCTGACGCCGGGCTGAGGCCAGCGGACATTGACGGCCTTATGGTCTCCGGCCACATCGCTGAGCAGATTGGCCCCGATGATTTTCACACCCATTTTGGCACACAGCATCCTTTGTGGTTCAGCACCGAGGGCGGAGCAATGATTTGGGCGGCAACCTGCGCCCACCGCGCTGCCCAAGCCATGCGTAAAGGCATTGCCACGCATATTGTCAACGTGTTTGCAGTTGACTGGGCCAGCCGCCGCGCGGCGGGGACTGGCGCCCCCGGCGATTGGCATGCCGGAGAAGAACTGAAAGCGCAGCTGGAAGTACCCCTAGGCTGGCTCCCCCAACCGGTCTATTTTGCCACCTTCGCACGCCGCTATATGCACGCATACGGGCTGACGGAAACTCAGCTAGCCACCCTCCCCCTCACCTTTCGACGCCACGCAAACGAGCATCCACAAGCCGTCATGCGCAACCGAGAGCTGACCCTTGAGCGCTACTTGGCAAGCAAGCCACTCGCAAGCCCGCTGCGCAAGGAAGACTGCTGCCTGATCTCCGACGGCGCAGCAGCGTGGGTTATGAGCCCGGCGGAGCGCGCTCGGTATATGCCGCAAGTGCCTGCCATTGTCGATGGAGTCGGGCATGGGTGCGTGCAGGGCGCACCCTACATCAGCCAACAGCAAGAACTGACGGCAACGCCACAGGTGTTTGCCGCTCCATGGGCTTTTGCCATGGCCAACACCAGCCCGGCGGAGGTCGACGTTATCGCGGTTTACGACTGTTTTTCCAGTACCGCGCTGATGCAGATCGAAGACCTCGGGTTCTGTCGCAAGGGCGACGGTGGGAGCTTCATTCAAGACGACCGGTTGCACTATTCCCGGCCACGGCAGCGTGGCGGCATACCCTGCAACACCCATGGCGGATTGCTGTCGCACGGTTACTTGCTCGGTGCCTCGCATATCGTCGAACTTGTGAAACAACTGCGAGGCACTGCAGCCAACCAGGTGCAGGCGGCTGAACGAGCGGTTTACGCCGGTTTTACCGCGGATGAGGCGTCAACACTGGTGCTGTCGCGAGGCGCACAATGAGCATACCGGACTACCATCACTCGCTTACCGGGCCCTTTTGGCAAGGCGCGGCGCAACATGAGTTACGCCTGAGCTGGTGCCGGCCCTGTGCACAGGCCATTTGGTACCCGCAAGCTGCCTGCCCACACTGCGGCGCCGCCTTGCATTGGCATGTTCTGTCCGGCGATGCGCTACTGATCACCTGGAGTGAAGTGGCCGCAGGCCTCAATCCGCATTTTAGCGAGGCGTATATTTCCGCGTTGGTCAGCCCTGTCGAAGCGCCCACCGTTCGCCTGGTGACCCGCATGGTGCAGTGTGCGGCGCAGGACCTGCGCTGCGATATGCCCGTCACAGTACGCTTTGAAAAACTGCAGCAACTTCACGGCGAACCGTATGTCGCCCCGTGTTTTACGGTTCCGCAAGGCTAAGCCACTCGCCTCGCTAACGCCCGCCTCACCACGCACGCTCGGTGAACCGGTTACGCTTTCGGCGCTGGCGCAGTATCATCAGGAACCCGAGCCATTCATGGCAACGGGCAACCTAACAACATTTTGCAAAGTATGGAGTCCACACATGTCCGAGCAAGTCGTACTGACTGAAATCGACGAAGGTATTCTCATCATCACCTTAAACCGGCCGGCGGCAAAAAACGCCGTGAACAAAGCGGTGGCCGTCGGTATCGCTGCGGCGATCGATGAACTGGAGAGTAACCCGGAGCTGCGCGTTGCCGTACTTACCGGCGCCGGTGGCACCTTTTGCTCGGGCATGGACCTGAAAGCGTTTGTCACCGGCGAGCTGCCTATCGTAGACGGCCGGGGATTTGCAGGCCTCTGCGAGTACACCACCCGCAAGCCCTTGATCGCAGCAGTGGAAGGTTATGCCTTGGCGGGCGGGTTTGAAATCGCGATCAGCTGCGACCTGATTGTTGCGGCGGAAGATGCCAAGTTCGGCATTCCCGAAGTGAAGCGCGGGTTGGCAGCAGGGGCTGGTGGCCTCGCTAAACTACCCAAGCAATTCCCTCTGCGTATCGCTAAAGAGCTAGCACTCACCGGGGACTTTATTTCGACACAGCGCGCCTATGACCTCGGCCTGATCAATAGCGTAGTGCCCTCTGGCAGCGCGGTAGACGCTGCCAAAGCGCTGGCACGCAAAATTGCCGCGAACGGCCCTCTGGCGGTCGAGCTAAGCAAGCAAGTGGTCGACAACGCGCAGGACTGGCACTCCAGCGAGATGTTCGCCAAACAGCAGGCCATCATTGAACCCATTTTTACCAGCCATGATGCCATTGAGGGCGCTACGGCCTTTGCCGAAAAGCGCGCGCCGCGCTGGACCGGACGCTAACCACCTGAGCTCGAACAAGCCCACGTAAAAACAAGGAGCACAACAATGTCAGAAGCATGGATTATCGATGCCTGCCGCACACCACGCGGCATCGGCAAGAAGGGTAAAGGCGCCCTTGCAGACCAACACCCACAACACCTGGCCGCGGCGGTTTTGCGCGCTATCGCTGAACGTAACCAACTGAATACTGCGGAAGTCGATGACATCATTTTCGGCACCAGCACACAGCGCGGGCAGCAAGGAGCCGATTTGGCGCGCATGGCGGCACTGGATGCAGGCTACGATGTGCGCTCCTCAGGCGTCACCCTGGACCGCTTCTGCGGCTCGGGTATCACCTCCGTGAGCATCGCCGCCGCGTCGATTATGGCGGGCATGGAGGACCTCGTCATTGGCGGTGGCTGTGAAATGATGTCCACCTTTGGTAGCGACCCCAACCAGTCTCCCTTTATCGACAGCGACAACCTGCGCCTGCGGGAAAAGCACCCGCAGCCTCATCAGGGCGTTTGCGCTGATGCCATCGCCACGCTGGAGGGCATTGACCGCCACGCGGTTGACAGCCTCGCCGCCCTCTCGCAAGAGCGCGCCGCACGGGCCATCGCCAATGGGCACTTCGAACGCAGCCTTGTACCGGTGTACCGGTTGGATGGCAGCCTGGCGCTTGACCACGAGGAGTTCCCTCGCCCCAACACCACGCTGGCCACATTGGGCGATCTCAAGCCCTCTTTCGACGCCCTCGCCGACTACCCGCTGAATGAAGCCGGAACGACCTACCGCAAGCTGGTTCAGCAGGTGTATCCGGGCCTGCAGATTAATCACGTGCATCACGCGGGTAATTCGTCCGGCGTGGTCGATGGCGCAGCTGCCATCTTGCTTGCCTCACCCAGCTATGCCAAAGCACACGGCATGAAGCCCAGGGGCCGTGTGGTGGCCATGGCCAATATGGGCGACTCGCCTACGCTGATGCTGAACGCACCGGTGCCTGCCGCGCTTAAAGTGCTCGCCAAGGCCGGCATGCAATTGTCAGATATCGATTTGTTCGAGATCAACGAGGCGTTTGCCGTGGTCGCCGAAAAGTTTATTCGCGACCTGAAGCTTGACCGCGACAAGGTCAACGTGAACGGCGGCGCCATGGCGCTTGGCCACCCGATTGGTGCGACCGGTTCTATATTAATCGGCACCCTGCTGGATGAACTGGAGCGTCAGGATAAACAGTTTGGCCTGGTGACGATGTGCGCAGCCGGTGGCATGGCCCCGGCGATGATTATCGAACGAATCTGAGAGGAAGTTGACAGACACAAAAAAGCCACCCTGGGGTGGCTTTTTTGATGTTGGCGGAGCGGACGGGACTCGAACCCGCGACCCCCGGCGTGACAGGCCGGT
>ERZ887849.716-NODE-716-length-34453-cov-18.605936_pt1 | contig 34453 bp, 30 predicted proteins | sample MGYA00521267_ERZ887849 | MGnify/ENA primary metagenome ERZ887849 (study PRJEB32303, sample SAMEA104408601) | aquatic metagenome | biome: Brackish water; feature: Pelagic; material: water | place: Baltic Sea | collected 2014-06-06T16:11:00 | depth 2,863 m ... | reverse complement strand
CTGTCACAAGAATTAGCCGATGAGCAAAGCACCCGCTAACCAAAAACCCTAAAACACCATGATCACGCAGCGCGCTCAATTTAAGGTGATCGTTTGAGTTGCGGCTTGAGCGCCCGCGTTACTAGAGCAGATCGAAGTCATAGTTAACAATTATTCTGAAATCGAAAAGATTATCTGCACCCGGGAACGCATCATCTTGATTCACCCACGCCCCCCGAAATCGAATCCAGACGCGCTCAGACCAGCCCTTGTTCAATCGCCAATCTATCGTTAGGTCGAGTTCGGTCGCATCAGGGCTAGCATTGGGACCTTGTTCCGGCGTATCGCCCCAAGCGATGTTGGCAAAGAGACTCAACGCGCCAGGACCCACCTGCCCAAAATCGTGCGAAAACCCCATCATGACAGCGTCTTCTTCAGCGCGGTCAAAATCGTTAATGATGATAGACAAATAATTAGCGGGATTACCGTAGGGCTTTTGAATATCGCCACCGTCATCGGTGCGACTCATTGCCATACGAAATTTATTCGCACCGACCACAACCTGAAGACTCGCAGAAATGAGGTGCGTCGCAAAATCGCCAATGAGTTCATCGCCAATACTGCGCTGCTTCGTATACGACACATCGGCCCACAAACTTGTGGCGTCAGACACCTTAAAGCGCGTTTCAGCCTTGGCGAAGGTGGTGTCAAACAGGTCAGGGGTCCGCTGATGCAAAATGCCATATACCGATTGATCGGTTATCCGATATCGCGCCCCAAAAAAAGTAAGTCCTTTGTCAGTTCCCTCTGCGCCAGCCGCCTCAGACATGGGGATGAATTCATCACTGTCTTTATATTTAATCTTGTCGACATAGCCGGCCATATAGGCAAAACCATCACCGGGCTTGTTCCCCACGCCAACCGCTTCAAATGTGTTCGGAATCATGCGCAGATCGTGCTTGCCGAGGTAGGGAAGATCTAGCGACTGGCGCCCAATCCGAATACCGTGATCCCCGCCCAAGCGCAGTGTGGCGTAGGCTTCACTGACCACCGAAAAGCCCTCGGGGCCGGGCTTAAAAAGCTGCGTACCGTCTTTGCTTGAGGGACCGTACACTTTTTGCGAGGTGGAGAGCGTTGCCCCCAATTTAACCCGGTCTTGCCACCAGCCTGACCGGAATTCCAGCGCCCCACCCAGGGCTAACCCCTCGCGCGTATTGGCCGCGTCATAATCTCGGTGCAAATAATATGTCCGTGGTTTAAGCACGAGCTCAGCGCCCTCAAAAAACCATTGTGAGCGGTCAGATTCGGTACCAATCGGTTCGATGATCGAGTGCTGGTTAGGCTCATCGTCGTCGACCCGCTCTTCATCGCCGAGCTGCTGTTGTGCAGCAGCGCCTATGGGTACAGCGCATAACGACAGACAGCAGAGCGTTCGTCTAGACGCGTCTATGACTCGATTTTTCACTTGATCTGCTTCACGCATTACTGCCACCCACGAGCGCCGATCTCGCAGCACTCCTGATTACCGCTCATATCGACGCCGTGCTGCTCTGTCAGTTCGGTCACTATTTTTCCGCTGCAACACACAGCGGTGGCGCTTGATAAGGCAAGTCCATCAACTCGAAATAATTTTGCCCCAGTGCAATATTCCGGAACGCCTCATCATCTAGTACGCGCAACACACGACTCGTGACTTCGAGCTCGCTTGCATACTGTTCCCATTGTTTTGATTCGGCGGCGACAAAGTCTGAGCCCGGCAAGATACGAGTTGAATATTGATTGAAAAATGGCACAAAAATCTCGCCCCAACGATGATAGGCGTTGTAAATCACATCCCAAGAAATATCGAGGTGTAAATTGGGGTATTGGTCCAGCCGCTCGCCCATCAACCTAACGTGCTGTGCGGGGCTCATCGTCGTGAGTTCTTTTGACAGGCCCATGTGCGCCCAGACAATTTTATTGTCTGGGTAGCGTGATAAAACATGATCCATCAAATATAAAAACTCAGTGGGATCTGCGTTATTGCCCAGATCGGAATGCAACGTGATGGGAATACCTCGCTCTCGGAGCACCCCCATGAACGGGCCCCACTCGTCAATACTCTCGATCGTGGCGGGCTCAGCATTATTGCCCAGCAACGCCTGTTTCATAATGTTGAGTTCTCCCGTCCAAGAAAACATGCCCGGGAACTCTCGGTCATACAGCGCAATCATCTCTACTGCATTTTCCGCATGGGCTAAGTCAATAAACGTCATCGACAGCGTGATGTGAATCTTGTCGGGATCATGTGCCGCAACTTCAAGCCCATTCATAAAATCGTTTTTAATACTGGGGACCGCAGTGACGCCGGGACAGTCGAGGTAGTACGAACAGTTTGCTTCTAGCGCTAACACCTGCCCAATACCAAAGTAATTCACAAACCTGACGCCCAGACGATCAAAGGTTTCCCACAGCCCTTGCGCATCCATCGCCGGACCGCCAAATGGCTTAGGGTGAAAGTGCGTGTCGACGACGGAGGTGTAAGGTTGAGTGGCCCGATCGAAACAGTAATCCGGTGTTTCGCCCGGACGAAAATTCGCCAACGTATGGTCCGGCGGCGGCAGCCGACGCCAGTCCAGCTCAGAGGCGGGGACGATAGCCCTTGCCGATTGAGCCCCCCCCTCTCGCGCTACTGGATCGCTCGCCATCGCACCACACGACGCCGATAAACCGAGGGCCATCACTGCCCAGCATAAAACCCGTGATCTCATTGCTTTACGTCCTTTCAGCTTTGCCCGAATTCAGTCGACTTGCAAAGTGCGCCGCTGCACGCTGGCAACCGGCATCAATCGACCCACCTAAAAAGTGCTGTTCAGCCTCCCATTATTCACTAAGCGGCGTCCCTCCGCTTTATCCTTAGATGACAGTATGACATTCAACACTTGACGAGGCGCCCCGATTCTCTGATGGTCGGGGAGGAAAAATTCGCCGATCACCAAAAAGGTAGGACTATGGAACTGTTAGACGGCACTCTCAAAATTGACCATTTTCTTACCGTCACGCTGGGTATTGTGGTGCTGTTTATCGGTAAACGACTTAATCAAGTCGTGCCTGCGTTCCGTGAATTCAGTATCCCCGAGCCCGTCACAGGCGGGCTATTGATGTGCCTACTATTTTACGCGCTGCACGTATTTGGCGGAATCAGTGTCGAGTTTACGCTGGGGGCTAGAGACATACTTTTGGTCTACTTTTTTACCACAATCGGCATTAATGCAAGCTTTCGCGACCTACTATCGGGCGGTAAGCCGTTAGTGATACTCCTGTTTGCCACCGTGATTTTTATGCTGTTACAAAACCTGACCGGCGTAGGTGTTGCTTCTACAATTGGTCTCGAACCGGCGGTGGGTATTCTCGGCGGCACCGTCTCGCTCATTGGTGGCCATGGCACTTCGATCGCGTGGGCCCCCATCTTTTCAAACAAATATGGCATCTCAGGCGCGATGGAAATTGGTATTGCCTGTGCCACCTTTGGTCTGGTTCTGGCGAGCCTCATGGGTGGTCCGGTCGCTAAATTTCTCATCCAGCGACATAATCTCAAGCCCGACGTGGCCGAGACACCCGAGACGCTCGATGTAGGGATAAAGGAAGACAGCGCGCCAGTTGATATTCACTATATGGATTTTCTTGATGCGATATTGTCACTCCATATTTGCATCATCATTGGCGTACTCATGGATGAGGGACTTGAGACCGCAGGCGTCCAGTTGCCGTTGTTCGTCAGTTGCTTATTCGCAGGCATCCTAATGACCAATTTGCGACCCGATGCCCTACCGCGCATTACCGGCACTGCATGGCCGTCTCGCACGCCTGCCATCGCGTTAATTGCTGATGTATCGCTGGGCAGCTTTCTTGCGATGTCGCTTATGAGCATGCAGCTATGGGAATTAGTAGGGCTAGCGGGCCCCCTCATGTTGATTATGGGCGCTCAAGTGCTGCTCGCCATTGTCTTCATCATCTTCGTCGTGTTCCCACTCATGGGAAAAAATTATGAAGCAGCGGTGATCTCAGCCGGCTTCGGTGGCTTCTCGATGGGTGCCACGCCTACAGCGATGGCTAATATGTCGGCAGTCTCGAAGCGCTATGGTGCCTGCCACCAAGCTTTCATTATTGTGCCCTTGGTCGGTGCCTTCTTTATCGATATCGCCAACGTGGTGATTATCGAAACACTACTCGGCTGGCTCGCCTAGCGACACACAACCGAGAACATCATAGGCTCGGCTAATTGTGACAGGCACTAAATGGCAACGCGGTCTGGTTATTTTTTCGCTGATTTGTGCGGGGGAGGCCATTTTTACCCTCCCCTACCACGTCACTCGATTTTTTCGCCCCACGTTTCTCGAAGTATTCGATCTTACTGCGACCGAACTCGGTGTCGCGCAGAGTGCTTACGGTGTCATTGCCATGGTCGCCTATTTTTTTGGTGGGCCATTAGCGGATCGTTTTGAACCCCGTAAGCTCCTCGCAGGCTCCTTGTGGGCAACCGCATTAGGTGGGCTTTATTTAGCAACCTTTCCCGATGTCACGGGCGTAATGTTGGTATGGGGATTTTTTGGTCTCACTAATATTCTGCTGTTCTGGGCGGCACTGATTAAGGTGACACGAAGCTGGGGCGGTGACGATCAACAAGGCCTCGCCTATGGCTTACTCGATGGTGGTCGCGGTCTGCTCGCTGCTGTTTTAGCCTCCCTAGGCGTATTCGCCTTTGCCAGCGCCTTTCCACTGGGTTACGACAGCGCGACCCTGACCGAGAAAGGCGTGATACTCAGGCAGGTGATCTACGGCTATACCATCGCAACTGCGGCCGTGGGCGTGATGGTGTGGTTTACGCTGCGCGGTATTGAGGTTGAGACCGAAAAACAACACGACAGCGGATGGGCAACCGCGCTGACGCAACTCCGTGCAGTGATCAAGCTCAAGGTCGTGTGGTTGCAAGCCACGGTACTGGTATGTGCCTACTCAAGCTACAAAGCCTTCGACCAATATGCCTTGTTTGCCGTGCGCGGCCATGGGCTTGATGAGATCGACGCGGCGCAAATTGTCACCGCCGGTGCCTGGACGCGACCTGTTGCGACATTAGCGCTGGGTTTGCTCGGTGACCGCTTTGGCATTTCGCGCATGGCACTGGTCTGCTTTGTGCTGCTGATTATCAGTCACTCTCTGTTTGCGTTTACCGGGCAGGCACTGGGCAGCCTGTCGATGATTCTGCTGAATACTTTGGTCACGGGCGTCGCTATTTTTGGCCTGCGAGGGCTTTATTTTGGTTTGCTCGAAGAAGGACAAATACCCCTAGCGGTCACGGGCACTGCGGTGGGATTAGTCTCGGTGATTGGCTATACCCCCGACGTGTATGTGGCCGCGATCGCGGGTTACCTGATTGACCAAAATCCAGGGCTACTTGGTTTCCAACACCTGTTTGTACTGTTACTCGCCTTTTCTGTTGTGGGGGCGTTGGCAGCCTGGGCGTTCACGCGGCAGGCAGCGCCGTCATCGGTGACGTCAGCCCGTTGAGACGGCAAAAAAATAGGTTGTCGTCACACCAGCAATCAGAATCATCAATCGCCGGATCCAGATCGGATTAATCCACTTTGCGGTGATCGCTGCAGCGTAGCCCCCCAACAGCGTACCCACCAGTACGATACTGCCCTGATACCAAGCAATAATATGTTCAGAGGCAAAAATCGTTATCGCAATCATGGCTACCACCGCTGATACCAGCAGCTTGATGCCATTCATCACATGGACGTCTGTATAGCCCGCAAGCGTCAGGAATCCCAGCAAGATGATACCCAGACCGGCATTAAAGAACCCCCCGTAGGTAGAGATCACTAATAACGCGATCGAAAAGGCCAGCATGCCAAGGGTTGACGCTTTCGCTGCGTGCCCAAACCAGTCGCGTAAAGCGGCTTGCAGACGATGCCCGTAGATCAGTAACACGGTGGCAAACAACAATAGCCATGGAATCACTGTGCCAAAGGCTTGCGGCGACGTTTGTATCAGTAACCACGCGCCCGTTGCGCCACCGAGTAGACTCGATAGCATTACCTTTGGCAGCAGTTTGCGATGCGCCCACAGTTCGCTTCGAAAGCCTAACGCACCGCTGATATAACCCGCACAGGAAGCATAGGTATTCGTTGCATTGGCGCTGATCGGTGGGACTCCTGCGGCAATCAACGCCGGAAAGGTAATAAAGCTGCCTCCCCCTGCAATCGCATTCATCATGCCACCCAGCACACCGGCACCGAACAGTAACATCACTTCAAACATCACCGCTCCACCATCACGTCTGCACCATGCCCCTTAACATGTCGCCTCACCATGCCGCCCCAACCTGTCTCCTTACCACCACCCCTCTCCCATGCTCCCGACAGGGTCAGGCAATGACATAGCATTACCCGATTACGACGGGCGTCGGGGAACAATCAACACATCATGCCAGATTACTGTAATAATCGGCCGGTCTAAAAAGAGGGATGTGAATGCGAAACTGTCTGGGACGGATTGGTAGCGGGCTGTGGTGGACTAGCGCACTGTTGTGTCTCATCACCAGCAACCACCTTGGGGCTGCAGAGATCAATACGCCACAGGTCTTTCTCGATGGCATTCACTATCAAGTTACCGCCGAGTTGGATGAGGCGAATGACCAACCGGTGTTTCTGCGGATTGGTGAACAGCAATACGACTCCGACAAGCCGGGTCTGACGCTGGTTTTTTCTGACGTTGTGTTATCCGACCGCGGCAACGTCACCCTTGAGCTCATCGCCAATGATCAGGTGCTGGCTGTTACTGAAGCGCCGGTCATTCCCGCTTGGATTTCTATTCTACCGCCGCTGGTGGCCATTGGCATGGCGCTACTGTTGCGGAGTGTCTTGCCCGCTTTAATGCTGGGCATCTGGCTCGGCGCTTGGGCGCTAGAAGGTATGACCCTCAAAGGGTTTTTTTATGGGCTGTTCAGCAGCTTTGAAGTCTATGTTGTCAACGCGGTGGCCGACCGTGATCACGTTACCATTATGCTATTCACCTTCATGATTGCAGGCATGGTGGGTGTGATTTCACGGAATGGAGGCATGCGCGGCATCGTTGAGCTCATTATCAAGGGGGCTAATAGCGCCAAGCGCGGTCAGTTAGCCGTTTGGTCATTAGGCCTGCTTATCTTCTTCGATGATTACTCAAATACCTTAGTCGTCGGCAATACCAGTCGGTCTATCACCGATCGACTGCGCATTTCACGCGAGAAGCTAGCCTACTTGGTAGACTCCACCGCTGCGCCCATTGCCACCGTTGCTTTGGTCACCACCTGGATCGGTTATCAAGTCAGTTTAATCGGTGACGCCATTGCGCCCTTAGAAGACCTCAATACCAGCGCCTACAGCCTGTTTCTCAACTCCGTTCTCTATAGCTTCTATCCTTTTATGGCCATTTTATTGGTCGTACTGGTGATCACCACGGGTCGTGAGTTCGGTCCCATGCTTACTGCAGAACGTCGCGCACGATCAACTGGCATCACCGCGCCACCGGTAAAAACAAAAGTGGGCCAAGATGACGAGGCAGCTCTCGCAATGAAACCGGGTATGCCGCCGCGAGCCGTCAACGCCCTGATCCCCGTCGCCGTCATGGTCATCGGAATCTTGGCGGGGCTGTACATCACTGGTGAGGGGGATTCGATTGCCGATATTGTCGGGTCGGCCAACTCGTATCGCGCGTTGATGTGGGCGTCTCTTCTCTCGGCGTTCACCGCTGTCTTAATGACAGCAGCTCAGCGACTACTCACGCTGGATGAAATTGTGGATGCCTGGGTATCGGGCGCGCGCTTTACTTTTCTTGCGATGATTATTTTAGTGCTGGCCTGGTCGATGTCAGAAATCAGTCAGGAGCTGCATACTGCGGCCTTTCTTATTGCCAGTTTAGGGGACAGTTTGCCCGCAGAGGCGCTGCCCGCCACGGTGTTTGTGCTCGCCGCTTTTACCGCTTTTTCAACCGGCAGCAGTTGGGGGGCGATGGGCATTTTACTACCCCTTGTGCTACCGCTGACGTGGGCCATTATGGGCAATCATGGATTGGCCGACCCCCAGTATCACTACTTACTCTACGCCTCGATATCGGGTGTTCTTGCGGGCGCCGTGTGGGGTGACCACTGCTCACCGATCTCTGACACCACCGTCATGTCCTCGCTATCGGCGGGGTGTGATCACATTGAACATGTGCGAACACAGCTCCCTTATGCGCTGTTAGCCGGTGCCGCTGCATTAGTATTTGGCACCCTGCCTATCAGCTTTGGTCTGCCGTGGTGGGGGGGAATGCTCGCTAGCGCCGCGGTGACCGCAGTGGCACTGCGGCTGCTCGGACAGCCGGTAGAGGACTATCGACCCGCCTCCTGACTGATATCGCCGGCATCGCAGCGACAGTGCTTCACTGGTTTTTTTTCTCGATGCACCTTCGTATACTCCCGCCACGGCGCACCGCTGGCGCGACGCAAATAGCAACATGAGAGGCCACCCATTATGACAAGCTGGACCTTTAAAACGGCTAAAGGACGGTTATGGCATAGCGGCGCCATTGCTTATTCGGTGGTGGTTTATGCGCTAGGCTGGTGGCTCTTATTGAATGCGAATTGGATGACCGTGTTACCCAGCGTTATCCTCCTCGGGCATGCCATGATCATCGCGGCCTATCTGATCCACGAATGCGCGCACAACACATTGTTTACCATCAATCGACACAATATGCAGTTGGCCACCCTACTCGGCTGGATCTGCGGCTCCTGCTACGGCACGGTTGAAGATATTCGTAACAAGCACTTTCGACATCACGTTGAGAACGACGATGTCGTGTGGTTTGACTATGAAGCTTTCTTTAAGCGACACCCTCTGGTTTATCGCGTAACGATTTTGCTTGAATGGTGCTACATCCCCGCTCACTGCATTTTAATGCACACCATTATGGTGTTCACCGCCTTTATTATTCCAGAGCGGCGCGATCAATTACCGAGGAACATCGCGGTGATTCTTATTCGCGGTGGGCTCTTAGTCACCCTCGCGCTCCTCAATCCGCTGGCGCTCGTGGGATATTTGATCGCCTACATGCTGATGATCATCGTACTACGATTTGTCGATGGACTAGAGCATGACTATCCGTATCGGACTAATCTCTTTACCGATGAGGTCTCTGAAAACAAGGGAGATCTTATTTGGGAACAAGAACATACCTTTAGCCCCATTCTCTCTTGGCGCTATGAATGGGTGAACTGGCTCATCTTGAACTTTGGCTACCATAATGCCCACCACGCCAAACCCACGACTCCGTGGTTCGATTTACCCACGCTCCATCGCGAGCTCTTTGGTGAGAATCCCGATACGGTGATTCGGCTCTGGCCTCAACTGGTGATGTATCACCGCTATCGGCGATATCGCATCTTTCATGATGCACCCGACCTCAAGGACGTGAGTGGCAAAGCCTTTTTACGGGCAGCGCAATCGGCGCAACTCACCGGCGGTAACGCCGCGTCTTTTTTAACGTCTTTCTGATATGGCGCACACACTCGAGATCTATCAGTCATTGTGGGCGATGGAGCAGCGAATCCCTGGGGAAACGGAAGCCGCACCAGAGGCCATGCTGGAGCGCATTGCTGTGGCGGGCTATCACGGGGCGTGCCTCGACCCCAATGTGGCAGAGATCGACGATTGCCTCAAACTCGGTAAGACTTTTGACGCGCTAGGATTGTCCTGCATGGTGAACGCGTTTCCTCATGACACCGACTCCCTCGAGCCACTCCTAGAGATGGCAGCGCAATTGCAGGCGACGCAGGTCAATGTCATCGGTGGTGTCATGCCACTGACCGCAGTCGAGGCCATTCCGGTGATCGAATCTTGGTTGACCATGGCAGCACAATTTTCCTTTCCTGTGTTATTGGAGACACACCGAAACGGCACACTAAACGACCTGTTTTACACCCTAGAGGTGCTGGACCATTTGCCAGCGCTCCGTCTCTGTGCCGACTTGTCACACTTTGTCATAGACCGTGAGTTGCAACTGCCGCTAAGCACCATCGACCACGACCACTTCACGCGGATACTCGCCCATTCGGACTCTTTTCAGGGACGTATTTCGAATAATCAGCAGATCCAAATTGCACTCGACTTCCCACAACATGACGCCTGGGTGGCACAGTACCGAAGTTGGTGGGAGCAAGGGTTTCAGGCGTGGTCTGATCGCCAGTCCGAAGATGCGACGCTGCGTTTCTTAGTCGAGCTGGGGCCACCACCCTATGCCATTACGGGGGCTGATCAACGTGAGCTCTCCGACCGATGGTCAGAAGGGCTTTTGATCAGGCGCTGGGTAGAGGGTCTGTGGCAAGACATCGGCCAGCCTCGCGCATAATACCCAACGCCCCCTATCACCCGGTCCCCTTTGAGATCCGGTCGCTCTAATAAGACAGCCAGATACGAGGTGACCCGAGACGAATACAAGCGCGAATGTCGCGCTACTCGCTTTATTGAGCAAGTGTTTGCGCGATTAGGTCGAGTGCCGTACTGACTTCGGCTGCGGTGTTGTAATGGCCCAAACCTAACCGCACCACGCCCTGCTCTGGATCAAGCGCGAGCGCGCGCGCCAGCTCAAAAGCATAGTTGTCACCCCAGTGACAATAGAGTCCCGCTGCGGACAGTTGCGCCGCAATCGTACTAGGGGTGTGACGGTCATGCACGAAGGAAACGGTGGCGATCCGTTTTGCCATCGAGCTCGCACCTTTTAGGGTGACGCCGGGTATGGCGAGTAAACCCGACAATAATGGCTCTAGTAGCGCATCTTCGTGAGTCCCCATCGCGTGATACGCGGCGCTAAATTGGGCACGGCGCGTGCCCTGCTCTCCCAGCTGGGAGGCCAGCCACTGAAAATACGACAACGTCCCCATCAATCCGGCGATCAGTTCAAATGCCGGGGTGCCGGTACTGAAGCGTAGTGGTAACTCATTGGTCGCACAGCGCAGTTTATAGGGATGTAATGCGTCGAGGCGCTCGCGCCGACCATACACAACGCCCAAGTGAGGACCGTAAAACTTGTAAGGGGAGCAGGCTAAAAAATCGCACCCCAGGTCTTTCACGTCGATTAACCGATGTGAGGCGTACTGCACGGCATCGACATAGACCTGCGCTCCCGCCGCCTGCGCCATTGATGTTAACGTTTTAACATCGTTGACACCGCCGGTCAGATTACTCGCATAATTCAGCGCTAATAACTTTGTGCGGTCTGTTAGCAGTGCCTCTAACATCGGCGGCTCGACCACCCAGCTGTCGCGATCGAACTCCAACCATTTGACGGTCAGGCCATTGTCTTCCGCCATCTGCAACCAAGGCGAAACATTGCCCTCGTGCTCCATGCGAGTAATGATAATTTCATCGCCCGGTGAAAATTGATGCGCCAAGCTACGGGACAAGTGGTAGGTCAGGGTTGTCATGCTGGCGCCAATTAGGACCTCGCCGGGGTCGGGCGTGCCGAGAAAATCTGCCATCGCTTGTGTTGCCTCGGCATACATCGCATCCACCGCAACTGAGGTCGGGTTGAAGACCCCAGTATTACTGTTATAGCGCTGAAAATAATCGACAATGTGATCGATCGTTTGCTGTGGCACTTGTGTGCCTGCCGCATTATCAAAGTAGATACGCGGCTGCCCTGCGTCGGTCGTCAGTAGAGAGGGGAACTGCGTTCTCACGAGGTCGATCGGAAATGTCATGGGGTCACCTGAGTAGCGTCTATTGTTTGAGTCGAGTCACGCATCTGTGCAGAGGCATTAAGGCGTGCAAAGCGGCTCACCAGCTCACGATCATTGTGCATCAGTTAACGTGAATGCTGGTCAAAAAAATCAAGAATCAGCGGCCACGACCACGATAACCCATAGGCGTGCCCCATATCGCGGCGACAATCCAGCACGGCGGGCCACTGCGTCTCACCGCGGCAAAATGACCATCCACGGCAGTCCACGTCGGAGACACCCACGTCTATCGGCGCCGCGGCACTACTGGTATCGCAACCATAAGCCTCCGCCCACGCTTTGGTAATCGCCGTTGCGCCAGTGTAATAGTAGCGGTCCCCATCGGTCGTTGTGGTGAAAGATGCCTCACCCCAATCACCCGGCGGTACGGTGCGATCGCGTAACCCAGTAATAGACATGACAGGGATTTCCTCAGTCGCCATGGGTGGTGACAGGTAGCCGCGGTGGGGCAAGCCAATGAGCGATGCCATCGCGGCAAAGATACCTAAACTGCTCTCCTCACGCGCCAAATCCCAAACAAACATGCCGCCATTGGATCCCCCCAACGCATAAATTCGATCTGTATCGACACAGTAGTGCTGCTGAATGTCGGCGACTAAATCCGCTGTAAACTGAAAATCGTCCGTGGTGCACTGGGTCCAAGAACAGCTATTTTCAGCGGTGTCTTGGCAAGAGGGATACCGGTAATCCGCCGTGACAGTATCGTCACAAATGGCGCTCGAGTCATTGGGCACCAAGGCATTCAAGCCATCTCCGTCGAGGCCCGTCGTCGACCCGCTAAAAGACCAAGACGCGAGATGGTTCCCTGGTTCTTCTTGGCCCAAACCCAGTGGGGCGACCACAATATAACCGCGTTGATCACTCTCTGATCGCACCACCGCATTATCTAAGAACTCTCCCGTATCACCGCCCCAGCCGTGAAAGGCAATGATCAGTGGATACAACGTGTCGGAAGCGTAGCCTGTCGGTGTGTGCACGCGAAACGCTCGTTCGACACCCTGAGAGTTCAGCGTGTATTCGCCCGCTGTCCGGCTCGGACCAGGACAACCCGCTCCGGCAGTGGGCGACTCCTGTGGCGTGATCTCAGTTAGCTCAAAGCCCTGCGTCGCCGTATCAAAACTCAATGCAACATCGAAAGCCTGTCCTTCGACTCGTAATCCTTTTAATTGCAACGCAGACTTTGTCAGTGTGACATCCGATACCGCGCTGATATCGACCTCATCTGGGTCGGTAATGAAAGACGACACAAACCGGTCTACTGTAAACTGTACTTGCCGAACCGCTATTGCTCCGTCTTTTGACAGGGCACGAGCCGTCACCTGATGCGCGCCCACGGCCAAGGCTTTGTAATTAAAGGCCATAGAGAAGCCAGACTGCTCCGCATTGGGAAAATCCGGATAGGCTGACGCCACGTCGCCTCGACTCCCGCCCATTGGTATGTCGAAAGCGTAAACGCCGTCGATATCCAGTTCGATCTTATCGATACCAGACTCGGCAATTGCCCATCCACGAAGATTAGAGATGCCGGTATAGGTACCGCCCTCTCGCGGCTCCTCCAGCGTGAGCACCATCGGATCGGCTAATGTCGATGAACATACTGAGCCAATAATCGCCATAGCAAAACAACGAAGCCGATGCTTTTCTTTATTCAAATTCATGCGCGAGACGCTACTTTCTCTCTTCAATATTTGCAACAATCAGACCATTGTCCCCACTAGGATTTCCAATGCAACTGACTGGCAAAGTCGCCATCGTCACCGGCGCTGCGCGCGGGCTGGGCCACGCTTACAGCAAAGCCCTTGCCGCTGAGGGCGCCGCCGTCGTGGCGGCTGATTTACAAGACTGCAGCGGAACTGTGTCTGCTATTACGGCAGCAGGGGGGCAAGCCCTCGGTACTGTCGTCGATGTTGCCAATGGAGAGAGCTGCCAAGCCATGGCTGATCTGGCCATGGAGGCCTATGGACGCATCGACATCGTCATTAACAATGCCGCGCTTTATGCCGGTCTTCAAGGCGCGCGCTTTGAACAACTCGACGAAGCACAGTGGGATCGCGTGATGCAAGTCAATATCAAGGGGACCTGGCTGACCAGCCGCGCCGTCGTTGAGTACATGAGAGCGAGCGGCGGCGGGTCGATCATTAATATCGCCTCGCTGGCGGCTGTCTTTGGGTTGCCTTATGGCCTTGATTACGTCGCCTCTAAGGCGGCCGTCATCGGGATGACGCGCGGTATGGCGCGTGAGCTCGGCGCCGATCATATTCGCGTGAATGCGGTCGCGCCTTCTGCTGTCATGACTGAAGGCACGGAGGAATTTTTTGGTGAAAAGTTTGAAAAGGCGAAAGCCGTGATTGCCGCCAATCAATTGATCCCGCGTAATCTGGAGTCAGAGGACCTCACAGGCACCATCATTTACCTCGCATCCGATGCCAGTCAGTTTGTGACAGGCCAAACACACATGGTGGATGGCGGCTCCTGGTTTTTGTGACACCGTAAAAAGAGACCAACCGGCTTCCTGCCTGAACGATGTAGTCGTTTAACTAGCAGGTGGAGGGAGATGCTGCAGCCGCTGCGCCCACGATTGAAAGCTCATCGACCACGAATTCTCTCTACCCCCCGTCTCGACTTACTCGTATTACCGGTGCTTTTTCACTCGCCACTAATCTGACGCTTCCAGCGACGGATCGGGGGCCGCCCTATCCGCTGTAAAATCGAAAAGGAGTTGATCGGTATTAGCTTGGGCTGCGCGCGTCCTCACTTTCGCGGGCTTCTCGGGAAGCCAGGAATACGCCACACCAGGCGCCAGTGTCTGGTGTTGCATCTTGCGACGCAATTCGGCGGGGGAAAAAGGGGTTGCGCGGGACCACTCAAAGGCGGCTCCCCGTGCCGACACCGAGTCGGGTGTTGACGCCGCATGGCGGTTGCGGAATAACCGGGACCGGCACGTAGCACTGCAGGTCTTCTGATCTGGCCGACCTGAAAAAACTTTGCCGCACGCACCACAGGTAATCTTGATCTTCTCGGCTGCTGGGCGCCGTGCATTATGAAACGCGACGCGACATGCCACGCTGCAAAATCGCTGCTTTGCCTGTTTCCGACAACCATAGTGCTGGCAATATTTCATCTAATTTCTAGTTAAATTGAAAATATGTTGTTAACAAAATATGTTAAATAATCCTTTATTTCAATAATTTAGTAAGAATTGCAACACTTTTATGACATTTATATTATCGATTTAATACTCTATTATGTGAAGTCTGTAGCACCGGTAGGCACTGGGGTGTTCACAAAGTAGTGTGAGCGGCGGTCATCATGGTTGTGCAAAAGCAGGGACATCGGCTTGCGTCTTATCGCCCATCCCCCCCCCCGTGACTATTGTGTGAATGGCCGCGACAACTTTATCCGCCATCCATTGATGCCATCAGGTAGGCGACGTAGCCGGGCAAGCACCTAACACCCGTAACCACAGACTGAATTGAGCGAATTGCAGATCCTATAGGGGGCGCTTTGCGCTCGACAGATGGTGGATTGTCACGCACCCTTTGCTCCAAGCTAGGAGTTAGGCTGGTTTCAGCTACCCAACTCATCATCACAAAAGAGAGGCCTATGAAACGCTTAAGCACCCCATTGACATCTCGTCTCACGCAGATACTGCTGGCGATAATGGCATCAGGCTACTTGCTAACCAGCCCGATCAATGCAGCCACTGAAACAATGAGCAGCCAAGCTATCAACGCCCCACCATCGACAGTATTAGTAACCGGAGCTAACCGCGGCATCGGCTTGGCATTAGCTCGCCATTTTCAGCAACACGGGTTCTCGGTCATTGCGACAGCGCGTAAGCCCAATGAGGCGCTCGAGCTTAAAAAAATCGGGGTGGAGACACTGCCATTAGATATTACTGATCCCACGAGTGTCGCAGCCTTAAAATCCAAGTTAGCCGGTCGCCCAATCGACATTCTGCTCAACAATGCAGGCATCAAGGGGCATAACGCCGCATCGTTAACAGAATTAGACATTGAGCAGTTAAAAACCACATTCGATGTCAACAGCTTAGGCGCACTGCGCGTCATTCAAGCATTGATGCCTAACTTGAAGATGGGCTCTCAAAAAATCGTGATCAACATGAGCAGCCGTATGGGCAGCATTGCAAATAACACAGGGGGTGCGATGGGTTATCGTGCCAGCAAGGGGGCCTTAAATAACTTTAACAAGTCGTTATCGATCGAATTCTCAGAACAGGATTTTGTTTTTGTGGTGCTGCACCCCGGGTGGGTAAGAACTGGCATGACCAGCGATCGAGCGACTTATTCAACCGATGAAAGTGCTAAAGCACTTTTTAGAGTGATCACCGAGCTGTCACAAAGCGATAATGGCCGCTTTTATGATTTACATGGCGAATCAATTGCTTGGTAGCACATCGTTAAGCACTGCACGGGCTGGGCGCGGGGAGCAGGCGGTTTCGCCTCGCCGCCCGCAGTCGTTAACCCCTCAAACTTAATTATGTTAAGGCGCTCATAAGACCCCAGCACTGATGGTCACTGTTCACATGCGTCACTCCTGTACCCTTTTGGCAACGCCTAGCCTGTTGTCACGAAACAGCTGACCAACGGCAACAGCATCAAAAAGGCAGCGACCGAGAGTTTGTCGGTGATTGCCAGCTTCAAATGCGCCAGCAACCCGGTGCAAGCCTCTATTGCCTTGTCCTCTATTGCCCTGTAATGAACCGTTGCCACTGTGAAGTACCATCATGATGGTACGATAACGAGGTACCGTCACGAATCGCTAAATGGGTAATCACTATGAACATGGCAAATACCGCAGCCCATTCGGGTCGAATATTATTAGCGCTCTATTTCTTCCTTCCCGGCGTCATGAAATTTATGGACTGGGATAGACACGTCCAACTGATGGAAACCCACGGAATGCTATTGGTGCCGTACTTGTTAGGTCTCGCAGGTGTCATACAGATAGTTGCCAGCTTGAGTCTTTTCATCAACCGGCACGTTGCGATCTGCGCGCTCACATTAGCTGCGATGACGCTCGTCATTAACGTGAACCTTCATGACTTCTGGAATATTTATGAGGGTGTTGACGTGAAGCACGAGACTCAGAATTTCGTTAAAAATCTGGCCATTTTCGCCGGTTTACTGTTACTCGCAGCCACCGCAATGGAAACGCCAGCTCAGGAAAATTCGCATTGATTCAGCTGCTGCGTTACGCGTCGATACAGTTGGTTAACCTAGAGACTGGAGAAACGAAACGAGCGAGGGTTAATAGCCGAGCAAAAGCGCTTTTGCCGGACACACTGGGCGCACACCACGCTCGCCGCCCGTGAAGATCGGTGCGCGACTGCGGTCACAGCGATTATTGGGATCACGGTTACTCGCCGACCTGAGCGTTAACCGCTTTTTGTCTCACATTAGGTTGTCTTACATTAGGTGGTCCCACATGGCTTATCCCACAAAGGTTATGCCTCATGGGTGACCCCACATAGGAGCATGAAACACAATGCAGTTAGACTTTTTTTATGATTTGTCGTCACCCTGGACGTATCTTGCGTTTAACAATCTGCAACCCATTATCAAGGAAACGGGGGCTGTGGTGCGATGGCGGCCATTTCTCGTCGGCGGTGTCTTTAATGCTGTGAATCCGGGTGTTTATGAGGCGCGTGCAGTGCCCACTGATCCGAAGGTCGCTCATAACTTTCGATGGTTACACGAATGGGCCCGGCTGGCAGACATACCACTGGTATTTCCGACCGAACACCATCCTGTGAAATCCGTTCTAGCCATGCGCGTTTGTTGTGCACTGGAGCCACAGCAAAATGCCCTACAGCAGTTTTCAGCGGCCGCCTTTGACGCTTATTTTGCACAAGGTGACAATATCGACGACCCAGCAGTGTTGGCGCGTGTTGCAGACAGCTGTGGTTTAGATGGAAAAAGCCTCATTGAGCAGGCCGCTGAGCAATCGATTAAAGATCAACTGCGCGGCAATACCGATGCGGCGATTGCGCTCGGCGCCTACGGATCGCCATCGCTCTTTATTGCTGACAAGCTTTATTTTGGCAACGACCAGTTACCCCTAGTCCGAGATATTTTATTGCGTGGCCAACCTAGCGAATCATCGCGCTAAAAGCACCATGGTAGTGATAAGGCTCCTCTGCCGTGTCGTCACGCTAACGATTTTCGGCGCATTTCGCAGTAGACTCGGTGTCACCACCTATTGACGTGAGTCCTATGTCTGCTGACCTGCAAACCCCCGGTGAAATCTTAGATCGCATCAGCCTCCAAAAACCTCAAGAGATCGTCATCACCACAATTATGCGCGATGGCTCCGACGATGCCATCACCCGTCAAGCGCTCAAGCAGCGATCTGACAGCATGAGTCAGGCCTTGCGAGACGCGGATGTCGGACCCGGTGATTTTGTCCCGATTCACCTACCGACTTGCACCGATTTTCTCGTTGCGACGATTGCGGTTTTTAAAGCAGGTGGCACGCCGATGCCGGTCAGTGATCGATTGCCTGATAGTGAGTTGACGCAATTGCTGGCGCTCGCCGAACCCAAGGTTATTATCAGTCGAATACTCACCGCACCGGTCGTGATTAATCCGGCCGATTTTAGGGCGACCGAGTCGTCGCCACCGAACCAACCGAGTCTCGTCAGTAACCCCATTAAAGCTTTGGCCAGCGGTGGCTCAACGGGCAAGCCCAAACTGATCATCACCACGGGTGATGCCCTGTTTCATGCAGACAAACCCATCATTCCCATGCTAATGCGATTTGAGCCCAGCGACCTCAAATATTCACCGGGCCCGCTTTATCACAATGGCCCCTTTTGGTTTTCGGTGAACATGCTACTGCGAGGCGGTCGCATTCTCTTAAACGAGCGTTTCAATGCGACGCAGTGCCTGCATGATATTGAAACCTATCGTCCTACCGTGCTCAACCTTGTACCGACTATGATGCAACGGCTACTGCGAGAAGACAGGTGGGCAGCAGCCGACCTCTCTTCCGTCCGTGTAGTATGGCACCTCGCCGCGCCCTGCCCTGCTTGGGCAAAAGAAGCCTTTATTGAAAAGCTGGGTGAAGAGGTGGTCTTGGAACTTTGGGCCGCAACAGAAGGTAATGGGTTGACCATTATCGATGGCGCGCAATGGCGCTCACACCGCGGCAGTGTCGGCCGGCCCGTGGGCACGGATATCCTCATTTTAGATCAAGACCGGCAACCCCTACCCACTGGGGAGATAGGCGAAATCTTTACCCGTATGGCAGAGGCTGCACCGCCCTGCGAGTATCGTGGTACCCAGAATCTCGAAGTCATACTCGATGGCTTCAGTAGTGTCGGCGATATGGGTTGGGTCGATAGCGAGGGCTATCTTTATCTAGCAGATCGACGCACTGACCTGATTATTTCAGGAGGCGCTAATATTTTTCCGGCTGAGGTTGAGTCAGTCGTGACGCAGCATCCCAAGGTCAAAGATGTGGCCGTAGTTGGTTTAAAAGACGACGATCTGGGTCGCCGAGTACACGCGATTGTGGAGAGCTTCGACGAGCAAGACGCTCCGACTATCGAAGAACTGACCACCCTCTGTGCGGAGCACTTGGTCAAGTACAAAGCGCCGCGTACGTTCGAATTGGTTCCAGCACTGCCCCGCAACGAAGCGGGAAAGATTCGACGTAGTCAGCTACGAGAGGAAAGAGGCGGATAAGTCCGTCCCATCAACCCAACACACCGCTACGCGATCGGCGGACTGGGTCTTCGCTCCGACATGGGCGATACTTTGTGTCTGCCCAGTCACCCGTTGAGAAAGGCCTTCTATGCAAGTGATGACCGTATTACCACAGGAAGATCTTCGCGGTGTTGAACGCGCAACACAGGCAGCCGAATTGGCGGGCTATGACCAAATTTCGAGCATGGAAAATCGCTACGACCCCCTGTTGCCTTTGGGCATCGCCGCCGTCGCGTCGAAAACAATTAATATTGGCACCGCCATTGCCATTGCCTTTCCTCGATCGCCCATGGTGGTGGCCAACAGCTGCTGGGACCTTCAAAAAGCCTCCGAAGGCCGATTTATTTTAGGGCTGGGACCGCAAATCAAAGCACATAACCAGAATCGCTTTTCAGTACAGTGGTCAGCACCTGTGCCAAGAATGCGGGAGTACGTCGCTGCATTACGCGCTATATGGCGCAACTGGCAATTGGGAGAGCCACTCGATTTTCGTGGCGAGCATTACACGTTCACGTTGATGACACCTAACTTTGTGCCCGAATCGACGAATCAACCGCCTGTCCCCATTACCATCGCAGCAGTCGGCCCTAATATGCTCAAGCTGGCCGGGGAAGCTTGCGACGGCGTGCATCTGCATCCTTTTTGTACGCGCGCCTATATCGAGGACGTCGTCACACCCAGAATCGAGTCAGGGCTAGCACAGTCTGGTAAATCGCGTGAAACCTTCCAAGTGGCAGGTGGCGGGTTTCTGGCAACCGGCGAGACGGATGAGGACGTGGCTAAAGTGGTTGAGTGGGTGCGATACCGCATTGCCTTTTATGGCTCAACGCCTGCGTACTGGCCAGTTCTAGAACATCATGATCTGGGCGATCTCGGACGAAAACTCAACAGCATGACTAAAGCCGGTCAGTGGGATCAACTCTCAGCAGAAATCGATGACGACGTGCTATCACTCTTTACCGCTATGGGTCGCTACGACGAAATCACACTCGCGGTTAAAGAGCGATTCGGGGGCGCCATTGATATGCTCTATGCGAGCCTCTCTGCTGACAATATTCCCAACATACCCGTCGATGTTCTACAGGACATTCAAGCGCTTGATGTCGCCTTCACAGGCTTTCAGGGCGACTGGTGAAGCAGACTGACTATTCTTCTCTTGCATCCTGTAGACGCTCTAAGCGATCTTGTTCTGCTTGCAGAGCGGCCTTAATTTCCAGCATCACGCTATCGGTATCTGCCGCAATCAGTTCTGTCTCAAACACGCCCGTAAGCTGTGTCTCGGGGTGAAGCGCTCCGTCTTCATACAGCGCCCACATCTCTTCCGTATACTGGCCATCTAGCAGTTCAGGTGCCGACTGACCGTAATACGCGGTGATGTTGTCGACATCGCGCGCCAGCATCGACTTGGCGTGATTATTGCCCGCCGCGTTGACTGCTTGCGGTAAGTCAATAATCACCGGGCCATAATCGTCCACCAGCACATTGAACTCAGACAGATCACCGTGCACCAATCCCAAACACAGCATTTTGACCACGTAACTCATCACCGTGGCATGATCTTCCAACGCTTGTTCTCGGGTGAGCAAGACGTCGTTCAGTCTGGGGGCAACATCACCGTCCTCAGTGGTCACTAACTCCATGAGCAATACGCCCTCAAAACACCCAAAAGGCTTGGGCACTCTGACCCCCGCCGCCTCTAGTTGATAAAGCGCATTCATTTCGGCGCTGTGCCACTCTGCTTCTTGTTGTTTGCGGCCGTATTTTGAGCCCTTGTCGATTGCTCGCTGTCGCCGACTATTGCGCCCCTTGCGCCCCTCCTGATACTCCACCGCTTGCTTAAAACTGCGCTTCGCCGCCTCTTTGTAGACTTTAGCGCAACGGATTTCAGTGCCACATCGCACAATATAAACAGTCGCTTCCTTGCCACTCATCAGCTGCTGAAGTACTTCGTCGATGACGCCATCTTCGATCAACGGCACTATGCGTTTAGGTGTTTTCATATTTCCATTATCTTCGCCGCCCACACTTAGCGCACAGCGGCATCACGAATGTCGAGGCGCCCTGTCCCCGTTCTGGGCACAGTATGCGGCCAAGCGGCTAAGTAGCCAAATAAACGACATCTTTTCCTCTCACTTAAGCTGGCACAGCGGTACCCACTGGAGAGTGCTTGCACAGCAAGGCCACACTGTTGAGGCTGCTAGACAGCCTAGCTACCCACAGATCACGGCTCCGCGACCGCGTTAAAGTACTCTAATAGCGGACCAGCCACGGATTTTTACTGACGTAAAAACGTTACCAAAATACAGCGCTTCTGGGCGATCACTCGCGTATCTACCTCGCGAGGGTACATCCCAGTAGCGCCGTCTGAGCGGCGCGGTCTTTCCCTGGCACACCCCTTGTGCCCTATACTCCCCCTCCAACGCTTATCAGTGAGTCTGTGCCGATCCGGTACCAGACTCCATAGCGGCAGCCCACAAAAAGAGAGAGTCCTAATGTCAGAAAATAGCGCCAGAGAACTCCGTTCCACCTTTACCGACGAGGGGGTGATAGAGCTGTCGATTGTGACCCAAGACCGGCCTGTTCCCGGCGACGACGAAGTACTGCTCAAGGTAGAAGCATCGCCCATCAATCCCTCTGACCTGGCTTTACTCATAAGCTTCGCGGCGAACCTAGAGACGCTGTCGACCAGAGGCTCAGGTGATCAGACGGTCACATCGATACCGATACATCCTGCGATGCAAGGCGCATTGAAGGCCCGTATGGGACAATCTATGCCCGCGGGTAATGAGGGTGGCGGCGTAGTCATAGATGCCGGCGTTAACGCCCAGCACCTGATCGGCAAAACCGTGGGTGTCGCAGGTGGCGCCATGTATAGCGAGTACCGTTGCCTTCCTGCGCAAAGCTGCCTTGTCATGAACGAGGGGACCACCTCTGAGGAAGCGGCGTCGTCTTTTGTTAACCCTCTTACCGCGCTCGCTTTTGTTGAAACCATGCGATTGGAGAACCATAGCGCGATTCTCAATACCGCTGCCGCCTCGAATCTGGGCCAAATGCTGGTCAAGATTTGTCAGGAGGACAACGTCCCCCTGATTAATGTCGTGAGAAAACCCGAGCAAGTGGCGGTGCTTGAAAAACTCGGTGCCGAGTATATTTGTGATACCAGTGCCGATAGCTTTATGGGCGATTTAGTCGATGCGCTTGTTACCACGGGAGCCACTTTAGGCTTTGACGCCACCGGCGGTGGGAATGGCGGCAAACTGCCGGGCCAGATACTGGCGGCCATGGAAATAGCTGCGAATAAAACGGCTACTGAATATAGCCGTTACGGCTCGGACACCTACAAACAGGTGTATATCTATGGTGGGCTTGACATGTCACCGACTATTCTTAACCGATCATTTGGCCTGCAGTGGGGCTTAGGTGGCTGGTTACTCACACCCATGATTGGCCGCATCGGCATGGAAAAATTTCAGCAAATGCGCGAGCGCGTAGCCCGCGATATTAATACCACCTTTGCCAGTCACTACACCCAAGCAATCTCACTCGAAGAACTGTTGCAGCCAGAAATCATCAGGCATTATGCAAAGCAGGCCACCGGTGAGAAGTACTTGGTAAAGCCCCACCAGTAAAGCGTCACGCTGCACTGTCACGACTAAGGGCTGCGTTGTACAACGCAGAGCCCTTGCACGCAGTGGCCTTGCTTAGATGGATCCTGCCTAGGTGGGTTTTGCCTGCGTGGGTCTTGCGTGCGTGGGCCTTGCGTCGATGGGTCTTGCTTGCTCGGCCATTGCTGGGATGGTCTTTTTGGACAGTCCTTGATCGCAGGGATCCCTCACTGAATGGCCCTTTACTGAGAAAGCTCGACGTTGCCAGCGGGCCCACGTCTGTGGTGAGGGGAACGTTTGGATTGTTTGGGTGTGTTCTGCCAACCCGACAGCTGTGCGTGATCCACCGCATCGTCAGATGAATCAATGGGTAGACGCTCTAGCGTGCGAGCCACCTGATCACTTCAATGATGATCATTGTCAAAAGCAGCAGCGACGAAAGCGCAAAGCTCGCAGCCCGCCAGGAAACGTTATTCACACTTAACTGCACGATCGAGTGGACAACCCGAGTGGCCACCTAGGCCCAGGCCAGCGACACGCTCAGCGCAGTGGCTGTTCCAACTAGGTGAATATAGACCACCGTCGCATAGTAGAGCGTGGGCTGCTCGAGAATGTGATTATAGTTGTCAGTGACATACCGCATTCTCGCCGGCAATTTGGGGCGCAGCTCGTCAGAATGCTTCGCATGCTGAAGATTTCCCCAATATTTCAGCACCACAGGAATCCGCGTTGCCATTAACATTGCCATGACACAACCAGACCAAGCAATCATCGCCAATAACGGATTCAACATATCCATCAACACATTCCTATCACATCATTTAGATGCGACATTATCATCTGCCACACCAAGTTAGCTCTGTAATGTGAGTGTGTGCGGCAATCAATGATCATGGCGTCGTGAAGCCCCCCGCATCACTGCGCTAACCACTGAGCCAGCACCGCGCGCAGTGCGCTCACAAAGGCAATAGGCTCATCTAACATCAAATGATGCCGCGCGCCGGGAATGCCTATGGTCGGTATGTCGGTCCCACCACACTCTCGAAGATAATCCGCCGAATCATCATCAAACAACACACTGTCCTGCCCGTACACAATGGCTTTACGCCCCGGTGTGTCGGCAATGACGTGACCGAGTCGTAGCATGCCCTCTTGCTGACCGAATTCGCCTTGAAACACGCCCGCATCAAACTTCCAGCTCCAGCCACCCTCAACCTGTTTGAGTGAGTGATAGGCCATGTAGTCAAACAGAGCAGGCACCGTCACGGGTTGCGGGGGTGACAGCACGAAGCGTCCCCGGGCCGTCTCATAGTCCGGGTAGATACGATTGGGGCGCGGCGCTCCCTCGCGGAGTGGCTTCTCGGCCTTGAAAAAAGCTTTAACGCGCTCGGGGCGAAGCAGCATTAAATCGCAGATGATGACTCCACCAAACAGTGCATGCTGGTCCTGCATCGCCGTTATGGCCACATGACCGCCATAAGAATGCGCAATCACGATGGGCTTTATCGCGTGCTCAAACAAACCCGTCGCGCGGGCCACATCTTCAACCTCAGCGGCACGCACTGCGTCGGTGTAGTGATCACGTGGATCCGAATCGCCCATACCAGAAAAATCAAACGCCACGACGTGATATTGCTCGGCTAAAAAAGGCGCGATAAAAGCAAAGCAGCGCGAATGGGCTAAAAATCCATGCATCAATAACAGCCCTGGATTTTCTGGATTACCCCAACGAAAATAATGAATATTGCGGCCACCTGATGCCACCCAGCCCTCTTCGCGGGGTACTTGCAAGGCGTCTTTTAACCACGCAGGCGCGTCGACCGTGTCAGCGGGTAGCTCGCGCGCAAGATCAGGTATAGCTGTAACAGCTGTGTTCACTGGAGTCCTTATCGGCCGATGAGGCGAATCAAAAAAGTATTGGGTACCAAGACGTCGATGCAGACACTCCGCACAGGCGGAGTTTACAAGAGGAGGACGTGCGGAGCCACACAGGATCTGATGGCGCTGGTCCCACAACTGCGCGGGTTATCCAGCGGCATGACTCAGCTAACAGCTTCGGCGCCTCACTCACCTAGGCTAAACAAGGGCGCCCGCGCAACCGCGGTTGCGGCACGATAGGTTAGGCTTGGTGTGTTAAAGGGACTCAGCCTGAATGGTAATAGCGCGGCATACGGCCCGTATTAAAAAGTCATTTCGGGTATCTCACCCTCAACGACAAGCGCTCCCTCGGTGAGGGCCATGATCTCTTCAACCGTGACACCCGGCGCCCGCTCTCGCAAAATAAACTGCCCGTTATCAATATCTAATAGCGCAAGATCTGTTAGCACACGTTTAATGCAGCCCTTGCCGGTAAGCGGCAACGTGCATTCTGATAACAGTTTTGATTGTCCTGATTTAGACGCGTGCGTCATGGTCACGATGATCCGCTCAGCACCGGCAACCAGATCCATCGCACCACCCATGCCTTTGACCAGCTTGCCAGGGATCATGTACGACGCAATATTACCCATGCAGTCCACCTCAAAAGCGCCCAACACAGTGAGATCAACATGGCCGCCTCGAATCATTGCAAAGGACTCAGCGGAGCAAAATAACGACGCGCCTGTCACCATGGTCACCGTCTGCTTGCCTGCATTTATCAGATCCGGGTCGACTTCTTCTTCTAACGGAAACTGCCCCATGCCCAGCAGCCCATTCTCAGACTGCAGCATGACCTCCATCCCATCTGGAATGTAATTAGCCGCTAATGTGGGAATGCCAATACCGAGATTGACGTAATAACCGTCTCTAAATTCTTGCGCCACACGTTGCGCTAGCTGTTCACGCGTTAATGCCATCGTTAAACCCCCCTCATGCGTCGCGCACTGTGCGCTGTTCGATGCGCTTCTCAAACGTGCCTTGTATCAGTCGGTTGACATAAATGCCGGGCAAATGGATTTCATCCGGATCGAGCTGCCCCACCTCCACGATCTCTTCAACCTCCACCACGGCGATCTTGCCGGCGGTGATGGCCAATGGATTAAAGTTGCGCGCGGTTTTTCGAAACATTAAATTACCGTAACGATCAGCTTTCCACGCCTTAGCGATGGCAAAATCACCGCGTAGGGCTTCTTCGAGAATATAGTGACGGCCATTGAACGACCTGACCTCTTTGCCCTCGCCAACCGGAGTGCCGTATCCGGTGGCCGTGTAAAAAGCGGGAATACCCGCACCGCCCGCCCGCATTTTTTCAGCCAAAGTACCTTGCGGGGTGAGTTCAACTTCTAGCTCGCCACTCAGTAATTGCTGCTCAAATAACGCGTTTTCTCCCACGTAAGAGGCAATCATTTTTTTGATCTGCTTGTCTTCCAGCAGCAAGCCCAAACCGGCACCGTCAACGCCGGCGTTATTGCTGGCGATAGTGAGCCCCTTGGTGCCGCGGCGCTTGATTTCTTTGATGAGGTTCTCGGGAATACCACAAAGACCAAAACCGCCAGCGATGATGGTCATATTGTCATCGAGGCCAGCCAAAGCCTCTTCATAGCTACTGACCGTCTTATCTAACCCAGACATGTTGCACTCCCATCAATGTTGCACCGACATCATTATCAATCGCGCAAGAGTCCGCGATAGTAACGGAGTTGTCTATTTTTATCATGCCAACCGTTTTGGTGCTAATAGGTTAGTGTCTTGCCGGTCGCTATCCCTTCACTAACTGCCTACCGCTGCGGTGGACTCATCAGCGCTACCATCACGCATGCGTCATGGCGAGGCGGGAAACATTGACCCCTGCTGCGGAGAGTGCGCTATTGCCAATCGGTGTGCCATCGGTAGCGAACAAAAAAAGACGCACCGGAGTGCGCCTTTTGCTAGAGGTGCATTATCGCTGTCATCCCTCACTTCACAATAAAAACATCGTGAGTCAGTTCACGCGTGAACGCATTAAATACAATCTTGTCTAGATTCTGAGTGCCATCATTGATCCTGAACAACACGTGCATCGTGAACGTTGTACCGTCACGAGTATAGGCACCCGTGCCAGCACCTGAAGCAAAAGAGCCATCTTGTAATGCGCCTCTGCCCTCTCCTATTACCGTACCGGACAGGCCATTTGCATCAGCTGTCAGCGTGTAGGTCAAATAAACCCGTCCGTACTGGCCCATTTCGCCTTCGGCACTGATCGAGCCACCGTCTTGAGTCAAATTGACTGAGGTCACAGTCATCTCTACGCTGTCTTGTCGCTGCTCAAAAGAGAGCATGTTGCCGTAACCATCAGCGAACGCCGAGACGCCGAACCCTAAAGCGAGGATGGCTAAAAAAAAGTGTTTCATTGTGATCTCCTTTCGTGATTTCAGCATTGTAAAACTGGGGCACGCTCTGCTGCCTGGCTAAGCCCAAAACGGCAACCCGCTCATTCTCGAATATGATCTTAGCTCACCGGCTCAGCAAACCTCTACTGCCATCCGGCTCGGTCAAATACCATGATCGCGGTCGATTGATGAACACCCAACTCTGCTGCGTTGAGTCCATCTTCTTTAAATTCCCCCAGTGCCGCCACTTTAGAAGAGGCGCCCACATTGGGTACCGCCGGATACTCGTTGTTACCATCGGCAAATAACGATTGCGCTCGCTCGCTCGTCAAGTACTCAAGAAATCGAACAGCGTTATCCTTATTCGGCGCAGTGCTGACAACACCAGCGCCACTGATATTCACGTGAGTCCCGTTACCCTGTTGACCGGGGAAAACAATGCCAACCGCTGACGCGACCGCCAAATCGGCTGGGCCATCAGACGCGGCTAAGCGGGCGAGGTAGTAGGTATTCACCACCGCGATCTGACATTCACCGCTAGCGACAGCACGTATTTGGCCTGTGTCATTACTCTGAGGGGTTCTCGCAAAATTGCTGACGACGCCCGCTGCCCATGACTCTGCCGCTGCTTCACCCAGATGAGCCACTATGCTGGCCATCAGCGAGATGTTGTAGATATTGCTCGAGGATCGAATGCACACCTTGCCTGCATGGACTGGATCGGCAAGATCAGTGTAGTCAGCGAGCGGAGTCGGCAACCCCGCCTCACGGTTATAAACGATCACCCGTGCCCGCTTGGATAACCCAATCCAAAGGCCCTCAGGGTGTCGCATGTTCTCAGGCAGTCGCTCAGTGAGCACCGCAGAGTCTACTGCCTGAAAGATCCCCGCCTGTTCAGCCCGCCACAACCGCCCCGCATCGACAGTGATCAACAGATCGGCTGGGCTGGACTCGCCCTCGCTTTGAATGCGTGCAATCAGCTCATCGGCTCCCGCCTCAATCCGATTGACCTTAATCCCGGTGTCTCGGGTAAAGTCATCGTAGAGGGCGATATCCGTGTCGTAGTGCCGGGAGGAGTACAGATTCACCTCGCCAGCAATGTTTTGCGGTGCCCTATTGTCGCAGGCAGTGAGGAACAAGAGCGCCATCCAGCCAGCGGCGACCATCGAAAATGTACGCATAGATTTAACCTTCATCACGCGAAGCCAGTATTACGCTACGCAGTCTTGGATAGTGAAAAATGGGGTGTCAGCACAAATAGTAATGAGAATCATTATATTTATCAACCTGCCGATGCGGGACTGGCGAAAACCTTACCCATTTTGGGCGTCACGCGAACGCGCATGCCCGCCGATAGCGTCCGGCCCTCCACTCGCAAGTAATCCAGAAAGGTCACTGTGTCGCCCTCTCTCGACCTGAGATAGAGACGATCGAGTCTCCCCACAGCCCTAATTTCATCGATAAAAAGCCCCTGTGGATCAGGCTCGATCAACAAATGATCTGCATCCACAACCAGCTTGAGAGCGGCGCTCGATATCGTCGGGTCGATCAAAGCGGAACGACCCCAATCTCCCACCGGGGTTGTGATGACATCGCCATGTAAGGTGGCGTCAAAAACCTGTGGCTCACCAAACAGTTCGGCGCCATAGGTCGATCTTGGTGCGTCGAATAACCCCTGAGAAGCACCCGCTTCAACAATACCGCCGTTATCCAGCACCACCACGTGGTCAGCCACCGTCAATACCTCGTCAGGATCATGGGTCACCAATAAACCAATCGAGTCTGTTTGCCGGATAATCTGCCGAGCATCCTCGCGCAGCGCTCGGCGAAAAGGCACATCTAAATTGGCATAGGGCTCATCGAATAGCAGCACGCGCGGCTCGGGCGCCAAGGCGCGCGCCAACGCCACACGCTGACGCTGCCCACCCGATAAACTCTCTGGATACCGATGACCAAAGTCAGGCAAACCGACCCGGCGAAGCCAGTCCAAAGCGATCTCATGGGCGCCTTGTTTTGGCAGACCAAATGCAATGTTGTCGGCAACCGTCATGTGAGGAAACAGCGCACCCTCCTGAAACACCATGCCCACGGACCGTTGCTCTGGCGGCAACCTCACTGAAGCACTGGCCAACGGGTCGCCATCAAGGGTGATTTGCCCTGACTGTAGCGTCAATAAACCCGCCACCAATCGGAGTAAAGTGGTCTTACCACAACCCGACGGCCCGATTAAGCAGGTGATCTTGCCACTATCGCACTGAAGCGAAATATCATTGAGCACCGCGTTTTCGTTAAATCGGTGCGATACTTTGTCAATTACGAGCATCTGGATACACTACCACTTGAAAGACAGCACGCGACAGTCTATGCGCAATCCATTACTCCGATCTAGCGCTCTTTGGGCATTACCCGCTTGGTTAATGGCAAGCCTAGTGGCGGTGCCCATTCTGGTCACACTGCTGTCGATCACCAGTTCTCCGAGCCCCGTGTGGAGCCATCTCAAGGCGACGGTGCTCAGCGACTATGCCGCGAATTCTATTTTTTTAATGGGGCTCACTGCCACGTTCTCGCTCATCTTAGGAGTCTCCACGGGCTGGCTGATTGGCGCTTGCTCATTTAGAGGGCACCGCACGTTATCGTGGCTACTGATGCTCCCGCTGTCGGCACCCGCCTATATCGTCGCTTATGTGTACACCGATCTGCTTGAAGTGTCCGGTCCCGTGCAGAGTGCGCTGCGGTCATGGCTATCACTGGGGATCGGCGAGCTGCAACTGCCGTCAATCCGCACGTTGCCCGGTGCGGCGCTATTACTGTCTCTGGTGCTCTACCCTTATATCTACCTGCTCGCCCGCAATAGCTTTGCGGGGCGCTCGGGCACACAATTTGACGCCGCGAGGGTGCTAGGGCACGGCCCCTACAGTGCGTTTTTTCGTATCGCACTACCCGCCGCTCGTCCCGCCATCATCGGCGGGCTCGCACTGGTATTAATGGAAACGCTAGCGGATTTTGGGGTGGTCAGTTATTTCTCGGTTCCCACCTTCTCAACCGGCATTTACCGAACGTGGATTGGGCTCGGCGATAGCGGTGCGGCGCTCAAGCTCGCGTCGCTCATGCTGTTGTTTGTGATTGCACTCATTGGTCTGGAGGAGAGTAGCCGCCGCAGCGCAGTCGATCGCAGTGATGTCTCACGCGCCACGCCCATCTCACTCACTGGCGGGCGCGCCCTCCTCGCACTGACAATCTGTAGCGTCCCCGTCTTGTTGGGATTCATAGTGCCCGTCTGCACACTGGCGATTTATGCGATTGAGCATTGGGACCTCTCATCTAACAGGCATTTTGGCGCCCTGGTGTTCAACAGCACCTCATTAGCCATTGCAACCGGCATCATGGCCACGATGATTGCGTGGGGATTAGCGTATTTAAAACGCCTGAACCCCAGCCCGCTCAATTACGGCCTGATCCGCCTATCCACTTTGGGTTACGCATTGCCCGGTATCTTGCTGGCACTCGCCATACTAGACGCATCAGGCACATTGGCTCAGTGGTGGCCTGCCGGTGGAGGCTTGCTGCTGTCTAGCGGCGTTGCACTGCTGCTCTATGCCTATGTCTGTCGCTTTCTAACGGTGGCTTATCAGTCAGTGGACGCTGGCTTCTCCAGCATTTCCCCTGACATCGATGCCGCCGCCAGAACACTGGGGGCGGCGCCCAGTCAGGTACTGTGGCGCATTCATTTACCCCTGCTGCGACCTAGCATCCTCGCCGCCACCCTTCTCGTGTTCGTTGATGTCATGCGCGAGCTCCCCGCGACACTGATATTGCGGCCCTTCAACTTCGACACACTCGCAACACGCGTTTATCGATTGGCAAGCGATGAGCGCTTGGCCGATGCTGCGCTACCCGCCATCGTGATTGTCTTAGTCGGGGTGATCCCCGTGCTGTTGTTGCAGCGATCCAGCGCAACTCGACAGACGAGCAGTGCCAATGCCTCGCCATGACCCGCTTTTACGAAAGAGGATGGCGTGCCCGTAGCCTTACGCCTTACTCGCTCAATGATCACAACGCTTAGCCACCCTGATGACGCCGTGACTAACGACGGGGGGGCAACCACACCATCTGCCAACAACAGCGACATTCATCAATGGGTCAAGCGACTCGCTGGCTCGACGCTGGCTGCCTGGCATTCGTTGCGGTTTTTTATTCGCCTACGGTTTTTTATTCGCCCGCGGTTTTTTTGACAGGCAGTAAAGCATCGTACTCAGGCTTCTCGCCCTGGGCCTGCGCCACATAAGAGGTGCGAATGGCCTCGCCATCGAGCATGGCTGCATTCCAAGTCGCGATATAATCGAGACCGTCTGCTGTGGTGTGATCGCGGGCATAATTGACCATGCGCTTTGCACCCGACACGGCGAGGGGCGCGTGCAACGCTATCTGTCTGGCAATGTTCATGACCGCCTCGAGCATCTCTTCTGCCGTGTCATACACCTCGTTCACAAGACCAATATCGCGCGCTTTCTCAGCACTGACGCGCTCGGCGGTATAAGACATTTGACGCGCCCATCCCTCAGGAATCAGCTTCACCAAGCGCGGGTAAGTGCCTACATCTGCCGTCATACCAATGGCTGTCTCGTGAACCGAGAAAAACGCATCTTTCGTGGCATAACGACAATCACACGCGGTGATCAGATCCATGGCGCCACCGACTGCCGCTCCTTGAATAGCCACCAATACCGGCATGCGTGCTGCCTCTAAGCAACTAAACGCATCTTGGAGTGCCATACAGTGATGGCGAAATGCTTCTGCGCGAACAAAGCGGCTATCACTGTCATTGTCAGAGCCATCTAACCCTCCGTCCATGAAGACTGCAATATCCATTCCCGAGGAAAAATGTCGACCTTCCGCTGAGAGCACAATGACCCGCGCTGTCCCATCTCTTGATAGTGCATTCACCGCGTCGGGAAGCTCCGTCCAGAAAGAGGGAATCATAGAGTTCGCTTTCTCTGGGCGATTAAAGCGAATATGCGCGATACCCTCGGCGACGGTGAGATCAAAACATTCGTAACTCATGACTTTCTTCCTCATTCTGATTGGCGTCATTACCCAGCGCAGCACCAGCACACCGGCCAGCATTCCTACTGCCGTGATACGCTGGCTCACGGACCGCAGTAGCAACGTCACCGGTATTGGGTCAAGCCAGTATCTGCTTCGCGCCTAAAGGTTCGCTCGACTGCGTATTAAACGATCAAACTCTTAAAGTCGCAACATTGCCCGGTCAATGCTTGGCGGTGGCATTGGCGCTGGGAACCATGTTGACACCTACACCGCGAATCGTTCTGAGCGCCTACACCGACTACTCGTTAACTCGATCAATTGGGCTATCACGCTATTGCTTCGCAATCACCGCAATAGCACTATTGTAGATCTACTCAAGCGCACTACCCGGTGGGCATGAGGGGGCATTGACCGATCTGGGTTTTGAGATTGTTGGCAAATTGGACGAGGCAGTGCAACGAAATGCTGCTCGAGCCTTGTGAGAGTATAGGCGCGTGAAGAAGACTCAACGCTGCGACAAAGCGCTAGCAAAATGGCTGTTGCTGTTGACCTGCTCAAGCTTCGTGGGTGTGCCCACGGTCAGCGCCAGTGAGGACCCTGCTGTGGACCTCGGCGGCTTCTTCTTCGGTGATCTCTACCACGTTCCCAGCCACCACACTATTGAGGGTGACGGTGCGTCGGGGGCGGTCCTGCGCCGGCTGCTGCTCACCGCGGATGGCAGATTTAGCGATGAATGGTCTGGCAGAGCTCGGCTTGAGGCCTATCATGAGGGTGCGTTTGAGAATTACAAAATGACGCATCGGATACTCGACTTGGGCGTAACGAGACAATTGGGTGATCACCAGCTGTCGGGCGGACTCATTCCAACTATCACTTACGATGTAATGGAAGCGTTTTGGGGTAAGCGCTACTTGGTGCGCACCGCGCCAGACATCCAAGGCATTGCGGCACGTGATGTGGGCTTAAAATTGATGGGACCGTTGCCCGTTACGGCGGGTTTGAGCTACCGGGTGATGTACGGCTCTAAAGCAACTTGGGAGGCGGACAAGAACCCTTTTGACAAGACCATGGGCGGTATCACCTGGCACGGATCAACAGGTTTTTTAATAGATGCCTATGTGGATTGGGAATCGCGACCGGGGCCTTACGATCGATCCACCGTGCAATTCCTAGTGGGTAGAAAAACTGAGCAATACACTCTCGGTTTGGAATATACCAATCAGGATAGAGAAGAGGATCCAGATCTCGAGCTCGCTTCGCTGATGGGCGTTATGAAATTAGGCGGGCCATGGAGTGTGATGGCACAGTTGCACCGCCTGTTTAAACCCAGCGTGAAAGGCAATGACATTGCCTACATCCCTTTTGACCCCACTGCGAAAGCGACCAATGTAGTGGCAGGCGTAGAATATCGTTTCAATCGACATTTTACGGTGAGTCCTAACATTGTTTGGACCCGCTACAGCGTCAATGCGTCAGGCGTAAAACCTGACGATGATGTGCATCTGCGGCTGACCTTTTATGTGAACTTCGAGTGAGTACGGCACCATGTGCCGAGCTTGGAGCACCGTCTCAACCCCGCGTTTTAAAGGCCTGTAAGTGGTCAGCTCTTCTTCGATCACTCCTGGGGCTCAGCAGATGACGACGGCCTACACCATGCTCACTTAGCTGGCTATATTGCCTATAGCGATCTTCTACCGCCCTAAAGAGGTAACATCACGAACAGAAAGGTGAGTACGCGGTAAGGGACTTCTATAGTAAAACTTGCCTATCCTGACCGAAGCGGCGCAGGCTAAATGGGATCGCCACCTAAAACCGCCGGCGTTTCACAAAAAGTCTGCAGGATGTGCCGCTGATGCTCTTCAATCCGATGTGAGAGCACCTCGGCGATGGCCGGAATTTTTGAATTGGCTGCAAAGAACTTCAACATACCTTGGTTTTGCTCTGTTACCGGCATAATCTCTGGCGGCACTTCGGTAATACACATACTCATCGTCGCCCAGT
>ERZ887849.715-NODE-715-length-34472-cov-13.048000_pt1 | contig 34472 bp, 31 predicted proteins | sample MGYA00521267_ERZ887849 | MGnify/ENA primary metagenome ERZ887849 (study PRJEB32303, sample SAMEA104408601) | aquatic metagenome | biome: Brackish water; feature: Pelagic; material: water | place: Baltic Sea | collected 2014-06-06T16:11:00 | depth 2,863 m ... | reverse complement strand
CCCCGATTGGCGTGATGGCTGACCATATGCACAAATCGGGCGAATGGATGGTCTCTGCCCGCCAAATGCGCATGGAAATGAAAAGTAACAAAATAGGACGCAATAAAGTTAGCGATAGTCAGATTCTACAAATCGCCAACATGCATGAGGGCCCAGCCACATTGAAAGTGGTGCCGCAAAATATGACCATGGATATGACGATGCTCGGCGTAATGTTCGCTCCAAGCGATGATATCACTTTGATGATGATGACGAATTACACGCAGAAAAAAATGACCGCCAATACTTTCGCCATGATGGGAAATGCCAAATTGGGCAGCTTTACAACGCATTCGGAAGGGCTGGGTGATACAACCATTGCAGCTTTATTCAACATTAGCGCCCTGCCAAAGGGTGAACACGGCAAGTGGCATGGCAGCTTTGGGGTAAGCCTGCCCACGGGTTCGCTGAAAGAAGTCGATACTATTTTGACACCCATGAACACAAATCAAGTGGCCCGCCTGCCCTACGCTATGCAATTGGGATCAGGTACCTATGACTTAAAACCCTCGCTCACTTACACCGCTGATACGGGTGATTATGTTTACGGCGGCCAACTCAATGCCACCTTGAGGCTGGACGACAATCGTCAAGGTTACGCTTTGGGAAATGAAGTAGACGCCAAGACATGGATGATGAAATCATTTAGTGACCAGTTTAGTGGCTCGCTTCGGCTCGAATATCGGCGCAGCGGAACTATTGATGGCCAAGACCCGCAGATTGACAAGCCTATCCAATCCGCCCAGACGCAAATGTATGGCGGCAGTCTGGTAAACTTCGCAATTGGTTTTAACTTCATTGGGCATCATGGATGGTTCTCTGGCCACCGCCTAGCCTTCGAAATCCAAAAGCCGGTTTATGAAGACCTCAATGGCCCTCAGATGTCGCGAGACACGAGCTTCAATTTTGGATACCAGAAGGCCTGGTAATAAGGCCCGTTAGTAAGGCTTTGCAATAAAGCGCAAAAGGATAAAGGCGTCGCAGGCGGCGTGCTTGTGCATGGCGTTTTTCCAGACAGCGACACTTATTGACATTTATAATGCCAATTTATAGGCTGACGGCAAAAGGAGAGTCGCAATGACTTTTTGGACGCAACTCAGCCGCCGCAAGAAGGGTTATTTAATAGCCGCCCTCGTGCTCGTCAGTCTCGTGGGCATGGGCTTTGCCAACCGCACGACGCTCATCATAAAAACCGTCGGCTTTCTCCAGAAGATGAACAATCCGGTGGCACCATACCGCGCCATTAACTGGCAGACCGGCGTTTGGGAAAAAGGCGAAAAACGCCCCCCCAATATTATTGTCATCCTGACCGATGATATGGGCTTTAACGATGTGAGCCTGTATGGCGGTGGCTTGATTGAGACACCACATATTGACCGGTTGGGGGCCGAAGGTGTGCGCTTCGCCAATGGCTATGCCGGCAGTGCGGTTTGTTCTCCATCGCGGGCCATGTTGCTAACTGGCCGTTATGCGACCCGTTTCGGCTTTGAATTTACCCCTACCCCCGATGCGTTCGCTCCAATTCTGCAACAATTAAGCAAAGACGACCCAGCGCCGCGCAACTTCAAATTTCATGAGGTGCATGCTGATGACCCTCATGCCAATCACAATATGCCCTACGAAGCCAAAGGTATGCCGAGCAGCGAAATTACCTTAGCCGAGGAGTTAAAGCGCGCCGGATATCACAATCTACATATCGGCAAGTGGCATTTGGGACGTAGTTCGGGCATGCACCCGCTGGATCAGGGGTTTGATGAAAGTCTGCTGATGGCAAGCGGTTTGTATCTGCCGATTGACGATCCGGAGGTGGTCAATGCGCGCAATGAATTTGCTATTCTCGACAGCGTGCAATGGGAGGTGTTGGACTATTCAGCAAGCTTCAATCGAAGCGATAATTTTCGTCCGAAAGGCTATTTGACCGACTATTATACCGATGAAGCGGTAAAGGCCATCGGCGCCAATAAGGACCGGCCGTTTTTTCTCTATCTGGCGCATTGGGGCATTCACACACCATTACAAGCTACAAAAGACGATTTTGAAGCAGTCGGCAATAACTTCCCCAATCACCGCACCCGCGTCTATGCCGCCATGATTCGTGCCGTTGATCGTTCGGTCGGCAAGCTCATGCAGGCACTGAAAGACAATGGGCTGGATGATAATACGCTTGTCATTTTCACCAGCGATAATGGTGGCGCTAATTATATTGGCATGCCCGACATCAATAAGCCCTATCGCGGCTGGAAACTGAGTTTCTTCGAAGGCGGCACGCATATCCCCTATGTCATGCGCTGGCCGCAAGCATTAAACGGCGGCCGAACCTATCCGCATGCAGTGTCGCATCTCGACATTATGCCAACGGCGCTCGGCGCGGCCGGATTGACGCCGCAAGCCAAAGTGATGGATGGAGTGAACTTACTGCCATATCTCACCGGTCGTAAAACTGGCCGCCCGCATAAAACATTGATTTGGCGCGAGGGCCATTACCAAGCAATTATGTCAGGCGGTTGGAAATTGCAGCGCAGCATGGATCCACAAAAAATTCGCCTGTTCAATATGACCGAGGACCCGTTTGAGCAAAACGAGGTCAGTGCGCAAAACCCTAAAAAAGTCGGCGCGTTAATGGCCATGCTGGACGCGCATAACAAACAGCAAGCGGAGCCAATGTGGACGTCGCGCGTGTCTATACCCATCTGGATTGACAAAACGCCGGCCGACAATTTGAGCCTCGACGATGATTATATTTACTGGCCTAACTAGCCCTGAGAGGTCCATATGAATGAAAATCCCAATCTGGTTTTAGTTGATGGTCGCCGTCAAAGAAGCGCGCGGTCGCGCGAGGCACTCATTAAAGCCGCACTGGAACTCATCGACCAAGGCCTATTGGTGCCGACGGCCAAGCAAATTGCCGATAAGGCCGGAGTCGGTCTGCGTTCTTTTTTCCGCCATTTCGACGATATGGAAGCCTTGTTTGCGGCGGTCGATTTCTACGCGCGTGACAATTTTATGTCCTTATTCCCGCGTGGCGAAGGCTATGGCGACATGACCCAACGTATCGAGACTTTTCTAGATAATCAGGCGACAGCCTATGAGCATTTGAACAATATTTTTCTATCGACACAGGCACAATTATGGCGTTCGCCGACATTGCGCCAAAGCTATACGCGCGACCAGAATAAATTACGCGAGCTCACTTTAAGCTGGTTTCCGGAAGTTGAGCCGCACCCGCCAGCGGTCTTAGAAGGGTTGGATGCGCTCACTTCTTTCGACATGTGGCACCGCTTACGTCACCAACAAAAACTGGGCGTGCGCGAAAGCAAAAATATCTTGGCCGCACTTATAGCTGGGTTTTTCGACAGCCATGGCATTAAGGCAAGCTTGGCTTGAGCCTCTTTAATGAACCGGTTCGAACACCGTAATGCAAAACATATTGACCTGAAAAGTGAGCCATCTGACGATGAAAATACGCAAGACCCCCGACCACTGTTTCAACCATTTGCCTGATTATGATTTCGCGCCGCATTTTGTGACGCTTGATGACCAAGATGGTGGAAATTTGGATATGCATTATATCGAACATGGGCCGAGCGATGGTCAGCCGGTGGTCATGATTCACGGCAATCCGACTTGGTCTTTCATGTGGCGCAAAGTCGTTCGCGCCTTGGGAGATGCCGGCTATCGAGCCATTGCGATTGATTTAATTGGCATGGGGCGATCGGATAAACCGACCCGCATGCGCGATTATACGATTGCGCGGCACGAGGCATGGGTGCGCGAAGCATTATTTGACAAACTCAAGCTAAACGATGCGCATTTAGTGCTGCATGATTGGGGTGGGATAATCGGACTGCGTGTGGCGGCCACACGTCAAGATCGGATTGCCAGCATCACTTTTTCCAATACCGGGTTTCCAGTGCGCGATCCGCAGCAAAAGATAGATAATATGGCAATGCCGGGGTCGGGGTTTTTGCGCAAATTTCAGCTCTATGTGCGCCTAAACCTGTTCTGGCGACACTGGAAAATGCTTGCTGCGATTTGCACATCAAAATTATCGAAACAAGTGGTTGCCGGTTACGCTGCGCCATATCCGAATTTTCGTTATTTGACCGGCAATCGGCAATTCACACAAATGTTGCCGACACGTTTTGACAATCCCATGCTGGTCGATAATTTTTATGCGCGGCAAAAACTGGCATCTTTCGAAAAACCATTTCTGTGCCTTTATTCAGATAAGGACATTGTTGCCCCAAACGGCCATCAAAGCGTGCGCCAATTCATTCCTGCGGCCGCGCAACGGGAGCCGGTTATTCTATCCGGCGGCAGCCATTTTCTTGTCGAGGACATGCACGAGGAATACGCCACCGCGCTATTGGCTTTCTTGCACGAAATTGGCTAGGCAGATTAGACCCAGACCTCGCGATTGTTTTTACGTTCCACGCGCCGTATTGAGCGGGTTGTGAGAATGGCCGCGAGACCGGTTTCCGCCAATAGCGTATCGACAGCTTTTTGACTTTCTGAATCGAGCCCATCATAGGCGTCTTGAATGCGCTGAAGCATGAAAATACGATAAGGCATGACCATAACTTCCAGCTTGTGACCGCGCCATTCAAAGCTGCACATACCCAAACCACGCCCCAGACCTTGCCCGCCAACGACCTCGTTTTCAGCTGGCTTATGCGTCGAAAGCCACTCATTGCTCATGGCAACCATCGCTTGGATCTCAGGCAAATAGTCAGAGGCAACACGGCGCAGCAATATCTTCAGCGTGTCGGGGATAGCATCGGTCGCCAGCAAGGTTTCAGGATAGTTGAGAAACTCGACCATATCGGCGCTCGGGTTCCGCATGCGCTCAGTCCAGCGGAATAACATTTGCGCTTTCTCTTGCATCATTCTGAGGGGATGCGGATCGCGACCCAAATGGGCGTAAAGTGAGGCAAACAAACCATAATCACCAATCGTCGGAGTCCCGCCTAAAAGATAAGGGTGAGCGGCAAAATGAGCGTCAAGTTCACCCATCATCTCCTCATAGGCCGCCTCAATATGCGGCGCGGTTTCTGGTGTGACACCGAACATCACCGCCGCTTTGCGCATGCGTCCAGACGCATGCAAGGCCATATCGCGGCGTTCAGCGGGCGGTACCTGCGGCAAGGCGAACAAACCAAATTGCTGCAAGATAAAATCGAGATTATCGGCATCAAAGTTCCACCTATAGTGCATGGCCGGACGCAGCATGCCCTCACCACCAAACATTTCCATGATCAGTGAGCTAATGAGGTGCTTGGGCGTTTGTGGATAGGCTGGCAGCCGAGCCATTCCACGGCTTTCAAACCAATCGATAATATCGGTGCCATCTTGCACAATCTCGCCATCTGGCGTTTGCATGACAGGAATAATCCAACGCCCAATGGCAGGGCGGATGTGCGCCTCATAATGCGGGTCGGCAGGCGAGATGTCGTCAAAGTCAATATGCTGCTTAATGAGATAAGCACGCGCCTTGCCCGAGTATAAAGACACGCTCCACGTGAAAAGTTTGTAATTGTCAGCCATAATGTCTCCTAAGCCAGATGGGCGATTTGCACTAAGGTCGCCAACAGGACACCAGATTATTTATTGACACTATAAATGTCAATTTATAGTGTGAAAGCAATGTGACGCCTTAACGCGAGACCTTACCAAATGAAGCGCATTCTGATTATTTCCCTTGGTTCTTTATTCAGCCTTTGCGTTTTCCTATTTTGGCTGGCATTTTTTTCGTCACGGCCACCCCTAACCATTGATGCCACCGTGCTCGCCGGAGACGGTAGCACGATCAATTACTGCCGCCTCCCCCCCTTGGATGGCAGTGCCAAACAAGCCAATGAAATTGCCAAAGGCAATACGCCGGGGTGTGGCTATACGCACTTCCCGTCACCGATATTGCAAGCGTGCACTGAACCCCTGCCGCCCGAGGCCGACGATATTCGCGGTCTGTGGATAGGCGTGAGCGGCAAAGTCGGTCACCTTGAGCGGGTTGAGCAATGCGGTCACCGAACGGTCATTACCGCGGGCGGCATCATTCACGATTACGGCCCCAATAAAACGGCAGGCCTCAACACAAATGATACAGAGGGCGGCGTTACTTTTTCTATTGGCAACAAAGACTATTGCCCGCGCACCTCGGCCTCGATGATTTGGCAAGACAAGGTGCTCAATTTTCATCTGTTTGGCTGGGGCCCAGTGGTGGTGCGCCGCTATCGCGAGGGCGAACAGCTGGTTTGGGAATATGCTGACGGAAGCACGACCCGCATGAACCGCATATGCCAGTTACCAGATGAACACAAAAAACCGCGTCCACATGGTTCACAAATCCGCCTTTTCTAGACAATTGGTACAATATCAGGTGAACAGCCATACATCGCCCAAGGTTGCAAAACGATGCAGGCGCTATAGGTAAATTTGCCAGTATTACCTTCGCGCGAAACTGCCAAAGAACTTGACCCTGCATCGTCTGTATGACAGTTAGAGGACATATGTCAGTTAACGGTAGGATTTGCCCATGGCCATTCATTTGCACAAAAACGACCTGCCAGAAAATGTTAAGTTTTCCGGCTCCGTAGCCATTGATACGGAAACGCTAGGCCTCAAGCCATCGCGCGACCGCTTGTGTTTGGTTCAAATTTCGGCCGGTGACGGCGAAGTGCATATTGTGCAATTTGAACCTGAAAACTATGACGCACCGAACTTGAAAGCCATGTTGTCAGATCGCTCGCTGGTCAAAATTTTCCATTTTGCCCGTTTTGATTTGGCCGTGATTGCGCAATATTTGGAAGTCCATGCGGCGCCGCTATGGTGCACAAAAATTGCCTCTAAATTAGTCCGCACCTATACCGACCGCCATGGTCTGAAAGATTTATGCCGCGAGTTGCTCAATGTTGATTTGTCAAAAGCCCAACAAAGCTCTGACTGGGGCGCACATGATTTGTCTGACGCCCAACTCAACTATGCAGCCTCTGATGTTTTGCATCTGCACGCATTAAAAGACCGCCTTGAAGCCATGCTCGACCGTGAAGGCCGCCGGCCCATGGCTGAAGCCTGTTTCGATTTCGTGCTCGTGCGTTCAGCCATGGATTTGGCCGGTTGGGAAGATATTGATATTTTCTCACATTAGAGGCAGTTTTATGCATGGCCTCTGATCCAACTCACCACTCACGCCGTGTGCGGCGATTGCGGCAAGCAATGTTCGTGACCGCGCTTGCCCTTTTGGTGCTCGTCTTGCTCTGGTCAAGTTTCGGCAGCGGCACATGGTTTGACGCCCGCGTGACCAGTGGTCCTGCGCAGGCGGAGATGATTGACGCTGTCATGCGCGGCAAAAATCAACAGGGGCAGCCATATATTTTACGCGCTCAGGTCTTGCGGAAACGGCCTGAAACAAAATCAACATACGATATGCAAGCCCCTGACATAGAGATCGGCACACGGCGCGCCAAAGACCTCATTCAAGCGCAGGCGGAGAGCGGCGTTTACGACCAGCAAATGCAAACCATTACCCTCAGCGGAACGGTTGAATTGCGTCAGACCGGCAACAGAACCATTCGCGCCCCGCACGTCGACTTTAACATGCAGAACGGCGATTTCATGGTTCAAGGGCCACTGCAAATGGAAAGCCCAGCACGGCGCATTACCGCCGATTTACTCAACAGCACCGCCGAAAATAAAACCCATGAGTTTACCAATGGGGTCATCACCTTATTTGCCAAGGAGCAGAAATAATGCGTGCCTTGGTTTTTGTCTTACTTGGATTATTCTTTGCTGGTTCTGCCACGGCCCAATCGCCGACCCGTTTTGCCACAAGTCCGGACGCGCCGATTGAGGTTTCAGGACAAACCATCATTGTGCAAGAGTTGAAAAACCGTGCCCTTTTGAACGGCGATACCAAACTGCTTCAGGGTGATTTGAGTATGACGGCGACCAAAATGACTATTATTTTTGACCCCGAGAACGGCGATCAAGCGCAAGATGTCTTTGCCAACCATCGCGTGAGCGTGGTTGACGTCAAAGGCCAGACCAGCCAAGCCGATAAAGCGCATTATAATATTCGCGCTGAAACGCTGGAACTAACCGGCAATGTCCGCATTGAAAATCGTAATCCAGATACGCAACTCGGCACGGCGCAGAGCCAGCGCATGATAATTAATATGCGCGATGGCACCAGTCAAATGTATAGCGATGCCACGTCGGGACGCGCACGTATTGAGTTGAAGCCCTAAACTTTGCCCGCCAAGCGCTTTGCAGTCGAACCGCTTTAGGCTAGTCTGACAACGGTAAATGTATCGGAAAATAAATGACCGCCAGTAAAGCACCAAAGAAAACGCCTGCGAGCAAAACCGATGGCGCCCATGACGCGCTCAATAAAGGCGGTTTGGGAGCTTATCAATTGACTAAAAGTTTTGGCAATCGCGTGGTTGTCAAAAACGTTTCTTTGCAATTTGATCGGCGTGAAGCGATTGGCCTTTTGGGGCCTAATGGCGCCGGTAAGACTACCACATTTTACATGATTACCGGTCTCATCCGCCCAGATAGTGGTCAGGTGATGATTGACGGCCATGATGTCTCATTGTTACCGATGTATCGTCGGGCCCGCATGGGGATTGGTTATTTACCGCAAGAAGCATCGATTTTCCGTACGCTAAGCGTTGAGAAGAACATTCTATCTATTTTAGAAGCAACCGAGCCCGACCGCGATGTGCGAATGATGCGATTGGAAGAATTGCTTGATGATTTTTCCATTGGCCATGTGCGCCATGCGCCGGGCCAAGCCCTGTCTGGCGGCGAAAGACGGCGCGCTGAAATCGCCCGCGCACTGGCCAGCAATCCGAGCTTTATTCTACTTGATGAACCCTTTGCCGGCATTGACCCGATTGCCATTAATGATATCCGCGACTTGGTCGCCAAGCTTAAACAACGCGGCCTCGGCGTGTTGATTACCGATCATAATGTGCGTGAAACCCTAGGTATTATTGACCGCGCAGTGATTATTCATGACGGGCAAGTGCTGATGGAAGGCACAGCCGAAGAAATTGTCGCTCATCCAGAGGTGCGCGCCAGTTATCTCGGCACCGACTTCTCACTGTAAACGCTGCCGGCGACGCTAGACTCTCATTCAAATTTGAGGCAGAATTTTTGTGTGCATAGTCACCGACAGGCGTGAGCCTGATGTCTCCGCCTGCTGTGGCGCTAACCGCAAGCAGATGGTGGGCTGCAATCCAACGCAGCAGGCCAAAGAAAAGGAGAGAACATGAATATTCATATTACCGGAAGACATATGGAAACTGGCGAAGCCCTACGCACCCATGTGGAAGAGCGTTTTAGTGACGCCATCAGCAAATATTTTGACCGACCGGCGGATGTAAATGTCACTTTCTCCAAACAAGGAAATTATTTTGAGTCAGCGTGTTCCATGCATTTAGACAGCGGCTTTTACCTGCACGCATCCGGCAGCGACGCCGATGTGTATTTGAGCTTTGACCAGTCAATTACCAAAATTGAAAAACAATTGCGCCGCTATAAACGACGCCTCAAAAGTCATGATGGTCAACGTCGCCTCAATGATGTCGTGCCTAGTGCGCCGGAAAAAATACTAGCGCCAGAGGCCGATATAGAGGAATTACCGGAAGATTATGCGCCGGTGATTGTGGCAGAAAACAGCAAGCGTGTGCCGCATTTGTCGGTTAGCGAGGCGGTAATGCAGCTTGAACTGGGCGATGATAGTTTTGTGCTTTTCCGTACCCTATCGCAAAACCGGCTCAATCTGGTGTATACGCGCAGCGATAAAAATATTGGTTGGCTCGAACTCGAGCCAGATGAAGGCACCGGCAAATCCGCTAGTGCCTAAAAAAACGGTGGCAGAATTCCTGCCACCGTTTTATTTCCTGATCTGTCGGTAAACGCTTTAAACGTTCAAGCCATCAAAATCGCTGGCGTCATGGCGCTCAGCCAGTTGTGATTTTTCTTCCCCCCATGGGCGGTTGACAATACGCCCGCGCTTAACCGCTGGGCGTTGCGCAATTTGGTCGGTCCAGCGAATGAGGTGAGTATATTCGTGAACCTGTAAAAACTCGCCAGCCTCATAGAGCAGGCCTTTAGCCATCGCTCCATACCATGGCCAAATAGCGATATCCGCAATCGTATAGTCATCACCAGCCATATATTCATTCTCGGCCAAATGCTGATTCAACACATCTAGCTGCCGCTTCACTTCCATGGCAAACCGGTCGATGCAATATTCCATTGGCTCTGGCGCATAAGCATAGAAATGACCAAACCCACCGCCAAGATAAGGCGCGCTGCCCATTTGCCAGAACAGCCACGACAAACATTCGCTGCGCGGCGTGCCACCAGCCGGCAAGAAAGCATCAAATTTTTCCGCCAAATGCATCAACATGGCGCCCGACTCAAACAACCGTTGCGGTTGCTCGCCACTGCGGTCCATCAGCGCTGGAATTTTCGAGTTCGGATTAATGTCGACAAAACCGCTTCCGAATTGTTCGCCTTCCCCAATATTAATCAGCCAAGCGTCATATTCAGCCCCTTTGTGGCCCAGTGCGAGCAATTCCTCAAGCATGACGGTCACCTTCACACCATTGGGCGTGCCCAATGAATAAAGCTGGAATGGATGTTTCCCAACCGGCAATTGCTTGTCTTCAATAGCCCCGGCTATTGGCCGGTTGATATTGGCAAAACGTCCGCCATTGCCTTTGTTCCAGGTCCATATTTTAGCTGGCTTATATGCTTTTTCGCTCATGATATTCTCCGTTTACAGACCAAGACCTTAAGTCGCCAAGACCCTATATGGCAAGCCAATATCATCAATTGTTGGTTTGACCGACGGCCCAGCTTGCTCCTATCATGCGGCCATGACAATCGACACGCGTAGCAAAATCAATGATGGGTTGCAGGTTTTCTGCCAGCGCCATTTTAACAGCCCAGCCCAAGACATTAGTCGCCTGACGGCTGGCGCAAATATGGAAATTTGGGCCTTTGAATGTGCCGGACAACCGCTTATTTTGCGCCGCCACCCTGGTGGTGTGCCGCCGACGGAAAACAGTAGTGGCCTGTCGTTGAACCATGAGGCCAGTGTGGTGACACTGGCTTATGAAAATGGCGTCAGCGCACCACAAGTGATTGGTCGACTGACCGCTGACGACGACCTCGGCGTTGGTTTTGTAATGGCGCGCATTGAGGGTGAAGCATTGCCCTATAAGCTGTTTAAAGACCCCAATTATGCCAGTGCACTGGCGAAGTTTACCGAACAATGCGCTGAACAATTGGCGAAAATTCATGCCATCGCGCCCGCGCGCGTCACCGTCGATTTACCGGCCTTAACGATCGAACAAAATCTATCTAATTTGAAAGCCGCATTGGATATGTTTGGCGTGCAAATTCCAATCTACTCTTACGCGTTAAATTGGCTTGAAAAAAATATACCCGACGAAGTGCCGGCTTGTTTGCTGCATGGCGATTTCCGCATGGGCAATTTACTAATCGACAACAATGGCATGTCGGCCGTGCTCGATTGGGAATTGGCGCATATTGGCGATCCGGCTGAGGATTTGGCTTGGTTGTGTATGCCGTCATGGCGGTTTGGCAATTATGACCGAGCCGTTGGCGGGGTCGGTCAGATTGATGACCTATTGGCCGCCTATCAACGCGTTAGCGGACAAACCATTGACCGCCAACGGTTTAATTTCTGGCTGGTCTACGCGACTTTGCGCTGGGGCATGATGACACTCAAAATGACCGATATTTGGCGCAACGGCCTCGACCGCTCGATGGAGCGCGCATTGATTGGCACACGTGCATCAGAAGTTGAGCTTGATTTGCTGTTGATGCTGGAGGACGACGCTGGCCTCAGTGGGCCATTGAACGCGCCTTTTGATCTACCGCAAACCACTGTTCAATCGGCCGAGCCACAGATCAGTGAATTATTGACCGCCATGAGCGGCTGGATAAAAGAAGATTTAATGGCTCGCGAAACTGGTAGCCATTTATTTAACGCCCGCGTTGGCGCCAATACTTTGTCGATTATTCAGCGGATGACTGATTATGGCCCGCATTTTGAGGCAGCGGCAAAACAACGTTTGGCCACGCTGGGTGTCAGCCATGCCGAACTATGTGCAGCGCTGTATAGCGGACAGATGAGCCTGTCGACAGCTGGCCTATGGACGCATTTGCGCCTCTCGGCATTGGAGCGTCTAACCATGCATCAGCCGCGTTACGCCGGGCTCAGCGTGGCTCGGGAAAAATGGCACGTTAGCCAACAGTAACCGCCGTCTCATCATGGCAATAAAGCCAATCTAGACGCTGGCGTACCAGATTGGGCGCCCATTTTCCACCCAGCCACATCGGCCCATAATTGGCCAATTGCGAGACCACCGTTGACCGGTGAAACGTCTTTGCATTGCGCCGTGAGGCATTCTGCGCGGCTTGTGTGCGCGGCAAACGATGGCGTTGATAATCACCCAAAGCGTCAGCAATATTTAGCGCGGCACGAGGCGTATCAGACGCATAAGACGCCAAACAACGAGCCAGCGCCCAACCATCTTCAACCGCCATGGCTGCGCCCTGCGCCATAAATGGCAACATCGGATGCGCCGCATCCCCAAGTAAACCGACGCGCCCATCAACCCATGTGCTGAGTGTTTGGCGGTCGTATAACCCCCAGCAATGCAAAGCCTCGGCTTTGTCAATAAGGCCGGTAATCATTGGATGCCAATCGGCAAAATCAGCCGCCGCCTGTTGGCGCGCGCCTGTCGTGTGCCAATCTTCTTGCAGAAAATCTTGGCGCTCAACGACACCAATAAAATTCACCAAACCATCGCCCAAATGATAGGTGACCGCATGGCGGCCCGGCCCCATCCAAACGCAGGCACTGGTCGGCGGCGGGCACTCAAGCGCCGCTAAGGGCACGACAGCACGCCACGCCATATTGCCAGTGAAACGTGGCTGCTCGGGACCCAAAATTTGCTGCCGCACAGACGAACGCAAGCCATCGGCACCTATTAAGATGTCGCCATGGAATTGGCGGCCATCAGCCATATGTGCCACCACACCATCGGCGGTTTGCTGGTAATGGCTAAAGGCAGCATTCAACAGCAAAGCATTGTTAGCCCGCACCTGCAAAGCCGTGCTTAGAACAGCGACATAATCAGCCCGATGAATATGATAATAGGCAGCGCCCCAATGGTTCAGGGTTTTAGCATCTAGGGCGATAGAAAACACCTGCCGTCCGCTTTGACCCATGCGGGTTTGCAGGGCCTGCGGTCGAAACGCGTGTGCAGCAATCTCTTGTTCAAGCCCGAGAGCGGCCAGTATTTTGCTGGCATTGGGCGGAATTTGAATGCCGGCTCCCATGTTCTCAAGAGCTGGCGCCTGTTCCAAAACCTGCACCTCAAACCCATGATGCAAACAGGCAAGCGCTGTCGTCAGCCCGCCTATGCCAGCACCGACAATCAGAATTTTTTTCGGCTTAACAGTCACCCTACTCGACCCGCTGATAATTTTTCAATCTGAAGAGTGCTCAAATTGGCACAGGCCGCCGCAACACACAATGCGCCGTCATATTTATTATAATTTGGGGAAATGGTGGAGCCAGGCGGAATCGAACCGCCGACCTCTTGCATGCCATGCAAGCGCTCTCCCAACTGAGCTATGGCCCCTTCGCTTCACGAATATCGAGTAGCGAGCGGAAGCTAATCTAACGCGCCACGCTAATCAACAAAAATTTGTCGCAAAATGCTATTTCATTGCGGCCAATAAATTATGGCCTGCCGAACTAGATATCGTCGTCGTCCTCATCGAGGAAGGCTGCGTCATCATCATCGTCGTCATCGACGTCGTCATCATCAAGCAAGCTATCATCGTCTGGCGCATCGTCGAAGGCTGGCAGATCCTCGTCATCGTCATCATCGACTTCATCATCGACCATGGCGTCGAGGCTCAACGCATCTTCGTCGTCATCCAACTCATCTTCATTGTCTTCGACTTCTGGTTCAACCTTTGGCTCAATTTTGCGCGTCGCAACCGCGGCGATAACCGCAGTTGGGTCGAAACTGTGACCGCACTTTGGGCAAACAGCCGGATTCTTATTAAGGTCGTAAAATCTGGCCTCACAGGCCTCACAACTACGTTTTGTACCAAGTTTTGGGTCAACCATATTACATTCCCTTAAAGAGCCTAATATCCTAACACTCGTCTGATTGCCATGAAGCGGGGCAAGTGTCAAAAACAAATATTGGTTTTTGTAAAATATCCGCACACGGCCCACTTGACGCGCTCGGCTAAATTGGTGAAAACCATGGCATGACGTCTCAAACAGAACCCCCTTCCGGGTCTTTGGAACCGGCTAGAAAACCTGCAATTGCACATATTTGTAAGTCCCCGCTTGCCGGCAGCGTCACCATGGCTGGCGATAAGTCGATCTCACATCGCGCCCTTATTCTTTCTGCCATGGCAACCGGTAGCAGTCGTATCACAGGCCTTTTGGAAGGCACGGATGTGTTAGCGACAGCCCGAGTGATGCAGCAAATGGGGGCTCAAATGCAGCGGCTTGGCGATGGTACATGGCAAGTGACCGGAGTCGGACAGGCTGGACTGCGCAGCCCCGAAGAGGCACTCGATTTTGGTAATTCGGGCACAGGCGCACGTTTGGTGATGGGGGTTGTGGCCGGCGCCGGTATCAGCGCCGAATTTATTGGCGATGCCTCATTATCAGCCCGCCCGATGGCGCGCGTGACCAATCCTTTGGCTTTGATGGGCGCGCAGATTACCGCAAATGAAAAAACCACTTTACCGCTTCGACTAGCCGGCCCGCCAACGCCGATGCCGATTGACTATGTTTCGCCGGTTGCCTCGGCGCAGGTCAAATCAGCCATTTTACTGGCTGGTTTAAACGCCCCCGGTCAGACCATTGTGCGGGAAACACCCATTACCCGCGACCATAGCGAAAACATGTTGCGCTTGTTTGGCGCGAAGGTTGAGAGCCAAAGGCATGGAGCCCAGCACATCGTTACGCTAACCGGTGAAGCCCACTTAAAGGCCACAAACATTGACGTGCCGGGCGACCCCTCATCGGCTGCTTTCCCAATGGTAGCGGCATTATGTGTTCCGGACTCGGATGTGATTTTGAAGAATATCATGCTCAACCCCCAACGCGACGGCCTCATTCGGGTATTGCGTGAAATGGGCGGGCATATTGAGATTTGCGATGAACGCCAGCAGGCCGGAGAACGCGTTGCTGATTTGCGTATCCGCTATAGCCGACTTAAGGCGGTTGACGTGGCAGCGGATATTGCCCCCTCCATGATTGATGAATACCCGGCACTAGCCATGGCTGCAGCCTGCGCTGAGGGCACGACATTAATGGCCGGCCTGCACGAATTGCGGGTCAAGGAAAGCGACCGTTTATCCGCCATCGCCGATGGCTTACGAGCTAATGGTGTCACCGTCGAAGAGGGTGAGGATAGTCTGTCGGTCACCGGTTGCGGGCAGGCACAAGTTGCTGGTGGTGGCACGGTTGAAAGCCGTCACGATCACCGCATTGCCATGTCGTTTCTGGTACTCGGCCTGACCAGCGCCGCGCCGATAAGCGTCGACGACACCTCGATGATTGAAACCAGCTTCCCAACATTTTTCAGCTTAATGGAAGAATTAGGGGTTCATTTTGAGCGCTAGCATTGTGATTATTGCGGTCGATGGGCCTGCCGCATCTGGCAAGGGCACTCTGGCGCGTCGTTTGGCAGCGCATTTTGACTACGCCTATCTTGACACCGGAGCGCTATATCGCGCTGTTGGTGTGGGTGTCTTGAACACAGGCGGAGATCCGGCAGATGATGCGGCAGCTTTATCGGCGGCTCAACATCTCGATATGAAAAGCCTTAATGATCCTCAAACGCAGGCCGCCCTGCGCACGGCTGAAGCCGGCATTGCCGCTTCTTTGGTTGCCGCCAAACCGCTTGTGCGCGCCTGTATTTTGCAGACACAACGCGATTTCGCCCACAATCCGCCAGAGGGCAAAGCTGGCTCGATACTAGATGGTCGCGATATTGGCACCATTGTATGCCCCGAAGCCGCACATAAATTATTTGTCACGGCAAGCCCCGAAGTCCGCGCTGAGCGCCGTTTTCTGGAATTGCGACAAGACGATGAGAAGATACAGTTAGCAACGGTTCTGCAGGATATACTAGACCGTGACGCGCGCGACAGCCAACGCGCCATTGCACCGATGAAACAAGCAGCAGATGCGCACTTGCTAGATACCTCAGATTTGTCTATAGAAGAGGCGCTTACAGCGGCTCTGGCCTTTATCGCGAGATAAGCCCCGAAATCTAAACCGCCAATAGCACAATTCAACCCTGCCCTTTCGCCCGAGTGGCGCTGTTTCGCGTGTTTGAGGGAATCCTCGCATCACGCCAGATATGATGGGAAGTCCGCTGGTTTAAGCAGTTGGCATTTTTAGGAGACACACTTGTGTCTAAAACAACAAATATGTCGGATATGAATCCAACAACAGAAGATTTTGCAGCCCTTTTAGAAGAGAGCTTTTCCGATAACTCGCCGATTGAAGGCAGTGTTATCAAAGGTCGCGTCACCGCTATCGAGAATGATTTGGTGATTGTCGACGTCGGCTTAAAAACCGAAGGTCGCGTGCCTCTGCGCGAGTTCTCAATGGCTGGCACTGCCGCCGAATTGAAAGCCGGCGATGAAGTTGAAGTTTTCCTCGAGCGTATCGAAAATGCCAATGGCGACGCGGTATTGTCGCGTGATAAAGCCCGCCGTGAAGAAAGCTGGATCAATCTTGAAAAATCATTTGAGGCTGAAGAGCGCGTCGAAGGCGTTATCTTTGGTCGCGTCAAAGGCGGCTTCACCGTCGACTTGAACGGCGCAACAGCGTTTTTGCCTGGCAGCCAAGTGGACATTCGTCCAGTGCGTGACGTTACGCCTCTGATGAACACGCCGCAGCCATTCCAAATTCTGAAAATGGACCGGCGCCGTGGCAATATTGTTGTTTCACGTCGTGCCATTATGGAAGAAAGCCGCGCCGAAGCCCGCAGTGAGATCGTCCAAAATCTGGTCGAAGGACAAACTGTTGAAGGCGTTGTCAAGAACATCACCGATTATGGTGCATTTGTTGATTTGGGCGGCGTCGACGGCCTATTGCACGTTACCGATATTGCGTGGCGTCGCGTTAACCACCCATCAGAAGTTCTGACTGTTGGTGAAACAGTGAAAGTTCAAGTTGTGAAAATCAACTCTGAAACTCAGCGTATCAGCCTCGGCATGAAGCAACTGGAAAGCGATCCATGGGATGATGTGACCGCACGCTTCCCGCTAGAAAGCAAAGTCAAAGGCCAAGTTACCAACATCACTGACTATGGTGCATTTGTTGAACTGGGCTCAGGCATTGAAGGTCTTGTCCACGTTTCAGAAATGAGCTGGGTGAAGAAAAACGTCCATCCGGGCAAGATTGTTTCAACATCGCAAGAAGTTGAGGTGATGATCCTCGAAGTCGACGCTGAAAAACGCCGCATCTCGCTAGGTCTGAAACAATGCATGGAAAACCCATGGGAAGATTTCTCATCCAAATATCCGTCTGGCACGAAAGTTTCAGGCGAAATTAAAAACATCACCGAATTCGGTTTGTTTGTTGGCTTGGAAGATGAAATCGACGGCATGGTGCATATTTCTGATCTCGACTGGAACGCATCAGGTGACGAGGCTTTGGCCAAATTCACCAAAGGCCAGACCGTTGAAGCGGTTGTGCTGGATGTTGACCAGGAAAAAGAACGCGTCAGCTTGGGCATTAAACAGCTTGATGGCGACCCATTTGAGAGCCTTGGAAACCTACGACGTGGCGATTCAGTGACCTGCGAAGTGACAGCCGTCAATGATGGTGGTCTTGAAGTCTCGGTTGGTGATGGCGACGTTTCTGCTTTCATCCGTCGTTCTGACCTGTCACGTGATCGTGAAGACCAGCGTCCAGAGCGCTTTAGCGTTGGCGATAAACTCGACGCCATGGTGACCAATCTCGACAAGCGCGACCGTCGTGTCGGCCTGTCGATTAAGGCACTGGAAATTGCTGAAGAGAAAGAAGCCGTCGCACAATATGGCTCATCCGACAGTGGCGCCTCATTGGGTGACATTCTGGGTGCAGCCTTGAATCGTGAAGACGACTAAACTTTTCCGACAATAATGTGAAAATGGCCCGACTTTGCTCGGGCCATTTTTTTATTCTTCTGCTTGACGCCGATAGGTTGGTTTGGCAACTTGTATGAGCATTTTTAGAAAAGGTTTGTCATGATAAAGTCCGAACTTGTTGCCCGCGTTGCGGAACTTTACCCTCATCTCTATCAGCGCGATGTAGAAGCAATTGTAAATCGTCTGCTTGATGAAATCGGTGACGCTATGGGACGTGGTGATCGGGTTGAATTACGTGGCTTTGGCGCTTTTTCTGTAAAAAGACGTGACGCCCGCATTGGACGCAACCCAAGAACAGGCGAATCTGTTGCTGTGGCGCGTAAAAACGCCCCTTTCTTCAAAACTGGAAAAGAGCTGCGCGATCGGTTGAACGCCGATACCAGAAAATAGTCCATGTGGGCGTTTCTCGCGAAACTCACCTCGCGCATCATTTTCATCGCCCTTGTTGCTTTGCTTATTCCTCTGGCCGTGCAAAACCGCCAGCTAATTACTCTGTATTATGACCCACTGGCATGGATGGATGGGGCCGAAAGCGCAAGCATCACCCTGCCGTTATTCCTCATTCTGCTGATGATTGCCGTTTTGGGGTTTATCATTGGCTGGATTGTCAGTGCGACGGTTTATTTTAAGCGCCAAAGCGAGAAAAAATATGAAGTTTGGCGCAATGCCCGAGGTGAGCGGGCGGCCAGTGAAAACCAGCCGCCAGTTATGACGCATTTGCCTGATGCGCCAGCCATGCTAGAAGAACCTAAGAGCCATAACTGACGATTCACAAGTCGGTGGAAACGGCGAAGGAAACGCGTCATGACACAAAGCATTCACACCCCAAGTCCGGTATTTTGCGCCCTTGATACGCCAGATTTGGCACGTGCCGAACAATTGGCGGCGCAGCTTTCAGGCCATGTTGGAGGCTTGAAAATCGGCATGGAGTTTTTCTATGCCCATGGCAGCGCTGGTTACCAAGCAATTGCAGCCCATGCGGTGCCAATTTTCCTTGATCTAAAATTACACGATATTCCTAATACGGTCGCCTCGGCAGTCCGCGCGCTGGCGCCTTTACGGCCAACGCTGTTAAATGTTCACGCTGGTGGCGGCGCGGCGATGATGAAAGCCGCCAGTGACGCTGCCAAAGAGGCAGGAAGTGCCGCCCCTTGCATGTTGGCCGTAACGGTTCTGACCAGCCTTTCAGAGGTAGATTTGCACGATATGGGCATCACCGGTACGCCCGAAGACCAAGTCAAACGTTTGGCGGCGCTGGCCCATGCCAATGGCATGCAGGGTGTGGTCTGCTCAGCCCATGAGATTGCAATTTTACGGGCCGAAATGGGCCCTGACTTTAAGCTCATTGTTCCCGGCATTCGTCCGGCTGGCAGCGATACGCACGACCAAAAACGTGTCATGACACCGCCACAAGCCTTGCAAGCCGGGGCTGATATTTTGGTCATTGGTCGCGCCATTACAGGCAGCGATAACCCTGGGCAAGCGGCGCAAGAAATTGCTGTCAGCCTAGCGAAGAATTAGATTGGCAGTTGACCATGACCACTAAAATCAAAATTTGTGGCCTCACCCGCCCGCAAGATATTGAGACCATTAATCATCTTGGCGTCGATTTGGCCGGTTTTGTTTTCTATAAACCTTCGCCTAGACATTTGACAGAAGACCAAGCCGCTGGTCTTGCCAGTAAATGCGCCCGCCATATTGAGCGCGTCGTGCTTTTGGTGGATCCCGACAATGATATGCTCGACACCGCGCTGGCTTGTGTCAGCCCGCACCATATTCAATTGCATGGCCATGAAACGCCAGAGCGTGTCGCCGAGATTCGTTCACGCAGCCATTGCCAGATTATCAAAGCCCTGCCGGTCAGCAGCGCAGATGATATTGCCAAAGCGCAAGACTATAAGGGCCTCGCCGATTGGTTTTTATTCGATGCCAAACCGCCAGAAGACGGATTACCCGGCGGCAATGGAGAAACTTTTGACTGGGCGCTGCTAAACGCTTATGACGGAGCACAGCCTTATTTGTTAGCCGGCGGATTGCGGGCCGATAATGTGGCTGAGGCCTTACGCATCACCCATGCGCCCATGGTCGATATTTCATCTGGTGTTGAAACAGCGCCCGGCGAAAAAGATACAGAGTCAATGAGCCAATTTGTGACGGCGGTTCGCGCCGGATGAGGTAATTGTGGACGGAACAAATTCATATCGCGAAGGGCCTGATGAAAATGGCCGGTTTGGACTTTATGGTGGACGCTTTGTCGCTGAAACCCTAATGCCGCTTATCCTAGATTTGGAAAAAGCATATGGGACGGCGCAACAAGACCCAGCTTTTGATGCCGAATTAGTTGATTTGCAAACCCACTATGTTGGTCGGCCAAGCCCGCTGTATTTCGCCGAACGCCTAACCGAACACTATGGCGGTGCCAAAGTTTACCTGAAACGCGATGAGCTGAACCATACCGGCTCGCATAAAATTAATAATTGCCTAGGACAAATCCTGCTCGCCAAACGCATGGGGAAAACCCGGATCATCGCCGAAACTGGCGCCGGCCAACATGGTGTTGCCGTAGCAACAGTGGCGGCGCGCTTTGGCCTGCCATGCACGGTCTTTATGGGGGCGACGGATATCGAGCGGCAAAAGCCAAATGTTTTCCGTATGAAATTATTGGGCGCCGATGTGCGTCCTGTCACCTCTGGCGCTGGCACGTTAAAAGACGCGATGAATGAAGCCCTGCGCGACTGGGTCGCCAATGTCGATAATACTTTTTACATTATCGGTACCGTCGCCGGCCCCCACCCCTATCCAGCTATGGTGCGGGATTTCCAATCGATTATTGGCAAGGAAACCAAAGTGCAAATGCAAGAGCGCGAAGGCCGTTTGCCGGACACGCTGGTCGCCTGTATTGGCGGCGGCTCCAATGCCATGGGGCTGTTCCACCCTTTCCTTGACGACAAAGACGTTGATATTATTGGCGTTGAAGCTGGCGGTCTTGGCCTTGAAACACCCGATCATGCGGCCTCGCTAGCCGGCGGCAAGCCGGGGGTTTTACATGGTAATCGGACTTATTTACTGCAAGACGATGACGGCCAGATTATTGAAGGCCACTCTATCTCAGCCGGTCTCGACTACCCCGGCATTGGCCCCGAGCACGCCTTTTTACGCGACAGTGGGCGCGTTACCTATGTTTCAGCAACTGACAAAGAAGCATTGGAGGCGTTCCAATTAATTACCCGCCTCGAAGGCATTATTCCGGCCCTTGAACCATCGCACGCTCTGGCCTATGTCGGAAAAATTGCCCCGAAATTGCCAAAAGACCATCTTTTAGTGATGAATATGTGTGGCCGTGGCGATAAAGATGTTTTCGCCGTCGCCGAGCATCTCAACATTGATTTATAAGCGGAATTTCTAATGACGAATGGTGTAACACGTTTAGACACGCGCTTTGCGCAGCTGGCAGCGGAAAATAGAAAAGCTTTCGTTGCCTTCCTGACGGCTGGTGATCCGGATGTCGCGACTTCGGCGGCAATTATTGCAGGCTTACCGAAAGCTGGCGCCGACGTTATTGAGATCGGCATGCCCTTTACCGACCCGATGGCTGATGGGCCAGCCATTCAGGCTTCCTCTTTGCGCGCTCTGAAAGCTGGGCAAACGCTTGTCGGCACACTTAAGATGGTGCGCCAGTTCCGTGAGAATGACGATAGCACGCCGATTGTGCTGATGGGCTATTACAACCCGATCTATTATTACGGGCCGGAAAAATTCGTCGCCGAAGCCAAAGAAGCTGGGGTTGATGGCCTGATTGTTGTTGATTTGCCGCCGGAAGAAGATGAAGAACTGTGCCTGCCTGCCTTGCGCGGCGGTCTAAACTTTATTCGCTTGGCAACACCAACAACTGATGATGCCCGCCTTCCTGATGTTTTGAAAAACACCTCCGGCTTTGTCTACTACGTATCAATTGCTGGCATCACTGGTTCTGCAGCACCACAAAAAACCGCAGTTGCTGCAAATGTGGCGCGGATTAAGAGCCACACAGATTTACCAGTGGTCGTCGGTTTCGGCATTCGTACCCCCGAACAAGCCCATGATATTGCCTCAATTGCTGATGGCGCTGTCGTCGGATCAGTATTGGTTGAAGCGGTTGCCCAGAACCTCGACGCCCAAGGTAAAGCGTTGCCTGAGCTAGTTGACCATGTGCTTTTACTTGCATCGCAGCTGGCAGCGGGTGTAAATAAGACATAACAACCATAAACGCGGCCATATTGTGCCGAACGGGAGATGGTGTCGTGAACTGGATTAAAAATTTCGTCCGCCCCCGCTTTCCAAGCGTCTTCAACGACCGCGACGAGACGCCAGATAACCTATGGGATAATTGCAAGAAATGCGGCGAGATGATTTTTCACCGCGATTTAATTGCCATGCAACAAGTCTGCCCAGGGTGCGATCATCATATGCGAATTGGTGCAGCCGAACGCTTTAAAGCACTTTTTGACGGCGGAAAATTCGAGCGCATTGACGTGCCTGACGTGCCCCATGACCCTTTGAAATTCAAAGACCAAAAGAAATATGCCGACCGGCTGAAAGATGCACGCACCAAAACCGGTGAAAAAGACGCCGTTCAGGTCGGGCTCGGAAAAATTGGTGGGCGCAACAGTGTCATTGCGGTGCAGGAATTTCAGTTCATGGGTGGCTCGCTGGGCATGGCCGCCGGCGAAGCAGTGGTGACTGCCGGACAAACCGCCTTGGCTCATGATGCTCCGCTGATTATGGTGGCTGCAGCTGGTGGCGCGCGTATGCAAGAAGGTATTTTATCGCTTATGCAAATGCCGCGTACGACGGTGATTGTTCAACAATTACGCGAACGTGGCCTACCCTATATTGTGGTGCTGACCGACCCAACGACTGGTGGCGTCACTGCCTCTTATGGTATGTTGGGAGATATTCACATAGCCGAGCCAAATGCGCTGATTGGCTTTGCTGGGCCAAGGGTCATTCAAGACACAATCAAAGAACAGCTGCCTGAGGGCTTTCAAAGGGCTGAGTATCTTCTCGAACATGGGATGATAGATATGGTGGTGCATCGCCATAAACTACATGAGAAACTAGCGCAATTGCTCGACCTGCTGATGGGTGGCAAAACCCACGAAACCCTGCCTGCCGAATAATTAATGTCACATGCGTCTCCTTCAAGCGAGGCCTTGCTCGCACGGCTTTTAGATTTACACCCAAAGCTGATTGATTTGTCGCTTGGCCGCATGACCCGTTTACTGGCGGCCTTGGGTAATCCGCAAGGTAAAGCGCCGCCAATCATCCATATCGCCGGCACCAATGGCAAAGGCTCTACATTGGCCTTCACGCGGGCGATTTTGCAAGCCGCCGGGCATCGTCTGCACTGCTATACGTCACCGCATTTGGTTGATTTTCATGAACGCATCACCCTAGCTGGGCAGCCTATCAGCGAGCCACAGTTGGCAGATTATTTGCGCCGCTGTGAAGTCGCCAATCAGGGGCAAGATATTACTTTTTTTGAAATCACCACGGCTGCCGCCTTTCTCGCCTTCGCCGAACATCCCGCTGATTTTCTTCTACTCGAAGTTGGACTGGGGGGACGTTTGGATGCCACCAATGTCATTGATCCGCTTCTTAGCGTCATCACCCCGATAAGCCACGACCATGAAGAATTTCTCGGCTCTGATTTGGCTGGTATCGCGGCTGAAAAAGCCGGTATTATTAAACCACATCGCACCATCATCAGTGCCCCGCAAGATGCGCCGGTTGCTGAGGTGATAGAAAAAACCGCTGATCGTTTACAAGCGCCCTTGGCACGCGCCGGCCAGGATTGGCAGGTGGGCTGCGAACATGGGCGGTTGGTTTTCCAAGATCAAAAAGGCTTGCTCGATCTGCCATTGCCAAATCTAGTCGGCACCCACCAGATAACAAATGCCGGCACGGCGATTGCCGTCGCGCGAGATTTGAACATCGCACCCGAAGCGATTGCCACTGGTCTGCAAACTGCCGAATGGCCGGCCCGTTTACAACCTCTACCCGACGGCCCGTTGACGGCACGTATTCGCCAGCGCCTAACACAGGCCGACATTTGGCTCGACGGTGGTCACAATCAGGCGGCGGCAGATATGTTGGCGACTTGGCTCGACAACCAATCGACCAATCGGCCACTGCATATGATTATTGGCCTTTTGGCCAGCAAAGCACACAATGATTTTCTTGCCGCTTTCGCTGCACGATCCGGGCTGGCCGAAAGGCTTACTGTTCATTGTGTTCCGATTAGCGGCAATGACAATGCCTTGCCGCCTCAATTACTACATCAAGCCGCACGGGCGCAGGGTTTACACTGTTCGGCGCACGCCGATTTGTCTTCCGCCCTCAACGCAATCAATGCGCCAGACGCACTTATTCTCATTGCTGGCTCGCTCTATTTAGCTGGCGAGGTATTGAAAGCTAATCGGAAAAAAGCCTAGAGGCTTTCTTCAATCCATTCTTTGATTTGACTTTTCGGTGCAGCCCCCACTTTGGTCGCTGCCGCTTGCCCATCTTGGAAAATCATCATAGTCGGGATTGAGCGCACACCATAATTTGTTGGCGCCTCGGGGTTTTCGTCAATATTGATTTTAATGATCGACAGTTTTCCATCATATTCGGCTGACAATTCTTCCAGCGCTGGTGCAATCTGCTTGCACGGGCCACACCATTCGGCCCAGAAATCGACCAAAACAGGGCCGTCTGCATTCAAAACTTGGGTTTCGAAATCATCATCATTGATATGTGCTACAGCCATTTCGGTCTCCTATTGGCGAGGGAATCATATGTTCAATCTAAGAACTGCGCTTAAGATAATCAAGCACCAGACAACATATTCGCTAAGCTAGACGCCAATCTTTCGTCATCCAACCAGTCGACGCGGCAAGCTTGCGTCCAAACCAAACCGCAACGTATTGGCTTAGCACCGCGCACGGCGCGCATAAGAGCTTGATAAACAGCCATTTGCAGCACATATGCATCGGCGATGTCGTCAACATCGGGCACTGAACCAGTTTTGAAATCGACCAAATAAATCGCCTGATCAGTCTCGACGTAGCGGTCAATTTGCCCATGAAACTGTATTTGCGTGCCATTGGTGCGAGTCAAAAAACCAGCAATCGGCGCTTCGGCCCGACTATGCGGCGCAAACAGTTCAGCGATTTGCGGATCGGCCATAACGGTCAACACATTGGCAATCAATTTTTCTTGCGTGTTCGGCGCTAGGCTCTGTCCATGAAGCGACACATAGGCTTGCGCCGCGGCTGCCCGTTGATCCTTTGGCACAGCTGGTAAATGCTCAAACAGGCTATGGCTAATATGCCCCGCTAACATAGCCTCGTTATTGCCTCCCTTATTGGACGCAGTGTTTGCCGACGGCGAGGCTATGGTTGAAGGGGCAAATATTTTCTCAGCCCTTATATTCTCGCGCGCTTCGTGCTTAGAGATTTTTTTACTAACCCAAGATGGCGCAGGGCCAGGGTCAATCGACGGCTGGTCATTTGTTTTGCGCTCAGGCATCGCTTTGTGTTCATCGCCAAGCGACCAAATGGGGCGGCCCATATCCTCGCCAAGGTTCTTATCTTTCTGCAATTCATCGGCAATCATTTGATACCACGAATCCTTTGGCGGGGTCTTAGCCCGCTTATTCAAATAGCCGCCAATGTAAAGCCGATCGCGCGCCCGCGTTAGCGCCACATAGAGCAGTCGCTTGGACTCATCCTGCTCGCTCTGCATGGCATTTTCTTCCTCGGCCTGCCCATGGGCTTCGCGCATTTTTCTATTGGCCCGCCAGAAAGGTATTTTCTGCTGTCCCATCTGCACCACACCGCGTTGGGCGCTGCCGCCTGGGCGCGAGCATGTATCCGGCAAAAACACAATCGGCGCTTCCAGCCCCTTGGCGCCATGCACGGTCATAATTCGCACCGCATCTTGGCGGTTTTCCATATCGCGTTTAATGGTCTGCTGGCCTTGGCGTAAAAAATGCAAAAACCCCTGCATGGAAGCCACATGGCGGCTTTCAAATACCAAAGCGAGGCGCAAAAATTCGCCAATCGCATCGTCAATTTCAGTACCCAAGCGCCCGCGCATCAATGCATGGCCATCTTGTGTCGTTAGTAATTGGGCAAAATAATCATAAGGTCGCAAATAGTCGACTTGCGCCAACAGCCAACTGAGCCGTTGATGCGCCGATTTCAGTTTATCATCGCCACCGGCCGCGACCGCCGCCTTCAGCGCCGCCCACAGACTGCCTGAACGGCCATAGGCCAAGTCAAACAGTGCCGTCTCATCTAGCCCTCCCAAGGGACTGCGCAGAAAACAGGCCAAAGTTAAGTCATCATTTGGATTGAGGGCAAATTCAGCCGCCGCCATTAAATCCAGAATAGCTATTTGCTCTAGCAACACCATGCGGTCGGCACCGGCGACACGAATATTGCGCCGATCTAGTGCGCGGATCATATCGTCGACAAAATCATCGCGTTTGCGTACGAGGATTAAAATATCGCCTGGCCGGATATCACAGGTCGCATCGGCCTGCCACGCTGCTATTTTATCTGCAATGCGACGCGCTAGTTTCTGTCTAGTGGTTTCCGGCAAATCAACCACCGGCATATCCGTTAACTCACTGGCCTCGTCAGTCTCGCTTATCGGCGTCGACTGCTCAGCTTCCCATAACGCAACATAGCCGGTCGCTTTATCACGCTGGGCAATATGTTCGGTCGGCGCGCCAGCGGCCGACAAACCACGCGCTGTTTCAGAAGTTGAAAACAGTTGATCAACCACTTGCAGCACCTCAGGCGCCGAGCGCCATGAATTGAGCAAACGCACATAATTGACCGCGCCACCAATCTCAGAAACTTGCGCATTAAAATGTTCATATTGGGCATTAAAGCCAGCCGGATCAGCACCTTGAAAACTAAAGATTGATTGTTTCTCATCGCCCACGGCGAAAATCGTTCGCTGTTTCGGATTGGCCGTCTCACCAGCAAAAAACTCATCGGCCAGCGTGCGAATAACCCGCCATTGGGCTGGACTCGTATCTTGCGCCTCATCCACCAAAATATGCTCTAAGCCATTGTCAATCTTGAATAAAACCCATGCAGCCGCGCGCTTTTGTGACAGCATTTGATTGGTGCAAGAAATCAAATCATCGTAATCCAATACACCACGCTGATCCTTCACGGCGGCATAGTCGCGGATGAGACTCTCGGCAAAAACATAAAGCGCTTGTGTCATTTGATAGGTGAAACTGGCGCGATATAGCGCTGTGACTTCGTCAAATCGCTCCCCCCAGCGAACCAAATCATCGGCCAAGTTAGGCTGTTTCTCGGCATAAGTTTTAGTGACCAATGATTTGCGCGGACTGCCATCGCCGGTCAAGAACACCTGCGACAACGCCGCCCATGCTTGTGGCAATTGTTGATTTTCCATAGCGTCGATGAACTTGCCGAGGTCGTGGCCACGTTGCTGATTGGTTGTTTGCTCTGAAGCTGCCAACCAATTGGCCAACTCCGAAGCGCGCGATGTATATTCTTGCATATGGGTGTTAGCGATTGATTCTGGATTACGTGCTTCTTCGTCCAAATGGTCAAGGCCGCTGCTTTGAGCCAATTTCTTCAAATTCTCCCTCTGACGCGCTGTATCAAAATGATCGCGTTGTGACAAAATGGTATGCGCCAATTTATCAAGGTCGGGCTCGCTCAATTGTCGGGTCAAAGCGTCGAGGGCGCTGCGCAGGGCGGTGTCGTCTTCGTGGCTTAGAAGTCGGCGAATAATCTGCGCCTGCAAATCTTGCGCATCCTGCTCATCAAGCAAATCAAACTGTGGCGACAGGCCAGCCTCCAATGGAAACCGTTTCAACAGGCTTTCGCAAAATGAGTGAATGGTCTGAACGCGCAGGCCGCCCGGGCTTTCAAGCGCGCGGGCAAATAGCATGCGCGCCAATGGTAAATCGTGCTCGTCGTCCGGCGTGCCAAGCCGCTCGCCAATGGCTTTATGCAATGCGGCATCGTCAAGCAGTGCCCACTCTGCCAATAGGGTAAACAATCTGTCTTGCATCTCAGCTGCTGCGCTGCGCGTATAGGTCAGGCACAGGAGCTTTTCAGGAGCCACGCCAGACAACATTAAGCGCACCAAGCGCGTCACCAAAACAAACGTCTTACCGGAGCCGGCATTGGCCGCTACCCACGCCGAATAATGTGGGTCAGAAGCTTGAAAGGCTGGTTGATTATCAATCTTGCTCATCACCGCTCCCTTCATCGAGCGTGCTGCGCCATTCAGCCAGACGCGCTAGGTGATCATAGGCACTGACAAAATTCTGATTTTTCGGGCGTATGTGCGAAACATAGGGCTGCTCTAGCTTTTGATAGCTGGCAATGAGTTTGTGCAACATGTCCAAAGCGCCTTGTACGAGCTCCGGCGTGGCCGCAATCGACAGGCGTTCACCCGGCGGATGTCGCCCGGTTAGGCGCAAATAATCTAGCGTTTTGACGGGCGCCGGTGGCAAGCCATGCTCAGCGAAACCACCAGCCTGCAAAATCACCGCTTCGAGGGTTAATTGAGGTGCCAAATATTCGGCAACCGATTTTTGCGACGGCAACGCACCGGTTTTATAGTCGATCACCGCATAACTACCATCAGTCAGCTTATCGATACGGTCGGCTTTTGCTGTAATGGTGAAATCTTGCCCGTCAATCGACAGGGGCAGGCGACCGGTTTCTTCGACCACGCTATCGGCTATATCGGCGCGCCGCAGAGTTTCATAATCGGCAAACCAGTCAGCCACGGCTTGCAACCGCGCTTGCCAAAATCGCATAACAGAAGCGCCGCCAGGAAAATCAGCTTCAGCGGCTTTGGCGTAGCTCATAATGTCGTCAGCAATCGTGTCGCCCAAATGGCGCCCATCGCGAATGAGTTGCTCGAATAAGTCATGCAATAAATTGCCGCGATGCGCCGCACCCGCCGGTGCATCCACAGCTTGCAATTCTTTGAGCCCGAGAATTTTTCGGGCATAGATTTTATAAGGGTCGGATAATAGTGTTTCAATTTGCGTTACCGACAATGAATTGGGCCGCGCCGCCACCGGCGGGCATGGCATAGGGCGCGCAGCTGGTTGCGCTGCACCGTCCGCGATTGGTGGGTTATCCAAGTGCTGCCACCAAGCCAAATATTGCTCTCCCTGCTCTCTCGGTAGGCCATTGCACAATGTTTCGAGACGTCTCAGCCAGCGTGCCGCCACGCTTGGCGAACCGTCGACTTTCATGGCCCGAGACAAGAACACTTTTGGCGCGCTAGCCCCTTGAGCAAAGTCATGCGCCGCCTGACCAATTTGCCGTTCAGGTTGACTCAGCTTGATCTGCGCCCGCATCGGCCGCGATAACCATGGGCCGGTTTCCGGCAAGGGCGGCCAGCTGGCTTCATTCAAGCCACCCAAAATCATCACATCGGGCTGCATCAGGCGGGCTTCTAAAGGGCCCCAGATGAATAGCCGTGGCGTCGCGCGCGGCAAACGCCGAACATTATGCCGGGACAACCACAAATCAAATAATTCTGGCCAATCAGATAGTTTGACCGATGGCGCCAAATGCGCGTGTTGCATAAGACTATCGAAGAATTGTGCAAGCGCACGACCATCCTCGCCATTTTCAAACAATGGCAGGTGGTCGCCCTGATCATTGGCAATCAAAACCTCAGCCGTGCGCAATAAGGCTGGTTGCAAGTCGGCAATACTGCTTTGCCGCGGTAAAGCTAGGAGATCTGCGAAAGCGGCTTCGCATGCGGTTAACAATTCATTTGGTTCCGCTTTCTTTTGCTGCCAAGCCCGCTGCATACCGGCCAGTCCGGCTGACGGGCGCGGACCGCGTAAGATTTCCGTCTCCAAATCACGTACGGCGGTCAGATGGTCGCCTCGCGCCATCCCCAATGACACCATCGGGTGTTTCATCAGCGCCAAAAATGTTACAGGCGCGAAGCCGTCCTGCAGACAGCGTAAAATCAATCGCAAGGCAGCCGCGGCAGGTGTTTGCGTCAAGGGTTGACCCGATGAATCATCGACCTCAATATCCCAACGGCGCAATTCAGAGGCGACACGGCGCGCCAAATTTCTGTCGCGCGTCACCAATGCTGCCGTTTGACCCGGGTTTTCATAAACAGCACGCATGGCCATGGCCACCGTGCCCGCCTCACTGCGCTGGTCGGGTGCTTCAATCAAATGGCAATGCGTCATCTGCAAAAACGGCTTCGGCGCCTGGGTTGATTGGTGCTGCGTCATTTGTGCCCAAAGAGCAGTTTGTGGCACAGGCACCAGAGCTTGGTTAATGAGCTGAGCCATTGGCACGATAGGGGCACTGCCTGGCCATGGCTTTATTTGTGCCCGATCGACATCTAAATAGGTCAACAGGCTGGCCATCAGATTTTGCGGGTGTGAGGCATCACCAATAATCGCCTGCCAGCAATCCTCATCGGCAGTCATATCCAGACCTGGCAAAATAACCGCGCCGCGCGGCAAGCTTGCAATCACCTGCAATAAATCAGCGGTTGAACGAATACTACCGGTCGAACCGGCCGCGATTACCGGGCCATCCGGTGGGCGCTGTCGCCACGCCTGAGTGCGGGCGGCCAGCAAATGATTACGCCGTTCGACGGGATCTAATAAATTATTATCGCGCAAAAAAGCTGGCCAGAACTCAGTGATGATTTTCAAAAAATCGACGGTGATTTCCCAATTTTGTGCCAATTCACCGGTCACTAGATTGGGCAAAGAAGCCCAGTCAATTTGTTCATTCTGTGCCTGATCAAGAAGCCCTTCCAGATCATAGGCCAAGGCCGACAAGCGCACGGCACTAAGTTCTTGATCGGTTTGTTCAGCCCATTTGCGAATAAGTTTCAAAAAATAAAAATGTCGCGCTCGCGGGTCAATAGCTGGCGGCAAATCGGGGGCCATCACGCCATCATTTTGGATGCCCTCAAAACCCTGATCATCTAGGTCGCCCAAAGTACCAATATGAGGCAGTAAAACCGCCTGCTGCCCTTGGCTTTGAGCGCGCGATAACAGCAGTTTTGACAAGTGTAGGGCGGCCCGTCGGGTCGGCAACAGAATCGTGACATCTTCCAACTGACAGGGGCCGAAAACCTCCTGCCGCTGCTTGTCATCACTGATACTGTCAGCCAGCACACTCAAAAAAGCTTGTCCGGCGGCGATGTTATATATTTTGAGGCGCGCAGAATCGTTCATCACTTATGATACCACAGCCCGGGCCGTATGCGGGGTGACAATATAGACCTTAGCCGATAATTGCTTCAGCCTCAGCGCGCCCCTCAGGCGTGCCGACATGCATCCACCGTCCATCTAACCGCCGCCCAAATAAGCGTTGGCGCGCCTCGGCGGCATCAAATATGGCGTTAAATGAAAACACCGTTTGGTCTATGGCGGCGACCGCTTGCGGTGTCACAATACGCACACCAGAAAAAATGCCCGCATTTACCTCATCGGAACGGCGGCGCAATTGACCATCTGCGGCAAGGCAATAATCGCCGTCCCCATCATAGCCGGTACTACTTGCCATATCTGCCATAAGCAAGAGAGCATCCATGCGCGCGGCGTCAAAATTTGCCATTAAAGCAGCAATATTATTGCTGTTCTCCTGCCAGAGAACATCGGCGTTGCAAACCACAAAGGGAGCTGCCCCCAAAAGCGGCAAGGCGTTTTTAACACCGCCGCCCGTGTCCAAGAGCAACTGCGTTTCATCCGAAAAAATGATCTCCGGCCCCTGTGTGCGCGCCTGCAAATGCGAGGTGATGAATGCCGCCTTATGGTGCAAGTTAATGATAATACGTTCAATGCCCGCCGCTTGCAGCCGATCAATCATCCGAGTGAGAAGGCTCTGACCGGCAATTTCAACCAATGGTTTGGGAGGGGCGTCGGCATGGGCGCGCATGCGGGTGCCGCGTCCAGCCGCCAAAATCATCGCCGTGGTTATCGGCTCACTCATGTGTCACCGAAGGGCATCTGCAAGCTCATCGGTGCTTCGGCTTCGAGCCATGCGGCAATATCATCCAAGGCAGGATGCGCGAGATTGTGCTGAATATAGCCGATAATGCGCGGTAGATGATCGAGATAGTTTGGTTTTGCGTCTCGTTGCGCGAGGCGAACAAATATACCAGCGATTTTCAAACTACGCTGCGCACCGGCTATCGCATAAGCGCGCGAAAAAGCCTGTTTATCCGCCGCGTCAGTAAAACGCGCATCAGTATAATTTTGATAGCTGAGCGCCACTTGCTGGGGCGACACATCGATACGCGCGTCTTGCAACAATGAAAGCAGGTCATAGGCCGCATGACCGGCCAGCGCGTCTTGCACGTCAATCAGCCCCAAACGATAACGCCCCTGAGCCTGCGGTTGCCAAAGCATATTCACCGAATGGAAATCACGCAAAACGCTTACCTTCGGAGCCTCCAAGAGGCTATCACCCAAATTTTGCCATAGGTTCATCCATGCCTGACGCGCGCTTGGGGTCACGCTGATACCGCGCCAAGGTAAATACCAATCAAGGAACAGGCTCGTTTCAATGGCTTGCACACGACCATTATAGACGGCGAGAAAATCTGCGGCAGGCTGGGCATGTAAATGCAGGAGAGTCTCAATCGCTTCAGCATAGACAATCGGCTTGCGCGCAGCATCGCCCACTTTGTCGAGTGCCGCTAAGGTCATGTCGCCAAGGTCTTCCAAAAGGACAAAACCCGCCCCCTCATCGCTGGCCAGAATTTGCGGCACGCGCATGTCATGGGCTTCCAGCCATTGGTTCATACGGCAATAAGCTGGCGTGGCCTCAGCCAAATGCACCACCTGCGAATAAGCTTGGCCGTCATAGTCGGCCGCACCGTCTGGGCCAGATTGCCAGTCCATCAACACCGCTGAATGGCCATCGGTTTTGGTGAGGCGGTCATAGCGCCGCGTCGACGCATCGCCGGCTAACGGCTGACGCTGAGCCTGCGTGGGCGACCAATCATGGGTCACAAGAAATTTTTCTACTTGCTGATCGCGTTGATAGGCAGCTCGCAAGGCGGCCAATAGGGTTTCATCTTCCGAGCTGATTTCAATATGCCGTTGATGGTCTTGCCCAGCGACCATATCAAAGCGCACGATGACATCCGCCTTTGGCAGGAGGCCATCGGCTTTATCGGCCCATTCAATCAAGCAAATATGATCATCCATCGCCTCAATGAGGCCAAGTTCGTAAATTTCGCTAGCCTCTGCTAAACGGTATAAGTCTGCATGCAACAAGCGTACATCGCCGCTCTCATAAGGCTGAACTAAGGTGAAGCTCGGACTAGGAACAATAATATCGCCGCAATAAGCGCGCACAAAAGCACGGGCAAATTCAGTTTTGCCGACCCCCAAATCGCCGACTAGGGAGATAAACCCGTGCCCGCTCAAAAGCGGCCGCAACCAATGCGCCACGCGATGGGTGGCGGCTTGGCTATCGACGATAAAATCAAAACAGGCCATAGCATTACTCATCTGCCGATTTGTAATCATCCGGCATGATTTGGCAAGCCTCTGGCGGGTTTGGCTAGTAGCGATAATGTTCCGGCTTGAACGGGCCCTGCTCTGGAATACCCAGATATTTGGCCTGATCATCGGAGAGCTGGGTCAATTTGGCGCCTAATTTGGCCAAATGCAGACGCGCGACTTTCTCATCCAAATGTTTCGGTAGGACATAGACTTGCAGATCGTAATTTTTACCATTCTGCCAAAGCTCCATTTGCGCCAAGACCTGATTGGTAAATGATGCACTCATCACAAAGCTTGGGTGCCCTGTGGCGCAACCAAGATTGAGCAATCGCCCTTCGGCAAGCAAAATAATCCGTTTGCCATCAGGAAACTCGACTTCATCGACCTGCGGCTTAACATTGTGCCACTGATAGTTTTTCAGAGCATGAACTTGGATTTCACTATCGAAATGGCCGATATTGCCGACGATTGCACGGTCTTTCATGACCCGCATATGGTCGAGCGTGATAATGTCTTTATTGCCGGTGGCAGAAATGAAAATATCACCAATCGGTGCGGCATCTTCCATGGTCGTGACTTCATAGCCTTCCATCGCAGCCTGCAAAGCGCAAATCGGGTCAATTTCCGTCACCATCACGCGCGCTCCTTGCGAACGCAGGCT
>ERZ887849.712-NODE-712-length-34521-cov-14.628707_pt1 | contig 34521 bp, 26 predicted proteins | sample MGYA00521267_ERZ887849 | MGnify/ENA primary metagenome ERZ887849 (study PRJEB32303, sample SAMEA104408601) | aquatic metagenome | biome: Brackish water; feature: Pelagic; material: water | place: Baltic Sea | collected 2014-06-06T16:11:00 | depth 2,863 m ... | reverse complement strand
GGGTATTGCGAGCCTCCGAGACCAGGACCAATGAAAAACAAGAACAGCCAAACACTGCGGTTTTGACTGTTTAGCGCCTTCGTCATCAGCCTTCTTTTCTTGTGGTTTGGCCTCAGCAACGGTCAGGATGAAGTCGTTGCTGAATTGGCCACCTGGGTTTTGCAACTGCAGCAAGTGCATGCCGTTTTCCAGTCCCTTCTTGTAATCAATCGCGATGAGGTTTCGAGTGCGTGAATTGAGCCGCGGGGCGAACCAAGATCGACTTGCCGCTAGGGCTAGGCCGGTGATAGACGACTTCGGTCGAAAACCGAATACCTAAACTGCCCCCTGCGAAGTTTCCCTGCCCGAAATGTGATCGACACATTCTTGTCGGTGTCAGCGTTTGTACACACTGCAAGTGCTATGTCGGCGTCATGCCAAAGCTCTGTTTTGGGTCGAGTGCCAAAGCGAGTTGAACGTGTAAAGGCGCCCGGTAACTACCACGTGAGCCTACTCGTGCTCTGCCCGAACGCATCAGTTTTGACGCCGGCGTCTTGCAAGAGTCGCACGTACAGATTGCTAAGTGGCGCGTCGTGCTGTTTCTTCATGTCGATGTAACGTCCATGCTCGTAACCGCCACCAGCGAGGAAGATTGGCAGGTTGCGAGCGTCATGGGCGTTTGCATTGCCAAGATTGCTGCCGAATAGAATCGATGTGTTATCCAACAATGTCGAACCCGACTCTGTTCCCGACTGCATCTTCGTCAACAGATCACTAAAGCAACCGACAATGCCCTTCTCGATGCGTTCCAGTTGGTTGATCTTGCCAGCGTCTTGGCCATGGTGTGACAGATTGTGGTGGTTACCTGTCACACCCTCGACTTTGGGGACGACGTAGTGATCCTGCACCATTACCGTGACAATTCGCGACGAATCAGTATGCACAATTAGCGGGACCAGATTCATCAGCAGTCGCGTACGCCCGATCAAGTCAGTTGGGTCGTTGATATCTTCTGGAGGTTCGGCGTCAACGACGGGCTTGGGCCGATCGATCCAGCCCTGAACGGCTGCGATGTTCTTTTCGGCGTCACGAACGCTGCCGAAGTAGTCGTCCAATAAGTGGTTGTCAGCCTCGCTGGCTTGCCGCCGGAGCTTCTTGGTTTGTGAACCCAGCTCGTCCAAGATACTGCGGCCATCACTGAGTCGCCGTTTCTGTGCTACAACTTCGTCCGGCTTTCCTTGCAGGAACATCTTGGCGAACATGCTCGCGGGACTCGTTTCGGCTGGGATCATGACTCCGCCAGCGGTGTAGGACTGACTCTGCGACTTGTTCGTCCCCATCGTCACCGACGAAAACCGCGTTACGTTGCCAAACTGACTCGCAGCCAACTGGTCGACCGAAATAGAGTTGCGAAATCCGGCGACACCCGGCTTGCGGGCCGCAGTTAGCCAAGTCATTTCACTATCGTGCGGTTGGCGGCCACCAGTCTGATCTTCGTGCGACAGTCCTGAGAACAACGTGAATTGATCACGATGGTCTTCCAGTAGTTTCAGATACGGCGTCGACTCGTAATCTTTTCCCGTTGTCGTCGGCCAAAGATTGGGCGGATGCAATCCAAGCGAGGTGCAAATGAAAACCATTCGCTTCGGGCCAGCGGTCTGGCTGGAACCGAAAGCCGGGTTCATCGATTCCAAAAACGGAATGGCCAGTGAGACGCCAGAGGCACGAAGGAACGTACGGCGGTTAAGTGTCATATCGGATTACTTTTCTTGAAACAGTCGGCTTTGAACTACCGCGTGGATGATATCTCGAACGGGAAACTTCTCTTCGCGAGTCTCGTTCAAGATGCTCTCAACGCATTCACGGTCAGCGAATTTGATTTCGCCACCAGTGCTGTAAACCAACAACTGAGAGACGAAGTTTCGGACGACCAATTCTTCGTTGGCCATCAAGAGTTGCTTGAACTGTCCGATCCCCGTGAAGGACTTGCCATCTGCCGTTACTCCGCTTGAATCGACTGGCGGTCCTTGTTTGGGCGGCATCTTCACCGTGAAGTCGCTGAACGTTTGCTCCCCACCGGTCGCACGATAATTCGTTCGGAAGCCTCCGATCGGGTCAAAGCTTTCGAGTGCGAATCCGGGCGGATCAATCTCGCGATGACACTGATTGCAAGTATCCGTGTTGCGGTGAGCGGCAAGGATTTCGCGAATCGTCGTTTGGCCACGTGTATCTGGCTCGATCGAACCGACACTGGGCGGTGGTGGCGACGGTGGCGTGCCTAAGAAGTTCGTCAGGACAAAATTGCCGCGTGTCACGGGCGATGTCGTTGTTCCGTTCGCGGTTGTCTTCAGCAAAGCGGCTTGTGTCAGCACTCCGCCTCGCAGGCTGTCGTCGGGTAAATCGACACGGCGAAAGTCCTGCCCGTCGACGCCTTTCATCCCGTAGTGCTCAGCCAGTCGTCGATTAACGAACGTGAAATCGGAATCAATCAGGTTACTTGCCGCAAGGTTGTCTTCAATCAAGCTGGCGAAAAACAATTCCGTTTCTTGTGGGATCGCAGTGCCCAGCAATTCATCGAACTCCGGATAGAGGCCATCATCCGGTGATGTGGCGTTGAGCCTATTCAGCCATAGCCACTGACCCACAAAGTCCTTCACGAACCGATTCGATTTCGGGTCGTCCAGCATGCGCTCAATTTGTGCGGAGAGTGTTTTTTCATCGCTCAAGCGGCCTTCACGAGCAAGTTGAAGCAATTCGTCGTCCGGCATGCTCTTCCAGAGGAAGTAGGACAAGCGACTGGCGAGCGCGTAGTCGTCAAGCTTTCCCGGTTTGCCACTGAACATCAAGAACTGAGGTGAGCTGAGCATGGAACGAAGCGTTACATTCAGGGACTCTCTGACGTTTCGACCCTCAGCGATCGCAGGCTTCGCCAGTTTGACAAAGTCCTCAACTTCGGCATCGGAAACGGAGTGGCGGAAAGCTCGTAGAGCGAATCGGCGGGCGACGAGGCGGATGTTGTCGAGATCGCTTTCATCCGAATCGATCCCTTCCAACAAAGCGGTTGTGCTTGGCGGAGGCCAAGTTTCGAACAGCGGTCCCTCCACACGCTGAGACCTGATCGCCATCCCCGGCCCTTTGTAGTTCTTCGCTCCACCGGCCGTGAATACGTCTTGACCGTCAGGAAGCACGTTCTGAAATGTCAAATAAGGAGTGTCACCCGGCTTCAAGAAAGTTTCTACGACCATCGTTCGCGGTTCGCCGGGCATCAGGTCGATTGTTTTTGCCAGCCGTGCACCTCCGGTCTGATCTTTGACAATAATCTTTGCCGTGATCGGTTGATCTGATTGATAGGCAGCGACCTTTGCTATTAGTCGATGAATTCCGGGTTGTTGAATGCCGTAGGTGAAATGAGTCAGATAGTCGACGTCGTGAAACAAAACGATGCCTTTGGAGAAATTCAGCTTCCGAGTAATGCTGCCGCCCAGCGTAAGTGGCTTCTCATGCCATGATTCCAAGTGAGCGAAGTTGTTGTCGGCCATGTCACCATAGTCGCGGAAAGGGTTGGCTCCGCTCCGAACTGCATGACCGAGAGCTTCGTCGGCCGCTTTCAAATAGCTCTCCAGATGCCCCGCCGAGACACGTTGGTGTGCGCCGATGCTATCGAAACGTCCTGATTCAACTTCGTCGGGAATACTGCTCGTCACGTCGTTGCTGATCTTTAACAAGTCTTGCAGCGTGTAGCCGAGTTCCAATTTGGTCAGTCGACGAGCGGGGACGCGACCGAGCTCTTGCTTCGCTAAACTTACCGCCGTCAAGTCCCGCTTGAGCGATGTCAGAGCAGCTTCCAATTCACTTGGATTGGGACGCTCTTCGGACTTGGGCGGCATTTCTCCGGCCGCAACCCGGTCGAACACCTGCACCCATTTTCGCTGTGCGTCGGCGTCAGAAAGATCGTGCGACAGCGATTCAAGATTCAGTCCGGTTTCCGTACCTGCGTCGTGGCATCCGATGCAGGAAGACTCGATCAACGTCGCAACATCGGAATCAAGTGAATCGGCTTTCAATTGACTGGCGCAGACAACGGCAAAGCAGATCGAAAGGAAGATTTTGAGATTCATAGATGCGGCCTACTGTCCTTTGTTCGCATACTCAACCATGACTTCCGATTCCTTCAAGTCGAGGAACCCGTCGCCGTTCGTATCGAGGTACTGGAAATTCAGCTTGAGTTGTTCGCTTGCTTCGTCCTTAGCGATTTTGCCATCGGAATCCTTGTCCATAAAGTCAATGATCTGCTTCGCCGTATAACCGTTTGGCTTGGCCGTAGTCTTTTCAGGTTGCGTCGTTACTCCAGACTCTTCGTTGACGAAATCCGCCATGACTTTGGCCTCAGTCACGTCGATAAATCCGTCGCCATCAGGATCCAGATCGTCAAACGCGACTTTCACATCCTCGACCGCGTCTCCCTTACCGGCTGCTGGTGGCGCGTTCAAGAATTCTCTGGGGCGAAGGTACACGACGAACTCAGCTCTTGAGGGTCAACTTGTTCATTTCTTCTTCGCTCGATAGATGAGCCAAGTGACACCACCGACAACCCCAGCAAGCACCGCGAGACCTATTAGGCTTCCACGTTCTTCTACCGCGCCGTACTCTCGCAAAATCTCCGCGGACTCCTTCCGCCCCAGCCGGACCTGATACTTATCAACGTCAATGCCAAGGGCTCTTGCTTTGTAAGCCGTCGTCTCCCAATGTATTTCCATTACGGCTAGTGGGCCGTTCCCTTCGTCGTTGATCACGTCAATCCTTGCCCCATGTTCCAACAACGTTTTGACGACTTTGGTGCGACCAAGAAACGCGGCCGCAATAAGGGGTGTCGCCCCATCACCATTACGGCCGTTGACGTCCGCTCCGGCTTCTACGAGGGCCGCAACCGCGTCCTTGTGCCCAGACATCGCAGTCCAACACAGTGGAGTAATTCCGTTTGCGTCCTGAGCGTTAATCTTCGCGCCGCTTGCCAATGCATTGTGAATTTCCTCAAGAGATCCGCGCTTGGCTGCTGTCAAGAGATCCGGTAGTCGAGTTGACGTTCGGTCCGCTTCCTGGCCGCCACATGGTGACGCGACCCACGCAATCAGAATCAGGAGCTGGACAGGCCGATTCAAGATGCCCCGCAATTGGTAGTTGTTGGTCTTCACTGTTGTCACTGAGGCTCACCACCTTTTTCACGACCGGGTATCACTGGATCGTCTCGTTCCACTCGCTCGAGCATTGTCGCCCAATCGCCTCCTCGTGCAGAGACAGTGTCTTTGTTCAAATCAACGGCATAAAACATCTCTCCATCCATGAATTCGAGGATTCCATCTTTCGCAGGCTTCGTGTTCTTGAGGGTCAACTTGCCTTGACTCCACCCAGCACCGGGCAGGCCGTTTGGGTAACTCACCAACCAATATTGTTCGTCCAAAAGAAATACCTGAACGCCGCATTTCCCTTGCGACGCGCCTGCGCCAAATGGACCTGCGTATTCTCGGTAAAGTGTGGCGTTTGCATCCACAATAATTGGCGGCCGGGCAGGTTGCGACGCTCCCTGGTCAGCGCCGTCACACCCCGCGAACAACAACATTACAAAGGCAATTTTCGCGGGGTAAGAGTATCGATTACATGTCAACATGAGGGCTCCGTTCGTAGGCAGATAAATATCGTTAGCAGGTGAAGTGTCTGTTCTCGATGGGTTTGCGCCACGCCGTCTTGCTCTTGCTGTAAATGTTCTTGCAGTAATTTCACAAGTGACAATCGCGCGAGTCGTGATTCGCCTGGCACGGCGTGTCTTGGCCACGGATTAATCATCACCTTGTCGGCTTCGTCTTTTCCTGTGACACCAAAACAGATCCACGGCGCAATTCGCCTGGCAGACGCGAGGTCGAATTCGATTCGCCCCGATGAAAACACTACATCCTCTACCTCCGCAACTGACGACATAGCCGAGCAATCGATTTTCAATGATTCATGACCACGATATGTCACCACCTGCAACCTAACGCTCTCGGGTGCAGACCACTGTGTATCCTGAAAGCTAATCTCATGCTTTGCAAAGCGTTGGCTTTCTTGCGCCCATGATGAAGGCGTGAAAAACGAAATTGCCGCCAGCAACAGACACGCGAGCATATCTCTGCTCTTCATCCAGCGTCGAATGTGCCAAGTGAGTAGCATGATCTTCATCAGTTCGACTCCTGTATGGCAGGTATTGGAACCTGGGAATTTGACTCCGACGTCTGTGTGCTTTCGTCACGCCCCGGATATCTTCTGCCATTCAGCAGAGCTCCCAGCCATGTGTTTCTTACGCACAACTGATAGCTGACCAGCAACAAAACGGTGGTGACGGAACAGACGAATCCGAACTTCAGCAAAGAGGGCAACGACCAGTCTCGCACCATAAACTGTAAGAGAACGACGAGTGGAATATGGGCCAGATAGAGCCAGTACGACGAATCAGACAGGTAGCGAACCCAGAATCGCTGCGAACGGAAGAACCGATTGAACAACCCCATCATTCCGAATGACATCACCCAAGCGTAGCTGACTTGCACAACTGCAAACAGGATTCGACCGCTGGGCCCGTTGGGTCCCTGCAGCCTGAATCCAACAGGAAAAAGAATCAGGACCGCTGCTGCGAGTTTCCACCAATATCCTTTGCCAACGACGACCTCCTGATCATTCGCGCCGAAGTACATCGCTCCGTAGCCAAAAAATATCGCGTAGTATGCGAACACTGCTGGAAGCGGTAGTAGTCCGATCGACGTGTCGGGCCCATAAGCGTATTGCGAACTGGCCATGAAATACTGAGGCACCGCGGCGAGCGGAATCAGCCACACGTATCTCAGCCATGATGTGAGCCACCTGTTTGCAACCGCTGAAACTCGCAGTGTCTGCAACAGCTTTGCAATCACCACGAAACCGCAGACAAACCAACACAGGAACCAGAGAAACCAGAGATGGTGAAAGACCGGGAAATAGAAAAGCAAAGCGATGAGCACCTCGAAGCCGTCTGCTTGTGCATCACTGGCGGCCTCTATCGAAACCGATCGCCCAGTTTTGTCTTCAATTGCCTGTGCGATTCGCTGTCGTCCATCAAACAGACCCTCGCGATCAACTGGCACCTGTACGATTTTTGCTATATACGCTGTGGTATCCCAGTCCAGTGCAAGGAGTGCTTCGGGGGTAGCACCTTCATTGTTCGTTACTTCCAAACTTGCGCCCGCATCCAGCAGAAGCTCGGCAACGTCGGCTCGGCCGAAAAGGCAGGCCACATGCATTGGGGCCGCTCCGTGTGCATTCTTCGCATCGACGTCGCCTCCGTTCCGTAAGTAATATGTCAGTGAATCCAGATCGCCCATCACCACTGCAGCCGAAACGTCGATATCGGCGGGACCACTTTGTTCGCTGGGCTCCTCTGTGTCCGCATTACCATCCGTCAACGTCGCGGTCGATTCAGACGCGGGTTGCGACCGCACGTATCCGGAAACGATCAACATCACGGGAATGATCGTCAGCATCACAAGCACCATCGGTAAAAAAATGCGTTTGAACCGATGGACCAAAAGTGATCGCAACCCGCGTTTCTTCCACAGCATCGCCGTGAAGAACCCGCTGACCAAAAAGAACAGCGGCATTCTCCATCCATGAATCGACGCCAGCAGAATTGTGTAGAGTCCGCTGGACTGAGAATCCTGGACTCCCCAGACCACACCAATTCCGGGAATGAACGAGATTGCCCCGTGCAGGATAATTCCCAGCAACATTGCGAATCCTCGCAACGCATCGAGATCGTGTCGGCGGGCTGATTCCGAACTGGTCATCAATTGCGGTCCTTCGATGATGTGTGTGCGTTGAGCATGCCTGCGATTTGAATCCGAGCGCTCTTGATGTCGTCCAGGTCGAGTTCCAGGTTCAGCCAGTCGTAAATGTGCAGGTACGCTCCCTTTAGGTCGTCGTCGAAGTTGAGCGTTACGATTCCTAAAGGAGTGCGCCCATCGTTGTCAGTTTGGCTTGAATCAGCCCCCGCCTTGAGCAGCATTTGAACGATCTCGGGACGACAGAAGAAACATGCCTGGTGAAGTGCCGTGCTGCCTTTGCTATTTCGTAATTCAAGATTAGCTCCGGCGTCGATGAGGATCCTTGCGACTTCATTCTGCGCAAAAATTGCGGCCAGGATCAAAGGCGTGCTGCCGCCATAGTCTCCTTTCGCGTCCAAGTCTGTAGCGGCCTCGATGTGTTCTTCGACCGCCGCAGTGTTGCCGGTGATGGCAGCCTGCCAGAGACTGATCGTTGGTGTGTGATTCTGTTCTTTTTTGTCCAGTGCGTTTATTTTCGCCGCAGACAGGAGTTGCAGAATCTTCGGCCGCTCGGACTTGATCCGTTCCAGGTCGAGTGACACATCCAACACTCTCTCGAGGTGGTGGTAGTAGGCTTCCAAATCCGAACTCCACCTGACGGCCACGTTGTCCACGGAACTGAGGCCGAGATGATTGCGAACCGCAGGGTCTGCTCCAACTTTCAGCAACGCACGTACGATGTCGATATGTCCCAGAAACGACGCCATGTGCAACGCCGTGTTTCCTTCGCCATCGGTCAGCGACACATCCGCTCCACTAGAAAGCAACAGTTTCGCCGTCGCCGACTGATCGAACAGAGTCGCTACATGCAGTGGAGTCAGCCCACATTCTGCCTTCGCATCGACGGGCACCCCGTTTTTCAGCTCTTTGCGAACCGCATTCAGATCGCCGTCCACCGCTGCCGCCCAAATGTTGTGTTCGGTTCGGGAGACTTCTACGGTCAATTGTCCAAGCGACGGATACGCCATCGCTACTGGCGTCGGCGGAAAGTTGAGAATCATTAGCGCCAGCAGAATTGTCGCGGCCAATGTCGAGATACCAGAAGCCCATTTCCACACGTGCGATGCACGCGGTAATGCTGCGGGCATCGGCCTGCCATCTTCCATCAAGCCTGTTTCAACTTGTTGGCGAAGGTGGGCGTCGAGTTCCGCTTGAAGCAGGTATTCCTCTTGAAGTGTTTCGTCGGTTTGAAGACGACTTTCCAGCTCCCGCACTTCTTCTGCGGAAGCAACTCCAATGAGATAACGATGAATGAGTTCACTGGATTTCATGATGATTCGCCCTCCGCTGCGATTCGGAGCTGAATGCACTGCGTGAGTTGTTCGCGCAGTCGAGCCAGCAGCTTGTACAGTGCGTTTGGCGACTTCCCAAGACTTGCGGCCAGATTGACAACAGATGTCGTGGACCGATGCGGCGCGAGCAACAACTGCTGATGCTCTGCGGAGAATTGGTTCAAGCAAGTCTGCAGCGCCCGCTCACGATCGGTCACTTCATCAGCTGAGCGTCCCAATCCGCGCTCAGCCAGAGTTTCGAGCATCTCGTCACTCAAGAGCGGTCGTCTGGCCCGCAGTTTTTCCAACTGCCGCATGCATTTGAAACGCAGAATCACTCGAGCCCAAGGCACGAAACCGTCGGCACTCTGCAACTGGCCACGCTTCTTCCACATCGTCACACTGGCTTCCTGCAGCGCCTCGTCCACCGAGTCCAAGTCCGGAACGAGACCACGAGCATAGGCACGAAGAGCGGGCTCGCACTTTACCAGCAGTGCCAGGAAGTCAGGCTCAGTGAGTTCAAAACGTTTCTCTTGTTCGTCCATACATACTTATCCGTCCTCAACCGCGAAACCTGCCACGTTTTTAGATTGACGCAGGAATTCGCTGCTCACGCCGAAGCATCGACGGTTGCAGGCCCAAGCTTACGATAGCATGCCAGCGAATCCCCACTTGTCCAAGTACTGTAGCGCAACAAGTGTTTTCTGGCGCATAAAGAAACCCCTCGGCCACACATGTGACCGAGGGGTTATGTTCGCATAGAGTCCAAAAGCTCCCCGAGGCGGTCTCAATCCGAACCGCGGATTTGTCGAGCTAGGTGCCTTTCGTACCAAAAGGTTACGACGATTGCCGTACATCGAGATGTTTAAGTGGAACTCGATTTCTGACCAGATCCGGGCCGAAACAGAGCCCGAGCGGACGAAGCGAGATCCAATGCGACTGGCGCACCAATACCAGGATTTGCTGGACTCGAAAGTAGTTACAACGAGGGCATAGCTTGCGCGTCATCTTGGGGTAAGCCGAGCCCGAGTTACCCAAGTGCTAAGCCGTTTGAATGAGACCGATGATGAATCCGCCAGGCGTCGATTTGGTGATACCGGATGATTGCCAATACGCCTGCACAAAGCTCAATATGCTGTAAGTCGAAGGGATTCGAGGCTTTCCAGCCGCCGAGTCAGCCAAGCTGATGAGAAGCTGGTCGTTGCTTCGAGTGAATTCCAACAGGATCAGACATTTTTCTGGATTCCTGTTAACGATTTCCGTCGGCGCTCGGCATACGGTCATCGAACCGTTGTTTAGCGTTGTCGGTGCTTATGGACGAAAATCAGAAACGAGAAGAATTCACCCATCACTGGCTGGAGGTCGAGCCTTCCGTGTCGGCGTACGTCTTCGCGTCAATCTCCGGATTCCACGATGCTGAAGACGTCGTTCAGCGGATCGCTCAGGAGCTGGCGCGTCGGTTTGACGAGTATGACTCTAGTCGGCCGTTCGTTGGATGGGCGTTGTGGATCGCCAAATCCCGAGTGATTGACTTCTATCGGGCTCAGGATCGCACGCGGGTTGTTTTCTCCGACGAACTACTCGCTCAACTCGCTGACACCATTGCCAAACAGGCTGACGGTCGGAGCAACCGTCGCGAAGTACTGGAAGCCTGTCTGGAGGAACTGCCGCCAAAGTCGCGCCGTTTGCTCGACTTGCGGTACGTGGAAGAACTGTCTGCCGCCGAGATGGCGCAGGAAACCGGTACTACCAGCGGCTCTGTGCGAGTTCTGCTGTCGCGCGTGCGGACTGTTCTCGCCGGTTGCATTGAGCGGCGTATTGCGATGGAGAATGCCTGATGTCCGTAAACAATGACTTGATCGATCGCATTCTCGAAGGAGAGGTGTCCGACGAGGAAGCCGCGGAGTTTCAGGCGTGGCTGAATGTTCCCGAGAACCTGGAGAGCTTTGCGATTCGCGCCGAGCTACATTCGGACTTGCGGCGTTCCCTGCGGCGCAGACAGATTCAGAAGAATGCGGTGGAAGCGAGCACAGCTGGCCTCGTCACTGAGGCAGTTTCGTCGCGGGAGCAACTCGCATTAGCGATTCCCCGCTCGCGACCGTTGTTGGCGCTGACTGTAACCGCGCTCGTGACGGCAGCCTGCATTCTAATCGCATTCGTGCTGCCTGAAGGCAACAGCGATTCAGTCCCTGCTGACGCGTATGCGGCTAAGGTCATCAACAATGTGAATGGGTTGCTCACGAAAGGCGGTTCGCAATGGAACGACTCCCAAATCCCGGTGGGCGATTACGATTTGCAGAAAGGCCTGCTTCACCTGCAATTCGGCAGTGGAGTCATGGTTTACGTGGAAGCGCCTGCCCGCTTCGACGCAGTCAGCGACAAACGTGTCGTGCTGCATAGCGGGCGACTGTCGGCCAGAGTGCCTCCTGTAGGGATTGGGTTTGCGGTGGAAACTCCCGAGGCGGAAGTCGTTGACTTTGGCACCGAGTTTTCCGTCGATGTGGAAGGCGGCGCGAGCGAGGTGCATGTGTTTGATGGGCTCGTGCGCGTCCATCCCGGGGCATCCAACAAACGCGATGCGTCTCGATCCGTTGAGCTTCAGGCGTCCCAGGCCCTGCGAATTACTGATGGGGCGACTGAGCCCGAAGACATCTCGATCGCGACCGACAGGTTCATTCGTAACTTTGACGAACCGAGGCTGAACTACGCTCGCTTGGTCAAACGGTTATCGCCGCTCGTCTACTACCGAATGCCGATTCGCGACCGCGGGCTGGTTTCCGAACCGCCCGAGCACTCCGGCGTCGTCTTGACCGGAGAAGGAAAACGCCCGCCGCATGCTCGCGGTGTGTTCGTCGGCGGTTCGCTTCGAGTCGGAGCCGATTCCGCCGGCCGCGGAGGACGCGTCGATTCCCCACCGGCACTAAGCACGGGGCAATTCTCACTAACCGGCTTCGTGTATCTCGAAGCGCCCGCGCAAAACGCAGTAGTCGCCACGAACCTGCATGATGGTCAGGGCAACTTCAACCTTTCTCTCCAAGAGAATGGTCGGCTGAAGGCCACGATCAGAAACGGCGATGGTGACGTGTCATCCATCGCAGGTAGCTCGGTTCTGCCGCAGGAGACATGGCGGCACGTCGTCGTGACCGCTGATGCAGAACGTTTGCACCTCTACGAAGACGGGAAACTCGTCGCATCGACGCCAGGTGCGGCGATGGCAGCCAGCGATTCTGATACGACGGTCTGGTTCGGCACGAACTCCATAGCTAGTCAGGTATGGAACGGCCGGATCGACGAGTTGGCCTTATTCGACCGAGCACTTAACGATAACGAAATAGCGGCGCTTTATCGCACTGCTCAAGAAGAAATCGCCAGATCACCATGACAGCGACAGTACCTTCAAGTCCAGCCAACGGAGCACCATCAATGCATCGTCGCCAGTTTCTCGCCGCAGCATCAGCCTGTGCTGCCGCGGTTGCCCCAGCATCAGCACTTCTGGCAGCAAACGATACCAGCGCGAAGCAAATTCCCATAGGGCTCGATGGTCATTCGATGCGCAGTATGCGTTTCAAGAATTGGAAGGCAACTCAGTTGATCGAGTTTGCTGCAGAGCAAAATCTTGATGCTGTCCTGTTCAATGGGCTGCCCTACTTCGAGAGCCTTGAAACAGGACACCTGAAAAAGCTCAAGAACCTCGCCGAACAACATGGCCTAAGGATCTATATCGGTGCAGGTGGCATCTCTGCGAATGGCAAACAATTCAAGGATACCTGGGGCACGGCGGAGGAACTAATTGCCAAGGCAATCCGCGTGGCGAAGACGGTCGGCTCGCCAGTAGTCAATGTTCGGATTGGCAGTATCGACGACCGCTTTCTCGAAGGCGGAATCCAACCGCGAATCGATGAAGCCGTTCGCGTGCTCAAAGCAACCCGTTCACGCGCATTAGATGCGGGAATCAAATTCGGATTTGAAAACCATGCCGCCGATCTCCGAAGCGAAGAGCTCGTCACGCTGATCGAAGAGGTCGGGACCGACGTTTGCGGTGTGATGCTTGATCCGGGCAATGGACTGTGGGCGATGGAAGACCCAATGAAGCATCTTCAGGCACTCGCACCCTACACGATTTGCAACAGCATTCGCGACTACACGGTGTGGTCAAGTGAAGAAGGAGCGATGTTTCAATGGATGGCTCTCGGAGAGGGCATGATGGATGTCAGAGAGTACGTTGGCACGCTCGCCAAATCCAACCCGAGAATGCCGATATTCGTCGAGACCATTTCAAATTCAGCACGCCCGATTCCGTTCCTGACCGCGGACTATTGGAAGGCTTACCCGAATTTGAACGCATCACAAATCGTCGACTTCCTGAAACTCGTCCGCCAAGGAACTGCGGCAACCATCGACGAGCCGGCCGAAGGAGTTGACCGGCGAGAATTTAATCAGCAACACGAACGCAGGGAGTTTCTCCGCAGCATCGCTTACCTTCGCGAGCATTGCGGTGCGGGGCTAAAGAATGGTTCGTGACGAAGCCACGTCTGATTCAAAATCCTTTCTCACGTACTCATGCCCGGATGTGCGGAATCTCATGGCACACAGACAGGCCTCCTGCAAATAAGAACTTCACCTCATGAACATACTCTCTCGTTTCCTTTTCAGCATCGTTGCATTTTCCACATTCTGTATTGGCCAGCTGTTTGCGGCGGATACGCGACCCAATGTTGTGTTTCTGGCAGTTGATGACATGAACGACTTTGTCGGATGTCTCGAGTCACGCCCCAGAGCGATCACACCAAACATTGATCGGCTTGCCGCTCGTGGCGTGTGTTTTACCAACGCTCACACCGCCGGAGTGTTTTGTGCGCCCAGTCGTGCAGCCATCTTTTCCGGCCAGTACGCATCGACAACCGGTTGCTACGAGACTCCGAATTACTTCGTGCATCATCCGGAGATTGAATCGCTGCAAATGAGCTTTGCCAAAGCGGGTTACTCGACGCTTGGTGCTGGCAAGCTGTTTCATCATCCCGCTGGAGCGATTGACCAGCGCGGTTGGACAAAGTTCTTCCTGCGAAATCAGTTCCAGCGTGAAGGTGGTTGGGCTTTGGAATCGTGGAGCAGTGATACGCCCGTGCCACAGCCGTTTCCGAACAGTGTTTACAACAAAGGCAAGGAGATCACCGGCGGACTTTTCCTGGAATGGGGAGCGGTTCCCAATGAACGTGAGGACGAGATGGCCGACACGATACGCGCCAACTGGGCGGTCAACCAACTCGGGCGGAAGCACGACAAGCCGTTCTTCCTGGCCTGTGGTTTCTACGCTCCTCACTACCCCAACTACTGTCCGCAAAAATATTTTGATCTATACGATCGAGACGCTATCGAGACGCCGGCGTTCAAAGAAGACGACCTGACGGATCTGCCAGACAAGGTTCGCAAGCAACGCCAGAACCGCAAAGCCTTTCACTACGACAAATTGGTTGCGATGGGTGCGTGGAAGGATGCATTGCATGGATACCTTGCCTGCACCAGCTACGCCGACGCCATGGTCGGTCGAATCTTGGATGCACTTGCCGCGAGCCCTTATGCCGACAACACGATCGTCGTGCTGTGGAGCGATCACGGCTATCACCTGGGTGAAAAAGGCCAGTGGGGCAAGCACACGTTGTGGGAACGAACCTCCAACGTGCCGTTCGTCTGGGCCGGCCCTGGCGTGGCAAAAGGAGCCCGGACCGACGTGACGGTCAGCCTGATCGACATCTATCCGACGCTCGTTGAAACATGCAACTTGCCGTCACCGCGTCAGAAGCTGGAAGGCGTTTCGCTGGCAGCGACTCTGAAGAATCCCAGCGATGCCAAAGATCGAACCGTATATCTGCCCTACATGAACCCCGGTGAATACACGTTGATGAATCGCGATTGGCGTTTCATCCATTACGACGACAAGAACCAGGAGCTGTACAACGTCAAAGTGGATCCGCACGAGTGGGACAATCTCGCATCCGACCCGCAGCACGCGGACGTCATCGCCCGACTGCGGGAATCAGCACCGACAGAGTTCGCTGATCCGGAACCCAAGCTCAACGCGAGGCGTGACCTGGTGGTCGAAGGCGAATCCTTCCGCTGGGAGAAAGGAAAAGGCAACTACGTTCCCCACCCGAAGTATCTGCCTTACACCAACTCCAAAATGAAGCAAAAGCGATCGAAGTAGGGACGGTACAGCATAAACTTCAAAATTAGTCCATCCGAGAAATTCCATGCGATTCGCCTTCTTACTGTCCACCTTCCTCCTGACGATCTCGTCTACTTTTGCAGACAAGCCGAACGTGTTGTTCATTGTTTGCGACGACTTAAACACGCATGTGTCGACGTCGGGCTATCCGCACATTGAAACACCAGCCTTCGATGAACTTGCGGCAAACGGAATGACGTTTCGTCGCGCGTATTGCCAGTATCCTGTTTGTGGGCCATCAAGAGCATCGTTTCTGCATGGCCTTTATCCTCAATCAACGGGCGTCCTCGACAATAAAACTGATATTCGCAACGTGCGTCCTGGGACCATATCGATACCTCAGCGATTCAAAGAATCTGGATACTGGACAGGTGGCGTCGGCAAAGTCTTTCACAACGAAAAGTTTGATCATGGCGATGTCGCATGGGATCAGGTGTTACGGTTTGAAAACGACGAAATGCCGATCGTGACTCCCATCCGTGAGCAATTTGAGGCCGAACACGGCCCCGTCACCGAAGGCAAGTCGCGTCGCAAGTGGCGAGAGTTTTACCCCACGATCGCGCCGCAGACGCGCGGACAGAAGCCCGGATATGGCCCGACCGGGCTGAAGGATGAACAACATAAGGACGGAAAGAACTCGCTTCAGATCTGCGAGTGGCTCACCGAATCTGTCCACGGTGACAAACCGTTCTTTATGGCCTGTGGAATCCACAAACCACATGGTCCGTTTCTCGCCCCGGACAAGTATTTTGAGATGTATCCGAAGGCTGACTTGAAGTTTACGCCAGCTTCGTTGGAGTTCTGGAGGACCGTTCCGAAGATTGCACAGACGAAACGGTATGAAGGATTCGGGTTTGAGTTCGGTATCGAAAACGAAGATCTCCGGCGAGAATACATGCAATCTTACCACGCCTGCATCTCCTTCATCGATGCACAGATTGGCAGGATTCTGGAATCACTCAAGCAAAGCGGCCACTGGGACAACACGATTGTCGTCCTCACTTCTGATCACGGCTACTTGCTTGGCGAGAAGTTCATGTGGGGCAAAGTCATGTTGTTTGAACAATGCGACCGCGTCCCTCTCCTCATCCGTGTCCCCGATGGGATCAAATCTGGTTCGACAACACCAGGGACATCCAGCGAAGGACTTGTTGAATTAATCGACCTGTTTCCGACACTGACGGAGTTGTGCGATATCACTCCGCCAGCGGAGCTCCAAGGAAAGAGTCTCGTGAGGATGTTGAAGGACCCTCAATCCGCAGGGAAAGAAGTTGCCTACACCGTCGTTACCCGGGGGGAACATCTTGGCAAAGCGATCCGCACCCAGCGTTACCACTACACAAAATGGCCCACTGGAGAAGAGCTTTACGACCTCTCTCGCGATCCGTACGAAGAAACGAACCTCAGCGATGCACCGAAACACAAAGCGACGCTTGAAATGATGCGAAAGCATCTCGCCAAATCCGAGACTGTCGCAATCGCCGCAAAACAACCAGAGTCGAAGAACATCGACAGTAAGACACGAAAGTGAGAAACACTATCTGATGGACAATATGAAGTATCTGAATTTGATGCAGCGCTATGCAACCGCAGCAATGCTCTTGCTTTTGTTATCGGGCAGTGTCGTTGCCGATCAAGCTGGGTCCGAGCGGCCGCCAAATATCGTCTTTATGTTTGCCGACGATCTTGGCTACGGGGATCTCGGTTGCTACGGACACCCCTACGCTCGAACGCCGGCAATCGACCAACTGGCGAAAGAAGGGACGCGATTCACGCAGTTCTATGTGACAGGTGTCACATGTAATCCCAGCCGAACGGGTCTCATGACCGGACTGTTTCCGGCGCGGTTTCCGAAATACGCGGCCGACTTCGGTTTCGGGGACCGCACGACCATCACCGAGTTGTTGAAGAAGCGGGGTTACAGGACCGGGCACTTCGGCAAATGGCACATTGGCCCGGACGACAGCGACGGCACCTATGGAATCGATACGGTCGAGACAATCGGCAAGGCCCGAGACGCAACGAGTGGGAAGACCGGGCGCGATGACGATCTGTATTCGGCGGCAATCGATTTCATTCGTGACAATAAAGAAGGTCCGTTCTACGTCAACATTTGGGGACATGCGACGCATTTTCCCGTCAATACGGCAGATGGTTTGGTCGCCGAATTCAAGAACGTGAACGTTGACCGAAAAGACTTCTCTCCGACCATGCAGCACAAGTTCGATGAGTGTCTGAAGATCGGCGGCGATCTCGATGAATCGATGCGGCAGTATCTCGGCGATGTCTACCAGATCGATTCGAATGTCGGGCGAGTTTTGAAGACGCTCGATGAGTTGGGGCTGCGGGAAAACACCATCGTGGTTTTCTCCAGCGACCACGGGCCGGCACCGGTGGTTCTCGGCAAGCAAGGTACCACAAAATACTCCAATAACATGCTCGGCTACGCAGGTGAGTTTCGTGGCGGCAAACACGAACAATATGAAGGCGGCACGCGCGTGCCGTTTATCATCCGCTGGCCCGACAAGGTCTCAGCCGGTCGGGTCGATACCCAAAGTGTATGCTCGTTCATTGACTGGATGCCGACGCTTTGTGCCATTGCCGGAGTCGACGAATTGCCGAAGGTAATTGATGGTGAGGATATCTCCGATATCTGGTTCGGTTCCGATCATGAGCGAACAAAGCCGCTGTTCTGGAAGACCAGCGCCCCCGGCAGTACACCTGGCATGCGAGAGGGGAAATGGAAACTTCATCTTACTCGCAAACAACGCGGCGATCCGGAACTCTACGATCTGTCGATTGACCCCAGCGAAAGCAATAACGTGGCTGGGCAGAATCCAGACGTCGTGAAAGCACTTTCCAGGAAAATCAAAGCCTGGGGCGCGACGCTGCCCAGGGAATACTCCAAAACCAAGGCCGGAAGCAGATAGCGATTTCCCTGTATTGGCTTGCCCACATCTGAAAACTACGAACCGTAAAGACGGAAAATCTATGAGACTTCATCACGCCTTGCTCCTCTTGCCCATCGTTGGACTGGCTTGCCTATCATCCGAGGCAAATGACGAACGTGAACGACCGCCGAGTATCATTCTCTTTCTAGTCGATGACATGGGCTGGACCGACGGCGGTGTCTTTGGTTCCGATTACTACGAGACCCCGAACATCGATACTTTCGCCAAACAAGCGATGCGTTTCACCAACGCCTATGCGCATCCGCTGTGCTCGCCCAGTCGGGCCTCTATCCTGACGGGGCAGGAAGAGTCGCGCCACGGCATCCTTTCCGCCCACGGACATCAGGAGCCAGAGCCGTGGGGCGCGCAGGTCTATCAGCCTGCCACAAGCCGAAACGAATATCTGCTTACCAAGAGCCGCACTTACTTGAATCCTGATGCGACGACACTGGCCGAAGTCTTTCTCGACGCTGGCTACCGCACCGCTCACATGGGAAAATGGCACCTCGGTCTGACTCAAGAACACTGGCCGGACCAGCACGGCTTTGAGGTCACGTTTCACTCCGCGCCTGATCCCGGGCCTCCTGGAAGCACCTATTTCTCACCGCACGGGATCCACCCTGACGGAAAGCCAGGTGCCACCCGTCGAGTCGGCAATATTGTTGACGGGCCAGAGGGTGAGCACATCGACGATCGCCTGGGCACTGAGGCAATCAAGTACATCACCGAACACAGAGACGAGCCGTTTTATCTTAACCTTTGGATGTACGACTGCCACGGACCTTGGGAAGCGAAGCTGGATCTGATTCAGAAGTTCGCCAAGAAAGATTCTCAGCCTGATGGTCATACGAACCCAGTCTACGCCGCCATGTTGAAAACCATGGACGACAACTTCGGACGAGTCATGAAGGCGCTCGATGAACTCGGTATCGCCGAGGACACCATTGTAGTTTTCTTCTCGGACAATGGTGGCAACACCCACAGCATGGGCGCGAGCGAACAGAAGCGAAAGGTGGCCAACCCAAAGGGCAAGACTTACGGCTCCACGAAGATTTACAACGACTACGCTGGTGTGCAGTATCCGACGAAGAATCTCGGTCTGCGCGGAGGCAAAGGGAAGCTTTATGAAGGCGGCGAACGCGTTCCGTTGATGGTCCGTTGGCCCAAACACGCTCCTGCGGGCTCCGTCAGCGAGACAATTGTCAATAATATCGACCTCTATCCCACGCTGCTCGAACTGACCGGCCAGGCTGAGCCTGACAATCATGTCATCGATGGGAAATCCTTTGCGAAGGTTCTCACAGAGGGCGAAGAGGGAACGTGCCGAACGAGCGTGAGCTACTTCCCGTATCACGGTGGTGGCATTTCCGTGCGTGATGGCGATTGGAAACTCATCCGACGCTACACTCGCAGACCGGACAGCTACGATGGCCTCGTCGAACTATTCAATTTGAAAGACGACCTTGGTGAATCACAGAATCTCGCTGGCGAGATGCCGGACAAAGTGGCTGAGCTCGATAAGCTCATCGAGGCGCACTTTGAACACACAGGCGGCCTTCCCCCGAAACCCAATCCGGACTTTCAACCTCACCTCGGTGCGTCCACAAAATCCGGGAGTCCAACTCATGGATTGGTTCCCAAGCAATCCCGTATCGAGTCAATCGACGGCGCCATTCGCGTGATTGCCCAGGGGAAGAACCCCTTTCTGGGAACGGCTCAAGTGAAACTGGATGGGCCAATCACGTTGCACCTGCAAGCTCGGGGCGTCTATGGCAAGAGCGGGACAGGACGTGTTCAGTGGCGAACCCAGGAACAGACTGAGTTTCCTGCAACCGGCCAGACGGTGGACTTCAAAGTTCCTGAGTCCACAACCTGGCAGGACATCACCGTGCAAGTGCCTGTCGAGGGACGAAGTCAGTTGCTCCGCCTGTATGTACCAGCCACTGACGGTCTCGAAATCCGCGCGATCCGCTGGACAGCTCAGGGCGGAAAACGGGTCCAGTGGGACTTCTCAACGGATCAGTAGCGAAACACTTTTCAAAACCTGCGCGAAGCGATGGCCGGTAAGACGGAACTCCGTGTTGGTGTACAAGTCTGCGAAATCACAGTATACGGAACATAAAATATGCTCAAGTCTTCAACACTCCTTCCTCTCATTGGCTGCATACTGTCCTCAGCTGTGTCGGCAACAGAAGAAAGCCGCCCCAACATCCTCTTCATCCTAGTGGATGACCTAGGGTATGCCGACCTGGGTTGCCAAGGCAGCAAGGAAATCCGTACGCCTCACATCGACGGGCTTGCCGCTTCAGGTCTTCGCTTCACCGATGCTTATGTCACGGCTCCGCAATGCGGGCCTTCGCGAGCCGGAATCATGACCGGTGTTCACCAGGCCCGCTTTGGGTACGCGGATAACGAAAAGAATCACGGCCTTCCTGACCCAAAAATCCTTCCCCTCATGCCCGAGTATCTCAAGCAAGCTGGGTACCGGACCGGTCTAGTCGGAAAGTGGCACATCGGTCAGGGCACAGAGGCCATGTTGAGCAAGAAGGCGCGAGACGAATACCGCAAGATCAGGAAGGTGACGGCTTTCTCGCAGGAACGTGTCGAGGCCGCAAAGCCCTGGAAACGAGGGTTCGATGAAGGACTCTTTTTCGTCGGTGGCGGCGGGCATTACTTTCCGTTCCGGGCAAAAAGAACAGACGGTTCAAGTGCCAATTATTTCACGTTCAATGGCTCTGATCGGAATCCTAAACCGTTCGAACGTGATACCGTTGCGTTCAAGACGGATTTCCTCACCGACGCGGCGATCGACTTCATCAAGAGCAAGGACAAGAAACCTTGGTTCCTCTATCTATCCTATACCGCTCCTCACACACCGCTGCAGGCCAAACAAAAGGACATTGCGGCCAACACACATATCAAGGACCCGGCACGGCGTATCTATGCCGGAATGATGACGTGCCTGGATGGCAACATCGGCCGGATTCTCAAGCAGCTCGATCAGCAGGGCCTTCGTAAAAACACTCTGGTTGTCTTTCTCAGCGACAATGGCGGGCCAACAAGCAAGAACACTTCTCGCAACGATCCGTTTTCCGGCGTGAAAGGCGACGTCTATGAAGGAGGCATCCGGGTACCGATGATTGCATCCTGGCCCGGTACACTGGCAAAGGGCAAGGTGATCTCAGAACCCGTCATCTCGCTTGACCTCCTCCCGACGTTTACCGCGGTGGCTGGCAGGCAGGCGAAGCATCCCCATCTGGAAGGGAAGAACCTTTTGCCATGGCTCACCGGCAAGGCGGAGTGCCCGGGCGGCGAGCTCTTTTGGTCTTGGCGCGAGAACTTCAATGCCGTGCGCATCGGCACGCTGAAAGAGATCAGAAATGGCAAGCCCGTTAAGGCCGTCGACGGCACCGCCATCCCCGCTCACAACTTCGTCGACCTCGTGACCAACCCCAGGGAGTTGGCCGGTGAACAGACGCTGAAGGATGAAGACAAGAAACAGCGATTATCAACCGCCCTCGATGCATGGCTCAGTTCGGTGAAAGTAGATGCGGACAAACTGACTCCGATCAGCAAGAGCCCACCCCTGAGGTGACCGGCTCGCAACCTCAGAACGCACTTTCCAGGAAAGTCAAAGCCTGGGTCGCGACGCTGCCCTGGGATACTCCGAAACCAAGTCTGGAGGCCGATAGCGACTCCCTCGTCTACTACCAGAACTTGTTAAAACACCAGCACCCCAATCAGAATATACACCATGAACCGTCTTGTTTTGACACTATTAGCCCTGAGTACAGCATCGAGCGTCTATGCGCAAGAAAAGCACCTCTTCATTTTATCGGGTCAATCCAACATGAAGCGACTGGATCCGGAAGCATCATTTTCGCCGACGGTGCGCAAAGCATTCGGCGAAGACCGTGTTATCGTGGTCAAGGATGCTGAGGGAGGGCAATCGATCAGGCGTTGGTACAAGAAATGGAAAGACGTGAAGAACTACAGGAGTATGAAGCCTGATACAACTGCTGACCCGTCGACCATTGGCGATCTCTATGACAGGCTAATGAAGAAGGTCGATGCAGAAATTGCCGGGAAGAGCATTAAGACAGTCACGTTTGTCTGGATGCAGGGTGAAGCGGATTCCGGAAAGCACTACGTCGTTTACGAAAAGAGCCTCAAAGGATTGATTCAGCAGCTCGAAGACGATCTGAAGCTTGAGAAAGTGAACGTTGTCATTGGCCGCCTAAGCGATGCCAAGATGAAAAGCCCTGGTTGGTTAGAAATCCGTAGGATTCAACAGAGCCTTTGCGAAGCGAACCCCGATTGGGAATGGGTTGATACTGATGACCTGAACGGAGAAACAAATGGAGTCCACTACACCAGAAACGGATATGTGGAATTCGGAAAACGACTCGCCGAGAAAGCGATACAGCTAATCGATTGATGTGCCAAACCAGTGGGTCGAGTCTTCGCCGTACCCGTTCGCATTTTTTAGGTTGGAGTGCATACATCCATAAGGACGTAACTCAACATGAAACCCGTTTTCTTCTTATTTCTGTCCGTCATCGCCTTCGCGATAGATAGTGCCGTGTCAGCGGCCGCCGAACGCCCCAACATTGTCGTCATCCTGACTGACGATCAGGGATATGCAGACATAAGCCTGAACCCACATCACCCTGCGGAAGTCTCCACACCGAATATGGATGCGCTGGCGCAAGACGGTGTCGTCTTTTCTCAAGGCTACACAGGCGGACCTGTTTGCTCGCCGACTCGAGCCGGAATCATGATCGGCGGCTACTCGCAGAGTGTTGGTGTTTATACAGCTTCAGACGGTGGGGCTGGATTCGATCCGAAGAAAAAGATCTTCCCTGGATACTTGCCCGATGATTACGTCTCGTCGGCGATCGGCAAGTGGCATCTGGGGGTTGATGATGACTATCCCGAATTGAAATGGCACGCGTTGAATCGAGGCTTTGATGAATGTTACAAGTTCATGGGCCGGGGCGGTCACAGTTACTTCAATCTGAGGAGCGATGTCGACGGTAAGTTCATGGGACCGATCTACCGCAACAAAGAGCGGATCAATGATGAAGGCTACATGACAACTCGGTTGACGGAAGAGGCGGTCGCGTTCATCGACCGGAATAAGGAGAAACCGTTCTTCCTGTACCTCGCCTACAACGCCGTGCACGCTCCCGCCGAAGCACCGGAGGAAGACATCAAGGCCTTTCAGTCAAAGTTCCCGCAGCTTAGCAAGGAACGCGCCGTCCTAATGGCCATGCTCAAGCATCTTGACGACGGTGTCGGCGAAGTGGTCGCCAAATTGAAACGCGAGGGCATCTTTGACAACACGCTCCTGTTCTTCCTGACCGACAACGGCGGATCAAAATCAATGAGCGCTGACAACACGCCGCTGCGTGGTTTCAAGCAAACACTCGATGAAGGCGGGATTCGCACACCGTTCATCGTCTCGTGGCCCGAAAGGTTCAAGGGTGGTCGAACGTTGGATACACCGATCATTTCCTTCGACATTCTTCCCACGGCCCTCGATGCGGTCGGGGGGACGCCTGCCTCGCATGATTTTGCGGGAAAAAGTCTTCTGCCATTGGTGATTGGCGAATCGCCCCAGCACCACGACGCGATATTTTGGAGCACCGGTCCGGACAACGAATGGGCCGTCCGCCGAGGTGATTGGAAACTGCACTGGATCAAGAGCCGCATGGAACTCATCAATCTCGCGGAAGATCCTTCCGAGAAAGAGAACCTAGCGGACAGCAATCCCGAGAAGGTGAAGGAACTGAGCCTCGCGTTTGACCAATGGCTTAAAAAAATGGCGAATCCAATCAAAGGCGGTCCCAAACGCAAGGATGGGATCCAGAAGCCAACCGATGTTGCCGCCGGGAACAAGAACATGACGCCGCGTGCAATCGAACGGGCGCGAATCCGCGAAGAGAAGCAAGCTGCAAAGAAGGCGGCCAAAGAAAAGGAAAAGGCCATGAAAAAGGCGGCAAACAAAACAGACGAGGACGCAGCCACGACCGAGGCAAATCGACCAGTCATCGAAGCGCCGACCACGAACGTGACAGGGCCGCATCCCGGCAGCCGATTCGATCTGAGCCATTGGAAGTTGACGCTTCCGACAAGTGCGGAAAACACTTACGGTGGACATCCGAAGGAGATTCCCGCAGCAGAACTCAGCGATAGTTTTAAAGACCCCCACTTCTACACGGATTCAAGCGGAGCGATGGTCTTTTGGTGCCCCGTCGTTGGGGCAACGACAGAAGGCACGCAGTTTCCCAGAAGCGAGCTGCGTGAAATGCTCCAGCCAGGTAACCCGCGCAATAACTGGTCGTTCACAGGTTCGCACGAAATGACCGCGCGTTGTCGGGTGCTTGAGATTCCCAGCGATCCCAAGGTGGTCATCGGCCAAATCCACAGCTACACGGGCAAGTCAAAACCACTCGTCAAGCTTCAGTACTACAAAGGCCGCATCGAAGCTCTGGTGAAGGAAAGCCCGACCAATGGTAAAGACAAAAAGCTCACGTTTCCTGATGTTGAGCGAGGCAGAGACATCGATTGGACAATCAGGCTTCAAGGCGGTGTGCTTGCCATCACCGTCAATGGCACAACACAGGAAGAGAACGTTTTGGAAAACGACAGGGCCTGGGCAGACCAGACTTTCTACTTCAAAGCCGGCGCCTACCCTCAGGACAACGCAGGAGAAGTGAGCGAAGGTGCCCGGGTTTCGTTTTCCCGCTTAGCTGTGACACATTCAGACGACTGAACCGGAAGCGATGAGTCAACGCGAACACAATTGGTACAGAACAACAAGACAAATGAACCGAATTCTTTCAGCCGTTGCCGTACTTTGCTTGGCCGCCGCGCATTCGCATGCTCAATCCGAATCGCAGAAACCCAATGTCATCGTGATTCTCGCTGATGATCTCGGCTATGGTGATCTTTCGTGCTATGGGGCCGACGATATCGCCACGCCGAATATTGATCGTATGGCGGCTGAGGGAGCGAAATTCAACAGTTTCTATATTTCTCCCGTCTGTTCACCGACACGTGCGGCGCTGATGACCGGCAGCCACTCGACTCGCGTCGGTATCGGCGGTGTCATGTTTCCTCGGAATAACCACGGGCTGAACCCGGACGAAATCACGCTGCCGGAGTTGCTGAAAGACCAGGGTTATGCGACGGCCATCATTGGTAAGTGGCATCTCGGCAACGAAGACATGTTCCAGCCGCTCAGCCACGGTTTTGATTACTGGTACGGTACGCCGTCGTCCAACAGCCAGTTCTATTACCCGACGATTAAGAAGTACGCGGCCGACTGCGTGTTTCGTGACGGCTACACCCGCGAAGGAATCCTTAAGAGAGAGACGGCGGCCTGTCCGCTGGTTCGCAACAACGTCGTCATTGAAGTTCCCGCAGATCAGACGCTGTTCACTCAACGGTACACGCGGGAGACCATTCGCTTCATCACCGAAAACAAAGACAAACCGTTCTTTGTTTACCTGGCCCATAACATGCCGCACATCCCGCTGCATGCATCCGAAGCGTTCGTGGGCAGCAGCAAGCGCGGCATCTACGGCGACACGATCCAGGAACTTGACTGGAGCACCGGCGAGATTCTGCGGTCTCTAAAAGAACTCGAGCTGGACAAGAACACGCTGGTCATCTTCACTTCAGACAACGGCCCCAACACGGCCACGGGTGGCAGCGCCGGCCCGTTGAAAGGTGGCAAAGGCTCGACCTTGGAGGGAGGCGTTCGAGTGCCGTTTGTGGCTCGCTGGCCGGGGAAGATACCGGCGGGAAGCGAAACTGACGAAGCCATCACCGGCATGGATCTTCTGCCGACGCTGACCAAACTCGCGGGCGGCGAAGTTCCGAATGACCGCGTGATTGATGGAAAAGATATCTGGCCTTTGCTCGCCGGTAAGCCGGATGCAAAGTCGCCTCACGAAGCCATCTACTACCTGCGAGGCCGAGGTGTTCAGGGAATTCGTGTCGGCGACTGGAAGTACCTCGTCGATGACTCTTCGAAGCAGCAAGCCCCGAGAATTGAAGTTGAGTTAACTGCTGAGGAACAGAAACTTCCCCGCAGAGAGCGTAAAGCACTCATCAAGGAACGTGAGAAAGCGGCAGCTCAAAAACGTGGACCAACGGCTGCGCTCTACAACCTGACTAACGACATCGGCGAACAAAACAACCTGTTGGCGAAACACCCTGAAATCGTCGCCCGTTTGAAGAAGCTGTTGGATGAGTTCGGCCGTCAGCTTCGCTCTAATTTGAGACCTGCCGGCGTTGCGGAACCAGTGTCGATTGATTAGCGATAGATGAACGCGGACACACACACAATTGAGCCACATTATGTTGCATCCCTATCACAGATTCGGAAGGTCAATGAAACGATTCAAAATAGCTCTGATGGTCTTGTTCTATTCGTTCATTATCGCCAACCAGTCGACACTTGGCGCTGAGCTGAATCTGACGGAAACAGATGACACGATTCGCATCACCCTGCGTGGAAAACCGGTCCTGCAGTACATCAAGAAATCGCAACCCGTTCCCGATGGACTGCCGCAATACTTCAGTCGCAGCGGCTACATTCATCCCGTTTACACTCCGACGGGTCAGGAGCTCACCGGAGACTATCCCGCGGATCATGCTCATCAACATGCGCTCTTTTTTGCGTGGGTGAAAAGCCAGCTTGACGGCAAGAGTGTCGACTTTTGGAATCAGGCCAAGGATCTTGGAAAGGTTGAATTTCGCGAAGTGCTGAACCTGCGTCGAAAAGAGCAAAGCGTCTCCTTTAGCGTCAAACACGCGTTCATGGTGAAGATAGGTGAGGAGTGGATCGACGCACTCTATGAAGTCTGGACTGTCACTGTTCATCAAACCCCGACGGATCTTTTTGTTTTCGACATCGTCAGCGTTCAGCAGTGCGCATCCGACAAGCCTCTGAGCCTGGCCGAATACCACTACGGCGGCATGGCAATCCGCGGCAACGTTCGGTGGCTGAAGGAAAAAGACGACCACAGCATCAATCCTGGTGACGTACAGTATCTGACCAGCGACGGCAAAGACCGCTGGGAAGGCAATCACACTCGGCCCAACTGGGTGGCCTTTTCTGGACAGATCGATGGTCAGGACGTGTCGGCTACCGTCTTCTGCAGTCCGAAAAACTTCCGTGCACCACAACACGTGCGCATCCATCCGAACAAGCCGTACTTCTGCTTCGCGCCCATGGTTGAAGGTCCATTCGAGATCGTGCCTGATAAGGAATACGTTTCGAGTTACCGCTATCTCGTGACTTCCGAAGTCGCCGACATGAATATGATCGAGAAGCACTGGGATGAATACACGAAGGCTGAGAATGCGACTGAGAAATAGAGCCTTCGAGTTATTTTCGATAACCGTGGAAGCAAGTGAACTGCGAAGACGAAATACCATGAATCAGTTGACGACATTTACTGTTTGCCTGTTTGTGACTTTGAGTGGCTGGGCGCAGGTTGGCACGAGTCGAGCCTCAGAAAAACCGAACATTGTTGTCTTCTTGACGGATGATCAGGGTTACGGTGATTTGGGTTGCTATGGATCAAACGACATCGCGACGCCCAATATTGACCGGCTGTGCGCCGAAGGAATGAAGTTCACCAGTTTTTATGTTCACAACCGCTGTTCGCCGACGCGTGCCGCTTTGATGACGGGCTGTCATGCTCAGCGAGTCGGCGTTGACAATGTCGTCTACCGGAGAGAAAGAGTCGGACTCAACGCCGATGAGATCACTGTCCCCGAACTCCTTAAAACTGCAGGTTACGCGACCGGGATCGTCGGTAAATGGCATCTCGGCGAATGGGAAGATTTCAACCCGGTGAACCATGGCTTCGACAGCTTCTTCGGTTTCATGGAGTGCGACGACAAGAAAACAACCGCAATCTATCGCAATAGGGAAATTGTCGAGAAGATTAAACAAAAGACGGACGGAACCCACTCGCCAAAGCTACTCGCCGCTGGAATTGAGTTCATCAAACAGCACAAAGAACAGCCCTTCTTTCTGTACTACGCTTCGCCACTGCCGCATGTGAAGTGGCATCCCCATCCGCGTTTCAAGGGAAGCTCCAAACAAGGAACTTACGGAGACGTGGTGCAGGAGATTGATTGGCAGGTCGGTGAGTTGATGAAAACACTCGAAGAACTCGACCTCGCCGAGAACACGCTGTTCGTTTTCGCGTCCGACAACGGCCCGCAGCTCAACGTGGAAGGCTACGGTAGTGCTGGAATTCTGCGAGACGGCAAATGGACTAACTTTGAAGGCGGTATTCGAGTTCCCTGCATCATGCGGTGGCCAAATGCGATTCCCCCAAATTCGACCAATGATGAAATCACCGCGATCATCGACCTGCTTCCAACGTTTGGTTCCATCGCAGGTGTGGCCGCGCCAGCGGACCGAGTGATCGATGGTCGCAACATCCTTCCGTACATGCGAGGCGAACAAGCTGACACGCCGATTCACGACTCCTACATCGTGCCGGGGGCGAGCATTCGCCACGGGGATTGGAAGCTGCTTGTCAAATCGCAAAAGCCCGGCGGCGGAAAGTCAGATCGGGTCGGCAAAACAGATCGAGTCCCGGCACCTGCTGGTGCAATGTTCAATCTGAAAATCGATCCGAGTGAATCAACCAACGTTGCCGCCGAGCACCCAGATCAGGTCGCCGAGCTGACCAATAGGATGAGCGATTTTATGAAACACCTCAATGCACATTCTCGCCCCATTGGAAGCTTGTCAACGAAGAACGGCCAGTAAATGCTTACCCACCGAAGTGGTCGATTCTCTTCTACCTCTCGCCGAAGAATTCAAAATTGAAGATAACAAATATGAACAAGATCTGCTTGGCATTCCTACTGATTGCCTCATCGTTTGATATTACCAGGGCTGATGCGGCCGACAAGCCGATGAATGTGCTCTTCCTCGTTGCCGACGACCTGAACAGTTGGCTGCTCGAGGATGCTGATCGGTACGCAGGCAAAGTCGTCGCGCCGAATCTTCGCAAGCTGGCTGCCAGTGGAGTCATTTTTAATCACGCATACACCGCCGCGCCGGTTTGTTCGCCTTCTCGCACCGCATTCTTTTCAGGCGTAGCACCCTGGAAATCGGGGATCTACAACAACGCGCAGACCATCAGCAACAGTGAGGTGCTGAATCAGGATGCCGTGCTGTCACTGGCGGGACTGTTCAAGACAAACGGCTACGGCACCTTCGGTTACGGCAAGATCACTCATGGCTGGGACCAGAAGGAAAACTGGGACGTTAAGGTTGGTCACAAAAGGGATCCGGCTCCTCCCGGTGCGCCGCTGGCAAAACTCAGCGGGGGCGAACAGGATTGGGGGCCGATTCATCTCACGGAAGAACAAATGAATGACACTGGCGGAGCCGACAAAGCCATCGCCGTTCTGGAGCAACAACACGACAAGCCATTCTTCCTGGCGTACGGCACGTTCAATCCGCACATGCCCTGGTATGTCCCGCAAAAGTATTTCGACATGTACCCGCTGGACCAGATTGTCCTTCCCGAGCTAAAGCACGACGACCTGGATGACCTTCCTCCGCTGGCCAAAGCGGTGAGCGATGGGATTGGAAGCTTCGCCGACAAGGTGATCGAATCTGGAAAGCATAAAGAGGCGGTGCAGGCTTACCTGGCCACGACCAGCTATGTCGACACTCAATTCGGACGCGTCCTCGATGCCCTCGAGAAAAGCCCCTACAAGGACAACACCGTTATCGTCTTCCTCACCGATCACGGCTTTCATCTGGGCGAAAAACATCACTGGCAAAAGACGACCCTCTGGGAGGAAGGAACGCACACGTTGTTGATGTTTCGCGCGCCCGGAGTCACCACTGCCGGGGGCGTGTCTGAACGGTTCGTTTCCCTGATAGACATCTACCCCACTTTGGCCGAGCTCTGCGGACTGACACCTCCCGCGACCATTGATGGACGCTCGCTGGTCCCCCTGCTCAAAGCCCCGAAAGCTCCGTGGGAAAGCACCGCCATCACCGGATTGTGCAATAAAACGAAAACGGACCTGGCCTACATCAGCATCCGCCACGAACTCGGACGCTACACCCGCTATGGGATCGAAGAAGAGGAGTTCTACGACACGACCAAGGACCCACACGAATGGACCAACCAGATCGATAACCCGATATACGCCACGATCGTCGAAAAACTCCGCGCCCTGGTCCCAGGTTTCGAGGATGCCGCTCAGCCCCTTCCCTCTGCCTTGACCAAGAAGCGCAGGGGAACCCCAAAAGAGAAAAAGAAGAAATAGTCCAGTCCTTCTACATCATGAGAACAAGCTGAACAAACAGGATCAACCATGAACCCTTCCCCACAAAACAAGACTTCACGTCGATCCGTGTTGAAATCGATCGGCGCGACCACGACGCTGGCTGCGTCAGGTCTGTTGCCATCAGCAATCTACGCTGCCCCGCCCGCATCGGCGAATGACAAGTTGCGAGTCGGATTGATCGGCGCGGGCAATCGAGCCAAATGGCTGACGCGTGCGTTGTCCCGCGAATCCCATCGAGCCGAACTGGTCGCGGTCTGCGATTGCTACCTGCCGCAGATCGATCTGTTGGCGGCGGATAACAAGAGCGATCCGCAGGCCGGTGCTGCCTGGGCGCGCTATCAGAACTACGAGCAGATGTTCGATCAGGAAGATCTCGACGCTGTCGTCATTGCGACGCCGGATCACGTTCGAGTGCGAGCAGCGATTATTGCTTGCGCCAAAGGCCTGGACATTTACGCGGAAAAGCCGCTCAGCTTCAGCATTCCGGAAGGCCGCGCATTGGTCCAGGCGGTGCGAAAGCACAAACGCGTGCTGCAGGTCGGCACGCAACAACGCAGCACGGCCAACAACCAGTACTCCTGCGAATTCGTCCGAAACGGCGGCCTTGGCAAAGTGCATACGATTCTCGTCAAGAACTATTCCGGCTCGCGTCCGGCAACTGGTCTCGACAAGCAAGCCGTTCCCGACGGCATGGATTGGAATCGATTCTGCGACCAGGCGCAGTTGCTCGACTACCACGAACAACTTCACCGCCGGTGGCGGAACTTTGATGCCTTCACCGGAGGCCCCATTTGCGATCGCGGTGCGCACGCTCTGGACATGGTTCATTTGGCAATGGGCTGGGACCATGTCGCGCCAACGCGCATCGAGCCGACCACCGAAGCAAAGGACGTTCGCGAACGCGGAGTCCGCCTTTATTACCCTGACGGCACGGTTGTCCGACTGGAAAGCGGCAATGGACCGGCTTTTGGAGGCATCTTCATCGGCGAGAAGGGAAAGTTGGAAATCAATCGAGGACGCTTCGCCTGCAACCCCACGACACTGCTTGCTCCTTTCGAAGGCAAAGAGTCCGAAAATCACGTCGGCAACTGGATCGACTGCATCGAATCACGAGAGGAACCCAATGCTCCTGTCGAGGTCGGGCATTTGATTACCAGCGTCGCCCACCTGATCAACATCTGCCGGATCACCGGCCGCACAATCAACTGGGACGCGGCCCAAGAACAAATCAATGGCGACGTTGCGGCCAATGCATTGCTGACCAAAGAACGACGTCCCGAATTCTCGCTCCCCAATGTTTAGACATAGGACCTCAGATGCCTTCCGATATCTCCTGCCGTTCTAATCGAGCGACAGCCCAAAGATCTTTCACAACCATTGTGCTCGTTGCGATCACGTTCTGCAGTGGTTCCGCCTTCGCCGAAGATTGGGCCACTCTGTTTGACGGCAAAAATCTCGAAGCTTGGAAACCCTCGCGCGACAACACACAGTTCGCTATTGTCGACGGAGTCATCGTGGGCACGAGTTCTGGCCAGACTCAGTTTCTACACACGGTCGAAGAGTACGGTGACTTCGAGCTCGAACTGGAAGTCAAACTCGACGACATTGACCTCAATTCGGGCGTACAAATCCGAACCCAACTGACGCGCACCAACGACGCTGGGAAAGTTCGCTCATCGGTGCACGGCCCCCAGGTGGACCTTGGGAAATCTCCGGGACGCAGCGGCCACATCTTTAACCAGGGCAATGGTGCCTGGATAACTCCAAAAGAAGACCTGACTCGGAACGAGCTGATGGTCAACGGAAAATGGAACAAGCTGCGTGTACTGGCCGTCGGTCCGCAAATTCAAACCTGGATCAATGGCAAACAGGTTGCGGATGTCGCTGATGATGAAGTCTTTGCGAAATATCCTTCGGGCGTGATTGCACTGCAGGTCCACGGAGTCAAGAAGTCCCCAGAGAAAGTACGCCACGTTTCGTTTCGATCCATTCGCGTTCGCAGAATCGAATCCGTCAATTAGTACCGCACGTCAAGAACTGATCAGATCCATGCCTATTTCCTGTGCCCAGCGTTTTATCAGAACCACCTTGCTGTTCCTGGTCCCGATGGCTTCGTGGTTTCTGGCAGGCACATGTGTCGCTGCTGAGAAGCCCAACATCGTGTTGCTGTTTATCGACGACTGGGCTTGGAACGGCACTCCGGTCCCCATGAACGACGGCATGGAAAACTCCCGTATGCCGGTTCTGCAGATGCCGAATGTCGAGCGACTGGCTCGCGAGGGAATGAAATTCACAAATGCGTATGCGTCGCCGCAGTGTTCGCCGTCGCGAGTCTGCGTGCAAACCGGACAATCCTCGCCGCGGAACGGCTTCACCGTGTTCATGAACGACGGCCGACAGGATTACTTCGACGAAAAGGGCTACCCGGACTTCCCGGTCATTCCCTGCATCTCAGACATGACGATCGACAAGGATGCTGTGACAATCCCCGAAGCCCTGAAGCCGCTCGGTTATGTCAGCGCCCACATTGGCAAATGGCACATGCGAGGTGATCCCGGCGACGAAGGCTATGTGCTGCACGACGGTGACACCAGCAACACGCCAGGCAATACACTGCCCGACAGCGCAAAGCAACGCCTGCCTGACGACCTGACCGATCCCAAGCTGATGTTCAGCGTCACCGAGAAGGCGATCGGTTTCATGGAACAGCAAGCCAAAGCAGGCAAGCCGTTCTATCTGCAAATCTCGCACTACGCGATGCACGAAGGCCGCGAGTGCCTGCCGGCGACGCGCGAAAAGTACACTCGGCATCCGCTGGTCCAGGCTTACTACCGGAAGGTCGGGAAGTCGGCCGACACTATCAAACGCAAGGAAGATCCGGCCATCTGGCTGGGCATGGGTGAAGACCTCGACGGACGTATCGGAGCCGTGCTAGACCGTATCGGCGAGTTGGAAATCGAGGACAACACATACGTCTTGCTGGTGTCCGATAACGGTTACCGACACAATGAACTGCAGCTGACGAAGGGAATCAAGCAACCACACCATGCTGCCAAGTGGTGGGTCTGGCAGGGTGGCATTCGTGTTCCGATGATCGTCAGAGGCCCCGGCATCAAGGCGGGCTCAGTCTTCAAAGGCAATGTCGTCAACTACGACTTCCTGCCGACCTTCGTCGACTGGGCCGGTGGAGATCCAATCAAACTGAAAGACATCGACGGCGTCAGTCTTGCTTCCTACATGACCGGGAAGTCGCCGACTGACGCCTTCCTCGACCGCAATATCTATTTCCACTACCCGCACTATCGTACGAGCATGCCGCATTCCGCCGTCGTCACCGGCACGCGCAAGCTGCTGCACTTCTACGAGCGACCGGATATCCCCATGCTCTTCGACCTGACTCAGGACATGGGCGAAGTCCACAACATCGCTCCCGCTCACGCTGAAGAACATCGCCGACTCTACGACGACATGGTGGGTTACCTTGAAGAAGTCGGCGCCCGTATCCCAAAACGAAATCCAAACTACAACGCTGCTGCCTATAAGAACGCGAAGGAATACGAGAAACGCGTCCAATGGGGACCATTCGAAGGCAGCAGGCAGCTTGAGGAAGACGAGAAATAGGCTCTGAAGCTGACACACCAGACTTGGATTTAGGGAGTTAGAGACGTCAAAGGCAAGATAAGTCGGCATTTCGTTTTTTGTTCGGAAAATGATCCCGAGGGAGGCAATCTTCGGACTCGAACCGCCGGCATCGTTAAGTTTTCGACGATGACAGAACCCTCGGCCACGAATACACGTGACCAAGGGTTTGTGGTTCGGATTGAGACCAAAAGCTCCCCGATCCGTACTCTATGCGAACA
>ERZ887849.711-NODE-711-length-34563-cov-11.278544_pt1 | contig 34563 bp, 33 predicted proteins | sample MGYA00521267_ERZ887849 | MGnify/ENA primary metagenome ERZ887849 (study PRJEB32303, sample SAMEA104408601) | aquatic metagenome | biome: Brackish water; feature: Pelagic; material: water | place: Baltic Sea | collected 2014-06-06T16:11:00 | depth 2,863 m ... | reverse complement strand
AGGATGGCATTCGCCAAGCCACCACCTTCAGAACCTGGCGCGGGTGTGGATTCGGTAAAAAGTGACCAACTGAGTGCTTGAAAACCGTTTTTAAACAGAATCAACAAAATCCAAAGCAGAACGAACAACCCCAAAACCATCGCCAAAAAAGACAACGTCATTCCTATTTGGTTGACCAATTTGCGACGGGCGTACAGTGACTTATTCATTAGCGTTTTTCCTTGCTATGTCTTGAATCCCTTGGCTCGTTCTGTGCGGATGATCAAAATTTTTGCTGCACCAAGAACGACGAAGGTAATGATAAAAAGCAGAAATCCAAGTGCAAAGAGTGCTGACAAGTGGAGATCCCCAGCCTCAGCAAATTCGTTTGCCAGTGTCGACGCAATCGACGTTCCAGGCGCGAATAAAGAGGGCAAGATACGTTGGGAATTACCGATCACGAAGGTAACCGCCATGGTTTCACCCAAAGCTCGGCCAAGACCCAGCATGATGCCGCCGATCACACCTTTTTGTGTGTATGGCAAAACCACGTAACGGACCACCTCCCAAGTGGTACATCCGACACCGTAGGCTGATTCTCGCAATATGGGCGGCACTATTTCGAACACGTCTCTCATCACAGCAGCGATAAACGGCAAAACCATGAAGGCCAAAATGATGCCTGCTGCCAAGATGCCAATACCGTTCATGGCACCGCCAAAAAAAGGTCCAATCAGTGGCATTTGTCCTAACGTTGACTGGAGGGCCGGCTGGCCATATTCACCAAAAAGGGGTGCAAAAATGAACAGTCCGAACATACCGTAGATGATGGAAGGCACTGCAGCAAGCAACTCAACGGCTGTACCAAGCGGTCTACGAAGCCAAGTCGGACAGGTCTCAGTGAGAAACAGTGCAATGCCAAAGGCCAGTGGTATGGCAATCAGCAGCGCGATGGCAGAACTCATCAGCGTGCCGTAGATGGCAATGAGGGCACCAAATTTGTCGTTGACGATGTCCCACTCGTCGCTCCAGATAAATCCAATACCAAACATACTGAAGGCGGGCCATGCACTGTAAAAAAGTGAAATAATGATACTGACCAGAGCCAGAAGTACGAGTAGCGAAAACCCCATCGTTACTTTATGAAACAACAAATCTTGCCACTTTTGACGCTTGACGACCGCAAGCATTCGTTTGTTGGAAGCATCACTGTCTAAAACTTGGGGGGCCTGACTCATAAACGCTCCCGACGAATCATCAAAAAATACCTGACCCTTTCGGGTCAGGTTACCTAACCTAAAGCGAGAACATTACTTATTATTGATTTGTGACCATACCGTGGTGCGAATTAAGTTGGTCAATGAATCAGGCAATGGCACGTAATCCAAGTCGATGGCCATTTGTTGACCATTTTTGAATGCCCAATCAAAAAACTTCAATACGCCGGCTGACGCTTCTTTGTCGCTTGGATTTTTGTACATCAAGATGAAAGAAGCGGTTGAGATTGGCCATGTGTCGGCACCAGGCTGGGCGACGATTGACAGACCCATACCAGGAACGCTACCCCAGTCGGCACCTGCAGCAGCTGCGGCGAATGACTTCTCGTCAGGACGCACAAAAACGCCATCTTTGTTTTGCAAACGCATGTAAGGAATGCTTGTCTTTTTTGCATAGGCATATTCAACATAGCCCACTGATCCCTTGATGCGCGCAACGTTAGCGGCAACCCCTTCGTTACCCTTACCACCCAATGATGCATCAGCTGGCCACTTAACAGCAGCACCTTTACCGACTTTATCTGCCCAAGCTTTGCTGACGACAGTGAGGTAGTCAGTAAAGTTAAAAGTTGTGCCTGAACCATCGGCGCGGTGAACCACGGTGATGGTTTGGTTGGGTAAAGTCAAGCTTGGGTTAATGGCTGCTATTTTTGGATCGTTCCAGTTGGAGATCGTGCCCATGAACATCTCGGCCAAAACTTCGCCAGTGATGCGAACTTGACCAGACTTAAAACCTTCGAGGTTGAAGACTGGAACCGTACCACCAATAATGGCTGGGAACTGAACCAAGCCGTCTTTGTCCAGATCAGAACCACCGATAGGCTTATCGCTTGCACCAAAAGTCACTGTCTTGGCACGAATCTGGCGCATACCACCCGATGAGCCGATTGATTGATAGTTCAAGCCAACACCGGTTTGAGCTTTGTAGGCTTCGGCCCATTTGGCGTAGACTGGGTATGGGAAAGTAGCGCCAGCGCCCGTAATGTCAGCAGCTGAAGCGCTCAAACCAAACGCCGCAACCGCGCCGCCTATAAGAACTTGCGAAATAATTTTTTTCATAGCATTCCTTTGGATAAACTTCGAACAACAGGATCAACATATTTAGTCCAGCAGAGTCATCTTAGCCATCGAATATGTCAGAACTATGACAGTTATGAAATGAAATGTGTGGATGACAACTGCTTGTTGAAGTAAAGCCAAAAAGTGTCTCGCATTTGTCCATATTCCGTTTTTTAACACGGCATAACCGATCCACGGCATGACCTGCTAAGCTTCGAAAATGATGTGTTTTATAGCTTTTGTACCAGATTGCTTTTTTGCTAAACGGCACGAGTCTTCGAACCAAATGAACACCTTACAGACTGGGATCGAAAGATCACCCGACAAACAACTTTTATTAGCGAAATCATTCCGTGTGCGCAAATTGAAAAAATAGCTAAAAAATTTTTATATCTTTACAAATGGCTCAATATCGTTTTTCTTGGTTTATTTTGCATAAAAATCAATTGGTTAGGCGTATGAGCCAGGTATTAATTTGGCTACAATTAGGCATCACCAAACGTTAATGCACATGGGACACCTCATCACTTCATCATGACTCATAGCCTATTTCACAAAATCTGGACACCACACGCTGTCATTGCCCGTCAACACGGCCCTTCATTGCTCTACATTGACCGCCACATCGTGCACGAGGGCTCGTTTCACGCGTTCAATCAGTTGCGCACTCGAAACCTGTCGCTGCGCCAACCTGCGCAGGTATTTGGCGTGCCAGATCACTACGTCCCGACCACAGGCAGACGTGCAAAAGATGCCGCAACGGCAGAGATCGGGAAAATGATTACGCAGTTCGATCACAACATGATCTGGGGTGGCATCCCACACTTTCCGCTGTCTGATCAACGCCAAGGCATTGTGCATGTGGTTGGGCCTGAACAAGGTATCACCCTGCCCGGCATGACCCTGGTGTGCAGCGACAGCCACACGTCCACCCATGGCGCGCTTGGCGCGATCGCATTTGGCATCGGTCAGTCCGAAAGCATGCACGTGATGGCCACGCAAACACTTTGGCAAATCAAACCTCGCGTGATGCGCATTCGAGTCGATGGCACGCTAGGTCTTGGCGTTAGCGCCAAAGACATTATTCTGGCAATTATCGCCAAGATTGGTGCCGCTGGCGCGGTCGGATACGCAATTGAATACGCCGGCTCGGCCATCATGGCACTAGACATGGATGGTCGCCTGACCGTTTGCAACATGTCGATTGAAGCAGGGGCAAGACTGGGCATGATTGCACCGGACGACACGGTTTACGCCTATTTGCACGACAAACCCCAGGCACCCAAAGGCCCGTTGTGGGACAAGGCACTGGCCCACTGGAAAACACTGCGCACAGACGACGAGGCACACTTCGATCGTGAAGTGACATTAGACGCACGTGATGTCAAACCCATGGTGACCTGGGGCACAAGCCCCGATGCCGGCTGTGGCATCGATGAAGTCGTCCCAGACCCCGCTGATTTGAAGGACGCACAGGCTCGAGCCAGCGCACAACAAGCGCTCGATTACATGGGTTTGTTGCCGGGCACCCGGCTCACCGATATTGCCATCGACCACGTTTTCATCGGTTCTTGCACCAACAGTAGACTCGGTGATTTGCGCGACGCGGCTCGGGTTCTCAAAGGCCGACAAGCCAAAGTACCCGGCATTGTCGTGCCCGGCTCAGGACTGATCAAAGCCCAAGCCGAAGCCGAGGGGCTAGACAAGATTTTTACCGAGGCTGGCCTTCAATGGCGATCAGCGGGCTGCTCGATGTGTGCGGCCATGAATGGCGACATCGGCAAGCCAGGTGAGCGGATCGCCTCAACGTCGAATCGCAATTTTATGGGCCGCCAGGGACCTGGGACTCGAACACACTTGATGAGTCCGGCCATGGCGGCTGCAGCCGCTGTCAATGGCAAACTGACCGACGTTCGTACTTTACTGGGAGCCCACGCATGACTAAGCCCCAAACCGCCACCACCTTTGAACCGTTGACCACACTGACGGCCACCGTGGCTGCTATCCCTGGACCCAACGTCGATACCGATCAAATTATTCCCGCACGATTTCTAAAAAAGGACCGGTCGTTGGGCTACGGTCAGTTTCTATTTCATGACACGCGGTTTGACGATGCCGGCAATCAAAAGCCGCACCCCCTGAACACGGCAAAAGATCAAACACCCAAAGTTTTGATGGTCGATGAAAACTTTGGTTGTGGCTCATCCCGTGAAGGTGCCGTCTATGCCTTGGCTGACTATGGCATCCGGGCCTTAGTGGGCACCACTTTTGGTGATATTTTCCATAACAATTGCTTCAAAAATGGTGTATTGCCCGTTAGGCTCGAGGCCACTGACCATGCGCGACTGATGCAGTGGGTTGCAACCCTCACAAGCCCAGCTGACATCACGGTCGACTTGGTGCAATGCGAGGTGCGTTGGGACAAGGACTGCGCCAAATTTACTGTTGATGACTTTTGGCGCGAGTGTCTCATCAAAGGGCTCGACGAGTTATCCTTGACCTTGAGCCATACCCAAGACATTGATACCTTTGAATCCCAATATCAAAGCCGCTTCCCTTGGCTAGTCGCTAACAAGGCCTAGTGACTTATTTTTGGTCTGACTTGGGCTCATAACGTTGCCCGAGTTCGAGCACTGCTGGGGTCTGCAAGACGTTATTGAGCCCAGTAAAGTCCAACATCTGCGCGCGCCAGCTGTCTGTGGTGCCCGTGTTTTTAAGCGCCGCAAAATAGCCCTGCATGGTGTGAGCCAGTGCCCGGACCAAACCGCCAGGAAAGATCACCAAAGAAAATCCTTTGTCGTACAGTGTCTGGGCCGCATCGATGGGTGTGTCACCCCCCTCCACCATGTTGGCCATCAAAGGCGCACGACCTTTCAGTGCACGCATGATCTTGGTGACATGGGTGTCATCACGAAAACCCTCAACAAACACAATGTCAGCACCAGCTTCTTGGTAAGCCACAGCCCGCTCAATCGCCGGCTCAATGCCTTCGACAGCGATGGCATCGGTGCGACCAATGATCAGTGTCTCACTCGATCGACGCGCATCGACAGCGGCCTTCAGTTTGCCAACCATTTCTGCCGTCGGGACAAGTGTTTTGCCTTTCAGGTGTCCGCAGCGCTTGGGAAACCCCTGATCTTCCAGCTGAATGGCATTGGCACCCTCGCGCTCGAGCAGACGCACGGTACGCATCACATTAATGGCATTGCCAAAACCGGTATCGGCATCAACAATGACTTGGACGTCTGTTTGCTCAGAGATATAGCGCAAAACATCAGCAACTTCAGTCAAACCCAGCAGACCGATGTCAGGACCACCAAGGCGGGTGTAAGCAATGCTGGCCCCAGACAGATAAACCGTCTCAAAGCCGGCCTGCTGGGCCATGCGCGCAGACAATGCGTCATACACGCCCGGCGCAAGACAACCGCCGCCAGCCATTTGCTCGCGCAAAGTGGGCATGGTTACGTTACGTGGTGTCATTGGAAATTTCCTTTTGAATTTTTATAAAAATGATCGCGATTGCATGCTGGCAGCGACACAGCAGTGGCTTGCTCATCAGCCATTCTTAAACAAGACACTGACAAAGAACAATTACCTGGAAACCTGCAAAAACAGTACCCATTCGTTCCTGATTTTCTGACCAAAGAAAAGATAAGTCTTAACAACAAATTTCCCTACAAATCTTACCCTTGAGAACATCTAAGTACCAAATATCGACTGGCCTGCGGGACGTGACGGCGTACAAACACGCGACCCAGTGATTGGCCTTAAGCATATTATCCCTGATAAAAATTTGACTGTGTTGTTAACCAATTGATGGTTGATAACAGCCCCAAAAAATCTCGAATAGGATGCCTTCATCTGACATTCGCATCTTTGGCGCCTCCCCCCTGTCCCTACAAGTGATGGCCATTTGGCCTTAATTTCGATTCGTCGAAAAACTGTTTAGGGGGCTGTGCGACAGCAGAAAAAGTACCTTGCGATGCCAACAACTGGGTCTGTTTTTCAAAACCCCATCGATCGACATTGAACCGTACCCACTTGGATCATGTCCCTCAAATCAATCGCTGGTCAAAATGATTTATGCCATTCAAAGCAAATTTTGCTAGGGTTCGCTTGCATCGATTAGCGACACAACAGAATTGGATTGTCGGAATTTTAACGATCAAAACTATCCAATAATCACGGCATATGACAAACTTAACAGGCGCATTCTGTTAAAAACCAATCAGCTATTTCATCCATGTCGCAACATACAGATTGATAAAGTTTCTTTTAAATGCACGCGATGCGCAAACTTCTAAGCACAATTCGTTCGGACCATCATGTTGATTCTGACCCTAGCGACGACAAGCTTAAAAGCGACGGCGTTGCTGCCAAGCGAGTAGCCCTGATCTATTTCGATGCTGGTGGTGGGCATCGCGCAGCCGCAACTGCATTGCAAACTGTGTTGTCTGCTCAATGTCCTGATTGGACGGTATCGCTAGTCGATCTGTTTCAGGTTCTTGACCCTCAGCGACGATTTAAGCGCGTCACTGGCTTTGCGCCTGAGGCTTACTACAACAAGCGCCTGTCAAGCGGCTTTACGCTTGGCTTAGCGCAAGAGTTGAAACTGTTGCAAGCCGTCATTCGTCTGTCCCACCCGAAACTTGTTGCTAGGCTGAAGGCCTACTGGTCAATGACCGAACCGAGCATGGTGGTTTCGCTCGTACCGAATTTCAATCGTGCCATTGGGCACAGCATCCAGCAAGCTTCACCAGCAACGCCGTTCGTTACAGTCATGACGGACATGGCTGACCATCCCCCCCACTTCTGGGTGGAGCCAGGCTTTACACAGCACCTGATTTGCGGTTCTGATCACGCTGTTGCCCAAGCCATTGGGCAAGGTGTTAGTGAGGCTCAGATTCACCGGGTCTCAGGCATGCTGTTATCGCCTCATTTTTATGCAGAATCAAGGCTTGACCGATCAGCAGTCCGTCGTGAACTCGGATTCAAACATGATGATTTGGTTGGCCTAGTCATGTTTGGTGGGCACGGCTCGGCTGCGATGAAGCGCATCTCGACTCAACTGGCTCATTGGCCATTGATTCTGCTTTGCGGACGCAATCAGTCTTTAATTGAGGCATTGAACAAGCAGCCGTCAAACGCCGCTCATCATGTGGTGGGTTTTACGCAGGACGTCGCTAATCACATGCGTTTGGCAGACTATTTCATTGGTAAGCCTGGCCCAGGCTCGATCAGTGAGGCACTTCATTGTGGCTTACCCGTCATTGTGGCGCGTAACGCTTGGACCATGCCTCAAGAGCGCTGGAACACTGAGTGGATCAAATCCCAGCACTTGGGGTTTGTGGTTCCGTCGTTTGCCAAAATCGGGCAAGCCGTTGATGAGGTTGTGGCTAATCTTAAGCAGTTGCAACAGAACGTTGCAAAACTGGATAATCAAGCAATCTATGAAGCAGTCCACGTCTTGCGACAAATCATGGCCAAGTCAAAACGATCAGTCTGGGGACAGAGCGGGTTCTAGAAACTCGTACAGAAAGGCAAACAGTGATAGCGTGCTGCTATTTGGAGCACATGTGTCATCCACAGAATTAACATTCATGCTTATATTGAGTTAAATTTTAATAAAATTTGACTGGGGTAAAAAATTAAATGCTTTCAAATAAATTAAATCTATATTCAGAAGAAATTCCTCGGATAACGTTGCAAGAGCTAGTTAATACTGACGTTGATATTTACTCGTACTGTCAGCAATTAGAGACTCCGCTATATATTACTGACATCAATAAAGTCTTTCCGAGTCTTGAACAATGGGCGCCTATTTTCCTTGAAAATAAAATTGGTGATTCAACGGTTAAAGTTAACACTTCTGAAACCAATGTTTTCGTTGACTATCATCACCCTTTGGAAATAATCCTGAAAGATTACTCTAAAAAAATTAATTCAGACAACCCCAACTCTGATGGCAACTTGTATTTAAGCGCCTTAAATATTGATCAAAATTTTCCAGTGCTTAAATCAGAAATTTATTTTGACTCATTACTCCCGTTAGAAAAATTGGGCTTGAAGTGGCTTTGGTATGGACCGAAAGGCAATACGACTGGTCTGCACTACGACTCATCTGATAATTTTTTTATGCAACTTTATGGGGAAAAAAGATGGATATTGTCTGAGCCAAACAGTACTTTAAATCTTCATCCACGGTCGTCATTATCGAAACGACCGGCAATTTCAGACTTCAATCCACAAATACCTGATTTTGATAAATTCCCAAAAGCTAAAAAAGTAAAATTTTTAGATCTCAGGATGCAACCTGGAACAATTCTATACATCCCTTCATTCTGGTGGCATCAGGTCGAAAGTTGTAGCACATCCATCTCAGTCAATATTTGGTGCAAAACGAGCATGATTAAATTCAACTGGGGGGCTGCTCACTTGCTTCCTCTTTTAATCAAAAGTCTACCTGGCATGATAAAAGGCTACCTAGCAAATAAGTTTAAATAAATTGCCTAAAGCACTTTTCCTTTGCCCTGACCTATCCGGTTAAGCTGCTTTTACATTACCACGGCAAACAGCTGGCCTAATATCTCAAACGATATATTGATTAAACACCAAAATGCTGAGAGAGTGAATTACTGAGTTGCCAAGACGAAGCTGAACAAAGACGAGTTAGCTGCCACCGCCCAACTTGCGATGCTCTAAACGACTAAGCAAGCGCACCACAGGCCAAAGTAAAGCGAGATAGATCAGGGCAGCTAACACAATGGGTGAAGGGTTATAGACCAGAGACTGAGCGTCACGCGCGACGCGCAGGAGCTCAGGCATCGCTACCGCACTGGCTAGTGTCGTCATTTTGACGACTTCAAGGGTATTACTAATTAAGTCCGGCATCACATTGCGAGTCGCTTGTGGAATCTGAACCCAACGCAAGGTTTGAAACGCTGTCAGTCCTGTGGACCGAGCAGCTTCCATCTGCCCCTTTGGCACGCTCTCAAGCCCCGCCCTGAAAATCTCCCCGTAGTAGGAGGAGTTATTCAACATGAATCCAATAACCACAGCAAGAAGTTTAGGGAGATCTAGACCCAAAAACGGTGTTCCGAAATACACAAAAATAAGCAAATACAACGGAGGCAGGGCGCGAAACACATCAATATAGGTCGCCAGCAAGATACGCGCCCATCGGGCCTTTAGAGTCACAGACAAAACACCAATCACCAATCCAGTGGCCAATCCAACAGGGATCACGATAGCTGACAGGAATAAGGTCATCCATAGCCCACGCAACAGATAAGGAGCGACCTGGTAGTAGATCTCTAAATTAAAGAAATTTTGAAGGATCTCTTGCATTTGATACGCGCCTTGCCGCTACTGCTTCCAACGGAAACGGGTTTCAGTCCACCTGCCGAGTAAGACAACAGGAATAAAAATAATTAAGCACCCAACCGCACCCATCATGAGGGGCGTGGCATTACCAGACATGCTCATGGCTGACTGAGAGTTGTTCAAAACCTCGCTAAGACCGACCACACTTCCCAAAGCTGTGCTTTTGGTGATTGCGATGACCCGGTTGGTCAGCGGCGCCACCGTCAGGCGCAGCGCCTGCGGTACGACAACAAAGCACATGCTCTGCCACCATGAAAGGCCAGTGGATCGGGCCGCTTCAGCCTGGCCCTTTGGCACCGAGACAATACCCGCCCAACAGATTTCTTCAGCAAACGCTGCCAAGACTAAGGAAAGGGATAACCAGGTCGCAACAAACGCAGACATTGAGACTTGAATGTAAGGAAAAGCAAAAAATAAGATCATGATTACCACGAGCGGTGGCACAGCTCGTAATATGTCAGCAAAACAAACAATAAAAAAAGACAAAGCTTTAATTTGCAGGGCACGAACAATGGCAAGCAGCAAACCCACCACAATGCCGGTGAGAGACACCAGAACGCCCAGTTCGATGGTAACCGCCATGCCTCGGACGATATCTGGCCAATAGTCCCTGATCACTTCTAGATTAAAAAAAGAAAAGATAAGTGCTTGAAGGTCCATGGCTTTGCGGTTTGTCTCAGTGTGCGCTCATGCGAGCTAAGAACGTTTGTGTCCGCAGATGCTCAGGCTGCCCGAAAATCTTTTGCGGGATACCTTGCTCGACAATCAGCCCTTGATCCATAAAGACCACGTGGTCAGCTGCCGCATTGGCAAAACTCATCTCGTGACTGACCACGAGCATCGTCATGCCGTCCTCTTTAAGTTCACGCATCACATTTAGTACGTCACCCACAAGCTCTGGATCCAAGGCGCTCGTTGGCTCATCAAACAAAACCACTTTAGGACGTAACGCTAGCGACCTCGCAATCCCCACCCTTTGCTGCTGACCGCCTGAGAGCTGATCAGGAAATGCGTCTTCTTTGTCGGAGAGTCCGACCCGATTAAGCGCCTCCCGACCCCGCTCTTGTGCTTGCTTTGTTGATAGTTTCTGAACTTTACGCAGCGCCAAGGTCACGTTGCCAAGTGCTGACATATGGCGATAAAGGTTGAAGTGTTGGAATACCATTCCAATGTTTTGACGGATCCGATTCAGATCCGCGTTGTGGGCTGTGATATCTTCCCCATCAACGAGGATCTGTCCTGAACTGGACTCCTCTAACCGGTTGCAACACCTGAGTAGACTACTTTTGCCAGAACCCGATGGCCCGATGATAAACACAAGTTTTCCAGATTCGACTCGCAAATCGATCCCTTTAAGAACTTCGAGTTCACCGTAGGACTTTCTCAGGCCAATGATCTCAAGAATGGGTCTAATCATCGTTTGTGCAATCGGTTAAGGAGAAGTAACGCATTGCTTGCCATTTAATTACTTGCAATTGAGTGTGACTGGAGTGGGGTCATAGCCTGAAAAGCCTGGTACGCCCTGTCCTTTTCCGACCACGACAGACACAGAGTCCGCAGCAGGTGTGAAGCCAAACCACTTCTCAGCCAATCGAGAAATCGTGCCATCTTGCTTCAGACACTTCAACGCGTTTGATATCTGATTACGCGTTTCGTTATCACCCATACGGAACGCAAGTGCCCAGACTAAGCCTGTAGACAGTGTGTATGCCACCTTGACGTTTGGGTTTTGTTTGGCGGCCCATGCAGCTACCGTGTTTCCAGCCACATTCGCATAAGCACGACCTGATTGAACAGCCTGAATCGCATCAGCATTCGTACCGTACACGTCATATTTGAACCCATACTTGCTCGCATTCTCGCGAGCCCACGACTCATAAACGGAACCCTTATTTAGCGCCAAGGTCTTACCGCGCAGTTCGTCCAAAGACTTGAAAGCGGGCGTTGCCTTTGCCACAACGAAGGCATAATCCGTATTCAAGTAGCCTTCAGAGAAAAGCATCGATTTGGCTCGCGCCTCTGTAACTGTAGTTGGCGCCAGAACAAAGTCGTATTTTCGAGCGTTCATTCCAGGAATAAGACCTGAAAACTCCGTGCCCTCGATTTCGATAGTGGTACCCAATTGCTGAGCCAAGGCAGAACCTAAATCCACGTTAAAGCCCTGTATGCCACCGCCAAGCTTAGGCATGGCGTGTGGTGCGAAAGTTGCATCAACCCCTGTGACCAAAGGCTTGCTCGCGAGAGCTGCCGTTGACACCACTGCACAAGTAACTAACGCAAGCGAAAGAAAGCCTGCCCTCGTGAACACTGCTGTAAGCTGCTTCATGGAATTTTCCTCATTTAATCAGTCAGTAGGAAGAGTGCCCAAGGGCGGGCCTGCACCTACACGATCCAAGATGAGCGAGTAGTGTTCAGGTCGTCGATGAGCCGCAAGGTTAAAGATGTGCTGCTTGAAATTATCTGCAAGAGCCAGATCAGCCTCACAGAAAATAACTTCGTCGTCCTCGGATTGTGCGAGAGCGACTATTTCACCGGTGGGTGACACAATCGCCGACCCCCCAATCAAATGGTGTCCATCTTCTAGGCCTGCTTTAGCAGCCGCTGCAATCCAAACTGAGTTTTGATAAGCGGAAGCTTGCAATGAAAGAATATGATGAAACATGCGCAGGTGCGCGGGTTCTTGCCAGTGGATATTGAAGCCCGGTGTGTTGTAGCCCAAAGCCACCAACTCTGCCCCCTGCAGGGAGAGAACACGCCAAGTTTCTGGCCAACGCCGATCATTACAAAGACACATACCGATCTTTGCATCCATCGTTTCCCAAACAAAAAAGCCTTCATTGCCAACATCAAAGAATTTTTTCTCTAAATGCTGAAATGGCGCTTCAGGCTTGTGATCAGTGTGGCCTGGCAAGTGAATCTTTCGATACCGCCCAACAATATCTGCGTTCTTATTCACCAAAATTGAGGTGTTAAACGCCTGCCCATTTTGTGTGAGCTCTGCATACCCTAAATAAAAGCCAATCCCCAGCTTTTTAGCCGTCTCAAAAAGTATTTTCGTATCGGTCCCTGGCATGGACTTTTCAAAATAGCGGTCCTGCGCCTCTTGCTCTGTCAACCAATAGCGGGGAAAAAATGTCGTGAGTGCAAGCTCAGGAAAAACGACCATGTCTGCTTTGCGGCTAGCCGCCTCCTTGAGCAATTCAAGAAGCCTGACAACCGTTTGTGTACGTGAATCCGTAGGCTCTATGGGCCCAAGCTGAGCAACAGCAATACCAAAGGGGCGTTGCTTCATTTGAGTGCCTCACCCGAGAAGTATTTCTTCATAACTGAGGAACTATCGCCATTTAGGCGTTTGCGTAAGACTGGCTCAGGCGTTGTTCTTGCAATATATTCGCCACTACCAGCTGCAACCAAAAGTTCGCCATCTTTTATAACGATACGGCCACGGCTCACCACTGTTTCTGGCCAGCCTCGAAGGGTCTTGCCCTCATAAGGGGTGTATCCGACGTTGTCATGCAACATGTCGTAAGAAATAACGCGCTCACCCTCTGGATTCCAAATAGCAATATCTGCATCTGAACCAATAGCGATCGTTCCTTTTCGTGGGTAGAGCCCGTACATCCGAGCATGGTTAGTCGAGGTCAAGGCCACAAATCTTTCAATCGGAATACGACCCGTCAGAACGCCTTCAGAAAACAACAAAGGCAGGCGTAACTCAATTCCGGGTACTCCGTTTGCCATCTCCTTAAAAGTAGTGCTTTCGCCTCTCGGTAACTTACCTGTTACGTCAAACCGATACGGCGCGTGATCTGATGAGTAGATTTGTAGGGTCTCATTGATAAAGCCCTGCCAGACGGCCTCTTGTGAGGCTGCGTCACCGGGCGGTGGACTACAGCAATACTTTGCCCCCTCAACGCCTGGTTTATCCAAGTCATCGGAAGTTAAGAACAGGTATTGAGGGCAGCTCTCTGCGTGCACGGCCAAACCCATTGCCTGTGAAGCATTAATCACACTGATCGTCTCTTTGGCGGAGACGTGAACAATGAGTATCGGTACATCAGTGAGCTTAGCCATAGAGACGGCTCGATTCGCGGCCTCAGTCTCGGCGATGGGTGTGTGTGCAACACCATGGTATTTTGGTGTGGTGAGACCTCGTTCCACCAGTCGGCGAGCGATCCAGCGGATCATGTCATTGTTTTCCGCGTGAATCATCACCAGCGCACCGTGTTCGCCAGCACACTCCATCACATCAAGAATTTGATAATCCGTTAGGATCATCTTGTCATAAGTCATATAAATTTTAAAAGACGTAATCCCGTTTTTGATAGCTTGTGGAAGATGGTCGCGCAGGGCCTCCTCAGTTGGGTCTGCAAGGATTAAATGAAATCCGTAATCGATGACAGCTTTCTGCGAGGCCAACTTGCTGTAATCGGCTAGTACCTCTGGAATCTTGTCGCCTCTGTGCTGGGCGGCAAAAGGGACAATGGTGGTAGTGGCACCAAATACCGCTGATACTGAGCCTGAGTAAAAATCATCAGCGCACATCATCCCCATCCCGGAGAGCTGTTCGATGTGGCAATGGCTATCAATCCCCCCCGGCAAAACCCACCGCCCATCGGCATCGATGTCGCGCAAGCCCGGGGCTAGTTTGTGACTAATTGCAGCTACTTTTCCATCATGCACGCCAATATCAGCATAAAAGGTGTCTGTGGCTGTAGACACACGCCCGTTTCGGATGGTTAAGTCGTATTTCTTTTCTTGCATCACGCAATCCCTCTGCAAAAACTAAGACGCCAGAATCGTCGGGCCACTGCCGTCATAAGACAATCCGACCCGCTGAACCACAGCGTCAATTTCATTCATGGTGATATCATCGATTCGCATACCTGGTGATCGCAGCACGCGAGTCGCGATGGCACCACGCTTTTGATAGACATACTTGCGAAGAGCCAGTCCAATCTTCGGTTGAAACTCATACCGGATCAGTGGGCAATACCGGTCAAACAGGGCGGCCGCGGCTTTGTGATCCCCCGCCACGAACTGCTTATAAATGGCAACCAAAACCTCGGGAAATGCGAAACCCGTCATGGTTCCAATGGCACCACGTTGCAACTCTTCCAAGAAGTACACTCCCCCTAAACCGCCGAATATCTTGACTGCGTCTGGCTCTGCGAGCGCCTTGATGCGGGAGATTTTTTGACCGACGGGCGGTTCCTCCATCTTGATCATGTTGACGCCACCCGTCTGAGAGAGCCTGGCGATGACCTCCGGTGTTATCTCTGTGCTAAATGAGTCTGGAAAATCATGAATGACCACAGGGATCTGAACCGAGCTAGCCAGTGTCTGGTAATACTCATAAAGTAAGGCATCGCCAGCACCGTCCAAAGGCGCTACGAAAACCGCATCTGCACCGATGGCTTGGGCTTCTTGACACTGCTGCAAAGCACCTGCAATACCTAAAGCTCTAACGCCAACCCAAACAGGTACTCGACCCGCTGCATGGTCAACAAAGACTTTTGCGACCAACTGACGCTCTTGATCCGAGAGTTTGTGCAGCTCCCCAAGAAAGCCAAGAACCGCTAGCCCTTTGACCCCAGTTGAAATCAGAAAGTCAGTCAAACGGCAGATACTGGCCACGTCAACTGACATATCCTCCTTAAAGGGGGTTGGGCAAATCGTATAGACGCCATGAACTGTAATCAACGTGGACATCACCGACCCCTGATCAAGTTAAGAATACCTGATTATCCTATCGCCGAATTGCCCTAACATCACTTGCTTTTTTATTCGTTAGATATAACGCAATGTTATGGATATTATTATGTTCGCTAGGGTTCTTAGTGCGATCTGCTATGTGCCGCACTGCACTTTTGAAGCACTTAGGCTGGACTTCCAATGTCAAACCCCACCTCAGACAAGGTCAATTTAAAACACTTGATAAATTCCAGGGCAAGTTGGGAAAGTGGCTCAAAGCGTGACTGAACGAGGTTGATAGTCAAGCGCGTTGTCTTGTCAAGCGGCCTAAGAACGAAGTCCCCATGGGCACTTCGCGCCGAAAACTCATCAACAATGGCAATCCCCGCCCCTGCTTTAACCAAAGAGCAAGCATTGTGCGGAGAGCTGACCTCCATCGCAACACGAAAGTCCTGCCCACAATCCTGATACAGTTGATACACGACCCGTCCAAATGGCGAATCGAGGTTATAGGAGATCAATGGGTAAGGTTTTAAATCAGCGATCGAAAGCACAGCTCGGCTTGCCAGCGGATGGTTGTAAGGACAAATACAAACCAAGCTGCCATTACCGACTTCGAGCGTCTGTAGGTTTGGGTGCTGCGCTGGAAATATCGACACCCCCAGATCGGCTCTCCCTTCTAAGAGAACCTCTGTTAACGGCTTTATGGTTAGGGGCTCAAACGTCACCTTAACCTCCGGATGAGCCCGATTAAAGGCCGCAATCGCGCGCGGCATCAACAAATGCCCAATGCTCGGGCTCGAAGCCAGATGCAAGATCCCAGCTCTCTTTTCAGAGAGCTCAAGGGCAAGCTCCCCCACGCGCTGCACCCCTCGGTATACAGCCTCAACCTCACGATGCAGCTTCTTGGCCTCGGGTGTCGCATAAAGACGGCCTTTGACGCGCTCAAAAAGCGCAAACCCTAATCTTTGCTCCATGTGCGCAAGAGACCGGCTCACGGCTGGCTGAGAGATAAACAAAAGCTTCGCCGCTCCACTGATGGAACCCGTGGTCATCACCGCTCGAAAGGTCTCGATCTGCCTTAGGTTTAGCTGCATTCGTAATCCATCGTTTAGCCCCATAGGGTATAACCAAATGTTAAGGACTATTCATAAAAATGCAATCATTGCTTTAGTTTGGTACTGATAGACTGTTCTTATAACTTTTTATGATCGTCCCTATGCACAAGGTAGATGCCATGCAGCCCATTATTTTTGTGATTAATCCAAACAGCACGCAAGCCGTCACTGACGGGTTTGACAAGGCTCTAGACCCTTTACGCTTGGCAAACGGCCCTGAAATTAAGTCGCTTACATTGAAGGAAGGCCCACCCGGCATTGAGTCGCAGCTCAATGTTGATAGCGTCACCATGCCTTTGGTTGCTCTCGTTCAGGAGCTCGATCAAGCGAACCCAAACCGACCAAAAGCATACGTCATCGCTTGCTTTAGCGACCCGGGTTTACATGCGGTGCGCGAAGCAACATCTTCACCCGTGCTAGGTATCAGCGAATCCGCTGTTTTAACGGCCATGACCCTAGGGCAGCGGATCGGTGTGATCGCCATTCTGAGGAACTCTATTCCTCGCCACGGCCGACTATTTGGCGCCATGGGTCTATCAGATCGGGTCGTCGCCGAAGCGCCTTTGGGCATGTCTGTGGTTGAGCTGGCAGAGACCGAAAAAACCCGTGAAGGTCTAAAACATGCTGGGAAATTGCTCAGAGATCAGCACCTCTGCGATGTTATAATTTTGGGCTGCGCGGGGATGGCACAACACCGTTCTTGGCTGCAAAAACAACTCGGGATTTCAGTCGTTGAGCCCACTCAAGCGGCTACTTCAATGGCGCTCGGTCGTGTGCTCTTGCAGTGGTGAGTCCCCCACAATGAGCATGATAAAAACACCAAACGAGACTTGCTGACATGGATCGCCAAAGCCTAATCAGTCAACTTGCCCACATTGTTGGCCCACAAGGTGTGATACACGAGCCCGATGATCAATTGCCCTACGTGAAGGACTGGCTGGGCAAATGGACGGGGCGAACACCAGTGGTGGTAAGACCGAAAAACACCACTGAAGTCTCCGCTATCATGAGGCTTTGCCATCAAACCCATACGCCAACAGTCACTCAGGGCGGAAACACCGGGATGAGCGGCGGGGCAACGCCTGACGACAGTAATTCGCAGATCATTCTTAGCACCCAGAGAATGCAAAATATCAGGACTCTTGACCCGTTAAACAACACAATCACAGCCGATGCTGGTGTTTTGCTAGAAAACATCCAAAAAGCCGCTGCCAAGATCGAGCGGCTTTTCCCTTTGAGCCTTGGCGCACAGGGCAGTTGCACGATCGGGGGCAACGTTGCAACGAATGCTGGTGGCACTGCTGTTGTCCGCTATGGAAACACGAGAGATCTTGTGCTTGGGCTCGAAGTGGTCTTGCCCGATGGGCGTATCTGGGACGGTTTGCGCGGGCTACGAAAAGATAACACGGGCTACGATTTGAAGAATATTTTTATCGGATCGGAGGGCACTTTAGGGGTTATCACTGGCGCTGTGCTGAAGTTATTTCCAGCCATCCAAAGCCAGCAAACAGCCTGGCTCGGCATGCGCAGCATCGACGATGCTGTCACGTTATTGAGACAGTTTCAAGGGGTATTTGCTGAAGGGCTATCCGCCTTTGAGATGATGACTCATCCAGCCCTTGATCTTGTCATCAAAGGTGTGCCCAACGCTAAACAGCCGCTGCACCAAAGCGCTAGCATTAACGTTCTAGTCGAGGTGAGCCACGCATCAGCCAACGCATCGAGTGACTTGTTTGAACAGGTGCTCACAACAGCGATGGAGGGTGGACTCGTCACAGACGCTGTGATTGCCAAGTCATCCCAGCAAGCCGCAACCCTATGGGCACTGCGTGAAGGCATATCGACGGCCCAAGTTTCCTGCGGAAAAGCCATCAAGCACGACATCGCATTGCCGATTTCAGCACTAGGCGCCTTCGTTAATGAAGCGGACGAAATCTGCCGCAAGGCTTACCCGGATTTCCCTGTCATCAATTTTGGGCATGTTGGCGACGGCAACCTTCATTACAACGTCCTTGCCCCCAAAGCGGTCGACGACGAGATCTATCAAGCCGCGACCCTTGAGCTGAACCGCAAGATCCATGATCTTGTCACGCAATACAAAGGCAGCATCAGTGCAGAACACGGGGTTGGGCAACTCCGCCGCGACGAACTCAAGCGATACAAATCATCTGTTGAATATGATTTGATGATGACAATCAAACGGGCCTTAGACCCCAATCAGCTCATGAACCCAGGAAAGCTGATTTAACGATCTGCCTTCGATTGCTGAAACTTGCGAAGCAAGTCAGATGCCCTACCGTCAGCGACCCTAGGCATCTCGAATAGATCAGTCGTTCGGGCGTACCATCCTGCCCCATGCATCCGACCAATGAGGCGTGCAGCTGGGGTATCCACATGGAGATTGTCCATGTCAATAAGGTCGTCACGAATGTGCATGAGAAGCACCTCTCCGAGCACTATGTTTTTGCTTTCACCCAAATTTACCGTGGAAACCTCGCGGCATTCGAATGAGATGGGGGACTCAACCACATGGGGTACCTGAACTTTGACCCCCACCCCATGCGTGAAGCCAGCCAATTCAAATTCATCGATTTCCGGTGGAAAGTTAACGGCAGAAATATTCATGGCTTTCGCAATGTCTTCAGACACCAGATTTACGACAAACTCACCCGTATCTTGAATATTTTTAGCGGTGTCTTTCTCAGCGCCGACACTAACCCCATTAATGCCCACCGCTAAAATCAAGGGATCATCACAAAGTGCATTAAAAAAGCTGTAAGGCGCCACATTGGGTTGCCCCGCTAAATCAACCGTACTAACTAGCGCAATGGGGCGCGGCACAACACTGGCTACCACCAACTTGTAACGATCTCGCGCGGACAACTGCTTAAAATCAATTTGCATGGCTCGAATCTAAGACGATAAGTTAATGGGCCGCTAATGCCTTTGCATATCATCTATGAAGTGACGTCTTGTGACAAGCTGTTTGCAAGAACAGCGCAAAACATGCCATATAAAAATCAGGACTTTAGAGCAAAAACCTAAATCGATGTGGCTTGCTGCTCAGTCAAAGTAATGAAGTCCCGAAAAGGGACGTCAAGTAATCAGCGCAATCATTAATGATAAAACTCGTTAAATGGAGATGGGTGTTTTGATCAGTTGTTCGGTTTTTTGGCTCAGTCGCGAGGTCAACTGACGTGGATGAATCGAACGCTTAGAATTAACGCCCTTCTCCCGAGTATTGAATGCACAGCTTATAGCTGCAAGGACTATCACACTAACTATAAAAGAAGGCAGCTGCGAATAATCAGCAGAAACACACCGTTAACAAATTTACCGATGCAGCCCTCTTATCCAAGTTTTTTGATTGACCCTATCGAATATTTGTACACAAAGCACGGCTCAGCTTTTTGCGGAAGCGGTCGCAGATGGCACAGTCCCGGGTGGCAAACTTTCGATATGAGCACATATCTGGCCCGGCGTTGTCAGCCAGATCTGGTCGCGCTTTTTCATAATGTGCTCAATCACACGTCGAAATTGCCTGACTCGGTAGGGCTGTCCAAGGATGAAACTGTGTAAAACAATGCTCATTACCAGAGGGCGCTGGACTGACTCTTCCAACATTTCGTCGAATTGGTCGATCAGATTGTCGCAAAACGTTTGCGAAGGGGTACGTCGCGATACGCACTCTATTGAATCGTTCAGGTCGTGCGAGTAAGGAATAGATAAAATCGGCCCATGTTCAGTCTTAAACCAAACGGGTTGATCGTCTAACGGCCAATCCATCATGTATCTATAGCCGTTCTCTTTAAGCAAGTCCAGTGAGTGATGCGTCTGAGATATGTAAGGCGCAAGCCATCCTATCGGAGGTTTTCCTTCATGTTTGAGAATCGCTTGTGTGGCCTCCTGTATGCACTCGCGTTCGAGTTCAAGCGTCATGTCGGCTTGACGCTCAGAGTTGGTGCGTCCGTGTCCGACGATTTCGTCTCCCCTAGCACTAAAAGCTGCAATCATCTCTGGACAGTAGTCATACAGTTCCGTATTGACCAGCAACGCATAAGGAAAATTAAATTGATTCGCCAATTCCAGCAGGCGCCACGCTCCAACTCGGTTGCCATAATCACGCCACGCAAAGCTGCGAGAGTTTGGTTGGGGGTGCGGCGACGCGTAGTCGTTGCCTAAGCCCTCACCAAATACGAAGTGTTCTACGTTTAAGCTGAAATGAAGCGCCAGTCGTTTGCCATCGGGCCAGCTGTAGTCTGGCCGTTCAGTGATAGCACTGTAGCCGTATCGGCCATGAGACTTGAGCATTTCGGGGACTCCTTTGGCATTAACCCGCTGTGTAGATTATGTTGATTGAATCGCGGCACCATCACACAAAAACAAATGCGCTAATCGTGCCGGGGATCGAGGAAATTTTGGTTAAAGTGCTTTGCACCCAAGAAAATTTACGCTTAGATACTAGTATTAGTTCAGTTAAAGATTGGCTTTTGTGGTAATGCGTATCCCGTTCAAACTGAGCAGCCATTCCAGCCTACCCTGAACACCTCGAAGCGCAGCGTTGCAAAGTTATTATGGTTTTACGCCGAAACCTCATTGCTGGTCAATTTATTACGCTTTCTAGGTTGTGATTCACCACTTAATTTCAGGGCGCGCTGTGTTTCAAACGGTCCAAATGGCATCAGCGAACGATGCATCACCGATCAATACGCCACTATTTACAAGTCACACACCCCAAAATTAATTGATACTTGAAAGCATTCGATCCCACAGACTCAAAAAATGCACAGGTTCACTGCTGAAGCACCTTTCCGAAACTCTTCCACAGTAAATTTAAATGTCGAAATCCGATACCTGGGTAGGCACCTATCCGATAAACAAATACCTTTACCTTTTCAGTTGGCTTTTTTTAAAGCAAAAATCAATCTAACAATAGTGATCGTGTCGGTGTACATTGATAGCTAGAACGACAGATAACAATAGACAACACTTTTTGTACTGATGATCTGTTCGATTCACCAAATTTTGCAAAACGTGCGGTGGTTCATAAATTTTAAGTAATACCATCTCACGAATTGTCTAGACCATTTGAATGGCATCAAATGACGAATTTATTATCCATCAGGAGTAAGACATGACAGAGGATCCTCGCTGCTGCGGTAGCGGCACCTGCATTATTGACCCGGCAGGCCGCTGTTGGTGTGGACAGCAATGGGATGGCGAAAAGATGTGTTTTGCAGCGCTAAAGACCGGCGACGGTGATAGTCGCCCCAGCAAGACAGATTCGACAGGCTCTATAGCACCCAACGATCAAGACACCGATTAGGATGCACGGATTAAAAAAAGTTGCAATTGGCACTTAAAGCCACATGATGAAACAGAATCCAAAAATTGCCATTGCTGGTTTTGCGCTTGAGGCGAATAGTTTTTCGCCTGAGTCTATTCGTGAGGACTTTGAAAAATCCTGCTGGCACGAAGGCGAAGCCATCACGGCGCTCGCGCGCCAGACAAGTAACTTACCGGCCGAAGTAACGGGGTTCTATGCACGGATGGATGACATCGCGCCATGGACCCCCGCGCCTACGATTGTTGTTGGCGCGCCGCCTGGGGGGCCAGTCGTTGAAGCGGTCTGGCGCGAGTTCATGCAAAAGCTTGAAGTGGGTTTGCGCGCGGCCATGCCAGTCGATGGCGTTTATGTTGCCAACCATGGTGCCTCGAGTGCCGTGCATCTTGATGATACCGAAGGGGACATAATGGCGTTGATTCGCGCCATCGTCGGCCCCGCCGTACCCGTGATTGCCACCCACGATTTGCACTGTAATGTCTCTGAGCGCACGGTCGATGCGCTTGATGCGCTCATCAGTTACCGCACAAATCCCCACGTTGATCAGCGCGAACGGGCCGCAGAGGCAGCGGACCTGATGGTAGAAATGCTCAATGGCCTAAAAACAGCCAAGGCTTTCATTCGCATGCCAATCACACCACCCTCGGTGACCTTGCTCACGGCACGCGGTCCTTACGCAGATTTGATTAACATGGGCACGGCGATGATGCAGTCTCCTCTTGAGGGGCCCATTGCGAACGTTTCTGTGTCAGCGGGTTTTGTATTTTCTGATTTACCAAAGTGCGGGATGACCATTTTGGTGACCTCACGAGGCGACCTCGATGCCGCTCGCCGTTGTGCACTAAAAATTGCGCGTGCCGCTTGGGCCGATCGTGAACGCTATGTGCCCGACATGCTTGAGGTTGCTCAAGCGCTAGAAAAGGCGAAACAGACTAACTTGCCATTGTTATTGGCCGATGTGGCTGATAACCCTGGTGGTGGCGGACGTGGTAATACGGCTTGGCTGCTGTCTGCATTCGATCAAGCGAAGATCCCAGGTGTCTTATTGGGTGTATTTATTGATCCTGAATTGGCCCAGCAAGCACATCTTGCCGGTAAAGGCGGCGAGTTTGACGCGGTCTTTAACGCGACTGAAAGCCAGTTCTCAAAACGCTACTTAGCCAAAGCCCGGGTGCTAAAGCTCACCGATGGTGAGTCCATCGGTCGTCGCGGCATCTACAAAGGGAAAAGATTCTCGCTCGGCCCCACAGCGCTCATCGAACTTGTTGACACAGGAACCCGCGTGGTGGTCGGGACCTTGCGCCGACAGCTCTGTGACCCTGCCATGCTTGAAATGCACGGGATCGATATTGCTAAGGTGCAAATCTTAATCGTTAAAAGTCGCGGTCACTACCGGGCTGGCTTTGATGAGTTTTTCACTGAGGCTCAGATCTTTGATGTGGATAGCCCTGGCTTGACCACGCCTAACCTCAAAAACGTTGATTTCAAGCGCTTACCCCGACCCGTGTTCCCCATCGATCATGATGCAACATGGACCGAGCCGGATTGGGCCAAGGATTTGCTGTGAACACCGGTCAGTTTCCACGATTATTTGAACGCTATACATTGAACGCCAGACTTAACCCACTCATATTCGTGGCGGGTGGTAAAACGACAAACCGGTGGATCGAAGGGCACAAATATACTGACAGGCTCTTTTAGGTCTGCACTTTTTCCTGAAGCCAAACCTTAATCAACGACTGATACGGCACATCACGCGAGTTAGCGGCAACTTTGATGGCATCCAATAAATGCTGGGGCAGCCTAAGGGAAATCGTTTTGGTCGTGGGTTTCAAGTTGGGAAAAGTGACTGTTTTGGCTTTGCTCCAATCAAGGTTTTCCGTTGAGTCGCTGTTTTCCCAAAACTCGCGCTCTTGAGCCTCATTCTTAAAAACAGGTGTTTTCTTAAGCGATTTTTTCATAAATTGCCCTCTCTTTTCTACTCATGTCACGAGCTGAAATGACCCGGATCAATGTCTGATTGGCTCTCAGCGTAAACGTGATGTGCAAATGACGTTTAGCATCCGTCTTGCCTAGCGCGTGCAGCCGTATATCAGACTGGCTGTGTTTGGCATCCTCTAACACCAGCAATGGCATGTTGAAAAAAACCTCTTCCACCTCAGACATGGTAACGCCATGTTTCTCATTTTTTTCACGATTGCCTTCGTCCCAGTTAAAGCCCAATAATTTTGACCAATCAATCATTCGCGTATATTACCATCATATACAATAACTCACAACGAATGCTGAGCAAATTCTACGAACATTCCGCTTTTTTCACCTCGACCGCCCCATAACAAAAGGCGGAACTAGGCCGTACCACCACGGGTCAGTATTCAGCTGGCGCCCACAAACAGCGACTTGAAATAGGCCGTGGTTTGATACAAGTTGCGGGGTCAGTGCAAGGGTAGTAATCTAAATAACGTATCCCCTACAACTGCCCTCACAAAAGGTTCGTCATGTCCGTGCAAGCACTCAAAAAAAACCCACAAGTCGATGCCATTGAACAAGCAAAAATTCATCTTGCGGCAGCCAACCGGCTTGCTGTTTTGGATGATTTGCATGAAGGCATTGACAACCACTTTACGATGTCAGTGCCTGGACAAATAGACCGTTATCTCATTTTGCCTTTTGGACTGCATTGGTCTGAGGCACGGGCGAGCGATATGATCGTCTTTAATGAAAAAGGCGAAACGTTAGCGGGCCAAGGAGTTGTCGAGCTATCGGCGCAATGTATTCATGCACCGCTTCATCGTCTCACAGGCGCCAATGTCGTACTGCATACCCATCAAAACTGGGCCGTGGCACTGAACATGCTGGCAGACAACCGACTATTGCCTGCGAGCCAAACCGCCGCTTTTTTTCATGGCTTGATCGCCTATGACGACAACTACACCGGGTTGGCTAGTTTTGTGAACGAGGGCGAGAGACTCGCGGCTGCCATGGGCGATAAAAAAGTGTTGTTCATGAAAAACCATGGCGTTGTGGTCGTCGGTGATACGGTTGCGCAAGCATACAAACGTCTTTACAAACTCGAGCGCGTGTGTCGCGCCCAAGTGCTCGCCATGAGCACTGGCAAACCCATTCAGGTTTTGTCCGATGACGTTATTGCTGCGGTGCAAAAACCACCGGAGGATGATCGTCACCCCACGGACGTGCGCGATCAGCTGTACTTTGAAGCCATGATGCGTGTGTTGGATCGAGAGTTACCCGGCTATGCCGACTAACGATTGCTTTTCCACATTCAGCCGCTAACCCGTTTTTTGGCATGACGGGCACCCCAACCTCGCCTGTCCTCATTGCCTCGGACAAGGGACCCGTTGAATAGTTGATGCATTCAAAAGTTGATCCTGTTGGTGGGTTTGTACCAATCTCTCGTTTGATTGTCACCCTTACTCATCATTAGTCTCTATCAACAATGGACTGGCACCTTGATTTTTTTCTAATTTAGAATCACAAATTGATTCGCCATGCTTGGTAACTAATATGCCGTCACTGTCACACCCGTCAAATTGGCGTGCCGCTGATTTACAACAGGATCAAAGTTGGATACTGAGCATTGACGAACAAGCTCGTCAGGAAATGATTAAGGCAGTTGTAGCCGTTGCAGACCCTAACAAGACTTTGTTTGATTACAGACGAGAAGACTTCGTATGGCCACGAACCAATGCTTTTCTGAGCGCCGCGCTGCAAGAAGTCAAATACCGAAGAGGTATTGCCTTAATCAAGGGCTTGCCTCGAGCGAACCTGACCGCACATCAGTTTGAGATTTTGACCTGGGGGCTTGGCTTGCATGCTGGCGTGCCACGACCACAGGGCAAGGAAACGCAATACATTTCAGCAGTTCGAGATGCCGGTGTGTCTTATCGCACAGGGACTGGCAGAGGCTATTCCTCAAATGCGGATCTTGATTTTCATACGGACTCGGCTGATATTGTTTTTCTGAGTTGTTTCAATAAAGCCGTCTCAGGTGGCAAAACAATCGTCAGCAGTTCAATGGCGGGGCATGATGTCATGGTGCGCGAATATCCAGAACAGGCAAAATGGTTGTATGAGCCGATTGCATTTAGTCGTCAAGGCGAGCAATCACCCGACGAAGGCCCTTTTGTGATGCAGCCCGTTTTTTCAGCGCAAAACGACAAGTGGTTTGGGCGTTGGAACTGGAACCGTGTGCGCAGCGCGCAGAAAATTGAAGGGGCCCCGCAACTAAGCGCTGAACACCATGCCGCGCTTGAGCAGTTTGATCGCGTGATGCGTCGCCCTGACATTGCGTTTGAGATGTGGTTGGAGCCAGGCGACTTACAAATCATTAATAGCCACGTGACTTTGCACTCGCGTACAGAATTCACGGATCACGACGACCCTGATCAAAGAAGATTGTTGTACCGCCTTTGGGTCGCCCCGCCAGATAGCGAGCCGTTGCCAGCGTGTTGGCGAGATCTATACCGTAGCTGCGAGCCAGGAACAGTCAGGGGCGGTATTCGCGGGTTCAAGCATGATACACAGTGCGCTGAATTTGAAGCGCGTCAGGCAAGCGCTTGTGGCATGCAAACAAACTTTAAGATAGTTCACAGTTAGACTTTCTCAAAACAGGTTGCACTTCGTACTTGAATCCACGTCAAATAAAAACAACGACCTATCTTCAAAAAAAGCCACCTTGTAATCATTCGTGTCATTGAACCAAGCGCTGCATGATGCAACGCTTGGGCATTCGGATCAGTTTTTGCTCATGACAAAAAAAACGCAAAACTCTTGGTACCGCCACACTCATTAACGCGAGGGCCACCAGCCAACCACGACCCCGAGTAACCAAGAGCAACTTTTAGGGCCTACCTGAGAAATCTGCTTACACAGAAGTGGTATGGATTATGGCACCCTCCTCTTGTGTATCAGTCGACCGCAAGTGAACGGGAACCTTCCGACAAAAAAATCATGCTGGGCGGATTAGATCTAGGCTCACACAACATTGAAAGACCGGGACAAGTCAGCGCGTATTCGCGCAGGATCGAAATTCGTCGCGGCCGAGAACTTGAAACTGGCACCGAACTGCGGCATGAAATACTTGCCACGCGACGTCGCTTTCAGCAAGCTTTGTGCCCTCGCTGAGGGCACAAAAATCATCCAGCAAAAGTTGGGCCAACGTGACTAAGTGGTTAAAGCTCTGGATGCATTGTGTGCCAAGGGGTTGCTTGTTCAAAGGCAGCCCCAGCACGCAACAAGGTCACCTCATCAAAGTTTTTCCCAATCAGCTGCAATGACAAAGGTAGACCAGCTTGCGAGAGGCCGTTCATGACCGCAAGCGCAGGGTGACCCGTTAAATTAAAAGGCACGCGCGCCTGTCTCGTATAGGTCCTCACAACTTCTGATACATCATCAATTCGGCAGGCGGCTTCGAAAGAATTTGCTGCAAGTAACAAATCAACCTCGCCAAAAGCCTGATTCACCGTATCGATGAGTTCACCTCGACACTGCATCGCTTGCACATAGTCACCACCCCCGAGAAATGCACCACACAGCAGTTTGCGCCTGGACATTTGTGCATAATCCTCGGGGCGCTCTCGCAGATTTCGCGCATGAATAGCCCAACCCTCTGCCATCATAATGACTTTTTGGGTTGCCCCAAACGTCTGCAAACTTGGTAAGTGAATATCACGCACCTCTGCGCCTAGGGAACGAAAGACCTCGCAGGCTTGCTCAAGCGCGAGTGTCACTTCCGGATCGGCAATGTCGTCTTGTTCATGAAAATGGCGGACGAAACCAATTCGCAATCCTTTGACGCCGAGCTTAAGATCCCGCGCGTAGGAAAGGGGTCGTGGATGCGTCAATGACGACGAAGTACGCACCATGACATCGAGAAGCAGTGCAACATCCTCGACTGTCCGTGCCATCGGACCCACATGATCCAGCGACATGGCCAACGGGTATACGCCGCGCCTAGACACCAAGTCGTAAGTCGGTTTAAGTCCAACCAAACCGCAAGCGGCTGCGGGATGACGGACAGAACCACCCGTATCGGTGCCGAGCGCTAGCGGCAGAAATCCAGCCGCCAATGCTGTCCCCGAACCCGAAGAGGAACCCCCGGGATGATGGTTGATATTCCAAGGGTTACGGGCGGGCGGAAACGGCAAATCAAAGGAAGGTCCGCCAATGGCGAACTCATGCAATGAAAGCTTGCCAAACATAATGGCGCCTGCAGCACGCAATGCCGATACCACGGGGGCATCCTCGCGGGCGATGTGGGCACGCATCACGACTGAATGGCAAGAGGTGGTTTGACCTGCCATGTCAATGATGTCCTTGATTCCAACAGGCACACCGTGCAAGGGGCCGAGACTTCGACCGGCACGCCACGCTTTCTCAGCGTGCATCGCCTGCTCAAGCGCAACCGTACGATCAAAGTGAATAAATGCATGGTATTGAGGATCATGCGCTTGAATTCGCTCAAGCAACGCCTCTATTAGCGCCACGGGTGACAAGGTCCCGTCAGCGTAACCACGACCAATTTGCGATACGGTCATCCAATGTTTCATGACTTCACCTGCATGACAGGCCAAACTTCAGCCGTGTTGTCCGAAGAGGCCTGAAAAGATGCGCGCACTTTTAGTGCCGTACGTGCCGCGGTCTGAAGATCGTCGGGAAATCGCTCAAGTGCACGCTCAAGGCCCGCCAGTCTGGCAAGTGTTTGAATATCGATAAGTTCTTGTGTCGCCTGGTCTCCTAGACTCTCCTTGGCATTTTGATTTTGATGAGCGACGTGGGTCTTGCTGTTTTTAAAACTGTTTTTCTCAGACATCATTTTCTCCGACTTCATGACTATTTCAAGGTGAATTTCTTGCTACGAATAAATGCGCCAAAATCCGTGCGCTCTGGTTGCGAGTAATGTCTCGCCTTGTCTTCGGACCAACCGTTGAATGCCGCATCCGGATAGATTTTTGCGTAACGTTGGCGTCGCAAGGGAAACAGGGCATGACGTTTTTCATCGTAGAGATCGATTTGCTCTTTTAAGCCTGACTCGTTGAATTGATTGACGTGGACGGTGACGGCCGTTGGCAGGCGCGGCATGATGCGGCCAGGCTCGAGCGGATAGCCCACACACAAACCTGCAACAGGAAAGACGGCATCTGGTAAGCCCAGGATTTCGCTGGTTTGCGCGGGATGATTCCGTACTGCACTAATCGGTACCGTGACAAGACCAACCGCTTCAGCCGCTCGAATAAATTGCGTCATCACGATGCCCGCATCGACTGCCGCGTTCATAAAGTGATCCAAGTGATCATTGACGAAAGGTTTACCGCGCCACTCCCCAATTTGTCTGATACGACGATTGTTCCCACAAAACACCAGAAAAATAGGGGCGTCGTTGATCCACGGCATATCTGGAATGAGCTGCGCAATCGCCTTGACACGCGCTCGATCCTCCACATGCACGATATCGGCCTGTTGAAGATCGGATTTTGAAGGGGCGGACAAGGCACAAGAAAATAAGAGCGCAAGCAAATCAGCGTCAAGTTCTCGTGCCTGCCACTTGCGATGCGAGCTATGCTCGACCATGCGTAGCAATTCTTCGCCGCCCGTCAGCCCCTCGGGCACATTGACACGCTCTCCAAATCGTTTTAACACCGCTTCGGCTATGTGTTGAGACAGCGTGACGGCGTGTTCAGACATGATAAGTATCCTGTTAGTTCTCTCAAAACGGCATTTGATCGAGGGCGGCATACGCGCCCCTTTTGGCAAGAAGTTCAGTATGAGTACCCTGTTCGACCACTTTACCGTGATCCATCACCACAATCTTGTCAGCATTTTGAACCGTCGACAAGCAATGGGCAATGACTAAGGTGACGCGACCCTTCATTAAAGTTTCCAAAGAAGCCTGCACTTGACGGTCGGACTCGTTATCCAAGGCTGAGGTCACTTCATCAAGAATGAGCATAGGTGCATTTTTGATGAGCTCACGCGCAATAGCGCGGCGCTGACACTGACCGCCTGACAGACGGGTGTCGTTATCTGGCAACTCCAAAGACTGGTCCAACCAACCCAGATGCTGAGCCATCTCGACTAGCACCTTAGACTTGCGTCGATTCATCAGCTTGGCACGGTCGATGGCTCTTAAGGTCTCGCCTTAGCGAACCCAATTTTAGACTTCCCGATATTGATGCACATCGATTCTTCGGTTTGCCATCTCCTCCCTCCGTAACCTATTTAGACGGGAAAAGTATGGCATTTAACAAACCGGAAAGGGCTAGATCACCCTAGATGACTGGTGCCATAATTGCGATCACCAACTGGCGTCAAAATTTCGATCTCTCAGTGGCGTCATATTTATGCTCAGGGGTGGCGCCATTACAGTGATCACTGACGATTAGTGACGATTTAAAAGAACCCCATCAGAGGCCAGTATTGAACAGATGCCAACACCCTTGGTTGTTGTGCCGCTTTAAATTGTGCATCCTTCCATAGGGTTCATAAAACGCAAACATTGCACATAAAGCTTTCCCAGTTACTGATACTGCCTCTGGGCACAATATTGAGAAACAAGGATCATCACCATTTTTACCAAAATGAATACTATCTAAGCCTTTGACTTATGTGTCCTTAGCCACTTGTGTCCTTCCAATCCACCGCGCAGATAGAGCAGATACAAGACCAGCAAATAATACATAACCCACAACGCCCCATGGTTGCCCGTCATACGTTCTAATTAAAGCAGTCGCAATGAGTGGCGTTATGCCTGATGCAAAAATGCCTGAGAACTGGTAGACAAATGAGATTCCTGTGTACCTTACAGGGGGGTCAAATAGTCCGCAAAATAGAGCTGCTTCTGGACCAAAAATAGAAGCAAACAATACGCCTAAAGGAATCGCAACAGCGACCCAAATGACCAAAGGGTTACCATCTGAATGCTGCATGGCCCAAAACGCTGGAATGGCAGAAAGAGAGGTGAAAATTGAGCCCCAGAAATAAACCCTTGCTCTACCAACACGATCGGATAATGCGCCAAAGAAAGGGATGAAGAAGCACATCATGACGGCTGCAATCATGACCCCAATCAAAGCATCTGTTCTGGTGATTTGAATTGTTTGAGTTAGATAACTTATAACAAAAACACCAAAAATATTGAAAAAAACACCATCGATATATCGAGCCCCCATTCCTTGGAGAATACTTTTTCGGTAGTCCTTAAAGAGCGTAATAATCGGGATTTTTTTGTTCTTATTTTCAATGTTTTGCGCTTCGAATTCCGGGCTTTCTTTCACATGCGTACGAATATAGAGCCCGGCAGCGACCATTACTGCAGAAAGAATAAATGCAACGCGCCAGCCCCAATTCAGAAACTGTTCGTCTGTTAGTGCAAAAGAAAGAAGAGCGACTGTTCCAGCGGCCAGAAATAAGCCCAAAGACAGACCAATTTGGGGAATAGAGGCGTAGAAGCCTCGCTTATCTTTTGGGGCATGCTCATAAGTCATTAAAATAGCACCACCCCATTCGCCACCTAAACCGATGCCCTGTAAAATTCTTAGCATCAAAAGCATTATAGGCGCAGCGATTCCTATTTGATCGTAAGTTGGCGTTACGCCAATCAAAAATGTCGCAACTCCCATGATGATTAGCGTAGAAACTAGGGCACTCTTACGTCCAATACGATCGCCAAAATGCCCAAATATCACGCCACCCAACGGTCGAGAGACGAATCCGACTGCAAAGGTGGCATAGGCTAATAGAATTGAAACGTACGGGTCATGCGAGGGAAAGTAGAGCTTACTAAAAACAATTCCAGCAACAACCCCGTAGAGAAAAAAATCGTACCATTCAATCGTTGAACCAATTAAAGCAGAGATCACAACCTTCTTAAGCTCTTTGTTTGTTTTGGTCATTGCTTACCGATTTGGTTGATAGTTTGCGGCTGATTTGCCAGGATACGTTTTTTAGGCATGCCTTTTATTGTGCTTTCTTCAGTAGTCTCTACCACTTCAGTATGCACTAAATAAATGCCCGATATTCAAATTAAGAGACATAACTGCTCGAACGTGGTCGTCGAACTACTTCCAAGTAGTCCAACTTTTCCGCCGCACCCCCAACTGGTCAGTTTTCAACCGGCGTCAACAACTTGCGTCTATTGGTTGTTGCCATGCCATCGTCTTAAAAGGAAAATAGCTTAAACCCGTGTCTAAAATCTGGGGGCTACCATTATGCTTTCCAAACAACCGGGGACACTTCTAAAAACACACCAAATCCGCTGTGTGCCCTCCAGTAAGGCTCAGATTTACATCATAAATGCCTACTGAATCGGGGGAATGCAAATCTTGTCAAAAATACCGCGCAAATCGTGAGGCCCTCTGCGTCGAGTATCGTATGGCTGGAAAGAAAAAATTGAGGCCGTCAGGATAGGTGCGCCCCAAAAGGGCACTACACCCAGTTATGCTGTACACAAAACATTAGAAAAAGGAAAAATGATGCACTTAAGAACCCTCTGCGCAGTACTACTTATTTTTGCAGGCGTCGCTACGGTACAAGCAAATGAAATCATACAGGTGGGCTTGATAAAAGAGACGATCGTGCTTGAGCAACGCACGCTTGTGCTCGAACATCATACCGATATCAAAGACGGTGAAGTCGGTCATACCGTTTACTTTGAGGGCGCTTTGTTTGATCAAAATCATGAGTATGTGGGCATCCTCTACGGTTCAACCACCTCTATCGACGTAACGAATAATGCCGGCCACCACGAGGTCCGACATCGAGAGCTGATTTTTGTAGTAAACGACAATCAGATCATCACTGAAGGTGTATCTGGCTACTCTGAAGATGTGAAGTGGGGTAAGCACAACGCTGAGTGGCATGCCCTTGACTTGGCCGTCACAGGAGGGACCGGTAAATATATCGGTGCTTTTGGGACAGTCACTACAAAAAAACGCGTGGACAACACGTTTGTGCACACGCTTCACATCTACAAACCACTTCTACCCCAGTGAAATTTGCACAATTGAAAACATTAACGCTGCGCAATACCGCGTGGTTTAAAAGGTAAGCGGCAGGAAGAAAATCATGGAAAGTCTAAAAATAAGTGCCGACACACTTTTTGTCCTACTTGGGGCCATCATGGTGTTGGCTATGCATGCGGGCTTTGCCTTTTTGGAGCTTGGTACGGTTCGATATAAGAATCAGGTGAATTCGCTCATGAAGATTTTGTGCGATTTTGCAATGTCAACGATCGCGTATTTTTTTATTGGATTCACCGTTGCGTATGGCGTCGATTTTTTTGCAGGCGCCCAAAAGCTTGCGCAACAAAATGGGTATGAGCTTGTCAAATTTTTCTTTTTGTTGACTTTTGCGGCTGCGGTACCAGCAATCATTTCAGGTGGTATTGCAGAGCGAGCTAGGTTTTATCCCCAATTGATGGCAACAGCCTTGATCGTTGGCTTGCTGTACCCATTCTTTGAAGGCATCGCCTGGAATAATGCTTTTGGAATTCAGGGCTGGATCGAAGCGACCACGGGTGCGACATTTCATGATTTTGCGGGTTCTGTCGTGGTGCATGCGATGGGAGGCTGGATTGCATTAGCCGCTGTTTTATTGCTTGGCTCTCGCCAAGGACGCTATGGCAAAGATGGTCGGGTTAGCGCACACCCACCGTCGAGCATCCCCTTTCTGGCGCTAGGTGCTTGGATACTGTCAGTGGGTTGGTTTGGCTTTAACGTGATGTCAGCTCAGACAGTAGAAAATATCAGTGGTTTGGTTGCCATAAATTCTTTGATGGCAATGGCTGGTGGTATTTTGGCGGCAATGATTGTTGGGCGTAATGATCCAGGGTTTGTGCACAACGGCCCCTTAGCCGGATTGGTTGCTGTATGTGCTGGCTCAGATGTGATGCATCCCCTAGGCGCTTTGGCGACGGGGGCGATCGCAGGTGCCCTGTTTGTTTACATGTTCACGCTGACGCAGAATCGATGGAAAATCGATGATGTGCTGGGCGTCTGGCCTTTGCATGGACTGTGTGGCGCATGGGGTGGTATCGCGGCGGGAATTTTTGGTTTAACCACATTTGGCGGGCTTGGGGGAGTGTCATTCATGGCTCAAGTCTTGGGCACCTTGCTCGGTGTCGGTGTGGCTTTGGTGGGTGGTTTTGTGATTTATGGCTCATTGAAATTATTTGTGGGTTTGCGATTGAGTCAAGAGGATGAATTTAATGGTGCCGATTTGAGTATCCATAAGATCTCGGCTAATTCGGAACGATAAGTTGGTGCACGAAGTGGCTCTCTGTTTTGTGGATTGAACAGTTGTGGCACCTGCACCTATTGGTCTGAAGGCATCTAGCGCTTTCTTCAAGAATGCATCACGAGCATCAGCTAAGCGACGCGCGGGGCGTATTCCCCGTTTCGCTACGCTTCACGGGGGATACGCCCCAGGAGCAAACAGGGCAGCTCTGTTCTGCTGCGGTTAAAGAGACGGACTTAGCTTAAACCCGGACAAATTCTGTCTTGACGACAGATTCCACCTTACCCCCAAGATCTAAAAAGCAATTCAATTCAAAAAAGATAAGGAATGGATCTGCCTTCGAGAACTGTGGGGTTTCGCCCCAATCAATTGCTTCCAACATTCGTGGTGATTGGTCCGTTGAAAAGCAAAATGAATGTGACTTTTTTGCGTGGCAACTTTAGCCCGCGACACTTTG
>ERZ887849.709-NODE-709-length-34602-cov-65.300837_pt1 | contig 34602 bp, 37 predicted proteins | sample MGYA00521267_ERZ887849 | MGnify/ENA primary metagenome ERZ887849 (study PRJEB32303, sample SAMEA104408601) | aquatic metagenome | biome: Brackish water; feature: Pelagic; material: water | place: Baltic Sea | collected 2014-06-06T16:11:00 | depth 2,863 m ... | reverse complement strand
AAACCTGCAACATCATACATTTTTTCAGGAGTATCCTGGTCAATAAATAGATCGGGTAACATCATAGATCTAAATTTTAATCCTTTATCAAAAATTCCTTTTTCCGCCAGCAAGTTTGCAACATGTGAACCAAACCCTCCAATGGAACCTTCTTCAATTGTGATCATCATGTCATGTTTGGTTGCGCAACTTAAAATAAGCTCTTCATCTAATGGTTTGGCAAATCTTGCATCTACAATAGTAGTGGTAATACCTTTGTTTTCTAATTGATGAGCTGCAATTTTGCATTCCTCTAATCTTGTTCCTAAACTCAAAATACAAACCTGCTTTCCTTGTTGAATTATTCTTCCTTTGCCAATTTCTAATTTTTCCTCAATAGATGGAAGCTCCACACCTATTCCATTACCTCTTGGATATCGAAAGGCACAAGGTCTGTCATTAATATCAACTGAAGTATTAATCATTCGAACAAGTTCAGCTTCGTCACTTGCTGCCATAACAACGAAATTAGGAAGTGTTGCAAGATATGTAATATCAAAAGATCCAGCATGCGTTGGGCCGTCAGCTCCTACTAAGCCCGCCCTATCAATAGCAAATCGTACAGGTAAATTTTGTATCGCAACATCATGCACTACTTGATCATAGGCACGTTGTAAAAAAGTTGAATAAATTGCGGCATAAGGCTTGTATCCCTCTGTAGCTAAACCTGCTGCAAAAGTTACTGCGTGTTGCTCGGCAATTCCAACATCAAAGGTTCGTTTAGGAAATTTCTTTTGAAAAATGTTAATTCCTGTTCCAGATGGCATAGCACCAGTAATGGCAACAATCTTATTATCTTGCTCTGCATGCTTAGCTAATGTTTCGCCAAAGACATTCGTATATGATGGCTTATTGGAAACACTTTTAGTTTGCTCACCTGTTACAACATTAAACTTAGTTACACCGTGATATTTGTCAGTGGAGTCTTCTGCAGGTTGATACCCTTTTCCTTTTTGCGTAATTGCATGAATTAAAAAAGGTCCTTCATGAGTAGAATTTTTAACGTTTTCTAATACTGGTAGTAACTGATCAAAGTTATGACCATCTACGGATCCTACATAAAAAAATCCCATCTCTTCAAATAAAGTACCCCCTACTGCCATACCTCGCAAGTATTCTTCAGCTTTACCAATGCTTTGTTTTAATCTTCCAGGAAATTTATTTGAAATTTTTTTAAAAAAGTTTCTAAAGCCAATATATTTTTTTCCAGATAATAATTTTGTTAAATAAGAACTCATCGCACCCACAGGAGGAGCAATCGACATTTCATTGTCATTTAAAATTACAATTAACCTTGAGTCCATAGAGCCTGCATTATTCATAGCTTCGTAAGCCATTCCTGCGCTCATTGCCCCGTCACCAATTACACTGATAATATTGTTTTTTTTACCCTCCAAGTCTCTTGCCACAGCCATGCCGAGACCGGCTGAAATAGAAGTCGAACTATGTGCGGTTCCAAAAGGATCGTACTGACTTTCAGATCTTTTAGTAAAACCTGATAATCCACCACCCTGTCTTAAAGTTCTAATTTTATCTCTTCTGCCAGTTAAAATTTTGTGAGGATAAGCTTGATGACCAACATCCCATATTAATCTGTCATTTGGAGTGTCGAATAAATAATGAATAGCAATTGTTAATTCAACAACACCCAAACCAGCTCCTAAATGACCACCGGTTACGGAAACAGCATCAATTAATTCCTCGCGCAACTCTTTTGCCAATGCAGTTAGTTGCTCTTTTTTTAGCTGCTTAAGATCTGATGGATAATTGATCTGATCTAATAATGGAGTAACTGGCATTTAATGATCTCGCTTTAATATAAATTCAGCTGAGGTTACCAATCTATTCGATTTAGATCCATATTTTTTTAAGGATTGTTGAATTTTATTAAGCAAGTTTTCTGCAAGTTTTTTTGTACTTTCTAAACCCAGTGTAGAAAGCAATGTTACTTTGCCTTTGATATCATCTTGCTTAGAAGGTTTTCCCATTTTTTGCTGATCACCATATGCATCTAGCAAATCATCTGCAACTTGGAATAATAATCCCATATCTAGTCCAATCTTTCTCAACTCTTCACGTAATTCTTTTTTTTTTCCAACAATAGCAGCTGCTTCACAACAAAATCCCATCAACACTCCAGTTTTTTTATTCTCCATATCAATAATAGCCTCTTGGGTTTGTTGTTTACCCTCAAAAGATAAATCAAGATATTGACCTCCTGCAATCCCTTGATGACCAGAACAAGAGGCAAGTGCAAACACTAAATCTGATTTAGTTTCTTTGTCTAAATGAAGAGCGTCACTTGTTAAAATTTCAAAAGCTATGGTTAGTAAAGAATTGCCTGCAAGAATAGCTGTGGACTCACCAAACTTTTTATGAGTACTTTCTTTGCCTCTTCGAAAATCATCATTATCCATAGACGGTAAATCATCATGGATAAGGGAATAACTATGTACACATTCAATAGCTGCCGCAACGGGTATGGCTAAGCTCTCTTCAAGTTCTAATAAGTCAAAAGCACCGAGTGTTAAGTAAGATCTAATTTTTTTACCTCCGCTAAATAAGCCGTATCCCATAGCTTCATATATTTTTGTCGGTTGCTCTTGTTGCTTAAAATAATCTAGAAGAAAACTGTCAATCTTATCTGCAAAAGATTTTAGATCAGTAGAAAAGGAAGACATGAAAAAAAAATTATTTGTCTCGTTCGAAATCTTTTTTGCTAATATTTCCATCTTTATCGATAGAAATTTGCTCTACTTTCATCGTTGCTTCTTTCAACTTTGCTTCACAATGTTTTTTTAGCAAAGTTCCCCTTGTGTATTCTTCAATAGATTCCTCTAATTGAATGGTGCCATCCTCTAATTTTGATACAATATTTTCTAATTGCTCTAAAGCTTGTTCAAAGGACAGTTTTTCTATATCAGCAGGAATATTGTTTTTTTTCATTAAAGGCATAATAAATAATTAAAAATGAAATTCTATTCAAATATCTTCAAAGCGACGAAAAAAAATATACTGAAGGCTAGCCTGTTGATTAAATCTGGTACAGTCGTAGCTATACCTACCGAGACTGTATATGGTCTTGCGGGAAATGCTTTAAAATCGAGTGCTGTAAAAAAAATCTACCAATTAAAAAAAAGACCAAAACATAATCCTTTAATTGTTCATTTTTCTAGTCTTGAAGCAATTAAACAGATTGCGGTTGTACATCCTGACTGTATCAAACTTGCTAAAAAATTTTCGCCTGGACCCATTACTTATGTACTGCCGATTAAAAAGAATTCTGGCATTTCGCCTTTAGTACTGAATAGTAAAAAACAAATAGCCTGCAGAATTCCAAATCATAAAACTTTCTTATCTATTTTAAAACAATCGGAAGTTCCTATTGCTGCACCTAGTGCTAATATGAGCAATGCTGTCAGTACTTTACGAGCAGTGGATGTGCATAAAGAATTTGGTTCTAAAATAAAAATGATCCTAGATACAAATAAAATAAAAATAGGCTTAGAATCTACCGTTATTAAATTTGGCTCAACAATTCAAATTTTACGACCAGGAGCTATTACAAAAGAAATGCTAGAAAAAACTTTAAGAAAAAAAGTTTCCTTACCTGCTAAATTTAAAACTATTGAAGCACCAGGACAAATGAAAAAACACTATTCACCTGGTATTCCAGTTTATCTAAATCAAAAAAAAGAAAAACCAAATGGAGCTTTATTGGTGTTTGGAAGATATAAATTGAAAGGTAGACATATTTTTTATTTAAGCAAGAAATCTTCACTAGAAGAAGCAGCAAAAAATCTTTATGTTTTGTTGCGTACTGCAAAAGAAAAAGGATTTACAAATATTTCCGTTCATCCTATTCCCAATAAGGGAATCGGTAGAGCAATTAACGACCGATTAACTAGGGCTGCAGGATAAAATGCTAACTATCAGTAATTTAGAAAAAAAATTTGGTGATTTTAATGCTGTAAAAAAAATTAATTTTTCGATTCAAAAAAATCAAACGGTTGCTTTGCTTGGACCAAATGGCTGTGGCAAAACTACAACGATTGCAATGATATTGGGTTTAATTACACCAACGTCAGGCTCTATTATCATTAACAATCAAGCGCTAACTAAAAATCATCATTACTTATCAAAAATGAATTTTGCCTCTCCTTATGTAGAGCTTCCTAAAAAATTAAAAGTTATCGAAAACCTAAAAGTATATGCAATGATGTATGAGGTAAAAAATCCAAAAAATAAAATTGAACAATTAATTGAAGAATTAAACTTATCTCCCATTTTATATAAAAAAACTGGCGAGCTATCCTCTGGACAAAGAAATAGAGTTTCTCTTGCAAAATCAATTATTAATGATCCTGAAATACTTTTGCTAGATGAGCCTACAGCAAGCTTAGATCCAGATACGGGAGATTTTATCCGTACTTTTTTAGAAAATTATAAAAAAAAGAATGCTATGGCTACTTTATTAGCTTCACACAATATGGATGAGGTAACTAGATTAAGTGACTATGTCTTAATGATGAAAGAAGGTTCTATTATTGATGAGGGTACTGCGACTGCATTAATTGAAAAGCATGGAAGAGATAATTTAGAGGAAGTATTCTTAAAGCTAGCGAGGCAACATGAGCATTAAAAGAATATTATCCTTAATGTTGCGACACCTGTATTTGATCAAAGGATCTGTTCCAAGAATTATTGATTTAATTTATTGGCCAACTGTTCAAATTATTTTATGGGGTTTTGTTTCTAAATTTTTTACCATGCACAGCACCTATTTTAACAACACGGCAGGAATTATTTTAAGTGCAGCCATTTTGTATGATTTTTTATTTAGATCTAGCATTAGTTATAATATGCTTTTTTTGGAAGAAATCTGGAGCAGAAATTTAATTAATTTATTTGTATCTCCATTAAAAATTGGAGAAATTGTAACTGCTTTAACTTGTACTGCATTACTTAGGACGCTCATTGGATTAGTTCCGGCAGTATTAATTGCAATTCCTTTATTTGGAATTTCATTACTTAAACTAGGCATACCACTTATTTTACTTCTGCTGAGTCTTTATTTATTTGGAATTACTCTAGGATTGTTAGTGACTTCTGGATTGGTGAGATATGGACCTTCGTTTGAAAATATTGCCTGGGCAAGTTTATTTTTCATAGCACCTATTGGATGTATTTATTATCCTGTTGAAATTTTACCAACATGGTTGCAGCCCATTGCCTTAGCATTACCACTTGCTCATATTTTTGAGGAGACACGATCTATTCTGATTAATGGAGTTGTAAATTTTTCTAATATTTATCACGCACTAATGCTTAATGTAATTTATTTAAGTGTTGCGCTTTTTACTTTTTACCAATCTTTTAAATCTGCTAAAATTAAAGGTAGCTTAGTGAATGTGGGTGAGTAATGGCGGTCTTGTTAGGATTCGAACCTAAAACGCTTGTTTCGAAGACAAGAATGATATCCATTTCACTACAAGACCACAAAGATGTTATATCAAGACTATGACAAATAAAAAATACATGTTTAGCGTAGAAGAAGAGCAAAACGGCAAGCGTGTAGATCAATTTATTACTGAGCAACTTCCTTCTTTTAGCAGAACCAAAATTGGAAAATTAGTTAAAGAAGGTGCGTTATTAATTAATAATAAATCAATCAATGAAAATGCTAAAAAAATTGTTACAGGGGATCAAATTCAATTAGAAGTTCCTGAACCTATAGTAACAGACACAGTTGCCCAAGATATAAAGTTAAATATTATTTTTGAAGATAAAGATTTGCTTGTCGTAAATAAACCCATTGGAATGGTAGTTCACCCTGGTGCTGGCAATATGAATGGGACCTTGGTTAATGCGCTACTACATCACTGCAAAGGAAACTTATCTGGTATTAATGGAGAGTTGCGACCTGGTATTGTTCATAGAATTGATAAAGATACCAGTGGATTACTTGTGGTTGCAAAAAATGATGTTGCACATAACGAGCTTGCCAAACAATTTGAAGATCATTCAATCACAAGATCTTATTTGGCCTTCGTTTGGGGCATGATCAAACCTACTAGTGGAAGAATTGAAACACTTATTGGACGAAGTAGATATAACCGACAAAAAATGAGTGCTGATGTGGGTCAAGGTAAAAATGCAATCACTAATTATAAAACATTAGAAATCTATAAAGGAAAAAATATTCCAGACATTAGTTTAATTGAATGTGTTTTAGAAACAGGAAGAACACATCAAATTCGAGTTCACTTATCGCATAAAGGAAATCCCATTATTGGTGATCCGACCTATGGAAAAAAAATAAAAAAAATTCGTGATATTGATCCAGATTTTGAACAATTGCTCAATAACATCACATTTCAAGCGTTACATGCAAAATCACTTGGATTTATTCATCCCACATCGGGAAAAGAACTTTTTTTCACCACAGATTTGCCTAAAGATTTGTTAAACTTTCAAAAAATGTTAAAAAAACTTGGAAATTAAGACCTTGTTATTTTACAATTGAAAATTACATAATAATTATATGAGTAAAGAAGTTACAAAAACAAATTTACCAACGCTAACTCCCGAAGGTAGCTTTAGTGCATACCTCGCAAAAATAAGAAAATTTCCCATGCTGGATGCAGCAGAAGAATATATTCTTGCAAAAAATTGGAGGGAACAAGGTGACAAGGAAGCTGCTCATAAATTAGTCACAAGTCATTTACGATTAGTAGCAAAAATTGCCATGGGTTACCGAGGATATGGATTGCCTGTGAGCGAATTAGTATCAGAGGGAAATATTGGTCTAATGCAAGCGGTAAAAAAATTTGATCCTGAAAAAGGTTTTCGTCTTGCAACTTATGCTATGTGGTGGATTAAAGCTTCTATTCAAGAATATGTATTACGTTCTTGGAGCTTGGTTAAAATTGGAACAACTGCAGCGCAAAAGAAATTATTTTTTAACTTAAAAAAAATTAAAAACCAAATTTTTGCTGCTGAAAAAGGAGATATGCTACCAGAGCATGTCACGCAAATTGCTAATCAATTAGATGTTCGGGAAGATGAAGTAATATCTATGAACCAACGTTTAGCAGGTCACGAGCATTCCTTAAATGCGCATGTTGGCAATGAAGAAGGTGATGCAGAATGGCAAGACTGGGTAGTCGATGAAGATGCAGATCAAGAATTACAAGTTTCCCAACGTCAAGAATTACAACAAAAGCAAGCTTTATTAAAAAATGCTATGTCAGTACTAGATGAAAGAGAAAAAGAAATATTACAAGACAGAAGATTAATTGATGAACCCAAAACATTAGAAGAACTTAGTCAGAAATATAAAGTTAGCAGAGAACGAATTCGTCAAATTGAAAATAGAGCATTTGAAAAGTTACAAAAAGCAATGCTTGAAAACGTTAAGCAACCAAAACAACTTTCGGTAAATTAATTCTAAACTTTAAAAGGATTTTCAACTAATATAGTATCATCTCGCTCTGGGCTTGTAGAGATACTAGATATTTTCGTACCAATAAAATCTTCTAATTCACTTAAATATATTTTAGCTTCTCGTGGCAGCTCATCATAATTTCTAATGCCTTGTGTTGAAGATTTCCAACCTTTAAAAGTTTTGTAAATGGGTTTTACTCTTGCCTGATCTTCTGCTGCAGCTGGCAAGTAATCTATCTTGGTTCCATCTAAATCGTATTCGATACACATATTAATTTCTTCCAATTCATCTAAAACATCCAGTTTGGTTAAAGCAATACCATCAATGCCAGACATTTTAACAGTTTGTCTTACCAGCACTCCATCAAACCAACCGCATCTTCTTTTTCTTCCCGTAACCGTTCCAAATTCTTTTCCACGTTTTCCTAAAGACTCTCCAATTTTATCTGTCAGTTCTGTAGGAAATGGTCCTTCTCCTACTCTAGTTGTATAAGCCTTAGTAATTCCAAGGACATAATTGATAGTTTTTGGCCCAACCCCCGTTCCAGTGCTTGCAGCGCCTGCTACAGTATTTGATGAAGTGACATAAGGGTAGGTTCCATGATCAACATCCAGCAAAATTCCTTGCGCACCTTCAAATAATATTTTTTTACCCTCACTTCGGTATTGATCCATTTTTCTCCACACAGGTTGTGAATATTTTAAAATAGATGGAGCAATTTTTAACAAGTCTTCAATTAATTTTTCTTTTTCAAATAGTTTTTTTCCCAATCCTTTTCTAATAGCATTATGGTGTGCTAACACGACTTCTAACCTTTTATTTAAATTACTTTCTGATTTTAAATCCATCACACGAATAGATCGTCTACCAACCTTATCTTCATAAGCTGGTCCTATACCTCGTCTTGTTGTTCCGATTTTTCCTTTACCTGCTAGATCTTCTCTAATTTCATCCATCTCTTGATGAAAAGGTAAAATTAAACTTGCTGTTTCTGCTAGGACTAGATTTTCTTCCGTAACGGTTACACCTTGTTTTTCAATGCCTTTGATCTCGTCCAATAATGCCCAAGGATCTACAACCACACCGTTTCCAATCACAGAAACTTTATTCGATCTTACAATTCCTGAAGGAAGTAATTTTAATTTATATACTTTGCCGTCAATAACGAGTGTGTGGCCTGCATTATGACCTCCTTGAAACCTAACAACAATATCGGCTTGTTCGGACAACCAGTCCACAATCTTTCCCTTACCCTCATCGCCCCACTGAGAGCCTACGACAACAACGTTTTGCATTTATTTAAATTTTGTATCCAAGTGTATGGAGGTCAAATGATTGACCGGACCATGACCTTTTCCATAATGGGGATTAGATCTGATCGCATTATTAACATATCTAATTGCAAGTTCACAGGATTTGTCGATAGGTTTTCCACAGCCTAAAAAAGTTGTAATTGCTGAAGATAATGTACATCCCGTTCCGTGCGTATTTTTTGTCTTTAGTTTTTTATTTTTGTACATAAATATTTTCTTTGGAGTAACTAAAATATCCTGGACATAATTTCCTTTTAGGTGCCCACCTTTCAGCAAAACATTTTTTGCTCCCCAGTGCATCAAGGTATAAGCAGCTAAAATCATGCCATCGGTATTGGTAATTTTTTTTCCCGTTAAAATTTCAGCTTCTGGAATATTGGGAGTAACAAGAAGAGCTTTGCTCATTAATTTATTTTTTAATACTTGAATGGCAGGATCATTAATTAGTCGAGCCCCTCCCTTGGCTACCATTACTGGATCTAAAACTATTTTTGCAATTTTTATTTGATTTAATGCTGACAGCACTTGATGAATCACATCTGGAGAATGGAGCATGCCAATTTTAATTGCATCTGGTTTTATATCTTTTGCAGTGAAAGTAATTTGCTTTGCAATTTCTTTCGCAGGAATAGGGATAACTGAAGTCACTCCTGTCGTATTTTGTACCGTAATTGCTGTCACTGCTGTCATGGCATAGCCACCTAAACTTGTTACTGTTTTAATATCTGCTTGAATACCTGCTCCACCAGAAGAGTCTGATCCTGCAATAATGAGTATTTTACTTCTCGGTTTCACTTAATTGATTTTGATACGATTTGAATTGCTTGTTGTAATAGTTTTTTATTATGACTTTCTCCCATAATTCTTATTTTGGGCTCGGTTCCAGATTTTCTCACCAACATTCTTCCTTGGTCTCCCAATAATTGTTCTGCTTTTTTGATTGCTTGGACACATGCTTTGCTGGTTATGACTGACTTGTCTTTAACAACTATATTCTCCAAAATTTGTGGAACTGGAGTAAAAACTTTTAAAAGTTTGCTAGCTTTTTTTCCTTTACGCATCGAAAACAAAACTTCTAAAGCAACTAATAAACCATCTCCTGTAGTCGTAAAATCTCCGAGAATAATGTGACCAGACTGTTCACCCCCTAAATTAAACTTCTTATCCCTCATTGTTTCCTTTACATATCGGTCACCGACATCAGATCTTACAAAAGGAATATGATTAGCTTTAAAATATTGCTCCAATCCCAAGTTGCTCATTAAAGTTCCAACAACTCCACCTTCTAAAATATTTTTTAATTTCCATCGAGTTGCAATCATTCCAATGATTTGATCGCCATCAATGATAGTTCCTTTTTCATCACATAAAATAACTCGGTCTGCATCTCCATCTAAAGCAATCCCTAAATCTGCTTTATTTTGTTTCACAGCTTTCTGTAAAGTTTTTGGATAAGTTGATCCACAGTTATCATTAATATTGTAGCCATTCGGTTCTACACCTAAGGCTATAACGGTTGCGCCTAACTCTTCTAACATCTTAGGTGCCGCTTTATATCCGGCTCCATTGGCAGCATCGACTACTACTTTCATTCCTTTTAAATCAAAATCAGCTGGGAAATTACTTTTTAAAATTTCTATATATCTTGAATTACCATCCTCTAAACGCTTTACACGACCAAGTTCTTTGACAGGGACAAGTAATTTGTTTTTAGGAGCATCAATTAATTTTTCTATTTTTTTTTCAACTTCATCCGATAATTTTAAACCATCAGGACCAAATAATTTTAGACCATTGTCATGATACGGATTATGGGATGCAGTAATCATAATACCAATATCTGCCTTCATTGATCTTGTTAGCATAGCAAGTGCATTGGTAGGAATAGGACCAAATGTAATAATGTCCATACCTGCGGAAGTTAAACCAGATACTATTGCAGGCTCCAACATGTAACCCGAAATTCTTGTATCTTTAGCAATAATAGCAAGGTGTTTTTTTTTATCCTTAATTTTAAAAAAACTTCCCGCTGCTAAAGCAAATTTGTAAAAATCTTCTCCAGTAACATGGCCTTGATTTACAGTTCCACGAATACCATCTGTACCAAAATATTTTTTCATTAAATTGTATGTAGCGCTTGATTAATTGTTAATGCCTCGTTGATTTCTTTTATATCATGCACCCTAAAAAACTGAACACCTTGGTTCGCACCAATTATTACAGCAGATATCGTTCCACCAATTCTAGAAATGCTATCTTTTTTACCCATAATTTTTCCAATAAAACTTTTTCTTGATGGACCAAGCATCAAAGGACAACCTAAAGAATGAAAAAAAGAAACATGTCTCATTAATGTTAGATTGTGCTGAACATTTTTACCAAAACCAATACCTGGATCTACAATGATATGTTTTCTTGGCATTCCCTTTTTTTCTAATTGTTTAATTTTATTTTCAAAATAGTCATAAATTTCAATCAAAACATTTTGGTAGGTTGGATTTTTTTGCATCGTTTCTGGTGTGCCTTGCGAATGATTAAGAATAATTGGCTTTTTCAAATCTATAACTACTTGTTCTGATTGAGGATCAAAATCTAAAGCAGAAACATCATTGATGATAGTTGCACCAGCTTTTGCAGCCTGTTTCATAACTTGTGATTTTCTTGTATCGATAGAAATAATGCATGATTTAATTTTTTTAATCTTTTGAATGACTTTAATCACTCGGTTACATTCTTCCTTAACAGATATTAGTTTTGCACCAGGTCTCGTAGACTCTCCACCTACATCAATAATGTGAGCTCCATCTTGGATCATTTGTTTTGTATGTTGCAAAGCTTTGTTTAGCTTATTGAATTTTCCTCCGTCGGAAAAACTGTCTGGAGTAACATTTAATACTCCCATTAAAATAGGTTGATCCATATTTAATTTTCCAATGGAAGTTCGTTTTTTTTGAATTTGTTTTAAGTCTAACTGAACTTGTTTTTGATATTGTTTGGATAGGTTGTTAACTTGGGAAATAGCAATAAATTGTATTTTATTTTTTTTTGTAATGATTTCTAAGTGAGTAAAAGCAATCGATCTGTTTCCACAGATAGGTAATGCTTGTTTTTTTTGAATAAGAAAAGTTGCATGCTTGCCATGAACAAAATTGCATGGCCTTACGTAAACAGACCTCATGAAAAAATTAATTTTGTAATTTTGGTTTTAGACCAATAGAACCTAGGGCGCTGTCTGATTTAGAATTAGTATCTTCTCCAGCTTTTATTCCTCGATTAGGATAGATATTTTTAAAAATTAAATCTCTAATTTCATCACCATTTAATGTTTCATATTCTAACAAAGCCTTAGAAAGTTTATGAAGATCATCTAATTTTTCTGTAAGAATTTTTTTTGCTCTTCCATAACCAGTATCAACAATTTTTCTCACTTCAGCATCAATTTTTTTTGCCGTTTCTTCAGAAACATTTTGGGTTCTAGCTACAGATCGTCCTAAAAATACCTCTTCTTCATTTTCTTGATACGCAATAGGACCCATGGCTTCACTCATGCCCCATCTAGTAACCATATTTTTTGCCATTTTTGTTACCATTTCAATATCAGAAGAAGCTCCTGAAGTAACTTTGTCATGACCAAAAATAATTTCTTCTGCAATTCGTCCGCCCATTGCTACTGAAATGTCAGCATACATCTTTTCTCTACTCATCGATAATTGATCTCTTTCTGGTAGTCGCATCACCATACCAAGCGCTCTTCCTCTTGGAATAATAGTAGCTTTATGAATAGGATCGGATGCACTTTCGTATAATGCAACAATAGCGTGACCGCCTTCGTGATATGCAGTTAATTTTTTCTCATCTTCTGACATCACCATACTTCTTCTCTCAGCACCCATCATGACTTTATCTTTTGCTTCTTCTAAGTCAGACATCGTGACAATTCTTTTGTTTTTTCTTGCAGCTAGTAAAGCTGCCTCATTACAAATATTTGCTAAATCCGCACCGGAAAAACCTGGCGTCCCTCTTGCAATCGTTCTTGCAGCAACATCAGGTCCTGTTGTGATTTTTTTCAAATGAACTTTCAAAATAGCTTCTCTACCAATAATATCTGGATTAGGAACTACCACTTGTCGGTCAAATCTACCTGGTCTTAATAATGCAGGATCTAATACATCTGGTCTATTAGTTGCGGCTATTAAAATGACTCCTTCATTGGTCTCAAATCCATCCATTTCAACAAGTAATTGATTAAGCGTTTGCTCACGCTCATCATTTCCACCGCCTAAGCCAGCACCTCTGCTTCTTCCAACTGCATCAATCTCATCGATAAAAATAATACAAGGTGCATTTTTTTTACCTTGCTCAAACATATCTCTAACTCTGGATGCTCCCACACCAACAAACATTTCAACAAAGTCAGATCCTGAAATACTAAAGAAAGGAACATTTGCTTCTCCTGCAACAGCTCTTGCAATTAATGTTTTTCCAGTTCCTGGAGGTCCTACAAGCAAAGCACCTTTAGGAATTTTTCCACCAAGCTTTTGATATTTTCTTGGATCTTTTAAAAATTCTACAATTTCTTCTAATTCTTCTTTTGCTTCATCTACACCGGCCACATCTTGAAAGGTAACTCGACCTTGTGCTTCTGTTAAAAGTTTTGCTTTTGATTTACCAAATCCCATAGCACCACCTTTTCCTCCTTGCATCTGTCGCATGAAGAAAATCCAAACACCGATTAATAAAATCATTGGGAACCAAGATAATAAGACTCCAAATAATGAAGGCATTTTATCCTCGACTGGTCCTGCGGTAATAGAAACTCCTTTGCCGTTTAATTTTTCAACTAAGTTTGGATAGTTTGGCGAATACGTTCTGAATTTTGTTCCATTTGCAAACGTCCCTTGAATTTCATTTCCTCTTATATCGACAGAAGTAATATTACCTTTGTCGATCTCACTCATAAAAGTTGAGAAGGGTAAATCTTTGGATCCTGACATAGTAGATGGATTTTGAAATAAATTAAAAAGACCTAGTACTAGAAGTACTATAATGCCCCACATGGTCAGATTTTTAAGATTCATACGTTATAAAATAAGTATTAAAATGAAAGTTACAAGATGCAATATAACACATGAATGTAAATAAATTGACTAAATTCTAATTTTTTTCCTTATTTCTTTGCTCATTATTACCTTGTTCAGGTGATTAGAAAAGACAAACCCACCTAAGGTAACTGATTTAAAATCTTTTCTTTGAATAGCAGTAATTAAATTTTCAATACCTTTAGATCGAGGTGGGTATTCCTTTCTAGATTTTTTTTTTATTAACTCTGTAATTGTGCGGTAAATAATTTCAAAAGGTTCTTTTGTAAATAGCTGCTTACTAATTTCCGTTTTGGAACGAAGAAAACGAATATTTTTTTTAAAAGCATGATCAACATAAAAATCTAACGCTTCTTTTGCGGAATTTAAATTTGCAATAGTTTTTATCAACCTGTCTTGGTCTAAACCTTCTTTACTAAGTTGTTTTTTTAATTTTCTAATTCTAACTCGTAAAAATTGATCGTTATTATTTGATGGATCTTTAACATATTGTGAAAAAATTTTTTTAGCTAAGTATTCAAGATCTTTTTTTTTACAATTTAATAAAGGTCTAACTAGTGAGATATTTCCCTGATTTTTTTCTATAGTTTTCATAGAAGATAAGCCATTTAAACCACTGCCCCTACTTAAGCGAATGTAAAAGTTTTCAACTTGATCGTCTAAGTGATGGGCTGTTAAGAGATAATTTGCTTTTCTTTTTTTGCAAAAAGCATTCATCAATTTATATCGTTCATCTCTTGCTTGCTTTTGAATATTAGTCAGAATTTTTTTTTTAACTTTTAAAATAGTATTTTTTACTTCAATCCTCGAAAGATTTTTTGCAGTTAATCTACATTCTGCAGCGCTTGATTTTCGAATTGCATGATCAATAATGATGGCTTCTAATTGTGAATTTGTCTGAGCTACATAGATTCTGGCTAGATAAGCCAAAGCTAAACTATCTGGACCGCCTGATACTGCTAGAATAAATTTTTTTTTTTTAATTTCTGTTTTAACTACTTTGGCAAAATGTGAATAAAGAGAATTAATTGTAGGATCGTCTAAGCAAAAATTATGTTTTTTTACATTTGTATTTACTTGTTTCATATTTTGCTTTCTGAATAATAGACTTTTCTGCTTTTGGATATTGTTTTTCCAAACCTGTTAACATTAAACATCCTTGTTCTTTTTCGCCAAGTTCAGCCAAAGTTATTCCGAGCTTTAAAAGATTTTGTGGAGCCTTGTTGCTCTTTGGATATTTCTGATAACCGTCTAAGTAAGCTGCTGCTGCATCATGATACAACTGTCTTATATAATATGTTTCAGCAAACCAATATTGAGCATTTCCTGTAAGGTTGTGATTAGGATTAGTTTCAATAAATTCTTTTAAAGCTATTTCTGCTTTTTCATAATCTCCAACTTTAATAAAGCTAGTTGCAAACTTGTATTGATTTTCCGGAGTTCCTTTTGGCAATAATTTAGGCTTTTCTACTTCTGCAGTCTTTACAACCGCAGCAGGACTAATGGTTTGAATTTTTTGCTTTTCAGCAACAACTGGCTTGCTACTATTTAATGTGCTTGCAAAATCTTGTGGTTTATCTGTACCAGGAAATTTTTTATCAGCTTTTACATTTTTTGTTTTTTCAGCTGTTACTACTTTATTTGTTACTGGCGTGTTAGTTGTTGCTGGAGCTTGATTTCCAATTTCGCTAAATCGTAATTCTGTATCTTTTTGAATTTTGTCCACACGTTCAGAAATTTTTTGTAATTTAAATAATGTTTCTTCATAACCAGCTGTGATTTTTTGAATTTGCTCTTCAAGATCTGAAAGCTTCACAAGTTGTCTTGTTAAAGCTCCTTCCAGGGCACTAGGAATTCCAGTATTTGTTCCAGATGCATTAGCTGTGAAGCTTTTGCTATATACTGCCTTCTCTAGAGTTTTTAAATCTTTGTTTAAAGTTTGAAGTTCAATTAAAATCTTATCTAATTTTTCATCTGCACTGGCAATAGAAACAAAACTTATAAATAAAATGCTTAATAAAAATTTTTTCATATTATTTTTCATTTCTATTACTACAGTTAATTTTGTCAAAAAAAAGACCTCGAGCAAGTTTATGTTGCGCGAGGTCTTTTATTAAAACTTTTATAATTCTTATTTATTTTTAACAGTAACAGATCTACGATTTTGTGACCAAGCTAATTTAGAAGACTCAGAATTCACAGGTCTTTCTTTTCCATAGGAAATTACAGAAACATCACCCGCTTTTACTCCCAAGCTCATTAAATAATCTCTAACTGCATTCGCTCTTCTTTCGCCTAATGCTAAGTTATATTCTCTTGTTCCTCTTTCGTCGGCATGACCTTCAATTAAAACAGCAATCTTGCTAGACTTTATATATCCTGCTTGCTTAGACAAAGTTTGTTTAGCTGCAGTTGTTAAAGTTGATTTGTTTGTTGCAAAGAAAACTCTATCAGCAACTCCTGTTGCTAAAAATTTTACAGTGTCAGAACCAGAATACGCATCACCTGCGCCATCACCTTTGATTGCTACTTTTTTTGCACTAGTTGAACAAGCTGTAATTAATAAACCTATTGATAAAACTAAAAAAATATTTTTTAAACTTCTTAATAACATTATTTACCTCTCAAAATAAAATTGAACTGTTGAATTGTGTTCTATCTAATACGCTATTTTTTATCAAGGATAAAGTACTAATTTTTTTACTAAATACAGTGTTTTTTTAGCTACTTGGATAAAAGTCCAGACCATGCTGGATCAGATGCGTCGGTTGGAGTGTTAATTTTTTTTTCATTATATCCGGTTAAATCAATCGACCAAAGAGCTGAACTTGCTCCCGCACCTCCTTTTCCACCTGCTGTTTCTCTATAAAAAATTAATACACGTCCATTAGGTGACCAAGAGGGTGCTTCTTGATAAAAATTTTCTGTTAACAACCTTTCACCTGATCCATCACTTCGCATTACACCAATATAAAATTTTCCTTTAAAAATTTTAGTAAAAGCAATTAAATCTCCTCTTGGTGACCAAACAGGCGTTCCATACAGTCCTTCGCCAAAAGAAATTCTTTTAACTTGGGAACCGTCGCTTTTCATAACGTAAATTTGTTGGGCGCCACTTCTATCAGAGTTAAAAGTTATAAACTTTCCATCTGCCGAGTAAGATGGGGAAGTATCAATGGAAGGATGAGAGGTTAATTGTTCAACTATTCTTGATTTAATATCCATGGAATAAATGTCAGAATTACCATCTTTGGCAAAAGACATAATAATTTTACTTCCATCGGGTGAAAATCTTGGAGCAAAGGTCATACCAGGAAAGTCTCCGACTACTTCTTGAATTCCGGTTTCAATATTCAACATATAAACTCGTGGTAAATTTTTAAAATAAGACATGTAAGTTATAATCTGAGCTGTTGGATTAAATCTTGGCGTTAGCACAAGTTCATTTCCCAGTGTAAGATACTTATTGTTTGATCCATCTTGATCCATAATAGCCAGTCGTTTAACTCTTTGTTCCTTTGAGCCAGTTTCAGCTACATAAATAATACGTGTATCAAAATAACCAGATTCACCTGTTAATCTTTCATAAATTTTATCTGAAATTATATGAGCAATTCTTCTCCAGCTTTCAGGTGTGGCAAACAAAGCGAGGCCTTCTATTTCTTTTGCTGCAACTACATCCCACAATCTAAATTCTACTCTTAATCTCTTCTTGCTGTCTATAAGCAATTTACCTGAAACCATAACCTGTGATTTAATCAAAGCCCAGTCCTCAAATCTTGGTTTTAAGTGAGCAATTTTTGGTGATTGAATATAAGATTTAGGATCAATGATATTAAAAAGACCAGATCTTGTTAAATTATTTTTTATTACTGCAGAAATTTTTTCATCTAATTTTAATTTTTTTAATTCAGGCGAAAATTGAGCAGGATTATCTAAATAAAAATTAGATACTGCGATAGGAAGGGGTTCTAAATTTCCTCTAGTAATATCAATTTTGACAACTGCAAAACTTTGTTGGATCAAAAAAAAGAATAATGAAACTGTTATAAAAATTATTTTTTTCATTCTTGTAATACCTATCCTCTTAACATTTCTTTTGCATCAAAATTTAATTGCAGATCTTTCCATTTATCATAACCTGTAATTGGCATTTTTAACGGATTGCATAATTTAACAGCTCGTAAAGCACTCTCAGCTAAAACTTTATAAAATCCTTGCCCTGGTCTATTCATTCTAGCGTGATCCAATATCTCGGATGATAAGATGGTTCCATCTTGATTTAACTTTAATCTAATACGAACTAATAAATTTTGATCATAAGGAAGACCCAAAGGTATATTCCAACATTTGTAGATTTGTGCTTTCACTGCATCCTCTTGGCTCAAGGTTAATCCTTTATCTAAATTCACTCTACTATCTTGATCTTGCGTGAGCTCTAACGATTGTTTTTTTTGTATTTCAGCCGTTTCTTCTTTTGACTTATCTATCAAGGCAGCAATTTTATTCGGATCAAATAATTCTTTCTTTTCAAATTCTGAAGACTGTCTGACTAGTTCTTTTACTTCTTCTGGATTTTGTTTTTTTTTCTCTTCCTTCTTTTGTTCTGTTTTTAATTTATCTGGCAAAGGTACTGCTTTTGGTTTTTCTTTTGGAGTAATTTTTGGTGGAGCTTGTTTAGTCACCACTCTTTTTTCTTTTTCTTCTTTTATTTTTTCAATTATTTCTCTCGCTTTTGGGGCAAATGGGAGTTGAGTTTTTTCTGATATTTGAATTAAATCGATAGCAATTACTGGAGGAACGTTAATTGGATCTTTTCTCATAAAAGGTAAAGATAAGGCGGTTATTATAATTAGAACGCTATGAAAAAGGATCGATAACGATACACTTTTATACATAGTTTACCTTTTGGTTTCAGAGAGCAACGCTACTTTTGAAAAACCTGATCCAGATAATTTACCCATAATTTCCATTACTCTTCCGTAATTAATATTTCGGTCTCCTCTTATATAAATTCTTGTGTCCGTTCTATTTTTTGAAATAGCTAATAACTTTGGTACCAATTCGTTAAAAGAAACTTTCGTGTCTTGAATAAAAGTTTCTCCTTTGGAGTTAATGCTCAAGGTTAAAGGCTCTTGATCATCTGGCAAAGAGTCAGCCTCGCTATTAGGCAAATTTACGGGAACCCCTACTGTTAACATCGGAGCCGTCACCATAAATACAATCAGCAAAACTAACATCACATCGACAAATGGTGTTACGTTAATTTCGCTCATCAAAGACCTCGAGCGTGAACTAGATTTTGAAAATTGGAAAGCCATTTAAATGATAGTTAAAAAACTCTGGGTAAAATTTTCTAATTTTTGGGTATATTTTCTAGAGCTGCTCGTAAATTTATTATAAGCAACAACTGCAGGAATGGCAGCCAATAAACCTAAGGCTGTGGCAAACAATGCTTCGGCAATACCAGGCGCAACAATTGCTAAACTTGTATTTCTTGAAATTGCAATAGATTGGAAAGAATTCATAATTCCCCAGACTGTTCCAAACAAACCTATAAAAGGAGCAACTGATCCTACAGTAGCTAAGAAGGTTAAATTTTTTTCATATTTTTCCACTTCTTTATCGATTGCAACATCCATTACTCTTTTAGTTCTCTCTACTAATTGATTTTTTCCTTTATGGTCTTGAACACACTCCATGCCGGCACGGAAAACATTAGTCATAGGATCATCCGAATCTTTATCGGTTCGTTTATAAAAATCCAAAGCAGACTTAGACGACCAGAATTGATCCTCAAAAATTTCCGTAGATCGAAAAATTTTTCGAAAAATTTTAATTTTATCAAAAATAAGCGCCCAAGAAAAAATAGAAGCAGCAATTAACATGATTATCACAGACTTCACGACAAAGTCTGCTCTCATAAAAAGGGTTAGAATTGAAAAATCAGTAGTACCTAGACTTGTTGCAGCTGTTGTGACTGGATCCATATTAATTATAACTTTTAGAACTGAATATTGTCATTAATTTGTCCTTTACAATTACAAAGGTTCGCTTTTAAAGACAACTCTTGAATAAAGTCAGCGCCTCTTTTGGCATTTTGCTGGGCCTACTCTCTTTATTAATGCAGGCTAATTTCACTTTTGCTTCAATTAACAAATGTTCTTTATTATCTTTGTTAATTGTTTCTAATTTATAAATATTTTGCTTCATAATAATTTTTACAACTGACAACTGTTCAATAGATGTCTTGACTACCAAAAGGTCCTCGAATGATGCAGGTTTTTTAAATGCGATATCGCAGTGTGAAACTACAATTTGAAAACCAAAATCCTCCATCAATTTCTGATGATTTAATCCAAGATCATAAATCAGTTCCGTTCTGGCTCTTTCTAGAAATTTTAAATAGTTCGCATAATAAACAATACCTCCCGCATCAGTATCTTCGTAATAAACTTTCGTCTTAAAATTAAAAATTTTAGCCATGAAAACCCTCGTTGGTAAAGTGATCCACAAAATATTTACCAATTAGTATAGCGTCTGATTTATTAGAATCTTTTTTTTTAGTTAATTGCGGAGAAAGATCTGGAAACATTTCTATTACTTTTGTTCTGCTAGCATCTTTTGTAGTACCAATTAAATTAAAATGTTTTTTCCATTTCGCCGGTCTAATAAAATAAATAGAAATTCCAAGTGCTGAACAAATTCCCTTTATGACACCAAATGATTGACCAAAATTAAACATACTAGTAACCCCTTGACCAGGCATGGCACTTACCTGTTCTATAATGACTGCAGTTTTTTCTCGATCCACTACTCTCGATTTTATTTCATGTGCAAGCTGTGCAGCGTTGACTTGTCTTTTATTTTTTTTACCATCAATCATAGTTGGCATATCAAAAAAATTTATAATTTTTTTATTGTCAAAGACGCTAATGGCACCACTAACACCTGGATCAATTCCAAAAACAATCATGCCTCTAACTCCTGCAAAATTGTTTCATCAATATCAAAATTTGTATAAACATTTTGTACATCCTCATCATCTTCCAACAAATCAATAAAATGAATAATTTTTTCAAATGTAGGTTTGTCTATAGAAATAGTATTTTTTGCTTTCCAAATAATTCCTGCAAAACTTAAATCTTTTATTTTTTTTTCAATTGAATTTCTAACCTCATTGAAATTTTCTTTCTTGCAAAAGATTTCATGATATTCACCTTCATGTATGCAATCATCTGCACCAGCATCTATAGCTTGAGCAAATATCTCTTCCTCTGATATTAATTCTTTTTTAATTTTAATTTGCCCCACTTCCTCAAATTGATAAGATACCGATCCTTCTACACCCAAAGATGATCCATTTTTTTCAAATATCGATCGTAAATTAGTTACCGTTCTATTTTTATTATCCGTTAAAGCCTCTATAATAAAAGCAACTCCACCTGGACCAAATCCCTCGTATTGGCTTTTCTCATAATTTGAATCTTCGCTTGGACCTTGCGCCTTTTTAATGGCTCGTAAAATGTTATCTTTTGGCATATTGGCCTCTCTTGCAGCTTGTACAGCTGACCGTAAACGAGGATTAAAATCAACTTCTGGCAAACCCAACTTAGCTGAGACCGTTATTTCTCTACTTAGTTTGGAAAACAATTTAGAACGTTGCTTATCCGCTTTACCTTTTTTATGCTTAATACCTGCCCAATGGGAATGACCTGCCATGGATATCTTAAGTAAATTGTTTTGTTAAATTTGCACCAATAATAATAGGTTCTATTGCTTTGGCTAGTCCTGTCTTTATATCTCCAACAATTTTAATGCCTGAAATAGTCCCCTCACCTGAACCTGGCTGCAATCGTTCACCTCTTACACCTGTAAAAAAACGTTTTAATGCAGCATCTCGATCCATGCCAATGATTGTTTTGTAATCTCCACACATTCCTGCATCAGTTTGGTAAGCAGTACCGCCCTCCAAAACTCTAAAATCTAATGTGGGAGTGTGTGTATGAGTTCCCACAACTAGAGTTGCTTTTCCATCAAGAAAATAACCCATTGCTTGTTTTTCACTGGTAATTTCTGCATGAATATCCACCAGTAAAAAATCAACTTCTTGCTTTAATCTTATTTGTTTTATTTTTTCTTCAATAAAAGGAAATACAGCATCTGTTTTTTTCATATAAACATTTCCCATCAAATTCATTACACCAATTTTAAGGTTGTTTTTCTCAAAAATTTCAAACCCTGATCCCGGGGTACCTTCTCCCCAATTCCACGGACGCAAAAGTCTTTTTTCTTCTCTGATAAAATCCATGGTTTCTTTTTGATCCCAAATATGATTTCCTGAAGTAATCACATCCACTCCGACTTCGAATAGTTCATTACATATAGCTTGTGTAATTCCAAAACCTCCCGCAGAATTTTCTCCATTTGCCACAACAAAATCAATCTGATGTTTTTTGATTAAATCAGGGAGTTTGCTAACGACAATATTTCTTCCTGACCTGCCCATGATGTCTCCCAAAAATAAAAAGTTCATTAGATAGTTTGCAGTCCTTTTTCTGTGATCATTCCCTTTAATGGAACATCTAGATTATTGTTAGGAATGAATTTGCAATGTTGAAAAGAAAATGCAACTCCATAGCTTAAATATTTTTTATTTTTTGCAAGATAGTGATCATAATACCCTCTACCATAACCTAACCGGTTGAATTGATCATCGTAGGCTAATAAAGGTGTTAAAAATAAATGAGGAATAATTTTTTTTGCTGACGAAGATGGTTCAACTATTCCAAAACGATTTACATAGAGCGGATCATGCTTATCCCAAATCCTAAACTCCATAGAATTTTTTTTAAGTATTCTTGGCAAGGCTATTTTAACTTTTTGTTTTAACCGTTCTAATACAGGGCTGAGATCTAATTCGTTATTAATAGAATAATAAGCCCCAATAATTTTTATTTTTTTTTGTTTAATAACCTTTAATAAATCTGAGTAAATTTGCTGAACTTGATTTGGCTTTAGAAAAAAATAACGTTTATTTCTTATAGCGAGAAACTTTTTTCTTAGTTTATTTTTCATTCATATTAGCTAGCTTTAGAAAGAAAATTATCAATAGAGCTGCTAACTTTATTTAAAACTTCAGAATAACTAGATTCATTTTGCTCAATCATGATTTTTAACTTGGCCAACTCTTCATTTAGGTTTCTCACTTCTCTATCGCGATCATCTTTATACTGAATAGAAAGATCTTTAATTTCTTTAAATTTTTCCTCTAATTCTTTATTGTGTTTTTTTAATTTTTGCATTGTTTCTTTAATTGAAAACATCTCATCCATGGTTTGAATAGCAGTAATCAACAACAGTTTTCCCTCGCCTAAATTACCTAAGTCACTTTTTAACTTTTCAAATTTTTTGTTTAATTCAATGGTGAGTTTTTCTAATTCTTTTTCTTGGCCATCTTCACAAGCTAATAAATAATCTCTTGAATTAAATTTAACGTTTACATTTACCATTCTTGACCATCCTCAAAAGAATCTGCTTCTCTCGTAAGCTCATCAATTTTTTTTGATACTTCTGATTTTTTTTCTTCTGCTTTTATTAATTTGTACCTTGAAATCTCTAACTCTTTTTCCATTTCCTGTATTTCATATTTTAATTTTTGATTTTCTGTTTCAATAGTTTCGATCTTACTTTTTAGATCATTATTCGATCGATCTTCCAAATTTACTTTATTCTCTAAATTTTTTAAATTTTCTTTTAACAGCAAATTATCACTCTCCAGTGTGGATAACTTTGATTGAAGAGACAGTTTTTCTGTCTCCAAATTAAGTCTTACTTGCTCTAAATCTATGATTTTTTTTTTTGAATTTACAACTAAATCAGTAATTGAGTCTAATTTAGATAAAGATTGGAAAAGATTTTGTTCTTTTTCTTTATATTTATTCATTACATTTAAATTAAATTATTTGTAATTATAATACAAAGTAATATTAATTTCGAGATCCAAAGTCTAAAAGGTTTTTAAATGAAAAAAATTACACATCATGATTTAGCAAATGCTGTTCGTTTTTTATCAATAGATGCAGTACAAAAAGCTAATTCGGGACACCCTGGCATGCCAATGGGTATGGCTGATGTGTGTACTGTCCTTTTTAGGTATTTTTTAAAATTCAATCCACAAAATCCAAATTGGATTAATCGAGATCGATTCGTTTTATCAGCGGGACATGGTTCGATGTTATTATACTCACTTCTATATCTTACTGGGTACAAGAGTGTTTCGCTTCAAGATATTAAAAATTTTAGACAAATGGATTCTATTTGTGCAGGCCATCCAGAATATGAAAAAGGAACGGGTATTGAAACAACAACCGGACCACTGGGCCAAGGAATAGCCAATGCAGTAGGTTTTGCAATCTCAGAAGAAATTTTAAAAGCAAGAAAAGGAAAAAATATATTTGATCACAAAACTTATGTCGTGGCTGGTGATGGTTGTTTAATGGAAGGAATTAGTCATGAAGCTTTTAGTTTAGCTGGTCATTTGCAGTTGAAAAATTTAATTGTTTTTTTTGATAACAATTCTATTTCAATTGATGGGCCAACAAGTTTAGCAGTCTCAGATAACTATAAAAAAAGAATAGAATCTTATGGTTGGGATTACATTAATATTGACGGACATAATGAGAAACAAATTTTTAATGCCATTAAAAAAGCTCAACATGCAAAAAAACCAACTGTGATTGCATGTAAAACAATTATTGGATTTGGCTCTCCTAATAAATCTGGAAAATCTTCAGTTCATGGAAGTCCTTTAGGAGAAGAAGAAATACAATTAGTAAGAAAAAAACTTAATTGGGGCCATCAACCTTTTTCGATACCTTCTTCAATCTTGGAAGCTTGGAGAAATATTGGAAAAAAAGGTTTGCAAGAGGAAGAAAGATGGAAAAAGAAAAATAAATTAAAAAATAATTCTTTAAGTAATCTAAAAAAATTAAGTTCTATTATTACTAAGGCAAAAAAAAATGCTGCACAAAATGACAAACCAATAGCCACAAGAAAATCCTCAGAAGATATTCTAACGTTATTAACTAATGGTATACCAGAATTAATTGGTGGCTCTGCAGATTTAGCTGGATCCAATAATACAAAAACAAAAAATCAACTAGCTATTCAATCGGGAAATTTTAAAGGGAGTTATATTCATTATGGCGTCAGAGAACATGCGATGGCAGCCATTATGAATGGGATAGCTTTGCATGATAATTTAATACCCTACGGCGGTACATTTTTAATTTTTAGTGATTATTGTAAGCCAGCTATAAGATTATCTGCTTTGATGAAGCAAAGAGTGATTTATGTAATGACACATGATTCAATTGGTCTTGGAGAGGATGGTCCTACTCATCAACCTATTGAACAACTTGCAGGACTTAGAGCTATACCCAATTTAAATGTATTTAGACCAGCAGACACGACGGAAACTATAGAGTGTTGGCAACTAGCTATTGAACAAAAGAATACGCCAAGCGTTCTTTCGCTTACTAGACAAAATTTAACTCCTATTCGAAAAAAATATATTAAAGAAAATAAATGTTCCTATGGAGCATACGAGGTTTTTAGGACAAATAACAAAATTCATTTAACTATTTTGGCAAGCGGTTCTGAAGTTGAAATTGCAATTGAAGCCAGCAAAAAACTTCAACAAGAAAAAATATACTCAAAAGTCATTTCAGTTCCTTGCCAAGAACTATTTGAATTGCAAAATAAAAAATATAAGCAAAAAATTCTAGGAGAAACAAAAGTAAAAATCTCACTTGAAGCAGCATCTACTTTGGGATGGAAAAAACTAACGGGAAATGAAGGAATGGAAATAGGCATTAATTCTTTTGGAAAAAGCGCACCATACAAAAAAATATATGAACATTTTCAAATTACGAGTAATAATGTAATACAGCAGGCAAAAAAATTAATTAAAAAATAATGATTAAAGTTGCAATTAATGGATTTGGCAGAATTGGAAGAATGGTTCTTAGATCCATAATTGAAAATAAAATTAAAAATATCAAAGTAATAGCAATCAATAATAGAGCCAATACTGGAACTAGCGCTTTTTTATTAGAAAAAGACACTATTCATGGCAATCTCAATCATGAAATAAAATTTGATAAAAAATCTATTAAAATTGCTGGACACAATATTCTATGCTTTCATGAAAGTGACCCTGAAAACTTACCATGGAAAAAGCTTGGTATTGATATTGTATTTGAATGCACAGGAAAATTTAACTCTAAAGAACAATCTAGTAAGCACCTAATAGCTGGTGCAAAAAGAGTGCTCGTGTCAGCGCCATGTAAAAACGCTGACCAGACAGTTGTCTATGGAATTAACCATAAAAATATTTCTAAAAAAGATAAAATTATTTCTGTAGCTTCTTGTACTACTAATTGTCTAGCTCCACTTGCTTATGTTATGGATAAAAACTTTACGATCCAAAATGGTTACATGACCACAATCCACTCTTACACAACTGATCAACGTTTATTAGACAACTCTCACAAAGATTTACGAAGAGCTAGAAGTGGTCCCAACAATATGGTTCCCACGAGCACTGGTGCTGCAAAAGCTTTGGAGCTTATTCTACCAAAATTAAAGAATAAAATTGATGGTATTTCCATTAGAGTACCTACTCCAAATGTTTCTTTGGTTCAGTTATCTTTTGTTGCTAAAAAAACAATTAATGAAAAACTGATTAACAATGCTCTAACTAAAGCAAGCAATACATATCTTAAAAATATATTAGGAGTTACAGACCAACCGCTAGTCTCATCTGACTTTAACCATGATAAAAGGTCTTCTGTTATTGATACTTTACTAACCAAGGTAATTGATAAAAAATTTGCAACTGTATTTGCCTGGTACGATAATGAATGGGGATTTTCTAACAGAATGGTAGATCTTGCTCTATTTCTGAAAAAATAAATTCCAGCATGCAACCTTTAAGACTGTTAGATGCAAATAGAAATATTCAAAATCTAAAAATTTTACTAAGAGTAGATTTTAATGTTCCTTTGCAAAACCAACAGGTTAGCGATGCAACTAAAATTATAAAAGTAAAACCAATTATTCATTCTTTATTGCAGAGAGGGGCAAAAGTTATTTTATGCTCTCATTTAGGTAGGCCTCAAACAAAGGGAAAGGCTGGTTTTTCTTTAGCTCCCATCAAACAAGAAGCAGAGAAGATAATTGGAAATGAAATAGAATTTATTACTGATAATTTTAAAGCAACAATTGATCAAAAAATCAAGGATGGTAAAAAACTTTTTTTATTAGAAAATCTACGATTTGATCCAGGTGAAGAAAAAGATTCCGAAATATTTTCCAAGTTATTAGCTGAAACTTCTGACTTATATATCAATGAAGCATTCTCCTGCTCACATAGGGCTCACGCATCTATTCATGGGATAACAAAATTTATTGAATCTTATGCTGGAGAAACCATAGTTGCAGAATTAAAAGCTCTCAATGCAATTATGCTAGATTCAAAAAAACCAGTTACTTGTATTATTGGTGGATCAAAAATTTCAACTAAAATTGATTTAATTATCAATTTGCTTCCCAAAATAGATTACATGGTCATCGGCGGAGCAATGGCAAATAATTTTTTTCAGCATGATGGCCATAATGTTGGAAAGTCTAAAGTTGAGGATAACATCGAAGATACAATCAAAAGCATTATCAATGAGTCAAAGAGAAATAAATGTAAATTAATTTTACCTATGGATGTAATAACCGCAACAACATTTGAGGATCCGGGGTCAGATAAACCATTAGATAAAGTAAATGATGAAGATATGATTTTAGATATTGGTCAGCAGACTGTTCTCCAAATTCAAGATATACTAGCACAAAGTAAAACTGTTTTATGGAATGGTCCTTTAGGTTTCTTTGAAAAAGATCAATTTGCAAATGGAACTAATGCTGTTGCTAGAGCAATAGGTGAATTAACAGAAAATCAAAAAATTATTTCTATAGCTGGTGGTGGGGATACTTTTGCAGCAATCAAAAAATCAAACCAAGAAAATAAATTTACATACATATCCACAGCTGGTGGTGCATTCCTTGAATGGCTTGAGGGTAAAATACTTCCTGGCTTAAAAGTTCTTGAAAAATAAAATTAAATTACTATAGGTTCTTTCATTATGGAAATTGAAAAAATTGCAAAGCTTATGCTCGCTCCTGGAAAAGGAATTTTAGCAGCAGATGAAAGTACTGGAACAATGACAAAACGATTAGATTCTGTTGGTGTACCATCTACTCCAGAAAACAGACTGAATTTTAGAGAAACTTTATTTACATCTAACAAAGCAAAAGATTATATCAGTGGTGTTATTTTGTACGATGAAACATTAAGACAAACCACGAGTCAGGGAATATCTATTCCTGCATTACTCGAAAAACAAAATATTATTCCAGGAATTAAGGTAGATACTGGTGTTAAACCTTTAGCTGGTTCTGCAGAAGAAACAATTACTGAAGGACTCAATGGATTAAGAGAGAGGCTTCAAGAATATTATCAACTGGGAGCAAGATTTGCCAAGTGGAGAGGTGTTTATAAAATTTCAAATATTTACCCAAGTGAAGCAGCAATTGTCGCTAACGCACATTCGCTTGCAAGATATGCGGCCCTGGTGCAAGAAGCAAATATGGTACCAATCGTAGAGCCAGAAGTATTAATGGATGGCAAACATGATATGCAAAAGTGTTTTGATGTAACTGCAAGAGTTTTGCATGAATGCTTTCATCAGCTAAAAATTGCAAAGGTGAAATTAGAGGGAATTGTATTAAAACCTAATATGATTTTAAATGGATCTGAATCTGGTATTAAAAATGAAAATGAGATGGTAGCTAAAAAAACTTTAGAATGTATAAAAAGTAATGTTCCTGAGGAAGTTCCAGGAATCGCTTTTTTATCAGGTGGTCAAACAGAATTAGAGGCTACTAGAAATTTAAATGCAATTAATAAAATTAATAATACTGAATTTGTATTTACTTTTTCTTATGGTAGAGCCCTGCAACAAAGTGCTTTAAAAAAATGGGCTGAAGATATTACTAATGCATCTGACACTCAAAATGAATTTATTGTTCGAGCTTTAATGAACAGTTTAGCATCCAAAGGTGAGTGGAACGAAGCAAAAGAAATAGCTGCCTAGGTTGAATAAAAAAAATATTTATTTAATAACCCCAAATACATTAAATAATAATTTTTTTACTTACTTACCAAAATTAATCAAAACAAAACGAATTGCATTTTTGCAAATTAGATTAAAATCTTTATCTAAAAAAAAATTAATCCAAGCTATTACAAAGATAAAAAAAATAGTTAACAATAAAGTAAAATTAATCATTAATGATTTCCCTGAGATAGCTGCAAAACTAAATTGTGATGGCTGTCATATTGGTCAAAAAGATTTATCAATCCAGCAAACAAAACAAATAATGAAATCAAATAAGATTATTGGCGTAACTTGTCATAATTCGAAAGAACTTGCGCTGTCTGCAGAAAAATATGGGGCTTCTTATTTAGCTTTTGGATCTTTTTTTAAAACGAAAACAAAAAAAACAAAGTTCAAAGCTGATCCAAAATTACTTCAATGGGCACATAAAAACCTTAAAACTCCTGTGGTGGCAATAGGCGGAATTAATGAGGAGAATTATAAACTTTTATTACAAAATGGAGCCAAATATATTGCCTGCTCGAGCTATATTTGGAAAAATAGTAAATACAACCCGCTGAAAGCTCTAAACCAATTAAAGTAATTTATTTCAAATCAAAAAAGGTGTATTACCCTTGGCGTTATGAAAATTTCTGCAATCGAAATCAAACCTGGAACGATCATTGAATATAAGAATGATTTATGGCTTTGTTTAAAAGCACAGCATGTAAAGCCGGGAAAAGGTGGAGCCTTTAATCAAGTAGAACTTAAAAGTATTACAAAAAGTACAAAGTTAAACGAGAGATTTAGATCAGATGAAACAATTGAAAAAGCATCACTAGACGAAAGAAACTATCAATACTTATACAGTGACGACCAAAATTTATATTTTATGGATCAAAAAGATTATGAACAAATTACCATCACAAAAGATCTGGTTGGTGATGATGAAAAATTATTAACAGAAAATCTTGATGTAGTGATTGAATTTTATGAAGATAAGCCATTGAAAGTAACTTTGCCAAAGCATTTAGAATTTGAAATATTAGAAACAGATGCGGTTGTAAAAGGTCAAACAGCTTCTAGCTCTTATAAACCAGCTACTATTCAAAATGGAATTAAAATACAAGTTCCACCCTTTATTAATCAAGGAGACAGGATTTTAATAGATTCTGTGACAAGAGAATACACAAAGAAGGCTAACTAAATGCCTTTGCTGTCATCTGAAATTAATGTTTTAGAAAAAGTTTGTAACAAAGCATCAAAAATAATAATCCGTGATTTTGGAGAAATTGAAAAACTTCAAGTCTCCAAAAAAGGTCCTGGAGATTTTGTTACTAAAACAGATAAAAAAGTTGAGCAAATTATTATTGAAGAATTAGAAAAAGCAAGACCAGGATTTAATATATTGGCTGAAGAAGGTGGTACAGCAGAAAACAAAAGTGAATATACTTGGATTATTGATCCGATTGATGGAACAACAAATTTCATGCACGGCATTCCACATTTTGCAATATCAATTGGACTAGAAAAAAATGGAGAGGTCATAGCAGGAATAATATTTGACCCTATTAAAAATGAAATGTTTTATGCAGAAAAAGGAAGGGGGGCTTATTTAAATAACTCAAGAATTCGAGTTTCATCAAGAAATAATATCGCCGATTCCATCGCCTTAACAGGCGGTCCTGCTTTTGCAGAGAATAATAAACAAATCTTTTACGAAGAATATATTGCTATGAGTAACCATTTTCATCAAGTAAGAAAATTAGGTAGTGCAGCATTAGACCTTGCGTATGTTGCTGCTGGAAGAGCTGAGATTTTTTGGCATAAAAATTTAAAATACTGGGATATTGCAGCTGGAATAATTATAGTGAAAGAAGCAGGCGGAACTATCAGCGATTTCAAAGGAAAAACTTTTGACCTTTCAAAAAATCAACTATTAGCAACAAATTCAAGAATTGACCAAGAAACGACAAAAATTTTATCATCTATTGCATGATAAAATTTGTTTTTTTTCTTTTTCTAGATGTTGTTGCATTTAGTGGTATTCTTATTTCAACACTACCTTTCCTTATTAACAATTATGGTGGTGATATTTTTATTATCACTTTAGCATTTGGATCCTTCTCCTTTTTCCAATTTTTTGTATCCCCTTTCTGGGGAGGACTGTCTGATAAACTAGGAAGAAAACCTTTATTACTAATGAATTGTATTGCAGAATTTGTAGCTAATTTAATATTAGCAATTAGTGGAAGTTTAATAGTAATTTTTTTAGCAAGAGTAATAGCGGGTCTTTTTAAAACAAATGTTTCCGTGGGAACAGCTTATATAGCCGACATAACTGATAAAAATAATAGAGCCAAAGGAATGGGAATGTTTGGTGTTGCATTTGGACTTGGTTTTACAATCGGTCCTCTTATAGGAGGATTAATTGCTGGATCTAATTTTAGCTACCAGTCTTTGAGTAATGTTGCATGGTTTGCATGCGCTATTAATCTAATTAATTTTTTTTATGTTTTATTTTTTTTAGAAGAAAGTTTAAAAGATAAAAAAGAATATCATATTAAATATTCTTTTGAAAAATTTAGCTCACAATTTAAAACAATAGCTAATCAATCTATATATCCTTTTTTTATTTTAATATTTTGCATTCATTTTACCTTTTCTGGAATGGAAGGAACGATAGCGATATGGGGAAAGGATACATTTGATTGGGGTCCAAAAGAAATTGGATTTGTTATGCTTCTAGCTGGGTTAACGCAAATTGCTGTTCAAGGTGGTTTGTTAAGAGTTTTATTAAAATACTTTAATGAAAAGCAACTTATCAGAAGTGGCTACGTTAGTTTAATAATTGGTTTTTTTATTATACCATTCTCAAGCTTATATTCTTTACCGCTTGCAGTTGTGCTTTTATGTTATGGAATTGGAGTTTCTAATCCATGTCTTAATAGTCAAATTTCAAAAAATGCACCACCGGAATTAAAAGGATTGGCCTTGGGTTCTGCTTATTCATCCCAGGCTGCAGCCAGATTCTTGGGTCAGCCAATCGCAGGATTAATATTTTTACATCTTGGTAAAAACTCTCATTTTCACTTTGATGTCATTTTATTAAGTATTTTGGCATTATTTTATTTTTTATTGAATCTGAATAAAGAAAAAACCTTATAATTAAGAATTGTTATAGTTTCTTGTTTATTTCATCTTATTTGCTATAAAAGCCCTCTTATTATTATGAAAAAAAACATACACCCAGATTTACATCCTATTAAAGTACAAATGACTGATGGTTCTGAATTTGAAACTATGTCAACTTGGGGCAAGAGTGGTGATACAATGAAATTGGATATTGATCCAAAATCACATCCAGCATGGACTGGGGTAACGCAAAAACTTCAAGATAAAGGTCGAGTTAGTAAATTTAATAAACGTTTTGCGAATTTAAAAAAGGCTTAAATTTTTTATGAATCAACCATTGATGCCAAAAGCTACAGCTGTTTGGTTAATAGACAATACTACTTTAACTTTTAAACAAATTGCAGATTTTTGTGGCTTGCACGAATTAGAAGTAAAAGGAATTGCAGATGGAGATGTTGCTGTAGGAATTAAAGCTTATAATCCAATCTTATCAAACCAATTAACAAGAGAAGAAATAGAACTTTGCTCTCAAGATCCATCAAGACCTTTGCAAATTAAGCAAAAAAATATGGACATTGAAGTTAAAAAAATGGTTGGAACTAAATATACTCCTATTGCCAAAAGAGAAGATAGACCAAATGCTATTGCTTGGCTTACAAAAAACTATCCGCAATTAGCTGATAGTCAAATTTGCAAACTAGTAGGAACTACTAAAAATACTGTTGCAGCGATACGAACTAGAAAACACTGGAATATGTCAAATATTTCACCGAAAGATCCTGTTGCAGCAAATTTATGTACTCAAACAGATCTAATGAAAGCTGTTGAAAGAGCTAAAAGAAAATTAGAGAGAATTGAAAAAGAAAAGAAAAAAGAAAAAGCAAAGCTAGCAGATCCTGCTGAATAATAATAAAATTGCTTGTGGTTAAAAAAAATAAAATAATAAATAAAATTGCTATTGTAATGGGTAGTAAATCAGATTGGCCAACAATGAAATATTGTGCCGATACTTTAAAAAAACTAAAAGTACAATTTGATGCCAAAATAGTTTCTGCTCATCGAACTCCTGATAGAATGTACGATTTTGCAAAAAACGCTGAAAAAAATTATTGTGTAATTATTGCTGGAGCTGGTGGATCAGCACATTTGCCAGGAATGATTGCATCTATGACCAACCTTCCAGTGATAGGAGTTCCTATAGAGAGTAAAAAATTAAAAGGTTTGGATAGTTTATTATCCATTGTTCAGATGCCAAAAGGTATACCCGTAGGAACCGTTGCTATTGGGGAGGATGGAGCAATCAATGCTGCAATTTTGTCAGCTTCTATCGTTGCTATATCTGATAATAAAGTTCGTTCTAATCTTGCATTGTGGAAAAAAAGACAAACAAGTTCTGTTAAAAAAAAACCTAATTAATGAATAAGCAAAAGCCTATACTTGGAATTATAGGTGGCGGCCAATTAGGGAGCATGCTGGCACAGGCTGCAAAAAAAATAGGGATTCAAACTATCATACTCTCTGACGATGAGTTTGCTCCAGCCATAAACTATGCTGATCATTTTATTTATACAAAGTATGAAAATGAAGAAAATATTCAAGCATTTATAAACAAAGTAGATATTGTAACCTTTGAGTTTGAAAATATTCCATATTCTATTTTAAGCACCATTAATAAAAGTAAACCAGTCCTACCCTTGCCTGAAATTAATCAAGTTGTCCAAGATAGACAAAAAGAAAAGTCTTTTGTTAACGGCCTAGGAATTAAGACAACAGAATGGTCTATGGTGAAATCAAAAGAAGATATTATTAATAATGCAAATCTTCTTCCGGGTATTTTAAAAACGTGCACCCTTGGTTACGATGGCAAAGGGCAATATGTCATTAATTCGATCGATGATATTCCAAATAATTTATTTACTACTAATAATTTTATTTTAGAAAAACTAGTTTCTTTAAAAAAAGAAATTTCTGTAGTCATTACGAGATATCACAATGGTGAATGCTCTATTTATGAACCCATAGAAAACAAACATGAAAATCAAATTTTGAAACATTCAAAAATACCAGCAAGTATCAACTCTGATATTTTTAATCAAGCGCAAGATAATGCAAAATTACTATCTGAAAAACTAAACTATGTTGGAACCATGTGTGTTGAATACTTTATTACAAATGAAAATGAATTATTGGTAAATGAAATTGCTCCACGAGTTCATAATTCTGGTCATTTAACCATCGATGCTTTCAATGTAAGTCAATTTGAAAATCATGTAAGAGCTGTATGTGATTTAGAAAAAATCACTCTTAGTAAAAATTCTAATGCTGAAATGATTAATATTATTGGTAAAGAAATTAAT
>ERZ887849.708-NODE-708-length-34605-cov-17.188857_pt1 | contig 34605 bp, 34 predicted proteins | sample MGYA00521267_ERZ887849 | MGnify/ENA primary metagenome ERZ887849 (study PRJEB32303, sample SAMEA104408601) | aquatic metagenome | biome: Brackish water; feature: Pelagic; material: water | place: Baltic Sea | collected 2014-06-06T16:11:00 | depth 2,863 m ... | reverse complement strand
ACGTTATTCTCTTTTAGACAAATATCTATTTGAAGTTACAACGCGAGCTGATGGGGCTTCTGTTTTTTCAGAAGAAAACAAATGGGGTTATTTTCCTGCAATATCTGCAGCCTATAAGGCGGAAAAAGACTTAAACTTGGACTACATAGATCAACTAAAAGTTCGATTAAGTTATGGTTCTACAGGAAATCAAGGAATCAATCCTTTAGAGTCCTTAGGAGTAGCACAATACAATCCATATACTTTTGGAACTACTACTGTAAGTGGTTCATCTGCTTCCTCACGATTGAGAAATCCATCCTTGAAGTGGGAAACTACAACAACACTTAATGCAGGGGTTGACTTTGCTTTATTTGCCAGTAAAGTTCGCGGAACACTTGAATATTACAAATCCAATACAACAGACCTTTTGCTTGATCGTCAGTTAGCTTCCTCTACGGGATACGACGTTACTCGTTTTAATGTTGGAGAATTGCAAAACACTGGTTTTGAAGTAACCCTCAACAATTCGGTTATTAACACGGATAATATTTCCTTTGATTTTGGGATCAACTGGTCAACAAACAAGAATGAAATTATAGCGTTAACAGGAGAAACTCAGATTGATACAGAAACAGGAGAAGAGTACTTTATTGATATTACAGAAAGTAACGGAAGAAGACTGTCTATAGGACAATCAATCAACAGTCTTTGGCAGCCTGAATACGCAGGAATCTATCAAGAAGCCGACTTTGAGTCAGGAAGTTCTATAACTCCAGAGATTGGTGCAAAACCAGGACACATTAGGGTTGTTGATCAAAATAACGATGGAATTATTGATATTGAAGACAATGTTTTTGTCAATGCTGATCCAGATTGGTACGGCTCTTTGAACGCTACGTTTCGCTACAAAAAATTTGATTTGTTTATGGACTGGTATACTGTTCAAGGCGCAACGCGTATCAATTCTGTATTGGCAAACGGGGAGTTTTGGAAAGCTACCGTTAATGGACCAAAAGTTTCATACTACACAGATGCAAACCCTTCGACCTCTTGGCCAAAAGCCAATGCGACTGCTGCTTGGTTAAAACATTTGAATTCTTTTGCAGCACAGGACGCTTCTTATATTCGTTTGAGAACGGTTACAGTAGGTTACAATTTTGGCGATCGCATAAACCAATATTTGAACACCAAATCTGGACGACTTTATTTTACAGGAACCAATTTATTTACCATTACCGATTTCTTGTCGTATTCACCTGAACAGGATCTTAGATCTGGGGTGTTTCCAGAAACGCTCAATATGACACTTGGATTAAAGGTAACATTTTAAAAAAGCCCATACAATGATAAAATTTCGAAACATATTAATGACCCTTACCTTGGTGCTAGCCAGTTCTTGCTATCAAGAGGACTTCTTAAAGGATGAATTACTATCAGACAATTCTGTCGACTTTCTTTATTCAAGTTCTGAAGGAATTGCCAACGCAGTTGTTGGATTATATTCACTAAATCGTGAGCCATATCAGAGAGATTGGTTCAATGGGGCAATTCCCCTGATACTTCAAGCCAAAAGTGATTTAGCAGCAGGGGTAGATGGAGAAATTTCTTTGTTCAGTAATTGTTTTTGGGGCTGTGGTCTTGGAGGAGATTATGGAACAGAAGAAGCCTTCGGTTACTTTTGGGGACATAACTACAAGATTATTGATATTACCAATTCTATTATAGAAGGCGGTAACCAAATCATTGAGGCAGGAAATGGAGATAAAGCTTTGGAAAAGAGCCTTGCTGAAGCACGTACTTTCAGAGCCCACGCCTATTTCACGCTCTATAGATTATTCAAAAACATCTATATCAAAACCGATGCTACCACCCCGGAAACTGCTTTTGACAGACCCTCTGAAATTTCAACACCAGAAGAGATCTTTACATTGATCAGAGAAGATCTTAAATACGCTAGCGATAATCTCGCTTACACCGATGTTCAGTTTGGACGATGGACCAAAGGTGCAGTAGATCACCTTAGAGCCAAAGTTGAAATGTGGGACAACAAATATGCTGCAGCGGCAGAGATTGTGGATAGTATAATCGATGATGGACCCTATGCTCTTGTTACTGCTGAAGAAGTTTTTGCCGGAGAATTGACCCATTCAGAAACACTATTTGCAGTGAACTTTGAAAAAAGTACCATTGGAGGAGGAGCTTGGCATCAAATGAACTGGCAAACAGTATCTCATTATTCTGCAGCTCCAGGGCTGAAACAATCTGTTGAAAACGGAGGTGATGGATATGGATTTTTAACCATGAACCCTTACATCGTGAATCTTCTAAACGAAAACCCAGACGATAAGCGCAAAGGGAATTATTACATTTTTGAATATAAGTATAATGATGAAAAATCACTGCCAGCGGGTAAAAATATTGGAGATGTCTTAGATGCTTATGAAAATGTTGCCGCCGATGATGAGTTTTTTACCTATTTCAAAAGACAAAGTCCTGGTGTGATTAAGTTTTTGGACGATGCCATTGACCCTACAGATCGTATGCATTTCAAAAATGTGATGGTTTACAGACTGGCCGAAACCTATTTAATAGGAGCAGAGGCACACCTTGAAGCCGGAAATTCAGCCAAAGCATTAACATACTTAAATGCCGTTCGGACGAGAGCTGGAATACCAGATGCTGCATCAGCTACTATTGAAAACATTTTTGAAGAAAGAGCTAGAGAGCTTGCTTTTGAGGGACAACGCTGGTATGCCCTAAAGCGAAAAGGACTTCTTTTTGATTATTTGATGGATCACATGAATGCTCCATTACTGAACGAGTATTACGAAAGAGCTCATGTCAATCCTTTGGATGTTTATAAGCCTCATATGAATAATTTACCCATTCCTCAAGGGGTTCTTGACTTACTGGGAGCGGGTTACCCTCAAAACGAGGGATATGCTAATTAGTGCATTACTTATTTTACAATTAAAACTATAATTATTAACTATTAAATTTTAAACACAATGAAAACAAAGAATTTCTTATTATTAGCATTACTTGCTGTAACTTTTTTTACAGCCTGTGATAGTGATGACGATGCCACAGACCCAGTGGTTGACAATCCTGGCGACGGTACAGACGACCCGATTACATTTTTAGAAATCGATCCAGACATCAACCTAGGAACAATTACTTTCGAAGAAACAGGCCCTAGTTTTTCCTTAGAGAATGAAAATCTTGAGGCCAATCTGTTAGGAAATTGGGGACGTTTTGGAGAAGGAGAAGGAGGTAACCCTAAAATTGAGGTTGCTTATGCAGACAATCCTGATACAACAGGTAATACTTCTGACAAAGTTGTTCATATCAGCGAACCTGTTGGAGTAGCATCATGGGCGGGAATGTTTTTCAATCTTGCGGAAACAATTACGTTTCCTGAAGGAAAAGAAGCGATTGCAGTTGATTTTCACTCTCCGGGACCGGGGCATAAAGTTTTGATCAAATTAGAAGACCAACTCGCAGCTGGAACTGAGGGTAAAAAAGATACAGGTGACATTATCGTAGAAACTGTGGGAACTGGCTGGGAAACGTTGGTTTTCAATATTCCAGACAAAACTTGGGACAAGTCTGGCACCTATGCTAGATTTGTTATTATTGCTGGCTTTGGAGTAACCAATGAAGCTGCGACTGATTATTATTTTGATAATCTCTCCATAACAGACACCAAAGAAGTTGTAGAGCCAGAAGGTCCTGTGGTACTTGATTTATGGGATGCCTTTGGAAACACAACTCTTGTGGATAGTGTCTTTACATTTCCAGCAGCAGCTGAAGCTTGGGGAGGATTTGCAAATTTAACAACTTCGGTCTATCCATTTGAGTTTCCTAATGGAGGTACAATTACCTTTAAAGCCTCTGCAGCAACAACTGCAAATATCAAATTTAGGTTTGAATACCTTCCTCATCCAGATGTAGATCCAGCATATGAAACTACAAACATAGAAATTAATACAACTGCCTTAGCAGATTATACTTTTACTATTCCTTCTCAAGGAGCAAACACTTTTTCATCGTTAATTATATATATAGTTGAACGTGATATTCCTGTAACGATTACTAATGTCGTTGTAACAGAGACTGAATAATTAATTTTACAAATATATAAACACGGTCTTCCAACCAAAGGCCGTGTTTTTTTTTACCCATAATATAGCAGCATGAAAACACTATTTTTATACCTCTCATTATTCAGTGCACTTTTTTTAATTTCTTGTTCCAGCAACAGTTCATCTGACGACGACTCTAGTCAACCGATTGATGATCCAACCAAAATACAAGGTTCTGGAAACAACGATGTATTGGTGTGGTCAGAAGAGTTTGATGTTGATGGAGCTCCTGATAGCAGTACCTGGAATATCCAAACGGGTAATGGATCTGGTGGATGGGGAAATCAAGAAAAACAATTTTATAAAGCAGAAAATATTGAAGTTTCTAATGGGACTTTGAAAATTACAGCTAAAAAACAAAGTGAAGGGTTTCAATATACTTCTGGCAGAATGAATACTGAAGACCGTTACGAATTTATGTATGGAAAAGTTGAAGTTCGCGCCAAGCTTCCCAAAAGTCAAGGAACATGGCCTGCGATATGGATGTTAGGGAGTTCTTTTTCCTCTATTGGTTGGCCTTACTGCGGAGAAATTGATATTATGGAGCAAAGCGGTCAAGACAAATCAAAAGTGTTAGGTACCTGTCATTGGAACGGAAATGGGTTATATCCATCCGGAGACAATTACAGTCCAGCCAGTTACGGAACGAATCAAACGGTTAGTAACGTAGATTCTGATTGGCATATTTATTCGGTTGATTGGACCATAAATCATATCAAGATCTATATTGACGACACAAACTATTTTTCAATGAATACCAGCAATTCACAACCCTTTAACGATCCATTCTTTATCTTGCTCAATGTTGCCATGGGAGGCACATTGGGAGGCGTTGTAGACCCCGCCTTTACGGAAGACGTCATGGAAATTGACTACATTCGAGTCTATCAGTAATTTTTTACACATTTTTTTCTTTACAGGAAACGTTTACTTTCTTTATAATACGTACTTGTACCCGTGATTTGACACAATCCCATAGTAGATAGTAGTCACAATATCTTTATCTTTATAAAATCAAAAAGGATATTGATGTCTAAAAAAAGTATTTTCATTGCTTTTGTAGTCTCTTTAGGAGGCTTTTTGTTTGGATTTGATGCGGGGATTATTTCAGGAGTTGTTTCCTATGTAGGTCCCGAGTGGAACCTTACCGATGCTCAAATCGGTTGGGTAGTAAGTTCACCTTCCTTTGCCGCCATGATTGCCATGCTGGTTGCTGGAAAATTAAGCGACCATTTAGGAAGAAAAAAAATACTGCTTTATGTGGCCTTTGCTTACGCAATTTCTGCGCTACTATCTGCCTTAGCAACTTCTTACGAAATGCTTTACATCGCCCGAATGATAGGAGGATTGGCCTTTGGGTCGGCTCTTGTATTAGCGCCAACCTACATTGCAGAAATAGCCAATGCTTCCAATAGAGGAAAACTCGTTTCCATTCAGCAACTCAATATCGTATTTGGGTTTTTTGCGGCCTTTCTAAGCAACTACTATTTAAACAGTATCAACACGCCTAACAACTTTTTTTTTACCGACCAAACCGTTTGGCGGTGGATGCTTGGTGTTGAGCTGCTCCCTGCTCTAGTGTATTTCATACTTTTATTCTTTGTTCCTCGCAGCCCGCGTTGGTTGTTTAGCAATCAGCAAAACAAGGAAGCCATAGCGGTATTAAAACAAATTCACGGACTTGAACAAGCTCAAACCGAGGCAGCTTCTATTCAACAATCCATCAATCAACAGACAATAACTTCAAAAACATCCATTTTTGAATTATTGAAACCAGGGTTGCGTTATATTCTTATTGTGGGCTTGGTGTTGGGAGTCCTTCAACAAATTACCGGAATCAATGCCGTATATTTCTATGCAACCTCTATTTTCAAACAAACCGGAATCGGAACCGATGCCGCTTTTTCTTCCGGTGTCCTTCTGAGTTTTACAACCGTGATATTCACTTTTGCAGCAATTTTTCTTATCGATCGAATGGGCCGAAGACCTCTTTTGCTCATCGGAATGGCGGGCATTGCAACCAGTCTTTTGGTATGTGCCTATGGCTTTCATAAAGCCGAATACAAATTGACTTCACAAGAAATAGCCGCATTTCAAAACTTCCAGCCAGATTTATTGAAACCCATCCAAAACAAAGGATACACAAGCGATGTTGTGTTTAAAAATGATGTAAAAGCACTTTTAGGAAATCAAGTATATGCCAAAAACGAAGGCGCGATTTTGGAGGCTGCTACTGAAATGAATGCTGCGATTGTTCTTTTGGGAATACTTGGGTTTATTGCTTGTTTTGCGTTTTCTTTAGGACCCGTAATGTGGGTAATGCTGTCCGAGCTATATCCCAATGCCTATCGCGGATTGGCCATTGGTGTTATAGGATTTGTCAACTCGTTTACCAGTTGGGGCGTACAACAACTTTTCCCTTGGGAATTATCCCATTTGGGCAGCGCTCTTACCTTCTTTATTTTTGGAGCCATCGCCTTTGTTGGGTTCTTTATTTTATTAAAAATACTTCCCGAAACCAAAGGAAAATCATTGGAGCAAATTGAACTAGAATTTGTAAAGAACTAATCCCAAAATTCATTTACTTCAACCTAAAACATGAACAATCAACCTTCCAAAGTAAGACTTATACAATCCAACGGTAACTATCAATTGATGGTAAATGGAAAACCGTTTTATATCAAAGGGGGAGGACTGGAGTTTGGGGACATTTCTTCTCTAGCAGCCCATCACGGAAACTCTTTTCGAACCTGGCGCACCGATAATGGCCAACAATCGGCACTCCAAGTGCTTGATGAAGCCCACAAATACGGTCTTATGGTTACTATGGGTATTGAAGTCGCTCGCGAACGCCACGGATTCGACTACAACGATATTGCTGCTGTTGAAGCACAAAAAAATCTCATCCGAGAACAAGTATTGACTCTCAAAGAGCATCCAGCCCTTTTGATTTGGTGCATTGGTAATGAACTGAATTTTCATTACAGCAATCCCAAAGTATGGGATGCGGTCAATGATATTTCTGTTATGATTCATGAGTTGGATCCAAATCATCTGACCACAACACCCTTGGCAGGAATTACGCAAGAAGAAATCACACAGATTAAAAACCGCGCTCCCGATTTAGACCTATTGTCTGTTCAAGAATACGGCGAACTGATGACCCTTCCAAATCGAATAAGAGCCTACGGATGGGACGGCGCTTATATGGTTACCGAATGGGGCGCCACTGGGCACTGGGAAGTCCCTAAAACCTCCTGGGATGCTCCTATTGAGGAAAATAGCCACACCAAAGCACAGCATTATTTGAAAAGATATCAGAAGGCCATTGCGGCTGAAACACAACAATGTGTTGGGTCTTATGTGTTTCTTTGGGGACAAAAGCAAGAGAGAACACCTACCTGGTACGGATTGTTTTTGGAGGATGGAAAAGAAACGGAATCGGTTGACGTGATGCATTTTTTATGGAGCCATCAATGGCCACAAACAAGATGTCCGCGCATCAACGATCTTACCATCAATGGTAAAAAAGCATTGGAAAATGTTGTATTGCCTCCCGATTCTTTGTGCAAAGCTTCTCTTCAAACCTCTTCGTTACATTCCAAAAACAACTTGCATTTTCGATGGGAAATCCTTTTGGAAAGCACCGATTTACAGGAAGGCGGCGATCCCGAAAAACGCCCCAATTCTATTCTTTTTCAAATCGTTTCTCAGCAACCAAAAGAATTGCTTTTTAAAGCGCCCAAGGAGGCAGGAAATTATCGATTGTTTGCTTATGTCGATGATGGAATTTCAAAAGCAGCAACCGCCAACTTCCCTTTTCAGGTAAAATAACAACCTGTTTCGGTAGTTTTTAGGGCGTATTTTCACCCATTTTCACTGTACAACACCTCAACAAAACCAATAATTATTTAAATTAAAAATAATTTTTTTTTGATTCTTTGCAAAGTCAAATACACACTCATTTTTTACAATATTTCCACTCTTTATATTTCGTTTTTTTCATTCGTTGACTTTTTGTTGAGGGTTTTAAGTGCTTTAAAAACAGCTTCTTAATTACATTTGGTAAGATGCAGTAACCTAAGTTTTTAGTGCACCCAAATAAACTTTAATTTAAATATGATAAACCACACAAAACAACTCATTTTGAGCCTTGTAATTATGCTGTCAAGCTATGGCATATTAGCTCAACAACAAACCGTTAGAGGGACAGTATATACTGCAACCGATAACGTTCTCTTGCCTGGGGTTTCCGTGACGATTAAAAACACGTCCCGAGGAACAACAACCGATTTTGATGGAGTTTTTTCCATACAAGCATCTCTAAGCGATGTGCTTGAGTTTTCCTACATCGGATTTGAAACACAGATGATAACCATTATCGATTTTAATGAGCTAATCATTAAACTCGAAGCCAACGCAAAAATAGATTTCTAAAAAGACGGTTTTTCCGTCTTTTTTTTGCAGCCAACATTTCAATCCAATACTGTACCTTTGAAAAAACGAATCGTTTATGGTACGAACTCTAATATTGATGATATTGACGTGCGGAATGGTGAGTTGTAGCACACCAACCGCATCCAAAAAAGAAACAGCTCCTGATACAGGAGCAGATCAACCCTTTTTTGATCAAAACACCGTCTCACTTTTATCACTAAACTCCGATGCAGAAAAAGCGCTAGAGGATTGGACTGCTATGAAAAACCTATTATCCAATCTTGAAACGCTTCCAAATGTGAAGCAAAACTCTCTTGCGTTTCAACTAAAAACCTTATCTGAAGAGGTGCTAGAAATAAAAACAAACAAACTCTCTGAACCGTTCAATCAACCTTCCATAATCAGTCGTTTTAAGGTTATCAAAACCTTTGTGTTAAAAGCACATCTTACCGATGCTAGCCTGCATTCCTCAGCTCAATTCAAAGAAAATATAACGGAATTACTCAACGCATACAATGCATTTGTCAATCAGCTTAATGTGGTGGTAAAAGAAACTATCAATACCGATACCATCATCGATTTTTAGGAATTTTTGAAAGCGAAAATGACCTATAGCGTCGGATATTGAAAGCGGTAGCCCAAATCTGCTTCCATACCCTGGGCACTGACCGTTTTGTTTTGTGCAGTGGACTCTGGAGCGAATTCAGGAATTGGAAGTGAACGTTTTATTGCTTCTTTTGTGTAATATTCCTTTTTGCTTGGATGAAAAGGGGCAGCTGCACAATAGGTTTTACCCCAAAATGCACCGTCTACAATTTTCTGAATAATAGCAATACAGTCTTTTTGATGAATCAAGTTGATGGGCGCATCACCGTTTTTAAGTCCTTTTTTTCCAGAAAGCATTGTAATAGGATGTCTGTCATTACCAATAAGACCACCCAAACGAAGAACGGTCGTTTTAAAAGCTTTCGAAGCTTGTAAAAGTTGCTCAACCTGCAAAAGCTGCCTTCCACTTTCAGTAGAAGGTTTGGGTTCAGAGAGGGCGTTTACAGCAGCTTGTGAATGTCCGTAAACCGACGTGCTGCTGATAAACAAGACGTGCTTTACGAGCGATTGCTCAATATAGGGAAGCAACACGCGTATTTTTGAGACAAATGACTCAGAAGACGTTCCTCGCAATCCCGGGGGAATGTTTAGAATCAAGGTATCAACCGTATTTAAAAAGGATTCGATAGTGTTCGAAACCTTATCAGCCGACAAAACAATACAATACGGATCAATTCCTGCAGCTTCAAGCACCTTGCATTTGGATGCCGTCCTAGTAGTTCCCGAAATGGAAACACCCTGACTTGTCCATGATTTTCCCAAAGGAAATCCTAGCCAACCACAACCCATAATGCCTATTTTTTGACTCATAAATTCCAAAAATACAGTTTTTTCAACTGTGGATTTCATTTAAATTTAGTATATTGGAATAACTAAATCAAAAACCGATGGCAATAAAAAGTTTCCAAGGCCCTCGTGCCGAGCAAAAAAAAGAGTCCAAAGAACCCATTTTGGTTTCCGACTATATGACTAAGAATTTAATAACCTTTTCTCCAGATCAATCCATTTTACAGATTATGGAGCAGTTTATTCAATACGGAATTTCGGGAGGTCCAGTTATAGATGCAACAGGCAAATTGGTCGGAATCATTTCCGAGGCAGACTGTATGAAACAAATTTCTGACAGTCGGTATTTTAACATGCCTATTTTAAACAAACAGGTTTCGAATTTTATGACTTCAAAGGTGCAAACCATTTCTCATAATGCTAGTATTTTTGAAGCGGCATCCATATTCCATTCGAACAGTCGCAGGCGTTTACCCGTTTTGAATAACGACAAACTTGTGGGTCAAATTAGTCGCAAAGATGTAGTTGTTGCCGCCCTAAAATTATGCAGTCAGCGTTGGTAATTAATTACGTTTTACCAAAGCATACCAGTCGTTATCGAGCGCTAAATATCCTTGATCGTATATAAAATAATAGACATTCCCAGTTTGGGTTGTGTAGATACTTGTGTGGTATTCAAATCGAAATCCTAAGTCGAGTAGTTTTTGTTTGTTGGTTTTTGATTTGTCGTTGGGGTTAAGCGATGAAAGAATGCGGTAATTTTTACGAAGCCGATTATTGATTGTTCGAATCAGATTGTTTTGATCTTGATTTTTTCGATTGTTGTAAGCGTTGCGACACGCATCTCCACAAAACTTCTTATCCGTACGACCAATAATCTTGTCTCCGCATTCGGGGCAGTTTTTTTCCATGATAAGTTGATTTACAGTCAAATATACAAATAAATATTTACTTACAAACGGTTACAAACGCCTGTATCCGATAACAAACAACAAAAAACCGACTCTTATTCCCTGAGCATTTCATCTTTGCCTTGCAGTTCAGTAGTTGAATTGTTTCGAAGAACAACCTTAAAATTTTTTTACGATGAACAAATTATCTAACAAAGTACAATTGATTGGTCATTTAGGACAAGATCCAGAAATCGTCAAGTTTGATGACGGAAACCAACTTGCAAAATTCACCGTTGCTACCAACGAAGTGTATAAAAACGCGCAAGGTGAAAAAGTAACAGATACGCAATGGCACAACGTGGTAATGCGTGGAAGATTATCAGAAATTGCTGAGGAATTTTTGTCAAAAGGCAAACAGGTAGCTGTCGAAGGAAAACTGGTGCACCGCTCCTACGAAAACAAAGAAAATGAAAAGCGTTTTGTAACGGAAATTCATTCCTACGAAATGAAACTGTTATAGGGATTTCAATTTTAGATAAAAACACCCATTGGTATTTTTACTAGTGGGTGTTTTTGGTTTTGAACAATTCAGTCGAGAGGAGATTAACGGATAGTCAATCCCGGTTGGGAATCGGCTTCTGAAGGAGTAATAAAAACAAGTTTTCCTTCAGCATTTTCAGTCATTAAAATCATTCCTTGACTTTCTACACCGCGAAGCGTTCTTGGCGGCAAATTCACCAATACGCTTACGGTTTTTCCAACCACTTCCTCGGCACTGTAATCCTCGGCAATTCCAGAAACAATGGTTCTTGTTTCGGAGCCAATATCAACTTTTAAAGCCAACAACTTTTTGGTTTTAGCCACCTTTTCAGCAGACAAAATTGTACCTACTCTCAAGTCCAATTTTGTAAAATCTTCAAAAGAAACCGTTTCTTTTAATGGAGTTGCCAGAAGGGCTTCTTCACTGTTTTTTAGTTTGGTTGATTCGAGCTTGTCTAGTTGATTTTGGATGGCATCGTCTTCAATTTTTGAAAACAACAATGCCGATTTCCCCAATTGGGTTTCAGCAGGGACCAATTCGCTTTGGAGTCCAACTTGTTCCCAGTCGTTTGCAACAGGTAAAGCCAACATGTCTTTTAATTTTTTGGAACTAAAAGGAAGAAAAGGTTCACTGACAATAGAGAGCCCTGCAGCAACTTGAACAGCAACATACATAATGGTTTGAACTCTTTCGGGAGCTGTTTTTATCAGTTTCCAAGGTTCTTCTTCCGCCAAATATTTGTTTCCTGTTCGCGCCAAATTCATCATCAATTGAGAGGCCTCTCTGAATCGAAATCGATCCAGCGAATCGCCAATAGTTTGAGGCGCTTTTTTTAAAGACGCTAATACCGAAAGGTCTTCATCAGTAAACGCATTGGGGGCGGGAACTTTACCGCCGTAATATTTTTGAGTAAGCACGAGCACTCGATTGATAAAGTTTCCATAAATCGCAACCAGTTCGTTGTTGTTTCGGGCTTGAAAATCTTTCCAAGTGAAGTCGTTGTCTTTGTTTTCGGGAGCATTGGCAGTTAACGCATACCGAAGCGCATCTTGTTGGTTGGGAAAATCAATCAAGTACTCATGAAGCCAAACGGCCCAATTCTTAGAAGTTGATAATTTGTTTCCTTCTAGGTTTAGGAATTCATTAGCAGGAACATTTTTGGGTAATATATAATTTCCTTCTGCTTTGAGTATAGCGGGAAAAATGATACAATGAAAAACGATGTTATCTTTTCCTATAAAATGAATCAATTCGGTGTTTTCATCTTTCCAATAAGGTTCCCAATCGAGCCCTTTTGCGGCAGCCCATTCTTTGGTAGAAGAAATATAACCTATAGGTGCATCAAACCAAACATACAGCACTTTTCCTTCGGCTCCATCTACAGGAACTGGAATTCCCCAATCCAAATCACGTGTAACCGCCCGCGGTTTCAATCCGTCATCCAACCATGATTTTACTTGCCCATACACGTTGGGTTTCCAATCGCTGGCATGACCTTCCAAAATCCATTTTTTTAAAAAATCTTGATACCTATCCAAAGGCAAAAACCAATGTTTGGTTTCCTTAAGTGTGGGTACGGCACCACTCAAAGTTGAGGTGGGATTGATTAGTTCAGTTGCGTTTAATGAGCTTCCACATTGTTCGCATTGATCGCCATATGCTTCTTCGTATTGACACTTTGGACAGATTCCTGTCACAAAACGATCCGCTAAAAATTGTTGTGCTTCCGAGTCATACAATTGCTCGGTAACTTCCTCAATAAAATCATTATTTTTATAGAGCGTCGTAAAAAATTCACTTGCCGTTTCATGATGTATTTGCGAAGAAGTTCGAGAATAATGGTCAAATGAAATACCAAATTCTTGAAACGATTGATCAATCATGGTGTGATAGCGATCGATAACTTCTTGCGGACTGATTCCTTCTTTTCGAGCTTTCATCGAAATAGCAACTCCGTGCTCATCGCTACCACAAATAAAAACAACATCTTCATTTTTGTTCCTTAAATAGCGTGCATAAATATCTGCCGGAACATAAACTCCCGCCAAATGACCGATATGAATCGGACCGTTGGTGTAGGGAAGTGCGGCAGTTAGTGTATGTCGTTTTGTTTTGCTCATTGATTTGTTGTATAAAGCAAAAATAGTGTTTTTTCAAACGCATTTTAAAGGTAACGACCAACTATTGCAAAACTTGTTTTGTATTTTCGTATAACCTCAAAATCATAAACCTATGTCACTATCAAATCAACTGGGTCGAGAAGGAGAAGATTTGGCGGCTCAATATTTATTAAAAAATGGATATCAAATTTTGGAGCGAAACTATCGCTACCGCAAAGCCGAAATTGATATTATAGCGCTAAAAGAAGAAACGCTTGCCATTGTTGAGGTAAAGTCGCGCACTTCCTCCTACTTTGGATCTCCGGAATCGTTTGTTTCTCAAAAAAAATCAAACTTTTAGTCATGGCAACAGATCATTATGTCAACAAAAACAACCTCTTCGTTTCGGTTCGTTTTGATATTATTAGCATTTTAAAGGAGAAAAATGTAGCAAATATTCAACATATTGAATATGCCTTTTACTTTTTTTAAGGATTTGTTAAAAATAAAACATTTAGTTTTATTTTTATATATTTGCAGCTTAAATCACTAAAGATGAAAACGATATCGTCTACTGTTGAAGACTACATCAAAGCAAAACCCTTTTTAATCAGTGCCTTATCCCAGGGAATTATTAACTTAACTTCTTTGTCAAGGCAAATGAAAAGCGATATTGAAGTAACCCTTAAAAAACAGATTCGAACAGGAGCGATTGTAATGGCTTTGAAGCGACTTTCTTCCGAGCTTGAATTTCGAACAACGCATAAAATTGTTAAAATTTTAAGGGAGATAGGGGACATTACGGTGCGCTCTTCTTTGATTGATTACAATTACAGCGTTTCGGACACCTTGCTTCAAAATCAGGCCCATTTGCTATCTAAAATTCATCAAAACAAAGCTGATTTTTATACCTCTTCTCGTGGGGTTATTGAGTGTAATATCGTTGTAAGTAGTAATTTGGCCGAGACTGTAGAAGCCTATCTTCAATACGAAGAATTGATTAGTAAGCAACCGCACTTATCTTCAATATCTGTCAAATTGCCAAAGGAAAATGTAGCAATTCCAGGAATTTATTATTTCGTTTTTCAACGACTTTCTTGGGAAGGAATCAATATCTATGAGGTAATTTCAACTTCAAACGAATTCACTATTTTGGTAAATGATGAGCAGGTCGATAAGGCCTTCAGTGTAATCAAAAACTTGAAAGAGCTTTAGTGAGTATCTTCATAAATGGATTGAAATTGTTCAAGTGCTTTTTCAACAGAAGAAATGCTGTTAAACACTAGCATCAATCGAAGACCGTTTCGAGTTTCTTTTTCTTTCAATGTGCAGTAATTCGAATTTTTTTGTACCCATACGAGTAATTTTTGAAACAGCGAACTTTGGTAGAATGAGTGTCCTTGATCTCCAATAAAATAACCGATTAGTTTTTGTTGTTTCAACATTATTTTTTCCATTCCCAACGATTTTCCAACCCACTTTAAGCGAACACTGTTGAGCATTCCAATGACTCGGTTGCTAGGCGTTCCAAAACGATCGTTGAGCTCCTTTTCAAAGAGCATCAAACTGGGTTCATCATTGATTTCCGACAATCTTTTATAGAGCGCTAGTCGTTCTTCAACATTGTTTACGTAATCGTCAGGAATGAGGATTTCGATGTCGGTGTCGAGTTGAATTTCAGAAACATACGGTTCTTTTTCTTGGGAGTCTTGGTACAGTTCTTTATAGTCCGTTTCTTTGAGTTCATCAATGGCTTCTTTCAATATCTTTTGATACGTTTCAAACCCAATATCGTTGATAAATCCACTTTGTTCTCCTCCCAACAAATCCCCAGCACCTCTAATTTCCAGATCTTTCATAGCAATTTGAAATCCTGACCCAAGGGCTGTGTGTTGTTCGAGGGCAGTAATTCGTTTTCGAGCTTCTTCGGTTAACGTTGAAATGGGAGCTGTCACAAAATAACAAAAAGCTTTTTTGTTGCTTCTTCCCACTCGCCCGCGCATTTGATGCAAATCGCTCAAACCAAAATGGTGGGCGTTATTAATAAAAATGGTATTGGCATTGGGCACATCCAATCCACTTTCTACAATGGTTGTAGAAACCAACACATCGTAAAGGCCGTTCATAAAATCCAACATGACTGCTTCAAGTTTTTTACCTTCCATTTGCGCATGTCCCACGGCAATTTTTGCGTCGGGAACCAGTCGTTGAATCATACCAGCAACTTCTTTAATATTTTCAATTCGATTATGAATAAAAAACACTTGTCCGCCGCGTTGAATTTCGTAAGACACTGCATCGCGAATGGTTTCTTCATTAAAGGTTGTTACTAAGCTTTCTATTGGATAACGATTGGGCGGGGGCGTATTGATGATCGACAAATCTCGCGCAGCCATCAGGCTAAACTGTAATGTTCGAGGAATGGGCGTTGCTGTTAGGGTAAGCACATCCACATTTTCTTTCAGAGCACGGAGTTTTTCTTTGACGGCTACGCCAAATTTTTGTTCTTCATCAACAATCAAAAGACCAAGATCTTTGAATTTTACGTTTTTATTGACCAGCTGGTGTGTGCCGATCAAAAGATCAATTTTTCCGACACTAATTTCATCCAACACCCGCCGTTTTTCTTTGCTAGAACGAAAGCGGTTTAAGTAATCTACTGTAAGAGGAAATTCTTTCAATCGTTCGCTAAACGTTTTAAAATGTTGAAAGGCTAAAATGGTGGTAGGCACCAAAACAGCGACTTGTTTTCCGTTGTCAATTGCTTTAAAGGCAGCTCGAATGGCTACTTCTGTTTTACCGAATCCAACATCTCCACAAACCAGCCGATCCATAGGGCGTTCACTTTCCATATCAACTTTGACATCTTTGGTGGCGCTTTCTTGATCTGGAGTATCTTCATACATAAAAGAAGCTTCCAACTCGAGTTGCAAGCTACTGTCGGGGGCGAACTGAAACCCTTTTTTTAGTCGTTGTTTGGCGTAAACCTCTATCAGGTTAAAAGCGATTTCTTTGACCCGTTTTTTGGTTTTTTGTTTCAGTTTTTTCCAAGCTCCAGATCCCAATTTATAAATTTTGGGAGCTACGCCATCTTTTCCATTGTATTTAGAAATTTTATGCAACGAATGAATACTGACATACAAGATATCGCGTTCGCCATAAATCAATTTGATAGCTTCCTGCAAATTTCCTTCTACTTGAATTTTTTGTAGCCCTCCAAAACGTCCAATTCCATGGTCAATATGAGTTACAAAATCACCCATTTCAAGTTGATTGAGCTGTTTGAGTGAAATGGCCTGCTTTTTTGCGTAGCCATTTTTTAGTTCAAATTTATGGTACCTATCAAAAATTTGGTGATCCGTGTAACAACAAACCTTTTGATTGTGGTCGATAAAACCTTCGTACAAAGGAGCAATCAGCGTTGTGTATTGTATGATTTCTTGGTGTTCTTCAAAAATATCATGAAACCTTTGGGCTTGTTGTTGGGTAGAACAATAAAGAAAGGTTGAGTAGCCCAGCTTATGTTGTTCAATCAGATGTTTTATTAGGAGCTCAAATTGCCGATTGAAAGCAGGCTGTGGTGATGTGTTCCAACAAATTGTTTTATCGTTAACTTCAGAATTTAAGGAAACTGTCTGCAGCGATTCCAATGATTTTTCGATAACTAATTGATTGCAAAACAATGCTTCGGGGGTACTGTGCTGTATTTCTCCAGAAAGTTCTTCAAACCGCTCAGAGGCTTTGTCAAACAGCCATTGAATACGATCTTTAATAAGCGACTTGTTTTGAAAAAAAGCAACTGTTTTTTTGGGTAAAAAATCAATAAAATTTTGACGTGCTTCGTTCGAAAATTTATTTTCTACATTGGGTAAAATGCGAATGTTTTTTAATGTAGATTCTGAAAGTTGTGTTTCTACGTCAAACAGCCGGATACTTTCGACTTCGTTACCAAAAAACTCAATTCTGTAGGGTTGATCGTTGGAAAATGAAAACACATCCAAAATACCTCCTCGTACCGAAAATTCTCCGGGTTCGGTTACAAAATCTTCTCTGCGAAAATGATATTCAAACAGGACTTCGTTTATAAAATCAATTGAAACCAAATCCCCTACGGCTAGTTTTAATGTGTTTTTTTCGAGTTCTTTTCGAGTGACGACTTTTTCGAACAACGCGTCGGGATAGGTAACGATAATTGCCGACTTTTTTTGAGAATTGATCCGATTGAGTACTTCGGCTCTTAAAAGCACATTGGCGTTATCGGTTTCCTCAATTTCGTAGGGTCTGCGATAACTCCCAGGATAAAACATCACATCGGCATCTCCTAACAAACGCTCTAGATCATTCAAACGATAGGCAGCTTCTTCTTTGGTACTTAGCACCCAAACAATTGGACGATTGATTTTTAAGAAAGATTGTGCCACAACAAAGGACTGCGCAGATCCAACAAGCCCAGAAAGTGCAATATGAGGTTGATGTTGGGTAATGGCATTCTGCAGTTTCAAAAAATTTTGAGACTGAACAAAAGTTTCGGGGATAAGGAGTTGCCCCTTTTTTTCCATGTTGGCAAAGGTAACTATTTGCAGACAAAAAAACTTTTTTTGTTGAAATGGAATTCTTTTTAAAATGAGTATATTTATACCACCTAAATTTTACAATTATGAGCTTTGATAAACTTTTTGACAAGGGTTTTAAAAAAAGAAACAGAGGACACTTTGCCTCTTTGGTTAGAATCGCCCTTACTGACCATAAAATATCTTCAATAGAATTGCAGTTTTTACATCGAGTGGCTGACAAATTAGAGATTGACGTCATTGAGTTCAATCAAATTATTAAAAACCCAAATCAGTTTCCAATCAATCCACCTTTTTTGGCTGCGCATCGACATGAAAGATTGTATGATTTGGTAAAAATGGTTTTGACAGATACCCTATTTGACAGCAATGAAAAAAGCATGCTAACCAAACTTAGTATTGGGCTTGGGTTTTCTTCCAATGCTATTGAAGGAATTGTAGCAAATGCCTTGGAAAGTGTTAAAAAGGGTGATGATTTGGAGGCTTTTTCCAAACACATTATGGCAACTCAATCAAGCTAAGGCGTTTTAAAAACACACTTCACCCCTAAAATTTGTTATAAGAATTCATTTTTCATATTCAGTTTACTCGCTTTGGGTTACCTTTGCAAACTGATTATGAAAACATCTTTTTCCATACGAAAAGCCGAAGCAACTGACATGAGCTCCGTACTGAATTTAATTCAGGAGCTTGCTACTTTTGAAAAAGAACCCGACGCCGTTATTGTTACCGAACAAGATTTGATTCAACACGGTTTTGGCCAGGATTCTTTGTTCACTTGTTTTGTTGCAGAAGTTGGTCACCAAATTGTTGGAATGGCGTTGGGGTATCCTCGTTATTCTACATGGAAAGGCCCTACTTTGCATTTGGAAGATTTGATAGTTACAAATTCATTCAAAGGAAAAGGAATTGGACGGGCCTTGTTTTCAGCCTTTATTGCTTTTGGGCATGAGCAAGGCGTTAAGCGTATTGAGTGGGCAGTTTTGGACTGGAATACATCGGCTATAGATTTTTACACCCGCAATGGTGCTTTGGTATTCGACGATTGGCAAGTAGTTCAAATGGATGAAAAAGCCATACATCAATTTATTTCAAAATCACAGAACTGACACATCGTAATTAAAATTACAATGAGTTATTTCTTAAATATATAACGAATGAAAATTTTTAAATTTGGAGGCGCTTCGGTTAAGGATGCCAATGGGATTAAAAACTTGGTTGAAGTTTTACAACAAGTAGGGTACAAGGATACTTTGGTGGTGGTTTCCGCAATGGGGAAAACGACCAATGCCCTTGAGAAAATAGTTCAAAACTATTTTGATGAACCATCGGAGTTGAAATATTCTATTCAGGAAGTTGTAAAATACCACAATACTGTTTTGCTCGATTTGTTTGAAAGCGATCAGCACGCTATTTTCAACGAAGTGAAATCTGTTTTTGACAACTTGCAGTTGTTTTTCCAGCACAACAAATCGCCCAATTACTCTTTTGTTTATGACCAAACTGTAAGTTGCGGTGAATTAGCGTCTACAAAAATAATAAGTGCTTATCTCAACGAAGTTGGGATTATCAATCAATGGTTGGACGCACGAAATTGTATCAAAACCGATTCGTATCATCGCGATGCTAATTTGGATTGGGAGGCTACTCAAAAAAACATTTCAAGTCAAGTTGCACAAAATAAATTGTACGTAACACAAGGATTTATTGGAAGTGATGACAACAATTTTACGACTACTTTAGGCAGAGAAGGATCCGATTATTCGGCAGCAATTTTTGCATACTGTTTGAATGCAGATTCTGTAACCATATGGAAAGATGTTCCCGGAGTTTTGAATGCAGATCCGCGCTACTTTGAAAACACTCAGTTATTGCATCAAATTTCGTATCGAGAGGCGATTGAATTGGCGTTTTATGGGGCGTCGGTAATACATCCCAAAACATTACAACCCCTTCAACGAAAAGAAATCCCTTTGTATGTTAAATCGTTTATCAACCCCAAGGAGGAAGGAACTACAGTAGGAAAAAGCAACAAAATACAGCCCGATGTACCGTGTTTTATCGTCAAAAAAGAATTGGTTTTGATCAAACTTTCATCACTGGATTTTTCTTTTATTGTTGAAAAAAACATCAGCTCTATTTTTAAACTATTGCACGATCATAAAATGAAAGTGGATGTGATTCAAAACTCTGCAATTAGTTTCTCAGTTTGTGTGAGTGACAAATACGGGCAGCTTGAATCCTTAATTCAAGAACTCAAAGCTACTTTTAAAGTTACTTGTACCGAGGGAGTTGATTTGTTTACAATCCGTCATTTCAAAGCCAATTCAGAATCCGAAATTTTAAAAAACAAGGAATTGTTACTTGAACAACGAACTCAAAACACATTGCAGTTGGTTGTTAAATAGTTCGATGTTTTACAGATTTTCTTTTACAAACTTGCTACAGTACTCTTTGATTTCGTTTCTGGCTTTTTCAAAGGCCGCATGAATTTCAACTTCGTTTTCTGATTTGATTTTTGATGGATCGTAAAAATCTTTATGAAGTCGCACTGCATCACTAGGAATATAAGGGCAATTTTCATGAGCATGATCACAGACTGTGAGAATATAATCAAAGGCAATTTGGATGTATTCTGAAACGTTGTTGGAAGTATGCATTGAAATATCAATGCCATCTTCTTTCATTATAGAAATTGCTCTAGGATTGACGCCATGAGTTTCAATACCGGCACTATAAATGGTAGCTTTTTTGGAGGCAAAATGGTGTAAATAACCATGAGCCATTTGGCTTCGACATGAATTTCCGGTGCAAAGAACTAAAATATTTTTATTCATTCGATTTGTGATAAAAGTTAAAAAAGGATGTTTTATAGAATTATAAAATGCGTTTAATTTTATGAACGATAGTTTCGGCCAATTGCTTTTTACTTTCTACTGTCCATCCAGCAACGTGAGGACTTAGCAATACATTTTCGGCTTCCAATAAGTAAGCAAATGCTTGAGGCATTTCATTATTTTCAAATAAAGATTCAAAGGAACTTTTTTCATATTCAAGAACATCCAAGCCCGCTCCCAAAACGGCTCCGGATTTTAGCCCTTTGACTAGAGCTTCTGAGGAAACACTTTTTCCTCGAGCGGTATTCAAAAGCCAAAAAGGACGTCCGCATGCTTTGATAAAAGATTCGTCAATCAAAGAAAGGGTTTCGGGTGTTTGCGGAGTGTGTAGGCTTATGACATCCGATTTTTCTTGAAGAACATGCAGGGGAACTTGTATAGCGTTTTCGTCACCAATATTGTTTAGAATGTCCACACAATAAACTGTCACATCAAAACCGCTGAGTTTTTTTGCAAATGCTTTCCCTGTATTTCCGTATCCAATAATTCCAATCGTTTTTCCGTTCAATTCAATCCCGCGGTGTGCTTCTCGCAACCAGTTTCCTTTTTGAATTTCACGATGTCCTTTTTGAAGTTTGTTAAAAAGAGAAAGTAACATTCCTAAAGCATGTTCGGCAACGGCGTTTCTATTTCCCTCGGGAGCTGCAATGAGTTCAATACCCTTAAGTTTGGCATAACCTACATCAATATTTTCTAATCCAGCACCCACGCGAGCAATAAATCGCAACTGTGTTGCACGATCCATAAACTGCTTGTCAATTGGAAAACGACTGCGAATGACAATTCCTTGATACTGGGCAATTTTTTCTTCAATTCTCGACTTATCAGATTCAGTGTCTATATCGTTTTCAATGCCTATTTTTTGCAATTGATCAATCAATATGGGGTGGTTGGTATCTAGGTGAAGCACCTTCATTGTTCTAAAATCCTAAGATGAGTTTAGCAATATAAAAGAAAAGAAATATTCCAAAAATATCATTACTGGTCGTAATAAATGGCCCTGTTGCAATTGCAGGATCGATTCCACGTTTGTTTAAAACAATAGGCACAAATGTGCCTACCAAAGCTGCAACGACAATAACACATTGCATGGATAAGGCAATGGTAATACTTACCTTGATGGGTTGGTTTACAAAATATCCAAAAACAAGAATGAGCAATGAAAGTACGATTCCATTAATTAAACTCAATCCAATTTCTTTGACAAGAAGGTTGAATAAACTTCCTTTAATAACACCATTGGCAAGCCCCTGAACAACGATAGCGGAAGATTGAACACCAACATTCCCTGCCATTGCCGCTATAAGCGGTGTAAAAAAGAATAAAGATCGAAAATCGGGATGGGTCATAATATTTTCAAAACCTTCCAAAATAAACACACTACCTAAACCCCCAATAAGACCCAATGTTAGCCAAGGTAAGCGTGCACGGGTAAGATCGTAAATAGAATCATCCGCTTCTACATCTTGTGAAATACCTGCTGCCATTTGATAGTCTTTGTCAGCTTCGTCTTTGATAAGATCTACAATATCATCAATTGTAATACGCCCCACTAGAATGCCTTTATTGTCCACAACAGGAATGGCCTCTAAATCGTATTTCGACATTATTCTAGCAACTTCTTCTCCATTTTCATCAACATTTACCGAATCTACTTTTGGAATATAAATGTTTTTGATAGACTCTTTGGTTGGGAAGTTTAGCAAATCTTTGAGAGACAATCTACCTACCAATTTGTCCTGGTCATCCACCACATAAATGGAGTGAACACGAGTAACTTCTTCAGCCTGAATTCGCATTTCACGAACCGATTTTAATACGGTCCAATTTTCATTGACCTTTACCAGTTCCTTTGCCATTAGTCCACCGGCAGAATTTTCATCGTAACGCAACAACTCCCGAATATCTTCAGCATGGCTTTCGTCGGAAATTTGAGATATAACTCGCTCTTGACGTTCTTGAGGGAGTTCCCCAATAATATCGGCAGCATCATCGGTATCAAGCTCTTCCAGTTCGCCAGCGATTTCTTTTGCAGAAAGTTCTTTTAGAATTTTTTCTCGTACATCTTCATCAAGCTCAGTAAGAACATCGGATGTTTTTTCGCTATCAACAAGTTTGATTAGGTAAACTCCTCTTTCAAGACTCAGCTCATCAATAATCTCTGCCATGTCTGCATAATGCAGTTCTGCCAACAAGTTTTTGAGCTTCTTGTTTTTTTTGCCGTCAATCAGTTGACCGATTTGATCTAGCAGTTCGTCATTGAGCTGAAAAGGTGTCATTGGTTATCATTTTGGTTAAAAGGATAAATTCTTGAACCGTAAGTTGTTCTGGGCGCTGCCCAAAGATAGCACCTTCTTTTAAATTTTGGGATAAATGAAATGATTTTAAACTGTTACGAAGTGTTTTTCGTCGTTGTTGAAAAGCTGTTTTTACAACCGTGTAAAACAATTTTTCATCACATTCTAGGCTAGCGTTTGCCTTTCTTACCAAACGAATCACCCCTGAATTTACTTTGGGCGGCGGATTAAAAACGGTAGGAGGAACGTCAAATAAGTATTCAACATCGTAAAAAGCTTGTGTGAGTACTGACAAAATTCCGTAGGTTTTATTTCCGTGTTTGGCGGCAATGCGTTTGGCAACTTCTTTTTGAAACATTCCCGAAAATTCGGGGATAAGGCTTCTGTTTTCGAGGGTTTTAAAAACAATTTGAGATGAAATATTGTAAGGAAAATTACCGATGATTGCAAAAGGCTCCGAAAACAAATCGGTAAGGGATGCTTTTAAGAAATCGGCTTCAATGATATTATTTTTGAGCGTTGGGAAATGCGTATTGAGATAACGAACCGAATCTCGATCGATTTCAATCACAAAAGTTTCTATGGGTTTTTGGAGTAAAAACTGCGTCAAAACGCCCATTCCTGGACCAATTTCTAAAACTTTTTTATAGTTTTTAATCTGCAAAGAATCGGCGATACGCTCTGCAACGGCAAGATCTTTTAAAAAATGCTGTCCCAGAAATTTTTTCGCACGAACGGATTCCATCATGAATCGGATAAAAGGTTGAGTTGAGTCGTAAAGCTAACCCACTGTCCGGAAAAGGACTTGTTGATAGTCTCATAAATAAGACCCAGATTCTTGGTTTTAAATCTTTCTAATAAAGTGGCATTTGAAAATCCTAAAAAGCAAGAATAGGAAACGCCACCCATTTCTTCGTCGACCATAATTTGTAGTAATTTTTTTTCATCACATGGCATTGATGGCATTATTTGAGAAGTCATCAATGAAACCCATTTTTCCTGGATAGCCTCATCGATATTGAAAGTGATGTTGAAATAAAACATCGTTAGGAGATAAATTCAAATCCAGTGTAGGGAACAAGAACTTCGGGGATTCGGATACCATCAGGAGTTTGATAATTTTCCAAAATACAAGCCATTACTCGAGGAAGTGCGAGCGAACTTCCATTGAGGGTGTGCGCCAAAAATTTTGCTCCCGATTCGTCTTTCAGTCGAAGTTTGAGTCGATTGGCTTGAAAAGTTTCAAAATTAGATACAGAACTAATTTCTAACCAACGGTCTTGTGCGGTAGAAAAGACCTCGAAGTCAAAAGTAAGTGCCGATGTAAACCCTAAATCGCCTCCGCAAAGTTTGAGGATACGAAAAGGCAGTTGAAGTTCTCTCAGTAAATTTTTAACATGTTCTACCATACCTTCCAAAGCAGCGTAGGAATGATCGGGGTGTTCAATGCGAACAATTTCAACTTTATCAAATTGGTGCAGTCGATTCAGACCTCTTACATGTGCCCCATAGCTTCCTGCTTCTCTTCGAAAACAAGGTGTGTAACTGGTTGTGCAAATGGGCAAATCGCGCGTGTCTAATAGTTCGTCTCTAAACATATTGGTAACGGGAACTTCAGCCGTAGGGATCAAATACAAATTGTCATCTGTAACATGATACATTTGCCCTTCTTTGTCGGGAAGTTGTCCTGTTCCAAAGCCAGAAGCTTCGTTTACCAAGTGAGGAACTTGAAATTCTTTGTAGCCAGCAGCGGTATTAAAGTCTAAGAAATAATTGATTAAAGCACGCTGTAATCGAGCTCCTTTGCCTTTATAAACTGGAAATCCAGCGCCTGTAATTTTAGTGCCCAACTCAAAATCAATGATGTCGTATTTTTTTGCCAATTCCCAATGGGGAAGCGCTTCTTGATGAAGTTTTGGCACAACCCCTTCTTTAAAAACTTCTTCATTGTCTTCTTCTGAATTCCCAGCAGGGACTTGTTCGTTGGGAATATTAGGAATTTGATATAAGATATTTTGAATGGCTTCGGAATGCGAGTTCAGATCTTCTTGCAATGCTTTGCTTTTTACTTTAAGCTGGCTTGATTTCTCCTTTAAAATATCCGCTTTTTTAGGTTCTCCTTTTTTATACAACACACCAATTTCTTTGGCGAGACTATTGGCTTCTGCTAGGGTTTGGTCCAAAATAGTTTGTGTAGCACGACGATTTTTGTCGGCTTCAATAACTTGTAGCAACAATTCACGAGCGTCAAAATTTCTTTTTATAAGTGCGTCGCATATTACATCAATTTGATCGCGAATTTGTGAAACTAATAACATACTATTCTGTTTGGAAGGATTCCGTATTCATTTACAAAGGTACGAGTTTGAATTTATGGATGAAATAGGATTTGCAATTATATTCAAATAGTATCCATCCACTTTTCACACAACGATTGATCTTTTTTCAATTGGACTGTTAAAGCGGCCATCGAATCGAATTTTTGTTCGTTTCGAATTCGTTTTAAAAATTTAACCGTTAGTAAACTCCCATAAAGTTCTTCCGACCAATTAAAAAAGTGAACTTCGATAGTACGTTCATTTCCTGCGACGGTTGGATTGAAGCCAATATTCATCATTCCATACACTTTTTTATTATCAATAGTAGCATATACCCAATAGGCGCCATTGGCAGGGATCAATTTATTTTTTTCTTGAACAACAATATTGGCTGTAGGAAATCCAATGGTTCTTCCGAGTGATTTTCCTTTTTCTACCTTGCCCGTCAAACCAAAAGGATTTCCTAGGTATGTATTGGCTTTTTCAATAGCGCCTGTTTCCAATGCTTTTCGAATTTTTGTAGAACTTACGGCTACTTCGGCGATCTGTTGTGCAGAGATTTCAACAACTTCAAAATCATAGATTTCTCCAAACGATTTTAGATCGTTTATGTCAGCGCTTCGATTGCGCCCAAAACGGTGATCGTATCCAATAAACATCTTTTTGATATTGAGTTTTTCAACCAATATTGATCGAACAAATTCGGCAGGGCTTAGTCGCGAAAATTTTTCTGTAAAAGGCTGAATTACGAGCGTATTAAGCCCCATTTTTTCTAAGACCTCAATACGTTCATCAATAGTAGAAATTAACTGTAAAGGGGTTTCGGACTGTAACACGCGTCTGGGGTGAGGAAAAAAGGTTACTAGAACTGAATTGCATTGATTTTGGGCGGCTTCATTAACCAGTCGTTTGATAATTTGTTGATGACCAATGTGCACACCGTCAAAAGTTCCTATAGTAATAAAGGAGGGTTTTGCGCTTGAAAATTCAGCAAGATTACGGATAATTTCCATTTATTTACCGTTGAAAAGATTCATTGTGTTTTGAAGTCCAACGGTAGCAAAAGAGAGCACCATTTTTGCGCAGGTATCAATACGTTCAGGAAGTGCTTTTTTTTCTTCGGGAGACCATGGACTTAGTACATAATCAACTTGTCGTCCTTTTTGGTAGGAAGCTCCAATTCCAAAACGTAGACGAGGGTATTCGTGTGTTTGGAGTTTTAATTGAATGTCTTTGAGGCCATTATGCCCGCCATCAGAGCCTTTGGATTTCATTCGAATGGTACCAAAGTCAAGATTAAGATCGTCGGTAATTACGAGGATATTGTTTTGACTAATTTTTTCCTGTTGCATCCAATATTTAACAGCTTTACCGCTGAGGTTCATATAGGTATTGGGTTTTAAAAAAATCAAGATTCTTCCTTTGTATTTGTGCCACGCGACTTGTCCTAGTTTTTGAGTTTCAAAAGCAAATCCTTCTTGATTTGAAAGCTCGTCTAAAACATCAAATCCAATATTGTGTCGTGTGTGTTGATACTCAGCACCTATGTTGCCAAGACCAACAATCAATGTTTTTTTCATTGGTGGCGAATTGTTATCAGATTTTTTTTTTAGAAACGAAAACCAACTCATGTGGAATTTTTAGTAAAAATAAAAAAAGCATCCTGTTTTGATGCAGGATGCTTTAAAAATTTATGAGAGATGAATTTAAGCTTCTGCTTCGGGAGTTGCAGTTTCTCCTCCTTCAGCTGAAGTTTCTACACCTTCTTCGCCTTCAATTTCTTCTTCCTCTTCAATTTCTGCGACAGAAGTTCTTGCAGTTCGCACTTGACATACGACAGTGTTGTCTGGATGTAAAATTTTGAAGAGATCGCTTCCAACTTCAGTAACATACAATTTTTGTCCAAGCTTCAATTTAGAAATGTCAGCTTCAATGCTATCGGGTAGGTTAGCGGGAAGTGCTCTAACGCGAAGTTTTCGTTTATTTTTTCGCAATACACCACCACTATTTCTTACACCAGGAGCTGTTCCTTTGAAAATTACAGGAATGTCCATGCTAACTTCTTTATCATCAAAAAGTTGATAAAAATCGACATGAAGAATTTTGTCAGAAACAGGGTGAAACTGAATGTCTTGTAAAATAGCGTTAAAGGAAGTGCCATTTTCCAATGCAATCACAACTGTGTGAGCGTTTGGAGTGTACACTAATTTGGAGAACGCTAGTTCATCCGCTGAAAAGTGTAAAGGACTGTTTCCTCCGTATAAAACGCAAGGTACCTTTCCAGCATTACGTAGGGCCTTGGTAGCTACCTTGCCCACGCTTTCTCTTTGAGATCCGTTAATCGTAATTGATTTCATTTAGAATGATTTATATTAAAAATTTACATTACAAATTTAGAGCTGATGGATTTGTTGTGATGCACGTTTAACATAACAGCAGCAAACAATTCAGCGCAGCTAAGCACTTTAACTTTAGGGCTTTTCTTTTTTAGGGGAATACTATCGGTAACAATCAATTCCAATAATTTGGAATTTTCGATACGCTCATAGGCATCTCCTGACAGTAGTGGATGGGTACAAATAGCACGAACACTTTTTGCTCCTCGTTCAATCATTAAGTCAGCAGCTCGAGTCAGCGTTCCAGCGGTATCGACCATGTCATCAACCAAAACTACATTTTTACCTTTAACTTCACCAATAAGTTCCATGTGAGAAATGATATTGGCTTTTTTTCGTTGTTTGTAACAAATAACCACATCTGAGCTTAAGCTTTTGGAATAGGCATAAGCTCTTTTGGATCCTCCCATATCGGGTGAAGCAATGGTAAGGTTATCCAGTTTTAGACCTTCCAAATAAGGCATAAAAATGGTAGAAGCATACAGATGGTCGACAGGTTTTTCAAAAAATCCTTGAATTTGATCTGCATGAAGATCCATTGTGATGATGCGTGTTGCTCCAGCAGCTTCCAAAATTTTAGCAATCATTTTGGCACCGATTGGAACGCGGGGTTTGTCTTTTCTATCTTGACGCGCCCAACCAAAATAGGGCATTACCGCAGTAATATGTCTTGCAGACGCACGTTTTGCTGCATCGAGCATTAACAACATCTCCATGAGATTTTCTGAAGACGGATGCGTAGATCCAATAATAAATATCCGTGACCCTCGAACCGATTCTTCAAACGAGGGTTGAAACTCTCCATCGCTGTAACGTGAAAAAATCACGTTGCCCAAAGGAGCGCCAAAAGACTTTGCAATTTGCGCTGCTAATACTTCACTTTGTGTACAAGCAAAAATTTTGGCTTCTGTGACAGAATTAGGCATCTATTGAATTGATAATTAGTTTGTTTCCCTAAAGGTGCGCAAATTTAAACAATTATTTGATGTATTAAAGTGAATAATGCAGGATTTTTTAATGAGGAGTGAATTTTATTTTATAATTTTGCCCTCCGATTGCCTTGGTGGCGGAACTGGTAGACGCGCTGGATTCAAAATCCAGTTTCTTCGGAAGTGTGGGTTCGATTCCCACCCAAGGTACACAACGGGATAAATCTTCTTTTTTGGATTTGTCCCTTTTTTTATTTCTTCGAATTACGCTGTTAAAATGATGTAAGCAGATTGAAATTTTTTTAAAAAGTATCGCTGCCTTTTTTTATAAGTTCGGGTTTTTAATTGTAATTTGCAATCAATCAAAACTTTACACTATGAAAAAATTTATTTATTTATTTATATTGGTTTTTGTTGTTTCTTGTGACAATTCAGATGACAACAATTCAATCGAAAATTCTTCTGTTGGAATTCCAACGTTAGATGCAACAGGAACTTTGGCTGAACAAACTGTTGAAGAGGCTAAAAAAGTCATTTATGGAAAATGGTCTATTGATAATGGCTTAGGCATCACAGGAAATGTGAATGGTTCGAAATCTAAATCTGTGAACTTTGAATCATCCTCTTTAAACAGCAACACCTGTGAGTTTGATTATATAGAATTTACGGACGATCACTTCTTAATGGGATTTATCTTTAACGAAGAACCCCAAGCTGTTTTTGGAAATTACACACTAAACGAAGATTCAAATGGATTTGTTTCAAGCGTAGATTTATTTATAGATGAAAGCGGTTCAGAATTAAAAATTGCTACGTTGACTGATGTGGTTGTTACTGAAAGCAGCACTGAATTAACGGCAACGTTTACTATAGAACTTTACATTCCTGAAGAATATGCTGATTATCAGGTGTGCAACAACCTCCAGGGAGATTACAATGCCCAAAAGGAAGTGCCGATGGACGAAAGCTATACTGAAGATGAGAATTCCAATCATGCATTATTTGTAAATGATTGGGTTTTAGAAAGTATCGTAGATTCCAACGGACAAGACCTAACGTTAGAATATCTTTCTTACCCCTGCTATTTTTATGACGAAACAACCTACAAAGAAGCATACCTTGTAGGGTGTTCTCCAGCTTCTGACTTGTACCTTTCAGTTTCTACTTTTGGCACATATACTTTTGCTTATGTGGGAAGCTCCGAAGGAACTGATGTTGAAGTTGACACTTGGGCGTGGACAGATTCCACTCAAACCGCTTTTTATGTTAATGATGGGTATGAAATAGTCTCTGTCGTGAGCCTAACCGAATCAAAAGGCGTGTTTTCTACTACAGACGATTATGAAGATATAACACTCTTTTATACTTTTCGTAGCCTCTAAAACAACAAATATTTTTTGAAATTTAAAAACCCCTGCAATGTTACATTGTGGGGGTTTTTTGTGATCAAAGTATATAAAACCACTTATTTTGTATTTATTAAAAAAAGTTAAATTTGTTGTAATGCAACAATAATTGATAAAAAGCTACTAACGCTTCAACATTTATTAATGAATTTAAACAAAATTAAAAAGAGCAGCTATTTAATACTTGTTATCTTTTTAGTCATTTTTGAAACTTTCCATATAACCAAAGGACACTGGCAAGGAGACTTTTTTGAACATTCTGCTGTTGTCAATGAATTATCTAAAAATTTATTGCATCCCAACAACCCAATTATAAAATCAAATACTTCTCATGCCTTTTTTTCGCCCTATTCAATTCTCGTTGCCTCTTTTTCAAAAGTTACGGATCTTAACTCAATCAACTCATTAGCTTATTTTGCGTATTTTAATCTTATTTTTTTTCTTTATAGCTTGTATTTTTTTCAAAATCTATTTTTAAAAAAAACTACGGATTAATAGCTTCTTTAATTTTACTTTTTACAATGTTTCTTTGGGGAGAATCACCGTTTGTTTTGAGTGGGTTTTATCACATTTTTGCGTTACATAAGGTATTAGCTTATCCCTCAACCTTCGCTATTTCAATAACATTACTGACCTTAGGATTAGTTTCAAAGAATCATAAAAAATATTTTTTTACAATCATTTTTTGCAGCACCGTTGTGATTATTTCACACCCAACAACTGCAATAATTTTATTTATCTCTATTTTTACATTGGTTTTTTCTCATAGTAATTATTCCATAAAACGCGCTGTTTTTCAGTCTATCAAGCTAATATTCCCTAGTATATTATTAAGCTTAGCTTGGCCGTATTTCAATATTGTTGAATTATTTATTGGTAATAAAAGCGCTGCAGATTTTCATGATCACTCCTTTTTGATGTACACCGATATTTTAAAGAAAAACTGGCCTATTTTACTTACAATACCCTGCTTTATTTATTCTAAAAAAAACGCAAAAGTTGTGTTTATAACACTAACCATTATTTTTTTGACATTGGTTTACATTACCGGTTATTTGTTTAATTTTTATTGAGTTTCAAGAGTAATTTCGGGAGTCATGTTCTTTTCGCACGTCCTAATTGCTTACACGGTCACAAGCTTTTTAGCCAAGTCGAATCTATTTAAAAAACGTTATTTATTATTCGTACTTTCAGTATTCCTACTTTCTATTTCCTTAAATTTTATAGAGCTGGGCAAGGTTTTTATGGGAATATTTAAGAAAAAAGACATCGAATATTACAATAAATTTTCATTTCTCAAAAGCGAAGTAACCCCCAATGATATCATTCTGTCTGATAGCAAGTCCAATTGGATTATACCTTCGTATAATGGTAAAGTTATTGCCTCCAGACATCCCTTATATTGGATTGATGATTACAAAGAAAGAAGAACGGATGTTACTTCTTTTTTCAGTAAAGAAAGTAGTGATTCGCTTAGGCTTATCACAATCCAAAACTACCGACCAGACTATATTTTGATAAATTTTTCGAATATTGAAATTAGTTCTTCAACACATCGTTGGTTGAAAAGTTTGGGAGAAACTGTTTACGAGGAAAACAACTTGGAACTCCTAAAATTACACCAAAAATAATACGCATATTTATGCCATTAAAATCGGGTTTTTTAATTTTAAAGCATCAATCACTAAAATGATTAATAACAAAAAAATAATAGTCGTATTGCCCGCATTTAATGCTGAAAAAACACTCAAACAAACTTTCGATGAAATACCATTAGATATAGTTGACGAAATCATTCTTGTAGATGACAACAGCAGTGACACCACCTATGAATTAGCAAAAAAGCTAAAAATAAACCATATCATTAGGCATGATATAAATTCTGGGTATGGCGCCAACCAAAAAACCTGCTATAACAAAGCATTGGAGTTGAAAGCCGATATTATTGTTATGTTACATCCTGACTATCAATATACACCAAAGTTGTTACATTCTATGTATTATTTGATTGCCAACGACCTATATGAAGTCGTACTAGGCTCTCGAATTTTAGGTAAAGGAGCTTTGAAAGGAGGGATGCCCCTTTATAAGTATTTTTTCAATCGATTATTAACCCTAGTTCAAAATATTTTGATGGGACAAAAACTTTCTGAATATCATACAGGGTATAGAGCTTTTTCCTCAAAAGTTCTAAATCAAATCCCTTTTAAAAACAACTCTGATGATTTTATTTTTGACAATCAAGTCATTGCTCAAGTCTGTTTTGAAGGCTATGAAATTGCAGAAATTACATGCCCTACAAAATACTTTAAAGAAGCCTCTTCAATAAACTTTAAAAGAAGTTGTATTTATGGTATAGGTGTTTTAGTGACCTCGTTAAAGTTTTTTATGGCTTACTATTTAAACGTAAACATTAAACTATTTAAAAAAAATTGAATTAACCCAATAGTTTCAAGTCTCCAAAACACACGCCTCTTTAACCGCTATGTACATGCCTAAAATATCATATTCATAAAAAACAAATAATTTATACAAACAATTTTGTTATATACATAATTTTTGTATCTTTAAAATGTGAAATTCTTATTTATCACACTATACTTTTAACCCGTGTGGACTGGGTTTTATAATATAGTCGCGGGTGGAGAGAACGCACCCGGATCAATCGTTACATAAGTTTGACGCTAAAAGATTAGAAATCATGAGCGAAGAAATTATGATAGCACTTGAGCCAAACCAAGGTCATGCCCTGGCAATGCTTGAGTTAGAAAAAAAATAAACCCAAGTTTATTTTAACCTAAAAACGGCTTTTTGTAAGCCGTTTTTTTAGTCCACAAAGGTTTCTTTTATTACGTCTTTGCATTTTTCAATTTCCAACTTTGTTAGACTTTCAAAAACTTATATAATTCCAGTTTTAGAAACTGTCCGAATATGATTGTCCCTGCAAGAAAAGAAATCAATGCCGTTGTTCGTCCTAATTTTATATGTCTGTCTGTCGTCATTTTCAGCTTGTGTACAACGGTTGGGCTATGCGTAGTGCGGGATTTCAAGGCAATTACCTTTCAATTTAGTACTTGGTTTATTTAATGTAATTGCTGTCATATCAACACCTTCTCCCCCATTACGTATAGCCATTGTTGGCATTTCGTTTTTTTGATTTATTAGTTAGTCATTCTGTATCAATTCTTCAGCAGACATTGCGATTTCTCTCGTCACAGGTTAGTTTTCTTGTTTGCTTTCATGTCGATTTGATAAAATCATTGATATGATTATACAAATCATTGATATTATTCCTAAATAACGTCCTGCATTATTTGACCAACTTAAATCGTGATAGTCAGTCAGAATCAGTTGTCCAATAATCATTACTACTGCAAATGCAATTAACCACAATCTAAATTTTTTCATTAAGGTATCTTTTTAAATGAATGCCAACACCCAAATATACGCATTGCGTATATCCCACTTATATAAGTTTCGTATATCCATTTTAGGGGTTTTTTTATATAGTTGTGAAAATCAATGAAATAGACTATATTTATAACGTATATCAATTTACCCAAAGCGAATGTTATGTGTCCCAACACCAACAACCTACTTTCTGATTTTGAAGCAAAACTTTATTTACAACGCTACGCACCCTCCAGTATAAAAACCTATAAAAATGCGCTTACCAAATTTTTAGTGGCTTTTCAGCGGTACAATTTAGAACATGTAACCCTGTCGCATATTCAAAATTTTATACATCACTTACAAGCAAAACATCGCATCAGCGCTGTCTATCAATAGCAAATTTTGGCGAGTATTGCCAAGTTTTATTTGCTTTACTACAACCGCAAACTAGAACTCTCGCCACTTTATCCCAAACGCAAATTCAAGCCCCTTCCCAAGTATTTAACGGTCCCAGAAGTAAAAAGACTGCTTCAACAATGCACCAACCTAAAGCATGAGTGCATTTTAAAAATCCTCTATGGTTGTGGGCTGCGAGTATCAGAGGTTATTGCGCTAAAAATCACAGACATAGATTCTACGGCCATGCGTCTTATGGTACGTGCTGCCAAGGGTAAAAAAGACCGTGCATTGCCCTTGCCACTAACGTTGCTCAAAAGCCTTCGGCAATACTATACAGCCTATCACCCCAAAAATTACCTTTTTGAAGGACAAAATGGCGGAAAATATTCCACCAAAAGCATACAGAATTTTATCAAAAAATATGCACGAGAAGCCAAGATTCAAAAATCGGTAACGCCGCACATCCTCCGCCATTCCTATGCCACCCACCAACTCGAAAACGGCATTAAT